>SAMEA3663097__coassemble_5365_pt1 | contig 3137 bp, 4 predicted proteins | sample SAMEA3663097__metabat2_low_PE_002 | metagenome-assembled genome bin SAMEA3663097 (sample SAMEA3663097) | pig gut metagenome | biome: pig gut; feature: pig-associated habitat; material: faeces | place: France | collected 2012 | reverse complement strand
TACAACCGGTACCTATTTGAGCGCTATGAGCGGTATCCTTTTAGCGATATATTCAATCTTCGCAGGAACGTGATTACCTTTTGTATTCGGCTTCTTTATTTCTATGACCTTAATCGGTATGATGTCTTCCTTTTGCGAATACAACAACACATTGCTGACTGTCAGCAGTGCTAATAATAGTATAACCTTTCTCATAAAAAAATGTATTATTTCCGACTGCAAAGTTCGGGAGAAAGGTTGATAACTCAATGAAAAAAAGTTTTACTCAACCAAAGTATAACATATTCATTCTTAATAATTTAATATGCAGTAAAAATTCATTTTCTTACTTTCACCAATTAAATTATTAATTGCCAATACTTTAACTGGCAGCCCATAATTTATAGTAAATACAAACTGACTGACTATCAAACAATTACGCTTATTAAGATATTAATTCAGAGAAAAGTGCCTGATGTACGCTATCCAATCTTAAGATTTTATCTTTGATATTGTGCCGCTTTGTGTAAACCGTGCTAACATTATAGCCCATCATTCTGGCTATCGTCTTAGTGTCGAAACCGAGGATTAAGAAGGTAATAAAACGAAAATCTCTCTCGGTGGTATTAGGCATTTCGGCGCGTAATTTTGTCATTATGCCATCAAGATTATCATCAAGCATAGACTCAAGATCCTTTTGGTTCGGCTCATCCAATATCGCAAGAATCTTTTTAACCTCCGCATAAATCTGATCATCACTTTCTTTTGAGGATTTGCTGGACTCAAAATACCGACGGCACAGGTTATTCAATTGGGAATACTGCTGTTTGTTCACCTGAACAAATATCGCCCTCAGCCCCATCAACACCTGTTCCTTTTCGGCCGCGCTGGAAAGTTTTTCCGACAATGTTTGTATATTCTTCTCAGCCAATTCATTCGCGGATTTCAGGGAATCTATGGAGCGCAAATGTTCAGCCTCACAAAGGAGTGACTCATTAAGCCTTTGGTTAACTTCATCATTGAGAGTGATCATTTCTTCCAGTCGATGTTGTAACTCTTTCCTGTGTTTCGAATGAATGGACAAGGCAAATATCATAGTAAACAAACCAATAAGGGCGATTATCCATTTCATTTGACGCTGGATTTTTCTATCCCTATCCAACAATAAAGACTTGTCCTCATAATAATCTGACTGTGCCAACGCCACTGATTGGCCAACCGTTTCCAAGACCTCAGAATTTCGATCGCTCAGAGACTGTTCAAGATATGTCAAAGCTGTTTTGTAGTCTGCGCGATGCTTTGATATCCTATACTTCCAGATTTTTAATATGGTCGAACTGCTGTCCACATTCTCCAACTGTCGGATCACATCGTTCGCAGTTCTATGATCTCCTATGATTTCAGAAGCATAGGCATAGACACAATAATCATCTATAGAAGGCATTACGCCAAATTTTCCTGTAGCCCTTTTAAAAAGATCAATAGATTTATGAGCATCAGAGTTTGGTTTGAAGATATTATTCCAAGCAAGGGTCAATAATTGCTCCGCATAAATGGATGTATCACGGATTGGTTGCGAGAAGAAAACAGAATAAAGGCTGTCGGCCTTCGCCCAGTCTTGAATGTTCGAATAAAGGCACGCCAAAGATCCGGTAGTATTCCACAGCCTAAAAGAGTCCTTAGCCTGAGCAAAATAATCATAAGCCTCTTTGCTATATGAGATACTCTCCGAATTATTATTGTTCCACAAATAGACATCAGAAATCGAGGAACTGATGATCCCTCTGAACACAAGATTGTCCGAATGGGATGAATATTCCTTAGCACGGATATAACTCGTTATCGCAGCTTCCGGATCTCCAGTGTCATACTGCGCCGTCCCAAGATAAAAATACATCTTCATCTTATCATCATTGGAACCGTGGTTTTCATAGTAGATCGCTGCAGGTTTGATGACACGCAAATCTTGGATAGTGAGGTGATTCCTGTCCAACGCCATAGTGTACAGCAACGAGTACCTCGCACGCTGCGACTTAGTCTTAAGAGCCAACGTGTCAATCGATTCCAACGCAGTTAAAGCGCTGTCTGGCCTTGTCCACATAACATCCTCGGCGGAATCCATAATCCGCTCGGCCTCCCTGTTCCCGCAGGACATCACCAATGCGGACATCAATAAAAACAAGGCTATATACAATTGTTTCATCTCGTTCATAGATTTGGTCCTGCAAACTTACATTTTTGCCGGATTTTTCGCAAAAGAAATGATCGGCCAATTCAAGGGTTGAGTCTCAATGCTTATGTATGGACATCGCAATCAGGAGTAAGCGGGGCTCCATTGGCCATTGTAAACAAAGAAAGTATCGGTAATTTTTGCAAAATTACCGAGTAAATTTTAGGATGTCATATACCTGTTGACTATCTTCCTCCGTATCACACCAACTTCCAGGTGCGCAAGCATATTCGCACCTAAAAGAGCAATTCTCTGGTTATCAAGCCGCTAAAGTTCCAGGTGCGAGTGTTTTTTCACACCTGGAGGTCTGGGGCACCAACATAAGGCTCTCGTGAGCAATCTGCCGCTTTCCGCTCACGAGAACACTCATCTTCGACACCTCGTGAGCAATATGCCGCTTTCCGCTCACGAGGCACACACAGTCCTTCTCCACGGGCTTCAGGATGAAAGCCATCTGGCTGTTTGCGGCAAGAAGTCAATACTTCTATGGCAGAAGGAACGCGCGAAGACGCACGAAAGTTGAGGAGACTACGTGATGTAGTCCATCAAGGCGGCGACATATTCGGAGAATGCGGAGATTCCAGCTTCTGTGACACGGCATGTCGTGCATGGCTTCTTGCCTTTGAATCCCTTTTCCACCGCTATGTAGCCCGCCTCGCTCAGTTTGTCAAGTTGGACACTAAGGTTGCCGGCCGTCGCTCCCGTCTGTTTACGGATGTAGACGAAATCCGCTTCGTCCTCCACCAGACTGTCTGAAAAGTCCTTGCAAGACTGAAATTGTTCGTATCCTCATACACGACCTAAAACGAATTCTTGATTCTCGCGAAGGAATGTTTAACTTTTAAGACAGCCTCCCCCCCCCACACACACGAGAATCGACATCACGGCAAGCCTCAGCCCCGAGTGCAGAAGCGGGTTGAGTTTTTTG
>SAMEA3663097__coassemble_1607_pt1 | contig 7012 bp, 5 predicted proteins | sample SAMEA3663097__metabat2_low_PE_002 | metagenome-assembled genome bin SAMEA3663097 (sample SAMEA3663097) | pig gut metagenome | biome: pig gut; feature: pig-associated habitat; material: faeces | place: France | collected 2012 | reverse complement strand
GATTATGAGTCAGATGCTCTAACCAACTGAGCTATGGGACCGGATGCCGTCCGACACGGTTTGACGGACGGCATGTCAAAGTTACCAAACTATTTGAAAAAGACAAAACTCTTTGAATATCTTTGCAAAATTTACGACAGCATGTTTTTGTAAAATGTAAAAAAATAACCTGCATCACTTTAAATTTGCAATATATTGATGTTCAGGGTGATTCTATGTATTCAAATTTATCGATTGATGCAACTTGTTTTTTCAACATTACTTTACGCTTACATATTCCGGGAATAATGTCTAACTTTATAGATTGTTTGTCGCATAATTTTACTGAAATGAAAAAGGCTCTGTGTGTTATTTTTGTCATGCTTGCAGGACTTGTGTCCTGTAAATACGATGACTCTGAGATCTGGAACAAAGTCAACGAGAATGAAGCCAGGATAGCGGCTTTGGAAGAGCAATGCCGTGGATTCAATCAGGATCTGCAGACATTGCGCACCATCGTCAACGCGTTGCAAGGCAATGACTACGTGACAGGCGTGGTGGAAGTCATTAAGGAGGGGACTGTTGTCGGGTACTCGATCACGTTCAGCAAAAGCGGCACGGTAACCATCTACAATGGAAAGGACGGTCATTCTCCTGTGATCGGAATAAGACAGCACACCGACGGGAAGTATTACTGGACCGTAGATGGTGAATGGATTTACGACGGTTCCGGTACAGGCAACCGGATAAACGCGGGAGGCACCGCTCCGGAATTGAAGATAGAAGACGGCTGGTGGTACGTCTCTTATGATGGACGAAAGACTTGGACGAAATTGTCGAAGGCAACCGGTGAGGACGGGGACTCGCTCTTCTCCTCTGTCACGGACAACGGTGACACTGTGACCGTCACACTTATGGATGGAACCGTGTTCGAACTCGCCAAGAAGTCTTCGGATCTGAGCATCCGGTTTCCGGACTACGGAACATTCAGATTCAATGCCGGGGAGACAAGGTCTGTTGTATATAAGATCCTTAATGCCACAGGAAGCGTGGTGGTCAAGGCGTTTGCGCAGAATGGATGGAAGGCGGACGTCAAAAGGAACAATGACTCGGAAGGAGAAATTGTGGTGACCTCCCCTTCCCCGTTCACTGGCGGTGAGGTTGTGGTGCTTGTATATGATGATTCGAAGACCATCGTAAGGTGCTTGGATTTCGTAGAGGGCAACGTCATCACTCCTCAGGAGACATATTCAATGTCAAGAGGCGCGGGAGAGATTGCCGTCACTGTGTCTGCTGACGTTGACTATTCCGTGGATATTCCAGAGGACGCCGCATCCTGGCTGAGATATTCAGGGTTGAAGACCAGGGCGATGCGTCAGGATGAACTTGTCTTTCATTGTGACAGGAACGAGGGGGAGAGTGCCAGAAGCGCGGTGGTCGGAATCGTGAACAAGGCTGCTGGTATTCATGAAAAAGTTGTGATTTTTCAGGAAGGAATAGTGCACACCCTCCAGACCCATTCTGTCGGCAACGGAATAAAGATAGTGATCATGGGAGACGGCTTCACCAAGGATGATCTTACGGCTTCGGAAGGGGAGTCAATGTCATCATTTGACAAATGGGCCGACAGGACAATGGAGGAGTTTTTCGCCGAGGAGCCTTACCGGTCATTCCGGGACAGGTTCGATGTGTATTCTGTCGCGGTCGAGTCGGACGGGCGGAATTTTGACGGCAGCACGGCCTTTGCGAGCAAGTTCGGAACGGGAACCTATATCGGAGGCAATGACAGCAAGGTCTGGCAGTATGCCTACAAGGTTGATGGGATCAGTTGGCTCACGGTGAGAAACACGCTTGAACTGGTGATCCTGAATTCCTCGAAGTATGCCGGTACAACCTACATGTGGTCGGACGGCAGGGCTATAGCCTACATCCCGGTTGTCAGCTACAACACCGAAGATTTCGGGAAGGTTCTTCGCCATGAGGCGGGCGGTCACGGGTTCGCTAAGCTTGCGGATGAATATTTCTACGAAAAGACAATCACCGAGGACAAGGTGAAAAGCCACAAGGAATGGTTTGCCAAATACGGTTTCTACCCGAACGCCGATGTCACGAACGATCCCAAGGAAATCCATTGGGCGCATTTCCTTTCAGATCCGCGCTATTCCGGTCAGGTCGGAATCTACGATGGCGGCCTGACGTTCAGATACGGTGCCTACAGGCCGACGGACGACAGCATCATGAGACATAATGCCGGCGGGTTCAACGCTCCTTCGCGTGAGGCCATATTCAAGAGAATCATGAAGTTGTCTGAGCCAAGCGGGTGGAAATATGATTTCGAGGCGTTTGTGGCCTACGATGAGATCAACCGTTCGGCCGCGTCACAAGCCTACTACGAAAACCAGATGGAAAACTTTGACGAGGAGTCGTTTGTCCCTCTCGCTCCTCCTGTCGTAAGGGAGGAATAAAAGTTCAATATTCCTTTACGCCGTTTCCGGCCATCCATTCCAACAGCGGGGTGCTGTCGAATCCGACGGTGCCTTTCAGGAATACGTTCACGTTGAATCCAACCTCTTGGCTCAGCCGGAAGACATTCTTGAGGGTCTCCAAAACACAGAACTCAGAGGCGATTCCGCAGACGGTGACCTCGTCCCCTGCCAGAAACAGACTCTGGTTTGAGGCTGTCACGGCCGCCAGCGCTCCATATTCCTCCCTCTCCTTGTTCTGCCCTTTCAGGATGAATCTTGTCTTCGCTTCCTCCAGCCCGTCCAGCAGCCCGTCGGCGAGACTTGCCCCTAAAGTGTAGTGAACGCAGTGCTCTGGCCATTGACCACCGTTTGCCTTGAACGAACAATGATCCTTCGGATGCCAGTCCAAAGTGAAATACACAAGATCGGCTCCGTTCTTGATCCCGTTTATCTCCGGAATGATCGCCTCTGCTCCCGGCACGGCCAGAGATCCGTCAATGAAGTCCCTCTGCACATCCACTACAAGTAAAATCTTTCTTCCAGTCATATTAATAGTTGCTTTTTTATTGAATTCATTTTTTGATTCATGACCCGCACGTTCATATTCACAATTCGGAACAAGTCGTCCCATTTCGTCTGAATCCTTCTTTTCTCAAAGATAGCCATTATCTACAATAAAGAAAAATCAAAGAAGCCATGTGCCTGTTGGCAAGCCTTTATGCCTTGGTGATTGCAAGCCGCCTCAAGGTGTTTATGAATATGATTTCTTCCTTATTGTGCGAACATGATGCGCAGTGATAGAAAGAAGAAACTCTCCTTCCCTTGCGCGATTCCGCATCATGTTGATGCCGGCCACTTATGTTTATAGTTGGCGGGAACGGTCATGCCTGTCTGATGGCCGTACAGTCATGGACTTTGTTCCTCAAGACCGATTTCAGCGAGGTGTCAGGAACAGTGAACCACTCCTGATGTTGCTTAAGTGGCTGTGGATGTTCCCGCCAATTGCAACGAAGTTGAAAAGGTCTTTCGTCGTGGGAGGGGCAAGCCGGTTCTTTTAGCACAGGGCTTTGGACTTGCTCTGGCCTTGGACTTGCCCCGGTTTTTGACTTGCTCCGGCTTTGGACTTGGCCCCAATATTCTTTGAAATCAAAGAGTTATGAGGAAAAGAAAAACGGACAAACCGTCATTTCTGATGATTTGTCCGCTTTGGCTCCTCAAGTAGGACTTGAACCTACGACCCCCTGATTAACAGTCAGGTGCTCTAACCAACTGAGCTATTGAGGAATTTTGTCAACCTTTTCGGTTGTTTGTTCCTTTCGGGAGTGCAAAGGTACAACAAAAATTGATTAGTGCAAATTTTTTTGTAGTTTTTTTTGTGTACCTTTGTGTGAATTTCTCGGAGGAGGAAAAATGGACATAGACTTGTTTTCAGATATGGTCAAGGGGCTAATCCTTGACAATGATGAGGTTACGTTGCCTGGCTTGGGGACTTTCGTCTCCGAGGTGATGCCCTCTACTTTTTCTGACAAAGGGTACACCATCAATCCTCCTTACCGAAAACTGTCGTTCAGGCAGCGCGGATCAGGAAACGAGGAGATGATGGCGGAGTTCTATGCCAAGATCAACGGGACGGATCTTGAGACTTCAAAGAGAATCCTTGGGGAGTTTATCGCCGGGCTGAGGACAACGCTGCAGGCAAAGAAGGTCGTGATATTCCCCGGGCTCGGCCGGTTGAGGGCGACTAAGGAGAACACGTTCTTTTTTATCGCTGACGAGGATTTGGACATCTATCCTTATGGGGTAGGGCTGGAGCCGGTGTCTTTGAAGACTCACGAGGAGACTCCGGACGAGGTGGCGCAGAGTGTGGCGGCGCTTAGGGAGCTGGTGGCGGATCCGGTTCCCGTCAGAGAGCCGATTGCACCGGTCGCTTTGACAGGCTCTGTGACCGAGGAAACAGACACTCCGACCGATGAATCTGACACCGGAGCCGAAAATGAGAAAGAAGATGAGAAAGAAAGAGAGGAGGAGACAAGTCACAAGACGAGAAACCGTGCTTGGAAAGTGGTTCTAATCGTGGCGGCAAGCCTCATCGGTTTGGCGCTGGTGGCTCTCGGAATATTCATACTCCTCGCCCACATCGCTCCGGATTTCATTGACTCGATCCTTTACACCCCTGAGGAACTGAGGATTATAAATCATTAGGACTATGGAAAAGATCAACGTTTCAGACAATAGGTTCAGTACTGACATAACAATCCCGTGCTACGACACGGACGCATCGTTCCGCCTGAAGCCGGCCGCGTTTATGGATCACGCCCAGGAAATGGCGTATCTGGCGGCCCAGGCGCTTCATTTCGGCTATGACGACCTTCAGAGGCATCACACGGCCTGGGTTCTGTCACGGATGCGGATGGATTTTCTGAACCCTCCGAAATGGACGGACGAGACGACCCTCTACACTTGGCACAAGGGACAGGACGGCCTGTTCTTCCTGCGTGACTTCGAGCTCCGAAGGAAGGGCGACACGGACTTCGCCGACAAATCAAAGGCGCAGGTGCTTTGCACCTCTTCGTGGATAGTGATGAATGTCGAGACCCGGCGGCTGGTGCGCAGCGATGAGGTTCTGAATATGGTCCCGGCGACCACCCAGTGCCCTGACAATGCGATCCAGATCCCTTGCGGCAAGGTCGTGATGCCTAAGAATATCCCCGCGGAGGAAGTCGGCTGCCACAAGGCGGCATACTCAGACATCGATGTGCTGGGGCACACCAACAATGCCCGCTACGTGGTCTGGGCTATGGACTGCATTGACTATGAAGAGGTCGCCGGCAACCCTGTCAGGAGCATAAGCATCAACTTCATCAAGGAGACGAAGCCTGGGGAGGTTGTCAGGATATTCAGAAGTGTTGAGGATATTGACGGACAAAAGAAATATTTCATAGAAGGTAAAATTGAAGACAAACCGTGCTTTTGCGCGCGGATAGATTTTTAATTAGATATGCGAGATTTGTTTTTAGGGGCTGGAATAGCCCATTCGATTCTAGTTTTCGCAGTCGTGATCGCGATCGGACTGTACCTTGGCAAATTCAAGATCAAAGGCATCTCCATCGGTTCCACGTGGATTCTGTTCGTGGCTATCCTGTTGAGTCATTTCGGCCTCAGGGTGGACGCGACCGTGATGAACTTTATGAAGGACTTCGGCCTGATCCTGTTCGTGTTCTCGATAGGCCTTCAGGTCGGCCCGGGATTCTTCCACTCCTTCAAGAAAGGCGGACTTCAGATGAATATCCTTGCGGTCGCCCTTGTCCTGTTGGCTGTGGCCGTCACCGTGGCGATCCATTTCATCACCGGCGAGGATCTCAAGACTATGGTCGGCGTGATGTCCGGAGCCGTGACCAACACCCCGGGACTCGGTGCCGCCCAGCAGACGATGGCGGATTCAATGCGCGCGGAGAACTATCTGGCGTCTGACATCACATCGGCGACCTCCGGGCTGGCTTCCGCCTACGCTGTGGCCTACCCGTTGGGAGTTCTGCTTGTGATCGCTCTGATGATGTTCTTCAAGGCGATATTCAAAGTTGATCTCAATAAGGAGAAGGAAGTCCTTGACAATGAGGATAATAATGAGGATGTGGCAAGGCGTATGCACTGCGAGGTCGAGAATCCAGCGGTCTTCGGAATGACAATCAAGGACGCCACCAAGGATCTGGGCAATTCCATCGTGATCTCCAGAATACTTCGCGACGGGCTCATGTCCGTTCCCGGGCCTGATACCGTTCTCCAGAAAGGAGACAAACTTCTGATCGTCACTTCTCAGAAGAATGTGGACTCGCTTAGGATCACCTTCGGAGAAGAGGTTCCGATGCACCTTCAGGACTGGGAGCAGCTGGATGCCAGGATGGTGAACAGGAAGATAACCGTCACCAAGACGAACCTTACGGGAGTGACCCTCAGAAGTCTCAATGTCAGAGCTAATTACGGAGTGAGCGTAACCCGTGTCATCAGATCCGGTGTGGGTCTTGTCGCAAGACCTAACCTCATCCTCCAGATGGGAGATGTGTTGAGGGTTGTCGGTCCGGAGCTCGGAATAGAGGAGGTAGCCAATCTTGTTGGTAACCAGACTTCGACTTTGAACCACCCGAACCTTATCCCGATCTTCTTTGGAATCGCTCTTGGTGTGATATTCGGTTCAATTCCTATCGCCATCCCAGGCATTCCTCAGCCTATAAAGCTGGGACTTGCCGGAGGCCCGCTCATCATCGCGATCCTGCTTGGCTACTTCGGCCCTAAGTGGAAGATCACGACCTACACGACCCAAAGCGCCAACCTGATGGTCAGGGAGATGGGAATATCCTTCTTTATGGCGGCCGTCGGTTTGGGAGCCGGACAGAACTTCGTAAGTTCGATCCTGGACGGAGGTTACTGGTGGATCCTTTACGGAGCGCTCATCACCTTCATTCCTGTCTGCACGATCGGCCTCATCGCAAGATATGTCTGCAAGCTGAACTTCTACCAGATCTGCGGTCTGATCTCCGGTGGTACCACCGATCCCGCCGTCCTGGCGTTCA
>SAMEA3663097__coassemble_1175_pt1 | contig 9167 bp, 8 predicted proteins | sample SAMEA3663097__metabat2_low_PE_002 | metagenome-assembled genome bin SAMEA3663097 (sample SAMEA3663097) | pig gut metagenome | biome: pig gut; feature: pig-associated habitat; material: faeces | place: France | collected 2012 | reverse complement strand
GAGCATCTCTTGACCTGCTCAAACGGAAAATGGTCTTCAGCGACCTGTGCTTCAATTAAATTGCGGAAGAACCACCTTTTTCAGGCAAATACAATTGTTTTACAGGACAGAAAATGTACGAGAGAATACCTTTGTATGCACCGAATATACTGAGGCGCGACATTGGTACAGAAAGCACACTTCTGGTGTACCTCTCTTAACTAAGAAGCAATTGCCCCCCCCTCGCACAAGAGAATATTTTACGTTTGCTGAAGGATCGGCAAGTTGGATATGGCGATGACTTTGACTTCTACAAGAACAAGATGAGAAGGCTAAGAAAGAGTTCCAAGAAATCAACGCGGAATATTTTAAGGCTATCTATTTCAGTCTCGCGCCACTTCTTTGCGTACCGATGTACCAGCAAATAAGGCCTTTGGAGGCGATTTATGGCAGAGGAACTCTCAAGCGCAGCTCATTCTGGGAGGACGAATCTTTGGCTAACTTCTGGGGAGAAGATCGCTTTAAGCACCCAAGTTGTGTCACTGACAGTATCCTCAAGACAGAGAAACGGGAGGTGGGGAAGGGTGATTCGGTCATAACGGTCTATGCCTATGGTTACCGTAGAATGCAACGACTTACATATGTCAGCGTATGGGGTGGCGATGGAAGATCACATCAAGTGCCCGTTTATCGGGATGAATACATAAGCGTCACAGGACAAGGAAGCATCCGCATACGAGAGGATATTGATTTTGAGGATAGCGCGATCAGCCAGCGCGAACGTTTGGATCATATCAACACAGTACTGGACAGTGCGAACCTGAACATCTACAGAAGACACATAGCGCCTAAAGTGTAATGTACTTTAAGCAGAGTAGCAACCGAAGGCCAAACAGCGTTTTGGCAGCGTGGCAGATAACTAGCTGATAATCAAAAGAAAACACAAACTCCTGGTACAGGATTCGGCACCAGGAGTTTATTTAATCAGTTGATTATCAAAGGCGTAAATGCCACGTCATTCAGCGGTATCTGATGACATCATCGCTACTCCACGTAGAGGAGGAGTCCCTTGAGGTACTCGCCTTCCGGGTGGTAGATGTTGACGGCGTGGTCAGCGGGCTGGTTCAGACGATCGAGGATACGGACGCTGCGGCCGGTCTGGGCGGCGGCGGAGAACACGGCGAGGGCAAAGCCCTCCTTGTCAACGACTTGCGAGCAGCTGAACGTGAAGACCAAGCCTCCGGGAGCGACCTTGGAGATCGCGGCGGCGTTCAGACGCTGATAGGCACGGAGGGCGTTGTTCAGGGCACCTCTATGCTTGGCGAATGCCGGAGGATCCACGATCATCAGATCGTACTTGTCCTCTGGGACGTTGCGCAGGAACTCGATGGCATCGGCGCAATAGCCTGTGTGTCGGGATGGCTCGAAACCGTTCAGGAACATATTCCTTTCTACCATATCGATGGCCTTGCGGGAGCTGTCCACGGAATCAACGTGAACTGCGCCGGCGCCGAGGGCATAGACGGAAAAGCCTCCGGTGTAGCAGAAGAGGTTCAGGACGTTGCGGCCTCGGGAATATTTCCCGACAAGGGCCCGGTTCTCCCTTTGGTCGAGGAAGAAGCCGGTCTTCTGGCCTTCGGTCCAGTTGACAAAGAATTTATGGCCGTTCTCAAGGACGATCTGCTCGTCATCGGAGAAGCTCTCGGAGCGGTAAAGGTAGCCGTCAACAAGGTCGAGGCCGGCCTTGAACGGGGCGGTGCCGGAACTTTTGTCATAGACTGCCTTCAAGGACGGGCCATAGACGGATTTCAGGGCCTCGCAGATCGCGCCTTTCGCACGGAACATTCCTACGGAGTGGGCCTGCATAACGCAGACGCCATCGTAATAGTCTATGATCAGGCCGGGGAGACCGTCGCCTTCGCCGTGGATAAGGCGGTAGCAGTTGGTGAGGGCGGGTTCTCTGACAAGGCCAGTCGCTTCGACAGGTTCAGCGACCGGAGAAACTGGCTCGGCGGCCGAAGAAACCGGGCAGGCCAGTCCAACGGCGACACGTACCCGGAGCGCCCGGGCGATCATATTCTTCCAAAAGTCTGGCGAAAGGACATCCTCGCCGGCGAAACTCAGCACACGGACGGCGATAGATCCTATCTGATAGTGCCCGTAAGCCAGAAAATCCCCGCCCTGAGAGAACACACCGACGATGTCACCTTCAGCCGGCTCGCCGACAATCTGGGCGATGGCACCAGAGAATACCCACGGATGGAATCTCAAAAGAGAGTCCTCTCTACCTTTCTTTAATATTATCTTTGTCATTTTCAGTGTGTTTTGGAGGGTTTGGAAGCATCTGCTCCGGAGTCAACGGATTCTTCTCCGAGGCCAATAGCTTGTAGTACATCTCACGGCATATCCAAGCGTCTGTCGCGGCATAGGCCTGCTGCGAATCCGAGAGGACATCCGCCTCCCAGTTGGAAAGCTGCTGGGTCTTGGAAATCCGCACCCCAAGGATTATCGCGGCCATTTTCTTGACACTCTTGTCCTTGATGCCATATTCCCAGACCATCTTCTGGAGATCGACGAAGGATTTCGGCTCGAAATCGTGATGCTTCTTCAATCCGCGAACATCATCAGTGACCGCTGCTCCCACCTTGATTATTTCTTTGTTACCCAGTATCTTGCGAAGGGACTTAGGGATTCCGCCCATAAGCTTCACCCTGAACAGGAAAGCCCTCTCCTTGCCGGAAAGCTGCAACAGAGAGACCCCGTAGTGCGGCTGGTTCGACGAGAAACAAGGCCGGGACTCCGTGTCGAAACCGATAACCTTCTGCCGCCTCAGATAACTGATGGCCTTGAGAAACTCAAAGCCTTGGTTGTCAATGACCTTAATCTTACCTGGAAAGCTCGAAGGCTCCAGCTGTTCCATTTCCTCCGGACTAATGCTGATTTTGTACGTCATAGGAATAATAAGTGTTTGGAGCAAGAACCCCGACCGTGTCTGGGTACGAAGCCGGGACAAGACTGTCAATGAACGGAAGGACGGACACCTTGGAATCAAAGGAATCACGCACCGCCATATATAGCCTTGCGACAGGGTATGCAATGTTGTGCGTGAAAGCGTCCCTTTCCCTCATCTTTCGGAAGCAAGCCTCAGTGAATGAAAACGTTGTGTCAGACGAACATATTACCGGGACATCGCAGCCTATCCTTTCGAAGAGATCGCTGACATCGCTCCCGCCATATTCAGAAAGGATCGGGTTGCAGATGATGAGGATCTTGCAGCGGGAAGGAATTTTGAGAGCGGCGAGCGCGCCGTTTACCGTCAACTCCCGCAAGACAGTCTGTCCGTCTTTCGTGGCAGGCCGGTTCATATAGGCGGTGTCGGCGAAATTCAGGATAGAGACGATTGTCTCCCCCGCAAAGTCCGGCAGGCCGTCGCTGATTTTCCGCGCGTCAATATTGTCGAAATCGTCACAGACCATCATCCTTTCGCTGAGACGAAGGCACCCCGACGGATCGCCGACCAGAACTATCGTCCCCGAGGATTTGCCGTTGCTTTCAGCCAATGTCCGCAGTTCCGGAAGGGAATCCGTCAGGAGGGAATTGACGTAGGCTATTGTTCTATAGCCATTTTCAACCCGCCTTGAACAGCTGGAAGCCGCAATGACGGATAGTGCCAACAATATTACCGCAAAAAATCTCTTCACTGTTATCAAATACCTTCCAGACGGCATAGCCGCCCGGACCACTCTTAAATTCGTACAATTCCGAACCGTTGCCTTGATTCGTCCGCCTAAAGATTTCTCACCTTTAAAACATTTCAGACAAATTAAAACTGATTCAGACTGCAAAGGTAAAAAAATCTTCACTATCTTTGAAGATAGTAAGCCTTAAAAAATAAGTTGATAAAGATTTGGCGGTATTTTCGAGGATATGGTTCTTTTGGAAGAAGGAGTGTGCCGGTGGCACATAACTGATGAGAAAAGAAATATAGACCGAAAAGACAATCAAAGATTATCAAGTAATCTTTTAAGGATTACTTAGTTGTGTATAAAACTCCTTGACAAGATGGTTAAAGTCTCAAAAAAATCGAGCTTGATGCCGGCTTCCGCTATCAGAAAGCTTGTGCCGTTCGCCGACGCGGCCCAAAACGACGGCATCAAAGTCTATCACCTCAATGTCGGCGCACCTGACATCAAATCCCCCGAATGCGCCCTTGAGGCGGTGCGCAAAAACACTCTCGACCACGTTTCCTACACCAATTCGGCGGGCCTGCCGGAACTGCGCAAGGGACTGGCGGAGAAATACTACCGAAGCATCGGCATCGAGGTCTCCGTCCCCGAGATCATCATCACAGTGGCCGGAAGCGAGGCGGTCAACCTCGCGCTTCAGATAGCCTGCGACGAAGGCGACGAGCTCATCGTGATCGAACCTTTCTACACGAACTACAACACGTTCTGTTTTGAAAGCGGGATCATTCTCAAAGCGGTCCACACCGACATCGAAAGCGGCTTCAAGGTCCCTCCGATCGAAGAGTTCGAGAAACTCGTGACACCACGCACGAAAGCCATCCTCATCAGCAACCCCGGCAACCCGACCGGAACATTGTACTCGAAAGAGGATATGCTCGCGCTCGGAGAAGTAGCCAGAAAGCACAACCTTTTCCTGATTTCAGACGAGGTCTATCGCGAGTTCAGCTACACCGACGAACCTCGTTTCTCGGCGATGAATATACCCGGTCTTGCCGACAATGTCATTCTTGTCGATTCAGTCTCAAAGCGTTACAACCTCTGCGGCTGCCGCGTCGGCTGCATCGTCTCCCACAACAAGGAGGTGATGGAAGCGGCGATGAAATATGCCCAGTCCCGCCTCTGCCCGCCGGTTTACGGCCAGCTCGCCTCGATCGGAGCGCTCGACACCCCGCAATCCTATTTCACGGAAGTGAGGAATGAATATGTCGCCAGACGTGACTATGCGATCTCCAGGCTCAATGCGATGGAGGGGGTATATTCCCCTACCCCGATGGGTGCGTTCTACACAATCGCCCGCATTCCGGTGGACGATGCCGAGAAGTTTGCGAAATGGATGCTGACGGATTTCAGACTTGACGGCCAGACCACGATGGTGACTCCGGCGAAGTCCTTCTACAAGACTCCTGGATTCGGAGCCGACCAGATCAGGTTGGCCTACGTCCTTGGAGTTCCGGAACTTGAAAAAGCGTTCGACGCGCTGGAGGCCGGGCTAAAGGAATATCCCGGGAGAACTGTCTGACAAAAACAGTTCAGCCAAGTAATCCAAAGGTTTTATGAAAGCGATCATCGCCATAGATTCTTTCAAGGGATGCCTGACCTCGGCCGAGGCCGGGAAGGCGGCTCTTAAAGCATTCGCCGATGGAGAGGCCGAAGTCATTCCGGTTTCTGATGGCGGTGAAGGATTTTCGACAATTCTGACGGAGAGTCTGGGCGGATCATTCAGGACGGTTTCCTGCCACGATCCGCTCGGGCGTTCCATCAAAGCGAGATACGGAATCATCGGAAGGACCGCTATCATCGAAACCGCCGCGGCCAGCGGACTTGGCCTCCTTCGCAAGGATGAGCTCAATCCCCTTCTGGCCACCTCCTACGGCACAGGCGAATTGATCTCGGACGCTCTTGAATATGACTGTGAGGAGATTTGGCTGGGTCTTGGCGGCAGCGCCACCTGCGACGGCGGGACCGGAATGCTGCAAGCGTTGGGCTACAGATTTCTGCCGGACGATAGCGGCTCATTCGTTTCCGGGGATGTCCAGCGAGCCGCTCCAAGAGAAAAGTCCGTTTCAAGGAATATCCCCAATGTCATTCTCAAAGACATTCACGGAATAGACATCTCTGGGCGTAACAAATTGCTGGATTCCTGCAAGATAACCGGCTTCTACGATGTCTCCGCACCATTCTGTGGTACGGGTGGGGCGGCAAGGATGTTCGCGCCGCAGAAAGGAGCGGATCCCGAAATGGTCGAATCGTTGGATGTCTGGCTCACAATGCTTTGCGAAGTCTATTCAAAATATTCAGGAAAAGATGTCTTGAATATTCCGGGAGCGGGGGCAGCCGGAGGAATCGGAGGGGCGCTTGGCGGAGTGCTCGGAGCGTCAATGGTTCAAGGGATTCAAAAGGTTCTGGACATTTCAGGTTTGGACAGCAAGCTGGAGTCCTGCGACATTGTCATCACCGGCGAAGGTCGGGCGGACGCACAGACCCTCCGTGGCAAAGTACCTGTCGGGGTTCTTGAATATGTCAGAGCGCATACTGTTCCGGTTCATCGTCCCAAGGTCATCCTGATCGCCGGCCAAGTCTCTGACCGACAGCAGATTCTCAATGCCGGATTCGATGCCGTGCTCCAAATCACACCGGAAGGGATGCCTCTCTCCGAGGCCCTTGATCCAGTCACGGCCTCAACCAACATCACGCAATCAATGCAGTCCTATCTCCAGCAAAGATGCTCGGGTGAAAAGTAAAGCATTTCTCACCCCACAATCCATTCAAGACTACTTTCGGGTGAAAAACCGGTCACTACTCACCCGATATTCCTAAAACCTCATAGATCTTAGGAATGAGGAACGAGAGAATATATTCATACTCCATAAAGTGAGTGCCGTCGTAGATGGTCCAGGTGCCGTCGCCGAAGTATTTTTTCCAGGTGCGGATGGAGACAACGCCGCTGCGCCGGTAATGGTCACGGGTGCCGAAAAAGGCATAGAAATAGTCCTTGCCACCGTTGCGTGGGGTGTTTTGCAAAGCGTTGCCGAGAACCCGCCTCCACTTTTTCAAAGGCTTATAGGTGAAATGAAGTTTCTGGCGGTCACCCGGTTTTGGCCTGTAGATCCTGTCGAACAGAGCCGTGACGCCAGGAATCAAAGTCAGCCAGGCCAAGGCAATGAAATATCGCGGAGCGTTCAGTGACGGGGAAACGAAAAGATGCGGATAACCCCTCAGCGCGATGGCGTGCGTGGCACCCATACTCTCCCCTATCACAAGCTCCGGCCGGACCTCCTCCGCCCAAGCTGCCAGCTGGCCTTGAGCGATTTCCGGATCAAAATCGTAAGTCCTGATGATGACCTCGAAATCAGGTCCCAGATTATCCTTCAAAATGGACGGGATGCGGCTGTCACCGCCCCCGCCCATTCCGTGGACATAAAGTATAACGTATTTTCGCATCCGCTATTTTTTGGCGACCAAGTCGCTCATCGCCAGATTGATAAGTATGTACCCCAGGAAACTGGTCAGGAATATGAACGACCAGTGGGAACGTTCGACAAGCGCGATGATGGCCGCCAGTCCAACGATGACCAGAAAGGCGATTCGCTTCGCCACCTCCAGTTTAGAGGCTTTCTTTCCGCCACCGAACTTCATCGAGAACATCGGGATCTCGCAGATCAGAAGGTAGCACAGAATAAGTGTCAGAACCGGAATGAAAACCTGTCCCTGGCACCAATGCGCCAGAAAGCAGTCCGGCCGAACGGTCACAAGGGTCGCAAGTGATCCGCAGATCATAGCCGCCGCCGGGGTAGGCAGCCCGATGAAGCTGTCGTGCTGACGCTCGTCAAGGTTGAACTTGGCAAGCCTCAACGCTGAGAATGCGGCGAGGACAAGCGGCAAATATTTCAGGATCCAAATGTCCGTCCCGCTGATCTGGTAAAGCATCACGGCAGGAAGCACTCCGAAGCTGACATCATCCGCCAGCGAATCCAACTCCTTTCCTATTTCTGAATATGCCTTCAGAAGCCTTGCGGCCAGTCCGTCGCAGAAATCAAAGACAGCGGCAAGGATCATCAGTTCGAATCCGAGTTCCAGCCGCCCGTTCAAAGAAGCGATTACCCCCAGAACTCCACAGAGGAGATTCATAGAGGTAATCGTGTTGGGAATATGTCTTATTATATTCATTTACTTTATTCCAAGTTTCTTCTTCAGATCCTTAGAGAGGGCATCCTTGTGGACGAGAACATCCATCGACTTCGCGCGCACGAACGAATCAGAGCAGTACCAGATTCCACCGTACTTGCTTGATGTTCCCCAAGAGTTCTTGACCATGAAATAGTTGGTACCGTTCTGATCCTTGGCCACACCGAAGATCTGCATTCCGTGGTCATCAGTGGTGGTCTTGTTTTCAAAGCCTTCCTGACGGGACTCCTGGGTCACGGAAGCCTCCTTTGGCAACTCGGCGACAACTTCCTTCTTCTCGCCGGCCTTGCCGATCCAACGCTCCTGATCAGAGCCCGTGGTCGCCTTAACATCATCGAGAAGCACACCGATTCCATTTCTGGTGAAGCCCTTCTCACTCACGTCTGATCCCCAAGCGAGGGTATAACCCTTGTCGATAGCGTTGTAGATCACCTCCATGAACTCGTCCAGAGGAATGTTGTAGGCGGAGTCCCACCTCCAGTTGTCGGCGATCTCAATGATGAACGAAGTGTAGAACGGGTGGTGGGTGAACGAAGTGAGGGTCACATAGTCAGACGGAACGATTCCCATCTCGTCCCTGTAGGAGGCTGGGGTATAGTTCTTGCCGTTATATTCAAATGTCTCTGGGGTCTCGCCGAGGAAACTGTCCACGATGGCGTCAAAGCCTTTCTTCCAGTTCGTGGAAAGGGTTTTGTTAGGATTCTTGGCGATGGCCTCCACATAAGCCTTCGTGGTGGCGTCGAGTTCTCCGTGAATCGGGAGAGGCTGGAGTCCAGGCATCGCGTCCTGAGGCACAAGGCCGTAGTCCTCAATGACATGTAGAACATCATCAGCCTCTGAGCCGGCGGCGAAGTTTATGTGGCCGTCCGTGCGGACATATTTCACAGCCCTGTCCTTGTAGGAATGCGAGACAACGAACATCTCCGAGAAATCCGGGTAGAGTGTCGTGTCCTTGATGTTCTTGATTCTTATGGCCTCTGACTCAAGGAATCCGAGTGCCGAAAAGCACCAGCAGGTACTGGAACGGTACTGGTTCTTGACAGATGTGATAGGGTTCTCCTTCACAACGGTGAACTTGTACTCGGCCTCAGGCTGAGCCGGCTTTGGCTGCGCGTTTGCAGAAATAGAGACAAGCGCCACCGCCGCGGCAATGATGATTTTCTTCATATTCGATAATTTTAGGGAACTATATAGGAGTTGACTAACTTAATCTTATAGGAACGTTGTCCCGGGTGTGGTGTTCCGGACTTCCAGGTG
>SAMEA3663097__coassemble_1147_pt1 | contig 9403 bp, 9 predicted proteins | sample SAMEA3663097__metabat2_low_PE_002 | metagenome-assembled genome bin SAMEA3663097 (sample SAMEA3663097) | pig gut metagenome | biome: pig gut; feature: pig-associated habitat; material: faeces | place: France | collected 2012 | reverse complement strand
GCACTGCGGATGGATATCTCGTTGCTCGCTAACTTTTAGCGGACAGCAATAATTCAAAATTATTCGTTGTCCTCTTCCGTTCCGACAAAATTGACGTAGTTCCTCCACTTGTCGATCATCGCGGTCATATCCTCCGGAATCTGGGAATCAAACTGGATCCATTTTCCCGTGCCCGGATGTACGAAACCGAGAGTCTTGGCGTGAAGGGCCTGACGGGGACAAAGCTCAAAACAGTTCTGGATGAACTGACGGTACTTTGCGTAGATCGTCCCCTTGCGGATCTCTGAGCCCCCGTACCTTTCGTCATTGAATAGAGGATGACCGATATGGCTCATATGCACCCTTATCTGGTGGGTGCGCCCGGTCTCCAGCTTGCACTCGACAACGGTGACATAGCCGAAACGTTCCAGCACCTTGTAATGCGTCACAGCGTGCTTGCCCCTGCCGTCCTCGTCAGCATAGACCTTGAACCGAAGCCTGTCGTTGGGATCACGCCCGATGTTGCCGGTGATCGTGCCTTCGTCCTCCTTGATGTTGCCCCAGACAACAGCCACGTACCGCCTCTCGATCGAATGCTCGAAGAACTGGCGGGCCAAGTCAAGCTGTGTCTCATCGTTTTTCGCCACGACAAGAAGGCCGGAAGTGTCCTTGTCTATTCTGTGCACCAGAATCCCCATCCTCTCATCGGCCGCTTCCGGCCCCTGGGATATGCCCAAATGAAAGGAAAGAGCATTGATGAGAGTTCCCTCGAAGTGGCCGTGCCCCGGATGAACAACCATTCCGGCCGGTTTGTTGACAACAAGAAAGTCGTTGTCCTCATAGACTATGTTCAGAGGGATGTCCTGCGGCAGGATCTCGAGGCCGCGGCGGCGGTAAGGCATCACGAAGCGGATCACATCGCCGGGACGTATAATGAGGTTCGCTTTCGCAATCTTGTCATTCACACGTACATAGCCTTCCTTGATGGCACACTGGACCCTGTGCCGTGAGGTATCCTCAAGATGTGTGGCCATATACTTATCCACACGCATCGGGGTCTGTCCGACATCCACGTTGAGCCTGAAATGCTCGAACATCCCCTGCTCCTCGTCCTCGACGCTATCCTCTTGGTCGTTGTAAAGTCTCTCCTCGTCCACGTTACTCGTCTTTCTTGTCCAATGATAGATAGAGGGTCACGTCAGAGCCCATAAGAATAGGATTTCCGGAGGCTTCCGGAGTCTGTCTGGTCACCGAGGCGTTCAGAGAGTCTGTGTAGTTCCTCACGCTCTTGTCGAACACGATGCGACCGATATTCAATGAGTTGTCGTGCACGGCATCGACCGCCCTGAGATATTTCAATCCCTTGACGTTAGGAATATAAGTCAGATTGTCCTCCGGATTGAGCCCGACCTCAAGATTGATTTCGGAGCCGGTCTCGATCTGCCTTCCCGGCCTGATTTCGCGGTTGCGGTAGATTTGCCTGAGTACATTGTTTGTCGCTATGTCGTTGACATAGATCAACTTTCCCAATGCCAGACCGCGTGAGTTCAGTTCTGCCTTGGCTTGACGCATTGAATAGCCGACAAGATTCGGCATGCTGACCTTCTTGGCATTCTTGGCGTTGATGGTGAGGAGGATCCTTCTGCCTTGCTTCACTTGAGAACCTGGTTTCGGATTCTGGCTGTAGATGGCTCCCCGCTCCATTTTTCTGACAAAAATGGAGTCGATGACTTCCACTCTGAGTTTGGACCGTGAGGCCTCGTGTTTCGCCTCGTTCACGGTCATGCTTGTGAAATCAGGTACTTCTATTGTCTTGCCGTGGTTTGTCAAAACACTCAACAGCATTGAGCTCACGAATATCAGAACCGCAAAAAACAGGACCGCAAGCAAAACGTTCCTGACTATCCAGTTGCTGAAGAAACCACCTTTCTTATCTTCTTTCTCTTCCATATTCATAAATTACTTTCCACCCGTGAAGAGCAGGTCAAACGCTCCTTCTCCTATCAGAGCCAACCCTATTATTATGATTATTATTCCCGCTATCCTGTTCAGCCACATTATTTTCTTCATGTCAAAGGCTTTTCTCCAGTTGCTGAAGAACCAGGAGAAGAAAAACCAGTAGGCTATCGAGCCGGCGGCCACCGCCAGAATTATCGGATATATCCTGAAACTTCTGTCCGACACATCGACCTGAAAGAATGCGAACAGTGCGAACATCACCAGGATTGCACCAGGGTTGGAGACGGTTGTTGCGACCGCCTGCAGAAAATCCTTCGGGGAAGCCCCGCGTGTCTTGACATCCCCCGGCTCCATCTTCCTGAACGGGTCCTTGAAAGCCATTGAATATCCCAGATAGGCGATCACAGGACCACCGATCAGGAATATGATTGATTCGTAGGTGTTGATGAAATTCTGCGCGAAGGCCCATGCGAAAATCGAGATGATCGCATACGCTGTGTCCACCAGAGACGCTCCGAGTCCAGTCGTGAACCCGGCCTTATGTCCGTAGCAGATGGATTTCTGAAGCACAAGAATCGCCACCGGCCCGAGCGGAGCCGACGCGCAGATGCCGATTATGAACGCTTTCAGAATCTCCAACAGCATAGGCGGTCATTATTTTGCCCTCATGAAAATCTGCACAGGACATCCGTGCAGGTCGAAGTGCTCCCTCAGCTTGTTCTCAAGGAATCTCTTGTACGGCTCCTTGACGTACTGAGGCAGGTTGCAGAAGAACGCGAACGCCGGGAATCTGGTTGGCAGCTGGGTCACGTACTTAATCTTCACATACTTGCCCTTCCAGGCCGGCGGCGGGTAATTCTCGATCTCCGGCAGCATAGCCTCGTTCAGCCTTGCCGTCGAAAGCTTGCGGGAATAGTTCTCGTAAACGTGCTCCGCCTCATCCAGCACATCCATAATCCTCTGTTTCTTTGTGACAGAGGTGAATATGATCGGCACGTCATCGAACGGAGCGATGCGGCGGCGCAGCGAGGCTTCATATTCCTTCATCGTGTTGCTGTCCTTCAGGAAGAGGTCCCATTTGTTGACCACCAGCACGCAGGCCTTGCGGTTGCGGACGATGAGGTTGAATATGCTCATGTCCTGAGCCTCCATTCCGGTGTTCGCGTCGATCATCAGGATGCAGACATCGGAATGTTCGATTGCCCTGATGGAACGCATCACGGAGTAGAACTCCAGATCCTCGTTGACCTTGGCTTTCTTGCGCATTCCGGCGGTGTCCACGAGCATAAACTCGTGCCCGAACTTGTTGTAGAGGGTTGAGATCGAGTCTCTTGTGGTTCCGGCCACCGGGGTCACGATGTTCCTTTCCTCTCCGAGAAGCGCGTTCGTCAAAGAAGACTTGCCGACATTAGGCTTCCCGACAATCGCGATGTGAGGAAGGTCTGGACGGTCATTGTCCTGCTGCGGTGTCTCTTCCGGGAGAACCTTAAGCACCTCGTCCAGAAGGTCGCCGGTTCCGCTTCCGTTGGCAGCGGATGTCGCCCAGATCTCTCCCAGTCCCAATGAATAGAACTGATAGGCGTCGAACATCTTCTCTCCGGAATCCACCTTGTTGACACACAGGACGACAGGCTTTTTGCTCCGGCGGAGAATGTCGGCGATCTCGGCGTCGTAGTCGGTGATGCCGGCGGCGGCCTCTACCATAAATATGATCGCGTCGGCCTCCTCAATGGCGATCACGACCTGCTTGCGGATGGCCTCCTCGAACACATCGTCCGAATTGGTCGTCCAGCCTCCCGTGTCAACCACGGAGAACTCCTTGCCGCACCATTCGCATTTGCCGTAGTGGCGGTCTCTTGTAACGCCGGCGGTCTCGTCAACGATGGCCTGACGCATTCCGACAAGTCTATTGAAAAGTGTGGACTTGCCGACATTCGGGCGTCCCACAATGGCTACTAAACTCATAACTCAATCTCTCGCAGGCAGACAATTGCCTGTGTTAAAACATTATCACACATTCGATGACCATTGCCGGTCGTGTCATTCACCTTGTTTCGGCTTCTTGTTCCCGAACTCATATTCATAGAAACCGCATCCGGTGCAGGCGTCGCTGTAGGAACCTGTGCAGGAAGCATTCCTTCGGGGCTTCTTTTTGGAGAAGATCTCCTCGTCCTGCTCCCTCATGCACTTGATTCCCATCTTCCGCATATTCTCGTTGCGGCTTATCTCCGTCTCCGGGAATTTCCCGTTCTTCCGGAATATGATGTTGAAGCACATTCCGATGACCCCGATTCCGAGGATGATTATCGCGGCGAGAACTGTCTTCATCTCTTAGAATATGAATTCCGTGCTGATAGGCTCGTAGTTGTAAACCTTGCGGATGATCGCCGCGAAGGTCTCAGCCATCGAGACTACCTTTATCTTGCTTGTGTCGGCTCCTTCCTTGAGAGGAATGGTGTCGGTGACGAACACTTCCTTCAGGCAGGAGTTGTTGATCCTGTCGTAAGCCGGACCTGAAAGCACAGCGTGTGTCGCACAGGCTCTTACGCTTGCGGCTCCTTTCTCCATCAATACCTCGGCGGCCTTCACAAGGGTTCCGGCGGTGTCGATGAGGTCGTCCACAATCACGATGTTCTTGCCTTCCACGTCACCGATGGCGGTTATGGAGGCGACAACATTGGCTCTTTCGCGGGACTTGTGGCAGATGATCACCGGGCAGGCGAGTTCCTTGGCGTAGGCGTTGGCCCTCTTCGCTCCACCCATATCCGGGGCGGCGATCGCAAGGTTCTCGATGTTCAGTGACCTGAGGTAAGGGATGAACACCTTGCTGGCGTAGATGTGATCCACCGGAAGGTCGAAGAAACCCTGGATCTGGTCGGCGTGGAGGTCGCAGGTCATAATCCTGTCCACTCCGGCCGCGGTCAGAAGATTGGCCACCAGCTTCGCTCCGATCGAGACGCGAGGCTTGTCCTTGCGGTCCTGTCTGGCCCATCCGAAGTACGGCATCACAGCGATCACCTTGTCTGCGGAGGCTCTTTTGGCGGCGTCAATTGTCAACAGAAGTTCCATCAGGTTCTCCGTAGGTGGAAAAGTTGACTGCAGGATGAACACGGTAGCGCCTCTGACGCTGTCCGTGAAAGAGGGAACGAACTCTCCATCGCTGAATTTGGTTACTTCGGACGCGCCAAGGTGATACTTCTCTCCAGCCGCGGCCCCGATGATGTTCAGTTCGTCAACAACCTTGCAAGCAAAGTCTTTTGAGGCTATGCAGGCAAACAATTCCATTCTGTGTTCCATGTGCATTAAACTATGCTATAAATTAATATATTGTTGAATATAGTCCAGTATATCTTCCTTTCCGGCTCCAGTCTCGGCGCTGGACGCGAACATAGGCGGCATCTCCTCCCAATCCTCCGACAGGATCTCCTTGTCCCGCTCGATCTGCGCCTTCAACGCATTCGGCCCAAGTTTGTCACCTTTTGTGAATATGATCGCGAACGGAACCCCGTTCTCTCCGAGCCCCGCCAGGAACTCCCTGTCGATCTTGGTGATGTCGTGCCTGGAGTCGATCAGCACAAAGAGCACAACCATCTCCTCCGACTTTTCAATGTAGTCATTGATCATCTTGCGGAGCTCCTCGCGTCCTTTTTGTGAGATCTTGGCGAATCCGTAGCCCGGAAGATCGACGAGATACCAGCTGTCGTTGATGATGAAGTGGTTGATCAGTTTGGTCTTTCCAGGGGTTGACGAAGTCTTGGCAAGCTTGCGGTTGCCACACAACATGTTGATCAGCGATGACTTGCCGACATTAGAGCGTCCTATGAACGCGAACTCCGGCAGTCTGCGGGAGGGCTTTTGGCTGACTCTGGTGCAGCTGCCTGCGAATTTTGCTTCAGTTATGGTCATCTTTCTTTCTACCTCTGCGATTCTTTTACAAAGATAGTTGATTTTTGTTAATTTTGTAAGAGATAGGAAACGTTATTATGGAAAAGAAGTACATAGATCTGTTTACCCTTCAGGCTCGTCTGAAATCCGTTGTGGAAGGCTTGTTCCCGCAACGGCTGTGGGTCAAGGCCGAAATCAGCAGCCTGAGCCGCAAGCAGAACGGCCATTGCTACCTGGAACTTTCCCAAAGCGAGGGTGGTGGAGTGGTCGCCAAGACCCGCGCCACGATCTGGGCGTTCCGCTGGAATATGATCGACCAGCGTTTCAGAAGCGTGACCGGTTCATCCTTGGAAGCCGGGATGGAGATCCTTGCCAGCGTGCAGGTCAGCTACCATCCGCTGTACGGATTTTCATTGAATATAGATGACATCGATCCGGAGTTCACCCTCGGCGCGAACGAGCGTCGCAGGCAGGAGACGATCGAGCGGCTCACAAGAGAAGGCCTGCTTGACCTCCAGAAGCGTCTGCGGCTTCCCGCTCTGCCATATTCATTGGCGGTTATCTCCGCTCCGGGAGCTGCCGGCTTCGGCGACTTCCGCCACCATCTGATTGACAATGAATATGGCTTCGTGTTCAACGTGAGGTTGTTCGAGGCTTTGATGCAGGGTGACGGCGCGCCGGCTTCGATAATGGCGGCGTTCGCTGAGATTCTGTCCTCGCCGGTTCATTACGACGCTGTGCTGATCATGCGTGGTGGCGGCTCTGATTTGGATCTGGGATGTTTTGATGACTACGATCTGGCCGTTACCATCGCCCGCTGTCCGGTTCCGGTATTCACGGCGATCGGGCACGACAAGGATCATCACGTGGCGGACATGGTCGCCAACACTTTCGTAAAGACTCCTACGGCTCTGGCCGACCTGTTTCTGGACTGCTACATCGCTGAGGACCAACGGTTAGGGACCCTGGAGTCCCGTCTGATGATGTCATTTAACAACCGTTTGGCGGCGATGTCTTCCCGTGTCGACTTGCTAGAGGCCCGTGTCCGCCGTCAGGCTGACGCCCGTGTGTCGGACGCGATGCACAAGGTGGAAATCCTGGGCGCGGCTCTGACGAAGGCTGTCGAGAACAGGATCGTCGGTCAGGAACATCATCTGGACAGATTGTCTGACAGGGTCCTGCACGGTGCCGACAGAAGCCTCTACAAGGCCGGTTCCGCTTTGGATCGGATTGAGCAGAGGCTGAGAGGCCGTGTAGGTGTCGTGCTTTCCGGTGCCTTGTCGCATCTTATGATGGTCGAGACCAAGATCGCCGCCAACGATCCTCGTAACATTCTCCGCAAGGGCTTTGTCCTCGCCTTGGACCGGGACGGTGTAAAGATGGATTCTGCCACCAAGACCCGTGTCGGTGACCGTGTGCGTATGATGTTCGCTGACGGTACCGTCAAGTGCGGAGTCGTGGAGGTTGACCTTAAAAGTAATGTGCCCGGAAGCGAGGACGAAAACATCCCGGCTATGAGTGAAATCAGTTAAAAATCAATTAATATGTCAGAGAAGAAATTTGATTACACCAAGGCGGTCACCGAACTGGACGAGATCGCCGCCAAAGTAGAGGATCCAGCTACCAGCCTGGATGACATCGGAGCCCTTGTCAAGCGCTCCAAGGAACTAATCGAGTCCTGCCGCAAGTACCTCCGCACCGTCCGCGACTCCATCGAGGACAGCAAGGAATAACCTCCGGTCACGAAGCCTGTGGTTCGACATGGCTCACCAACCATCGAAGTGGCTGATGCTTTCAAAGCTGTTGAAAATCGGCGGGGAAAGGCTGTCAAGAAAGATTTCAGCTTATTGAGAGGCGGCGGAAAAAAGGCAAATTGAAAATTTTGCACGTTACCAAAATTTTCAATTTGATTTTCCGCCGCTCTGGTGACGGAGCCGCAGTGTAACATCGACCTTTGGGTAAGCTTAGGAGCCAACGTTCTCAAAGGGAAGGTAGGTATGTGCAAACAAGCGTTATATTGGATACAACGAAAAAGTGCTATGGCCCGTAGCACTTTTCCCGTAATCGCACGCTTCTGCTTGTATGTAGCATATAAAGATTCCATTTCTGCTGATAGTTATGTGCACATAAGTTAAGAAAATTGCACGACGATTAGTGCAATTTTCGCAAAATTCTGCATGGAAAAACGTGCTGCAAACTCCACGATGTGATTGCCGGATAGTTTTATGAACCCCGACAGGCGCGATAACGCCTCTTTTTGCGCTTGTCGGAGTTCAAATGTGCCTCGACAGGCGCGGAAAAGGGGGAATATGCGCTCATCGAGGATTGACGCACCTTGACGAACCGGACAGCTACCTTGCGGTTGATGACACCGAAATCGGCTCTGGCGCGCGAATCCCGCTTTGGATGTTCGGCTTTCTCTATTGATATCGTATTCGACTTGAATCAACGCTAAAGTCGGTTATGCAGTGTATTATAACTTGCCTTTTGGGGGCTTTCGTGCGTGGACGCAGTCCATTTGCGCACGTGGTGTTCAGCTTTGTCTAGCGCGTGAGTAAAAGATGTGGTTCGGCGCACGGAGAACGGTTGACAAGGTCACAGACACTGGCTTGGGTGGTGTGGTTTCTGGGATGCTATTCCACGAGAAAGTCGTAAAACGGCGTCCAAAAGTAATTGTTTGGCTGGAGGTATAGCTCTTTTGTTTTGAAGTCGATGATCATGTTGAAGCGCTTCAGAAAATTGTTACCCACTGTGCCGTCAATGTCACTCTTGCTCTGCATACCTTCTGTCAATGTGGAGAACGCACCGGCGACTTTCGGTAATATATAAGGTCCGACAGTGACCTCGTCGAAAAAGACATTTCTGAGTTCTCCGCTTCCTCCATCTGAGCTGGAAATATGTGAGATGGCGAATGGCTTTTGGGTGTTGAGCAGATTGTGGCTGTTCACGAATGGGGTGTTAAGGTCGATTACCCTGTCTGATCCGGTGTCAACTTCCAACAGCAGATAATATTCAGTGCCGCTGATTTTCACGGGCATCGTGATGAAAGGCACATCGTATTTGTACTCGAATGGAAACGGAATCAGTTCTGAACTGACTTCAAGCGGCTCTTTCTTCGAGTAGCAGTAAATCGTCATATCGTCATAGTTGATTTCGATGTTGAAGGCTCTTAACGCGTTGAGTCCCACCACACCGTCCCAGTACTCCGGAGGGTAAGGAATATGTGCGCATCCAGCCTTTTCGTATTGGACGGTGCCGATCTTCACGGAATTGTCGTGGCTATATTCCACAGTGTTCTCACCGGACGCACCAAGATTATCGATCGCCTCTCCTTTATGAATATGCCCTTGGAGTTTTGGCGAATTGGTGTTCAGAACAAGAGACGACGCACCTGTGTCCACAAGGAAATTCAATGAATCTGACCCGTTTACAAACGCCGTGACATAAATCCGGTTATCCTCTGCAAGGTGAAAAGGAATCTCTCCTTCCGGTTGCCTGTCCACAATCTTCGCATCAATGTTCAGATCAATACTTCGGTAAAAATTTACCGTACTAAAAAGTTAAACAATGGAAGCCGGGT
>SAMEA3663097__coassemble_1080_pt1 | contig 9974 bp, 9 predicted proteins | sample SAMEA3663097__metabat2_low_PE_002 | metagenome-assembled genome bin SAMEA3663097 (sample SAMEA3663097) | pig gut metagenome | biome: pig gut; feature: pig-associated habitat; material: faeces | place: France | collected 2012 | reverse complement strand
AATTTAAACAAATTATTAATCAGAATTCTGTTGCATTTGCAAGTTGAATTCAGCCATTCCCCAAATATAGTCCTCACGTGATTCAAAGAGTATGCTGACATTCGTCCCGTCGGAATAGATGTGTGCATAGCCCTCAACAGGTTTGTCAACCCAACCGGACTGTATCGGGGTGGTCGCCTCGGTTTCTGATCTATTACATTGATTACTATTGTTATCCATATTTATAATATGATTAAAGGTTCAAATGTTGATCATAGGGCAAACATAGGACAAAAAGCACGGGTTCACAATGAATCATAAAAAACATAGCAGAAGTTTTTCTGTTTTTTATAGAAACAGTGCTATTCTTATCATCAATATAGAATTTGTTTATTCACATAAAAAAATTCTTTTATGACTATTCACTCTACGGTTTCGCTTGTCTCTTACACAAAGGCAAGTCTGGCACAATGTATTGGCTCAATTATCATCAACATTACGGCCGGAGAATCGGCCTCTAGCACCTCGGCAGGCTCTGCGACCACAAAGGCCCGGTCACTAGACATAAGCTATTAACAGAACAAAAAGCAAGACAAGATATATTCCGGAATAAGCGGTGCCAAAGTGGCCGATGTCATGAATAACACCCGCGACATCAACTTTACGAAACGCCTTCAGGGCAAACGGCCACTGAGTGCCGCCAAACAATGGATATGCTGAAAAACTCTTCGGGTAAGCCATAGGTTTTTCAGCATATTCCTTATTCTATGGTGTTCTGTTCAGGGTTGGGCTGAAAGCGATTCGTATAAAAGCGATACGTATAAAGAAGGAGATCCACTCGCATGGGGAGGCATGGGAGGCATGGGAAAGCATGATAGACGCATGGGGATGCATGGGCATGCATGGGAGGCAAGGGAAAGCATGATAGACGCATGGGGATGCATGGGGATGCATGGGGAGGCGTTGGGATCAGAAGATATAGAACTCGCGGCGGTACTGATAGTTGGAGCGGAGGGACTCGAATGTTTCGGGAGCCATACGGAAGATGAAGTCGTCGGTGAAGATCGGGTAGTTGTACTGGAGTACGGATGCGACCTCACCTTGGGACTTGCCTTTCAGGTCAAGGCGGATTGACTCAAGGTCGATGATTTCCGTCTTGGGAAAGAAATCGTACAGGGGCTCGATGCCGAAGAAGCGCGCAAGGGCACGGACGGCCATCATGGTGCCGTTCTGCTTGCCTTGGTAGGAATAGCCGGCGATGTGAGGGGTGGCGATGTCAACCATATTCAGAAGCTCAAGGTCGATGTTCGGTTCGTTGTTCCAGGTGTCGATGATCACAGGACCCAGTTTCGGGATAGCCCGCTTCAACGCCGCCTCATCCACGACCTCGCCACGGGAAGCGTTGATGAATATGGCTCCGGGCCTCATCATCGCGAAGAACTCATCGTTCGCCATTCCTCTTGTCGTCTCGTTAAGGGGCACGTGCAAGGTCACTATGTCAGCGTTGGTCAACAGATAGTCCAGAGTGCAGAAACCTTCCATCCCTTCCTCTGCCATCCTGGGCGGGTCGTTCTTCAGAACCTTGAAACCCAAAGATCCGGCGACCGAGTCAACCCTGCGGCCGACATTGCCGACACCTACGATTCCAAGTTTGCCGCCTTCCAGACGGATCGCCTTGCGTGCGGCCACACCGTAAAGAGCAGAGAAAACATAGTTCATCACCCCTCCGGCATTGCAGCCGGCCGAGTTCCGGGCCACGATCCCTTTCTCGTTGCAGTACGGAAGGTCTATGTGATCCATCCCGATTGTCGCCGTGGCGATGAACTTCACCGGAGTGCCTTCGAGCAACGACGCGTCACACTTGGTCCTGGTCCTGATGATCAGAGCGTCGGCGTTCATCGCATCCTCGCGCGAGATGGCCCTGCCTTCCTTATAGATGACATCCGCATACGGTTCCAGAACACCTTCGATGAACGGAATCGCCTGATCGATTATGATCCTGATCTTGCTGTCCATAACCTTATACAAAAATCATTTAAGAATCAACTCCTTGACGAACCCGACCTTGTCGTAGTCCTTGACGAACAGCTCGTCCTTCTCCAGAAACTGGTTCATCGCCTGGACCAAGGCCGGCTTCTGGAACTCCAGATGGCTCCGCAGCATCGAGGACGAGATCGTCACGTAAAGTTTCCCGTCCCTATAGAATTTCCGAAGCGTCTGGCCGGCGACACCCGACACTGCGTCCCAGGCGGCGAAAACCCGCTGGGTATTGAGCCCGGCGCTCAGCTTCAAAGCCCTGATGTACATAGGGATAAGCTGTTCCATCCCCAGAGCCTCCTTGCGGGGCGTGCCTTTTATCTTCTGAAACTCCGCCATCGTCAAATCTCCCTGAACTCTCCCCCGACAGCCTCGAAATAAGCCCTGTCTGCGGTCAAACCATCAACAATCCCCGACATCCGGACCTTGTTGCTGTCTGTTATGAATATCTGGCCGAAGTCGCTCCCGGCGACCATCCCAAGCAGATTCGAGATTCTGCTCATATCCAGTTTGTCGAACACATCATCCAGCAGCAGCATCGGCGGGAAGCCGTACCTGCGCTTCATAAGCTCGTACTGGGCGAACTTCAAGGAGACCAGAAACGACTTCTGCTGTCCCTGCGAGCCGCAACGCCTGATCGGAAAGCCGTTCATCTCAAAAAGGAAATCATCCCTCTGAATCCCTGCGGTGGTGTATTTGAATATCCTGTCTTTCTCCCGGGAAGCCTTCAGCAGCTCGACCAGCGAGCCTTTCCTCAAGTCCGACCTATAGTCAATCGACACAGTCTCGCGGCCACCTGAAAGCGTTGCGTAATGCTCGGCCACCAACGGTAGAAGGTCCTTGACAAAAGCGTCCCTCTTGCCGTGGATCACACCGGCATATTCATTCATCCTTTCATCGAACACGTCCAGAAGCGACTCGTCGAAGGTGCCGTCCTTGAGCACCTTGTTGCGCTGGAAAAGGAAACGGTTGTACTGCTGCATCGCAGCGAGATATTCCCGGTCCATCTGCGACAGCACCGAATTGACGAACCGCCGCCTGTCGTCACCGCTCTCGCTGACGAGGGAAGTATCTGACGGTGAGACCATCACTATCGGCAGTACCCCGATGTGCTCGGAGATCTTCGAATATGCCTTGTCGTCCCTCCGCACCTTCTTCTCGCCCTTGCCGTCCACCTGCACCGAGAACCGCGCGTCCGGCCCCATATTCATTGAATATGTCCCTGAGACCGCGAATGTGTCGGTGCCGTGCCGGAAGTTGAACCTGTCTGACGAGGCGAATGCGCTTTTGGTCATCGAAAGGTACCAGACGGCATCCATAAGATTTGTCTTTCCCTCCCCGTTATTGCCTGAGATGCAATTGATGTTGGGAGAGAAAGACAATTCCTGAAACGCTATGTTCCTGAAATTCTGGACGACTATTTTCTTTAGTGCCGGCATCTTGTCTTCTTCTGTACGGAAGACAAATATAGTCATTTTCAGACTTAGAAACCGCTATAATCTGTTAAAAATTCACACTTGCATAAAACCGGCACCGGAGCCGGAAACTATTCCTTTTTGCCTCCAAAGAACTTATCTATCACAAGCGCTATGGCAGCGTCCCCGCTGACGTTGCAGGCAGGACCGTAACCGTCAAGGGCAAGATAGATGGTCATCATCAAGGCGCACTGGTCCGGAGTGAAGCCAAGGACCGACTCCAGAAGGCCCACGGAAGCCATAAGGACACCACCCATCACTCCCGGAGCGGCGACAGCGGCGATGGCCTGAAGCAGGACAAAGTTCATAAACAGGCCGAACGACATGTCGATTCCGCACATATAGGCCACAGCCACCGAGGTGACGGTCAACTTGATGGTCGATCCGCACATATGGACGGTGGAGCAAAGAGGCACGACGAAATCAGCGATGTCCTTGCGGGTGCCGTTCTTTATGGCGCAGTCAAGGGTCACCGGAATCACAGCCGAGCTGGAGCAGATTGAGAATCCCGTCAGATAAGCCGGGATGATGTTCCAGAGGCATTTGAAAGGGTTCTTTCCGGCTACCGCGCCGGCGATGATGTACTGGAGGACCAGATAGCAGATCGACAGGACAACTCCTGTTCCGATCACCTTGACTCCCGAGCCCATCACGGCGGCCAGCTTGCCGGACGCGCTCATCTCGCACATCATGGTGAGGATGTAGAACGGCAGAAGCGGGATGATCACCTTCTCGATGGTGAGTTTCACGATCTCCCCGAACTCATCAAAGCCTTTCTTCAGTCCGTTGGCACCTGTGAATATGATTCCGACTCCCACCATAAAGGACAGAAGCAGAGCCGTCAGGATGTCGCAGACCGGAGGAATCTTCAGGTTGATGTACGGCTCGAAAGTCTTGCCGTCCACGGCCGATGTCGAGATCTCGCCTACTTGAAGGTAATGCGGAAAGAGTTCGGTGGCGCAGCCGTATGAGAACAGGCCGGCGCCTACCGTGGAGAGATAGGAGATCACCATAACGGCTATCAGCATCTTCCCGGCTCCCTTTCCGAGGTTCGCCACGGAAGGGGTCACAAGCCCCAGCACCAGAAGGGGTACGATGAACTTGAGGATCTGGGCGAACAGGACGTTGAATGTCTTGAGGATGCGCACGAGCACATCCGGAGCGATGAGTCCGAGCAGGGAACCCAACGCTATCGCTATCAGAACTTTCGGGAACAGTCCCAGTTTTATCTTTTTCATTTACTCGGTCACTTTGCAGATTACGGAACCAACGCCTTTGATCCTGAGGGAGAGTCCGCCGGAAACCTTCTTGACGGAAAGCGCCTTAGGATCTCCATAAACCACCTCCAGTTTCTTGTAGCCGGAGACCTCGGCGGAAGCCTTCTCGGAACGAGGGTTGATGATCACAAGATATTTCCCATCATCAGAAAACCTTTCATACACAGCTGGATAAGGCAACTGAGGGTCACTGGTATATTTCCAGCCGCCGGTGTTTCCCAAAGCGGGAACGGAGGCACGGAGCGCCAGCAGACCTTTTGTCCACGAATATATTGACGCGGGATCATTGATCTCTTTCTCGACCGTCGGCCTCGAAGGGCTCACGTCCACAGGCAGGTAAAGCTTAGACGGATCACAGGTGGAGAATCCTGCGGTCGGGCCGTCGGACCATTGCATCGGAGTTCTTTCCGCCGACCTGTCACGGCTTCCCTCAACGGCCGGGACACCGTCCATAGACCTCATCCCGATCTCCTCTCCGTAATAGACGATCGGCACCCAAGGCATTGTCAGGAAGAATGTCATCATCACCTTGAGCTCCTCAGGCGTGGATCTCTGGTTGCGGTTCATCCTCCAAGTGTCGTGGCTGGATGTCGGCATGCACGGGAACCCATGGCCGAGGGTCTTGCGGTACATCTCCTCGAAAGGCACCACGAACGATGCGATCTGTCCCTTTCCGGACTTGTCGAACCAGCAATCCTTGGGTGGGTATATTCCCGTCTCACGGTCGGCGCCACGTTCCGTGTTGTAAACCAGATCACGGTACATTGTGGTTCCGCATCCGTTGTGGCGGATGATGTCAATGTCAAACCCGCAGGAGATTGATTCCACAGGACTGGACCACTCGGAAAGGAATATCATGTCCGGATAGTTCGCGGCTGTCCAGGAGAAGATCTCGTTCCAGAGTCTGCGGACTCCGCTGAATTCCTTGTCATCCCCCTTGACCAAAGACCAGGCGAGATCGCAGCGGAACCCGTCCACTCCCTTGTCGAACCAGAACGCTATTATGTTCTTGAGTTCCTGTCTGACCATCCTCGGCCCCGGCGCGTCGTAGGACTGCTCCCAAGGCTTGGACGGATCAGGAGACAGATAGCCGTAGTTCAGAGCCGGCTGCACGTCGTAGTAGTTCTTCATGTACATCTTGCCGCGCGGATATTCCTTGGCGACCCACTTCTTCTTCTCCGACTTGCGGACCGCATTCTTGTCCGCGTCTGTCCAAAGGTAGTAGTCAGCATAGTGTCCGTTCCTGTCCCCACCAGCAGACTCGACAAACCACGGATGCTTGTCCGAGGTGTGGCCGGCAACCAGATCCAGACAGACCTTGATTCCTTTGGAATGTGCATCCTCAACGAGTCTTACCAGATCAGAGTTCGTGCCGAAACGCGGGTCTATCTTATAGTAGTCGGTGATGTCATAGCCACCGTCCTCGAACTCGCTGCAGAACACCGGACTGATCCAGATCGTATTGAATCCCAGATCCTTGACATAATCCAACTTCGAGCGGATTCCCTCCAGGTCGCCATAGCCGTCACCATCGCTGTCCTTGAAAGACGAAGGGTAGATGTGGTAGATGGCCGCGGAATCGAGCCACCGAGGATAGGTCTGAGTGCCAAGGTTACCGTCCAGACCGAGGCCTTCCCAATCATTGCAGGTGCCGCCTCGCACTCCCATCGAGATCAGTTTCTTGACAAGCTCACCATTTCCGACAGGGATTCCGTAGCACTCTACCGGGATTCCTTTTGAATGGCAGTAATCCACAAGTTCCTGCGTCACATTTGTGGATTTCGGTCTGATCACCAGATTCTTGACCTTGGCGGCGCAAGTGTCGATCATCTCCTTGGAGAACCTGCCCTTCATAAACTCCAGCGGGGCGTCAGTCATCGTCGATGCCGTAAGGATGTTGTCCCACCTGAATGATGTCAGCACATAGTTCCCGTCGAAGCCGAAGTCGTGAAGAGCCTTGATCGTCTTTCTGATGCCTTCGCCCTCAACCCACTTGAGTTCCACGTACGGAGTGAATCCGCCAAGCTTGCAGGCCTCAAGATAGGTCTCGAACGTAGGGATCCTGAGCGTCTCCTTGTACTTCTCGTTCCATCCGTACCCTCCGTCAATCCACAGTTCCTGCAACTCTTTCATGGTGTACTTGGAAAGTGAGTCGGTTCCGTTTGTCGTACGGTCAAGTTTCCTGTCGTGCATACAGACCAGGACTCCGTCCTTGGTCATGGCCACGTCCGTCTCCATACCTTTATAGACCGGAATCTTGGCGGCCTCGAAGAAAGCAAGCGAGGTGTTCTCCGGAAATTTGTCAGAAAGTCCTCTGTGAGCCTGAAGGATAAAATCCTGGGCGTTCAGCGAGCCGGCGCCAAGCACCATGGCCGACGCTGTGATGATTCCACGCGCAAAAATATTCATCGCTATTGATTTTTTAGAGTGATGACCGCAGCCCAGCCACCGCCAGGGGCCATCTTGATTTTCATTTTTCTGTCCGAAGGCACAGCCATCGTCACCTTCCTGTAGTCGGAAGCTATCCTGTGGGCGTTGACTCCGTCACGGAAAACTGTCATTGAATATTCCCCCTCAGGCAGGAACCCGAGGTCGATCTCCATCTCGCGGCCGTCCCAGCCGGCCATCGCGCCGACATACCACGTACAGCCTTTGCGTCTTGCCATAACCACATATTCAGCGACCTTTCCGTCCAGAGCGACGGTCTCGTCCCAGACGGTAGGGATGGCGGCGATGAAATCGGTGCACTCCTGCTCGGCCATATAGTTGGTCGGAGAGTCGCACATCATATTCAGAGGAGACTCAAAGACAACGTATTCAGCAAGTTGGCGGCAGCGTGTGCCTTGGCTCATCGGTTCGGTGCGGATCGGCTTGTAGTTCTTCTTGGTGGCGTTCCGCATCGCTCCCTGGGTGTAGTCCATCGGGCCGGCGAGCATCCGGATGAACGGGATCGTCACATCGTATGTGACCTGATCGACCGAAGGATCGCTCCACTTCATCTGCTCCAGACCATGAACGCCCTCGAAATTGACCACGTTCGGATAGGTGCGCTGAAGTCCGGTCGGCTTGTATGCTCCGTGAAAGTTCATCAGAAGATGGTACTTGGCGCACATCTCGGCGGCCCTCCTGTACCAATCCACCATCGGCTGGTCGTCACGGTTCATAAAATCCACCTTGAATCCCTTGATCCCCATCTCGGAGAAATGGCGGCAGACGTTCTCCATATCCTTCGCGAAAGGCCAGTAGCCGGCCCAAAGGATTATGCCGACTCCCCTTTCCCTGCCGTAAGCGACAAGCTCCTCAAGATCAATCTCCGGGACGACCTGATTCAGGTCGTTGGCGTACTTGACCGCCCAGCCTTCATCGAGGATGACATATTCAATGTGGTTCGCGGCGGCGAAGTCGATGTAGTACTTGTAGGTGTCGTTGTTGACTCCGGCCTCGAAGTCCACGCCCTTGATGTTCCAGGCGTTCCACCAGTCCCAAGCCACCTTGCCGGGACGCACCCAGGACCAGTCAGTGTCGGCGGCAGGGGTGGCGAGTTTCCAGACGATGTCCGAATCGGTCAGTTCCTTATCGGACGACGAGACGGCCACAACCCTCCAAGGGAACTTTTCAAAAGGTTGGCATTCAGCGATATAATCCTTCCTCGAATCTATCTTTTCCTGCACCATGTTGTGACCGCCGATCTCGGTCTTGTCCGGCACACGGGCGAAATACCCGCTCAATGTCTCCCCGTTGCCCTTCTTATAGTTGTAAAGGAACATTCCGGGATAGTTCATCAGATCCGCTTCGGTGATCACAACCTTCTTGCCCTCAGGACATTCCACCAGAAGCGGTGCGATGCTGTAGCGCTCGTTCCACTCGGAAAGGAGCGAGTGCGTGTATGGGCACTGGAAGTCATTCTCCAGTATCTCTTCCAACGATCCTTTCCATTTTTTATGAATATAAGGAATATAAGCCGTCCTGTCCTCCGGGAAGCGGAAGTCCGCCTGCTCGTCCTTCACAATGAAAGGCTTGTCGGACAAGGAGACAAACCTGTAGGCGCAAGCGTCATCATAAGCCCTGAATATGACCTTGAAGCCACGATATTCAAGGGTCAGCTCGTTGTAGTTCTCCCTTACCTCGGCCTTCTTGTAGGCCACGGCCTTCACGGTTCGGTTGGCGGAACCGATTCTCGCGCGCCTAAGTTTGGATTCCGGTCCGCCGTAAACGGTACCGTCCGTCAGAGACATCGACAGGCCTGAGTTCTCCAGCAGAAGGACATCATCGTGGGTCAGACTGTAACGGATCCCTCCGTCCGTGGAGATCTCAACCTTCATCCGCCCGTCAGGGGATTTCAGAGTGAAAGCCTTCGGGGCCGCGGACAAGCCAGCGGCCATCGAAAGCAGTGCGAAAAACAATAATATTCTCTTCATTCTAAAGTATAAATGTGCAGGTTACAGGATAGTGGTCCGAGATGAAATAGACCCCATAGTCGTGACCGTTGACAGTGATGAACTCCTGAGCCTCGGCTCCACGGTAGAAGATGTGGTCGATGTTGCCGCTGGCCTTGTCGTAGTCCGGATCGAATCCGTTGAAGCTGATTGCCCCGTCATAGTACTTGGCGTCCTCTCTGGCCGACCACATATATTCAACGAGCGGCTCAAGGCTCCTCGGGCCGTTTCTGGTGGCACCGTCCGACCTGGCGCAGTTCAAATCCCCGGTGACGAACACGGCGGCGTTCCCGCCTTTCACCTTCGCCTCGATCTCGCCCACAAGGATCTCGGAGGCCTTGCGGCGAGGCTCGATGTTGAATATCTTGTTCCCGTCAGCGTCCATAATCTCGGGATCGTGGGTGTAGTGGGTGTCGAAGAAATACACTGTCCTGCCTGTGGCCTTGACCTTCAGCTTCACCCACACGCAGCCTCTGACCTGCCATCCGGAAGCCCCGCACGGGTAGTGCACAGGCTTCAGATGATCCTCCTCATTGTAGTAGAACACCCCGGCGTCCAGTCTCTCGAAAAGGGACTTGCGGAACATTATGGCGTTCAGCGGAAGATGGTCGTTGACTACAGTCGGATTCGATCCGTCATATTCATAGACATTGTAAATCTCATATTCAGTGGCGACAGCGAGATCCTTCAGGGTGTGCTTCTTGGCCTCCTGCAAGCCGATGATGTCTGGCTGGATATCGCTGAGCATCGACAAATAGGCGTTTTTCCTG
>SAMEA3663097__coassemble_1040_pt1 | contig 10426 bp, 8 predicted proteins | sample SAMEA3663097__metabat2_low_PE_002 | metagenome-assembled genome bin SAMEA3663097 (sample SAMEA3663097) | pig gut metagenome | biome: pig gut; feature: pig-associated habitat; material: faeces | place: France | collected 2012 | reverse complement strand
CCGGAATCCCCGGAATGTCCCAGGATGAAATCCCGTACGGAGACCGGTTCCTCCACCAGCGGCAGTTTCGCCTTCAGGCTCTGCTTCATCGCCGAAAGCGCGATCTTGCGGGACCTTTCCGCCTTGAACACCTTCCGCTCGGAACGCTCCCCGATGACCGGCGAGACCACGTCCACGCCAAGCTCCGTGGCCTTCTCCACGAACCACTCGAAGCGATCGTTGTTCTTCGTCGGGCACACCGCCATATTCAATGAATATGAATGCCCACCCCATCCGGGAACGGTTTCCAGGATCTCAGCCGCGGCTCCTTTGGGCGAATCGTCGCTCAGGCGGCAACGGTACATATTCCCGATGCCGTCCACAACGGTGACCTCGTCCCCGACACGATGCCGGAGCACCCTCACGCAATGCGCGCTCTCGTCCGCGTCCAGAAGAGCGAGTCCGCCATTTATTTCGTTAGCATAGAAAATCTCCATACTGCAAAGATACAACATTGAATAATAAAGAGTAACTTTGCACCTATGAAAAAACGTTACGAATCATTGGATGTCCTTAGAGGACTGACAGTCGCTTTTATGTGCATCGTCAACAATCCGGGCACGTGGGCGCACATATTCCCGCCGCTCAAGCACGCCGGTTGGGACGGTTGCACCCCGACGGATCTTGTGTACCCGTTCTTCATCTTTTGTATGGGATGCGCGATGGCGTTCTCTTTCTCAAAGTACGAGAAAACGACCGCCAAGGCTTATCTGAAGGTGTTGAAAAGGGGCGCGCTGATCTTTCTGGTCGGCTTCGCGCTGAACCTGTACCCGTTCTTCCCGACCTCGCTCCACGACGAGACCTGGTCCTTCGGCCAGAACTACCTCTACTGGCTTCAGCATAAACGAATATTCGGGGTTCTCCAACGAATAGGTATGGCGTATGCCATCGCCGGCTGCCTTGCCCTGTGGCTTAAAAAGCCAAAGAAGATTCTGGCCGCGATCGCGACGCTTTGCGTGACTTACACGGGAATATTACTGATCTTCGGCCGTGAGCCCGGCGCGTTCTCCCTCGAAGGCAATGTCTCGATGAGAATCGACACCTGGCTGGTCGGCGGCAACCATTGCTACCACGGCTACAACGGGACCGATTTCGACCCGGAGGGTGTCCTCGGCTCCATGACCGCGGCCTGCTCCTGCCTTCTCGGCTACCTGATCGGCTCGATGATCCACGCCTCACAAAAGAATATGTCCGCTACCAACTGTTCCCCTGACAGGGTTGTCAACAGGACTTTTGTCTATGGATGCCTGTCCTTGATCCTCGGTGTGATCCTCAGCATCTGGGTTCCGATCAACAAGCCTCTTTGGTCAGTCTCCTATGTCTTCTACGCCGGAGGCTGGGCGATGCTCGCCCTGGCTTTCCTTGCGTACTTGCTTGACGTGAAGGGGTATGAGAAACCTTTCGTTCCATTCAAGGCCATGGGCATGAACGCGTTGATGGCGTTCGTGTTCTCCGGAGTCATCGCCAAAAGCTACGGATTCTTCGGTTTCGCCCCGGGCCACTACTTCGGCGCCAATGAATATACATCCCTGTTGTGGGCCTTCATATTCGTCACCATCATATTCACCCTTCTGTGGATTCTTTACAAGAAGAAGATTGTGATTAAACTGTAACTAAAATGTACATCGGATTGATTTCCGACACTCATGGAGTGTTCGCTGATGATGTGAGGGCGTTCCTTGAGCCGGTGGACCAGATCTGGCACGCCGGAGACTTCGGCACGCTTCAGTGCGCACGGGACATCGCCGCGTTCAAGCCTTTGATCGGAGTCCACGGCAATTGCGACGGACTTGATGTGAGACAGGAATATCCCGCCTTCCAGAACTTTGAGTGTGAGGGCATGAGAATCCTGATGACCCACATCGGTTTACGGCGCGGCAGCTATTGGGCCTTCAATCCGCACCAACCTATGTACGATCTGCGGGCAAAGGCTCTTCTTGACTCATATCATCCGGACATATTCGTCTGTGGGCACACGCATATTCCTCAGGTATTCAGTGACAAAAGAAATGGTTTTCTCTTTATGAATCCGGGCGCGTGCGGCTTCCAAGGCTCTGGAGACGTGCCTCGTCTGGCGCTTCGCTTTCATATTGTAAGCGGAGAAATCTCCGGTTTGGAGAAGTGTGAGTTGCCAAGAAGATCGATTTAGATAAAATTTTTATAAAAAAATATTGTAAATTTCAGAAAACTATGTACTTTTGCGGTCAGAAAAACGTGAGTAGAGTAACAATAGTTTTTTATTTATAATTATTATGAAGAAGGTATTTATGTCTTTCGCAGTTGTAGCTCTTATGGTAGCTGCTTCTGCTTGCGGTAACAACGCGAAGAAGGCCGAGGCTGCTGAAGGTGAGGCTACAGAGACTGCAGTTGAGGCTGCAACTGACACAACAACCGCTTGCTGCGACTCAACCGCCGCTTGCTGCGATTCAACTGCTACAGCTGAGTAATTTCAGCCGTTGATTCCCGAAAGGGATTTTGTGCGGTGTCCGGGTCCAAACCCAGATGCTGCAATTTTTTTTGTCTTCCCCCGTCCTAATGTCTATCTTTGAATATTGTTCGGTCGCGGACACTCGCTTTGTCGCCTGGGCACTGAACCTGTGGTTCGCAGACTCACCAACCGACGTTTGGCATAGGCACTACCTTTGCCGGTAACTGAATTTACCTTCCTTTGGCCACAGAGCCTGTCGAAGTGCCAACCGAACGATATGTAATATTGATGAATATGAAAGAGAAAACAGTCTGGTTTTGTTCCAATTGCGGTAATGAATATCCCAAATGGATGGGACGCTGTCCCGCCTGCGGGGAGTGGAACACGATGGTGGAGCAGAAAGTCGTCACGGGTGGCTCCAGGAAGTCAACCGTGGCGGACACCGTCCCGGGCGCCAGCCGCAAACCTCAGAAACTGAACGAGATTGATTCCCGTTCAGAGGCGAGGCTTTCCCTGAACAATGAGGAAATCGACAGAATCCTCGGCGGCGGCATCGTGGAAGGCTCTCTTGTACTGATCGGTGGTGAGCCGGGAATCGGCAAGTCCACCCTTTCCCTTCAGATTCCGCTCGGTTGCCCGTCACTCAGGACGTTGTACGTCACTGGAGAGGAAAGCCTGCGTCAGGTCAAGATGCGTGCCGACCGTCTGGGCGGTGATGCCTCCAACTGCCAGATCTACAGTGAGACGTTGATAGAGAATGTCGTTGCCCAGGCTCGTGAGATCAATCCGGACCTGATGATTGTGGATTCCGTCCAGACAATGTTCTCGCAGACCGTTGATTCCACTCCGGGATCCGTGACCCAGATCAAGGAGGTTGCCGCGATCCTTCTGCGTTTCGCCAAGGAGACAGGCATCCCGGTCATCCTGATCGGACATATTACCAAGGAAGGCTACATCGCCGGTCCGAAGATTCTGGAGCACATTGTGGATGTGGTTCTTCAGTTCGAGGGCGACAATCGAGGTTCGTACAGAATCCTGCGCAGCATAAAGAACAGATTCGGCTCGACTTCCGAGCTGGCTGTCTTCGAGATGACCGGCAAAGGGCTCCGCGAAGTCTCCAACCCTTCCGAGCTGCTCATCCCGATGCACGAGGCCGGACTTAGCGGCACCGCCATCAGCGCGATGCTGGACGGCACGAGACCGTTTCTCTTTGAGGTTCAGGCGCTTGTCAGCTCTGCTGTCTATGGCACGGCGCAGCGCTCCGCCACCGGATTCGACGTGCGGCGACTGAATATGCTTCTGGCGGTCCTGGAGCGCAGGGCAGGCTTCAAACTCGCCCAAAAGGATGTTTTCCTGAATATGGCGGGCGGGCTCAAGGTCAGTGATCCGGCCTGTGACCTGGCTGTCATCTCGGCTGTTCTGTCCTCCAACTTTGATTTCGCCATCCCCTCCGACAACTGTTTCTCCGGAGAGATCGGACTCAGCGGCGAGATTCGCCCGGTCGCCCAGATCGACCGCCGTGTAAGTGAAGCCGCCCGTCTGGGCTTCAAGAAGATATTCATTTCTTCGTTCGCCTCCTTGGACCTCAAACCGCGAGGCATCGAGGTTGTCAAGGTGGCTGACGTTCCCGCCCTCGTCCGAAGTCTCTTCAAATAACCTTCGGTCACTGAGCCCTATCGGTCACTGAGCCGGCTTCATCGGTCACTGAGCCTGTCGAAGTGACTCGCCGCCCTCAGCATTGCGCCTCCATATTCGTAAATCGAAAAAAAATGCGTATATTCGCCAAGTTTTAAGTCTAAACAAAACGAGATATGAATCTTAGAGACATCAAGAAGGACATTGAATATGTCATCGGAGCTTTCATCGATGATTGCTCCCTCTTCAGCGCACTTAACCAGAAAGCTGACGATGAGGCTTTGGGCGGACTCTTCGACGAGGCTGTCAAACTCTACAATGACCTCAGGGACAAAGTGAACGCAAAGGTGGAAGGCAAGAAGTCCGCCTACTATGCCGGAATCCGCCAGGAACTCCTTGAGAAGACTGACGCTATGTATCAGAAGCTCAGCGAACTCATAAAGGCGACCGCAAAGTAACCGTTCTCTTTGCAGAAAAATATTTGGGGAAGACCGGATGGCCTTCCCCATTTTTTCGTTTTCGTGAAGCCTAATACTCTGTTTTGATTTGTTTGAAGATTTTTCACTTCAAAGAACATTTCAAACGAATCAAAAGCGGATTCTAAATGTTGACCTCCACGGACTTATTTCCCTGCCAGATGCTTCTCCCAAGCCCAGGCCGCGGTCAGCGTGTCCTCGATTGACCTCTCCGCTTTCCAGCCAAGCTCGTTGTTGGCAAGCGTAGGATCCGCCCAGATCGCGGTAACGTCTCCGGCCCTGCGAGGAGCGAACTTGTAGTTCAGCTTCAAGTTGTTGGCTTTCTCGAACGCATTGATGAGCTCCATCACCGACAGCGGCTTGCCCGTACCGATGTTGAAGATCTCATATTCCTTCTTCATCTTGCCGTCGAGCATTCTGCGCACCGCGAAGACGTGCGCCTTCGCCAGGTCCACGATGTCGATGAAGTCTCTCTGGCACGTTCCGTCCGGAGTAGGGTAGTCATTGCCGAAGACGGAGAGGCACTCACGCTTGCCGATGGCGGTCTGGGTGATGAACGGCACCAGGTTGTTCGGCACGCCGCGCGGCAGTTCGCCGATCAGCGCCGACGGATGCGCTCCGACCGGGTTGAAGTACCTCAGCGCGATTCCCTTGACATTTGAATATGCCTTTACGGAGTCCCGAAGAATATCCTCGCACATCTGCTTTGTGTTCCCGTAAGGGGAGGTGGCCGGCTGCCTTGGCGACTCCTCCGTCACCGGAAGCCTCTCAGGCTCGCCGTAAACTGTCGCGGAGGATGAGAACAGAATATTCTCGCATCCGTGCTTCCTTGCGGTCTCGATGACATTCATAAATGATTCCAGGTTGTTCCGGTAATATTTCAGCGGCTCGCTGACGGACTCTCCAACGGCCTTGAAGCCGGCGAAATGAATCACGGCGTCAATCCGGTTGGCCGTGAACAGCAACTCTGTCGCCACAGGATCGCAGAAATCCATCTTCACGAAAGGAATATCCTCCATTCCGGTGATCTTCTTGACTCCCTCGTAGCAGGTCTCATCGCAGTTGGACATATTATCGGCCACGATCACATCGTAGCCGGCCTCGATAAGTTCCACGGTGACGTGGCTTCCGATAAATCCGGCACCGCCGGACACAAGGACGCATTTTTTCATATTCAATGACAATTTGATTCAAGTTAGTTCCGCATAAGCGGTTTTTACACGCTGCAAATTTAGCAATAAAACACTATTTTTGTACTCTTGCCGTTCCTTGTTTTCATCCGTGGGCCTTGGAACGGCTTGAAATTCAAAAAGACAACTGTTATGAGATTCGGAATATTCATAAATTCTTGTGTTTGCGCTTTGGTGATGTCGGTCGCCATCGCCCCTTCCGCCGTGGCCCTTCGGCAAGCTCAGGGACCATCCGGTTCCTTGGTCACCCCTTTGAGCATCGATTCCGCCTCCTTGGTCACTGAGCCTGTCGAAGAGTCCGCATCCCTATCCACCACGGTCACTGAGCCTGTCGAAGGACCTGCGTCCCTATCCACCACGGTCACTGAGCCTGTTAAAGGACCTGCGTCCCTACCCGTCACGGCCACTGAGCCTGTCGAAGGACCTGCGTCCCTACCCGTCACGGTCACTGAGCCTGTCGAAGTGGCCTCCTTCCCGCAACTGCATTCCACAAACAAGGCGCGATCCAAGACCAAAGCCCAGAGATATGTCGAGTCAATCTCCCGAAGCGAATCCCTGAAATCCTCCGTCCTCGGGGTCCTTGCCCTGACCGAAGGCGGCGACACCCTCGCCTCCTGGAACAGCGGCCAGAGGATGGTCCCCGCCTCGACGATGAAGTTGATAACCACCGGCCTGGCCATCCATCGCCTCGGTCCCGACTTCAAGTACGTCACTCGCATCGGTTACAGCGGATCCATCAAGGACGGAATCCTTGACGGCGACCTATATATAGTGGGCGGCGGTGACCCGACCATAGCCTCGAAAGACTCGATCGCCATCCCCCGCGCCAAACTTTTCGCCCAGTGGAAATCGTTCCTGGACAAGGCCGGAATTAAGAAAATCAACGGCAAGGTGATCGGCGACGGCCGCTATTTCGACGGCCCGATCGAGCACGACACATGGAGCTACCAGGACATCGGCACAGCCTACGGAGCCGGCGGCAACGGCCTCTGCTTCTACGAGAACGCCCAAGACTTCCGCGTGAGCGCCGGCCCGTCCGTCGGCTCACCCGTCAACGTCACGGTCTCCTTCCCGAACACCCCGTGGATGAGGTATGAATATCCCTGCAGAACCGCTCCCGCCGGCACCGGCGACCAGCTCTACCTTTTCAACTCCGAATTCCTTCCTTACGCCGAGATCCGCGGCTCGTTCGCCATCGACCGCAAGCCCAAAACCGAGGAGTTCAGCAACAAGTTCGGAGCCTACACCTGCGCCCATTATTTCTGTGAATATCTGAAATCCAATGGAGTACCCGTCTCCGAAGGCCCCGCCGACATCCGTCTCGGCCGCGTCCGCTCCAACCTCTCTTCCAATGAATATGCCCCCTACGCCTCCAGAGTGGATGACCTGAATATGCTCGGTCAGACATATTCCCCGTCCCTTAAGCGCATAGCCCGTGAGACGAACCTGAAAAGCGACAACTTCTACGCCGAGACCCTTTTCCGGACCCTTGGCCGGAGGTTTCATCATTCCGCCTCCTACGATTCCTCTTATGTGACTGTGAATGAGGTGATGAAGAACATCGGTGTCAGCGCCGATGATGTCCGTATAGTTGACGGTAGCGGCCTCGCCCGCCACAACTACATCTCCCCGTCCTTCTTTGTGCGTTTCCTTTCCGCTATGATGGACAGTCCGTCCTTCGCTGACTACATCCAGACCATAGGCCAGCCAGGAAACCGTCATTATGAATCCCGCCTGAAGGATGCCCCGGCCACCGTCAAGTCCCGTGTCCACCTGAAGAGCGGCTCGATGAACGGTGTCCGTTGCTTCAGCGGCTACATCGAACCCTCCGCCGGCTCCAAGTCCGACACCATCATCTTCTCCATAATGACCAACAACTCCCTCGCCCCCGCCTCCCGCATCGACCCCCTGATCGACCGCATAATCACCCTCCTCGCCGCCGACAACTGATCCGCCCTCATAGCCCGATCTCAGTGACCTGACAGTGAACGTACCTTAACTGTCTGGTGTTTAGTGAGATCTGAAATCCTGCCGGTCATTTCAAGAGGCCAGAAATCCATAATTAATTGGAACAGAGAACGTGAAGCTCCACGGCTTGAGTCTCAGTACTTTATGGAATCCTGCCAGTCATTTTGGAGGGCCAGGAATCCATAATTTATTGGAACAGAGAACGTGAAGCTCCACGGCTTGTGTCTCAGTACGTTATGAGATCCTGCCCTCTATTTTAGGAGACCAGGAATCCATAATTTATTGGAACAGAGAGTGTGAAACCCCACAGACTGAATTTCAGTACGTTATGAGATCCTGCCCTCTATTTTAGGAGACCAGGAATCCACAATTGATTGGAACAGAGTGTGTGAAACCCCACAGTCTGAACCTCAGTACGTTATGAGATCCTGCCCTCTATTTTAGGAGACCAGGAATCCATAATTTATTGGAACAGAGAGTGTGAAACCCCACAGACTGAATTTCAGTACGTTATGAGATCCTGCCCTCTATTTTAGGAGACCAGGAATCCACAATTGATTGGAACAGAGTGTGTGAAACCCCACAGTCTGAACCTCAGTACGTTATGAGATCCTGCCCTCTATTTTAGGAGACCAGGAATCCATAATTTATTGGAACAGAGAACGTGAAGCTCCACGGCTTGTGTCTCAGTACGTTATGAGATCCTGCCCTCTATTTTAGGAGACCAGAGATCCACAATTGATTGGAACAGAGTGTGTGACGTTCCACAGGTTGAAGGTCAGTGCATTATGAAGTTCTGCTCCCTGGAATTGACTACCAGTAATTTATAAGTAACGAACCCATGATGTTTTACGGTCCACACTCTTGCTAATCATAGATTAATTTCCCATATTTGTGAAACATCGTTCTCTGGTCTGGAATCAACCAGTCCACCTGAAAGAATGATGTGGGTTAACTATGTAAAACTTTTAAAAAGAGGGGAAGGCTATGAGGCGTCGAAAGTTTCTGTCCGGTTCACCGAACCACATTTATCAACGGTCACAGAACGGTTCTGTGATATTTTACAGTCTGGAGGATTGTCTGGTTTATTTCACTGTGTTCTGCACCTGCGCCAAACGGTACGGAGTGACAGTTCTGGGTCTGTGCGAGATGTACGATCATATTCATCAATTGGTTGAGGCTCCGGATTTACCTACGCTCAGCGGGTTCGAAAGAATGGTGAATATGACGTTCTCCTATGAATATTACGGTGACTTGAAGCGGGGGGCTGAGGGCTTTGTGTCGGATAGGAACATCACTTCCGGTTCTGTAAGCGTCACGATCCCGAACATTGGCCATCTGTTCCAGTCTCCATTCGGAAGCGCTCCGAAAATCGGAAACAAAAAGATAAGGACCAGCATTGCCTACCTTTATAACAATCCGGTTGAGAGGAATATCCATCAGGAGGCGATCAAGTGGCGATGGAACTTTCTGGCCTACGCGTTTTCCGATCATCCGTTTTCGGAAAAGCTGTCGCGTAGAGTGGCCTCGACCAAGATGCGTAAAAACCTCAAGGAGATTGAAGGATGTTGTTCACGTGGCAGCTACCTGAGGTACCCTCAACTTCACAGGATGTTTGATGGCCTATCACCTGAAGAGAAAAACCAACTTATCGATTTCATTGTCATTACCTATAATGTTATTGAATATGACAGGCTCTCTTCCTATTATGGAAGTCCGGAAAAGATGTTGCTTGCCATCAACTCCAACACCGGCAGTGAATATGACATCAGGGAGGAACGGCATCATAATCCGGACACCTCCTACGGTCAGATGATGAATTATGTTGTCAGGTATGACTACGTCACCAGGGCCAAGGATGTCATCCTACTGCCCATCAAGGAGAAAAACGTCCTTATGCGGATTCTGGTCCGTGACACGATGGCCGATGAGTGGCAGGCCCTGAAGTTCCTCGGAATGGATCTCCCTTCAAGGTAGTGCAACGGTTGGGGCTTGGTTTGGGACTCCACTCAAGATGGCGCTACGGTCTTTTGGTTGGAAACGGCTAAGGTCGCTATGTAGCACTTGGTTTGGGACTCCACTCAAGACGGCGCTACGGTCTTTTGGTTGGAAACGGCTAAGGTCGCTATGTAGCGCTTGGTTTGGGACTCCACTCAAGATGGCGCTACGGTAGAAAATGATAACCGTGCACTTAATTGTCTGGCGTTTAGAAAGATCTGAAGTCCTGCTGGTCATTTTAAGAGGCCAGGAATCCATAATTGGTTGGAACTTGGAGTGTGGTGCCCCATGGCTTGAAGGTCAGCGCGTTATGAAGCCCTGCCATCCATTTGGGGAGACCAGAAATCCGTAATTAATTAATATGTATCGTAAAAAGAGTTCGCCCACCATACATATTCTGGGATGAGATATGAGACCTATTGAGCATAGATTGCCACGATTTGCGGAAAATGAAATTGCCGTTGAATGTCGCTTGTTAATTCAACGAGCCTAGAGACGAGTTGATTAACAGGTGATGAACTTGCTGAATCAACGGGCTGCGTAAGGTGGAGATGATTCCGGAGTCGTTGGAGCCTATGTGACCGACAATGCGGGTGTCGCTTACGGGCTGTGACCGCACTAATTCCGCGGAAAGTAGAACGGGCTGCGTAAGGTGGAGATGATTCCGGAGTCGTTGGAGCCTATGTGACCGA
>SAMEA3663097__coassemble_987_pt1 | contig 10992 bp, 12 predicted proteins | sample SAMEA3663097__metabat2_low_PE_002 | metagenome-assembled genome bin SAMEA3663097 (sample SAMEA3663097) | pig gut metagenome | biome: pig gut; feature: pig-associated habitat; material: faeces | place: France | collected 2012 | reverse complement strand
CGACCACCCGGTCCTCAGCCGAATGGCCAACTTCTCCGAAAAAGACAACATATTCCAAACCGTCTCCAGTGAATCGTGAATATTCCTACCTCCGCCGCTCCCAGGTCATCCCCTGGTTCCGCGAGGCGAAAAGCCCCTTGGACGTACCAGCCAGCAGCACCGCACCGTCCGTCGCCAGGGTCTGGAACTCCCCCACCGCCGAATTACTGTACCGCGTCACCCAAGTCGCCCCGCCGTTCCGCGACCAATACAGTCCCTTGGAAGTCGCCGCGAACAAGTCCGCCCCCATCACCAGCAGATCCCGGAACGTCCCCACCGAACTCATGCAGAACCTGTTGTGCCAAGTCCTCCCCCCGTTAGATGAATATTCAATACTATTCTTCTGCGCATTGATCCGCAGAAACTCGCTTCCGCAGGTTACCAGTTGTGGCATAATGATTTATCTATTTAAAGAAAGATTTACATCGAGTCTGTCCCGCCGAGGTTTCTCCCAATACCCAGACAAAACGGAACCATTCATATTCAAGAAAAAAGTCTCGTTGGGTTTGTCATGGAATTTGGGATCATAAGCAAGGAGAACCAGAGATCCGTCATCGGACGAATCTCCGTACACATACATTCTGTTGTCCGATCCGTTCCGGTTGTAGAACAGAGTGCCGACCACCCTCGGAGCAACTGAATCAAAGGCAAGCTCCACCGTTATCCTGTATTTACCGAGAGTGCCGGAATACACTTCAGGAGTCAATTGCTTGTTGGTGGTTCCGCTGTAATATTCATAAACATAGTCATACTCATTATCGGCCTCGCAATCTCCTTCCTTCACCAGTCTGCGGCCTACACTGATGACCAACGGGGGATACACTATCACCTCCGCCCCAAAGCAGACGTAGTTATAGGCGCCGGTGGACTTCTGATACGACACTACATTGTAACCGGAGTAGCCTCCCAACGCACCACTGTCTCCCGAGAGAAGAATATAGTCTCCGTAGGAATATGGTTCATACCCATAATCGAACGCGACCGTCTCCTTGGTGTTGTCACAGTAGAATGTGGCCTCTGATGAAACAGCGGTGGCCGATGGCGCCGGAGCCTTCGCTTTCGCCGTGGGTATTAGCAGTAAGTCACCGGATTGATACACCGCTGATGAAATATTATCATTACGCGCAAACACTTTCATTTTTACCACAACAATCCCAAGGGTAACGCCTAGGACCAGAGACACTGCTACAATTATGGCAGCGAGTTTTCCTGCCTTAAACGTTTCCTGCCTCTCAGAAACAGCTTTTGGGAATATATTATTCCTATGATCGCTTTCTGTAATATGAGATCGAGAATCCTGCGCAGGTGACTCAGACATATGATCTGCAGGAGACAGCCCCTCCGAAAACTGGTTCTCACTCCGCTTCTGACTCAAACATTCTCCACAATATGGGCAACTGGTTGATGAGGAAGGAATCTCCTCTCCGCAATACGGGCAATTGATTGTATTATTCATTGTCTAAATGGTAATCATATTTAATCAGCAATCGATAAGCCACATAAAATCCTCATTCAAAATCAAGGAGGCCGTCCAGAGAATCATTAAAAGATTCGCACAGTTTTTCCAAATCTTTGAGAGGAGAGGTTGTGACTATACCGCTGATGTTCGCCATCGCTGAGATAATCAACTCTTTGTCGCCTTTTCTGACCGCATCGTCCAGAACCGCGTAATTATTCTTCAGCGCATCATTTCTTTCAGAGAATGATGACGTTATGAATTTTTCAGCAGTCTTGTACTTCGCCACGATTCCGGCGAGTTTCACCTGCGTGAGAGCCTCTACTTCCTTGCGATGTTCACGCAACTTGATACAATCGGAATATAACCCTCCTATATTTTGAGCCAATGACAAATTGGTGTTGATCTGTTTGTTAGCCAAAGTCAGATTCTGCATAAAGCTCGAACGCTCCTCAGCGGGTTGAGAGTATCCCGTTTCAATTGACTGGTCGTCATAGTCATATACCGGATTATTCTCGTCTTCAACATCACGGTACATACCTTCTTCGTATTCAGTGTTCATATTCATTATTCCTTGATTTTGGCTTTGGCGGTCTTTGAATATTCATTAGCTACCGCGGCAAGCTGCATAATCTCCATCTTAGTCAGGTTGGTGTCACCATCCTCAAAGACTTTCTTTCTAAGCGGCTCGTAAACAGCCATGAAGCCATCATTGCATTTGACAATGCTTCCTATGATTTCAATCGCACGGAGCATATTGGCCTTGCCTTCGATGTAACCGTCAGCGATCGCTTGAATGTTATCCGTCAATTGCTTCTGGGCTTCCGCATTGTTGTCAAGCTTCTGGAGATACTGGGCGACACTCGCACCGACAGCGGCCACCGTCGCAAATCCCGCCGCAAACTTAGGGTTCTCGTAAACGAACTGTGACAACGAGGCATTGTCCATCACAGCATCGCTGAGGAATGCGACAGTGTTCACCGCGCTTTCAATCGAACTGCCGTTCAGTTCAAAAGAATCGACGCTGACATCAGTTGTGTTCACAGATGAAAAGTCTATCCCGTCCTGAGCCGCTGTCAATCCACCGCCACGATTGGAACCTACTATGTAGTTGATCAATTCTGTAGCAAGATAAATGTTGCGGAAAGCGCAACCACGGGCGTAACTCAGGGCATAGGATACCTTCTTACTTATACCCATCAACTCGTCGTACTCATACTTGGCGACGTTGAAAAGTTCCGCCATATCCCTTGTTTGCGCTTCTTTCTTGTCTGTGCTTTCGAAAAGGAAACCTCTTGTGTTTCGTCTGGAGACCACCTCGAATTTATTGATGATAGGAGTCAGGTGGTCGTCTTCAAGCATATCCTTGTACTTAGGGATGCGCATAATTTCACTGATTCCTTGGCTGTACCGCCCTTTGATCTCCTGTCGCATCAGCATTTTATCGGTCCCGGCGTTCAAAAGCTGCTGCTTGAACTCTCCGTAAACATCATCGGACACGGTAGCACGCAGTGAGTGAGCGTACAGAAATATTAGTTTCTCATCAATAAACGCCCTGTTGGCCTCCACTCGCTCTTTTTTGTCAGGTATGCGATTCACTTCATCGCTCTTCTTCATAAGGGCAAGATAGCATTTCTTGACCTTGGAGTAATTGTCCAACGTGATGGCCGACTTTGGATATGGAATTCCAAGGTTTTTGTTCAAGGCAATGCGGAGCGTCTCAAAACGGATATCAAGTTTAGGAGAAAGATAAGCCCAAAGTTTAGAAGTCTCCTCGTCAAGCACCTGCATGCGTTCACGATATTGATCTCTCGTCCTGACGTAGTTATTATAGTCATTTACTTTCGATTGATACTCATAGAACAATATGCCATAAAGAGCGGCTGCCCCAGCAACACCCAAAATCAATGAATTCAAAAATGGCAAACCGAGAACAAGAAGTAAAACAATAAGCGCGACCGCTGTTACTGACGGAATTCCACAACCTGGTTTTTTGGATTCATCTGGTTCCGGAACCTCCTCCAGTTCATCATCCGCCTTTATCACGCCCTCTAACTGAGCCCATTTGTCTTCATAATCTTTCAGACAAGGGTCTATCTCTTCCTGAAGCGGATCTGTGGTGTCGGTTATCTGCGGTATAAATGTAAGTAGGTACTGTTCTTCTTGCGTCATATCAATAATATTTAGTATTAATTGATGCCTTAATCAAATATAAGGTTGATTATTGTTTTCAGATCTCTCTCGTTCAGACTGATGTTGACTTGGTCACCAAGGACATCTTCTATGATAATTTCGTATATCGTATCAGAACCAGCATAATTAGGTTGCCATGAATCCAATATCAGTTTTTCCGAGAATATGTTGTCTGCACCGATCCTCCATAAAGAGAACACTCCTTTTGAGCTTTCAAAGATAAATGAGGACAATGCATCGGAGTTCAACCAATCCTTGCACATATTACCGAATCGAACTATATCATTCAAGTCTATCTCAAGTGAGCCCACTGTGTCACGGATAAACAGTTTGGAATCCGTCAACTCAACACTGCGCTTTTCAGATAGATTTCTCTCTATATTCTTGGATTTCAATGATTCTGAGGATACTGTCGAGGTGGAGATCGGTTCGTACGATGATGATGTGGAAGAACTTACTGATTGGTACGATGCGGATGAACTTTCCGCCTTACCTATGTTGTTGGTTAACGTCTTGAATACATCGAACATTGACCGGCAGTCACTGATTCCATATATTTCCCAAATATCGAAAGAAGAATCCACGCTATCAAGATACGAATAAAGGTGGATGTATGGATTATTATTAAAAGTGCGCATCTCAATAACTATATCACAAACTTCGTCATTGACTTTACTAACGAAACGCCCAGATTCAGTCCTATAAACATCATCCCACAAAGCACATTGCCCAGATTGGGCATAGAACTCGAACTTATCATATTTCTGTCTTATTCCAGAAAGCATACTTGATGTAAATTGAGGCCAATAAAGTTTATAGTTTTCTCCAATTATCAACAAAGTATTATTCGTATTAAGGCATAGCGTAATTTTTTTGTCAGGGAAGTTCAGCGCACTCATCGCACCTTTGCCAAAGGAAGGATCATCGAAAATCATATACTTGGAGCCTGTTTCGGAATCAACAAAGACATTATCGGAGGTATCTTCTTGAGTTTTAGATTCAGTTGATGCTTGCTCGGCGGAGCCAGTATAAGAGGAGGCACTGTCATCGTCACGCTGATAATCTCCGTCGCTTATCGCTGAAGCGATGTCTATAACAAGGCACAAAGCCAATAACGTTGCAAATGATATGGCAGTAATCTTTCCGGCTTTCTTGTTGGAGCCGCATCCTGTCTTCATAAAAAGGCACATCAAGAACGGGATGAGTCCGAAACCGATGTAAAGCAGATTCCAGTATGGACTTATGCCTATGTCATTTGTTCTTCGGACACTTATCTTGACAGTCTGCAAATAGCCAAAGATTATCATCAATAACATCAAGGCCTCCTCCACACCCCCCCCAATGGTTTGACCAAGAAGCATCGGACAGTCTTTCTGCCAAAACGCCAAGCCCTCTAATTATGGCCATTACAAAAAGGATAGTCAAGATAGCTGTCCTAAATTGCTTACGGCTTATCTTTCCTCTGAAATCAAAGAATCCTTTGAATATCGGATCTATAAACAATCCTTTCAAAGAATATGACCCTTCAAAATTTGAGACTGTATATGCAGTCGGCTTAGAATTGCTCACTGAAGGAGTGTGATCCGTCTTAGGTGCTGCCGTAGGTATTTCTGGTTCCGGCGATGACTCCTCCTGCGTTGATCTTCCATCTTTGCTGTGCTCCAAGTTCTCGCCACAATAAGGGCACACGGTTGCTGAAGCAGGAATCTCTTCGCAACAATATGGGCATTTGATAGTGTTATTCATCAGAAAATAGAATCAAAAAATAGTCCATCCAAATCCTCGTTAAGTTGAATACGGAATATTATTCTCTCCGCCAGTATAAGGATTGCGAATATCAAGATAATCACCAACAAAGTGATCTCAACCCTATGATAATGTGCAATCTTGTCAAAATCGTCAGACTTCTTCTCAACAGGAGCCGATGTAATATTCACAGGCTGTGACACACGCTCCGTCGCCTCGTCTAGCCACGTTCCGCAATACCTGCATTTCTTGGCCTCAAATTTGATTTCCTTGCCGCAATGCGGGCAAATCTTGGTTTCATTCCGTTCACTCATATCTGAAAATATTAATCACTTGAAAAAATTCAAATCAGCATGGCTGTTTTGCTTTTTTTTAGTTAGATTCTCTTTATCAGCTTGTTATAAAATCCGATAATTATTTTTACTCTACAAAACAAGCTCTTTTCGGTGCCATAATCAGGCATCTTGAAAGAGTCGTTTCTTATAACGCTGTAAATATATTCATTTATTTTGTGAATAGTTGGTTGATTTTTGGTCCATATTTGGTCCAAATGAAGGTGGAGGAAGACTTGGTTATGCACGGTAGCTGCCGAGGTCGTCTTGTGAGCGAAACGGCAGTGTCCGCACACGGGTGGGCTGTCGTGTCTTGGGAAAGAATGCTGCCATACCGAGGCAACCGCCTCATAACCAAGGTCGGCAACAAAAGGAGGCAGTTTGACCGGAGATCCGGACACGCAAAGAATCTGCTGCCGAAGCAGGTCCTGCGACCTAAACAGATCCAGCAACCGAAGCGGGCTCAACAACCGGCAAAGAACTCGTCAATGCTCCCTCACGTCAGCCTCCGCCTTTGCCTCTTCATCCAACAGACTCTCAATTTGAGGTTTTAGTACAGGAATATCTTGTTGGATTGTGTTCCAAAGCTGCGTTGGGCGGATTTGGTAATAGCCATGCACCAGAACGTGCCGCATACCTTCTATGACATCCCATTCCACATCCTTATGCTGGTTACGGAATTCCTTGCTAAGCATATAGACGGCCTCGCCAATAATCTCAAGTTGTTTGACAAAGCCAAAGAAAACTATGGGGTCACTTTCGATTTTCTCCAGATTGAAACGATCTTTATTGTCAAGAATGATGTTGACGGAAGAAAGTATGTGCCGGAGCCGGCATTTGTCGTTAATTCTTTCTCTCATAGATCAGTATTTTATCTTTGTCCGCACTTTCTTTTGCAAATGATAGAATACACTCATCTTCAACAAGATCGACTTTGCGGTTCAGCAATCGGCCTAATTGGGAGGATATTCTAGAAATAGTAAGAATCGAGATGCTGTCCTTGCCGACATACCTGACCATAATGTCTATGTCACTATCCGGCCTTTCCTCTCCTCTTGAACATGAGCCAAAAATCCACGCCTTTTCAATGGGCTGGCCGACAAAGAAATTCCTTATCGTAGGAATAAGAGTTTTTACGCTATGGCTCAACATATTCAACATCGTTTCAGTCTGTGCAATATAATCCTTTTTTGTGATTCTTCCAAACTTTTATGATTTTCTTCCTTCGGGCAGAAATCGGACAGAAATGTCGCCCAAGGGCGCAGGGCAGCACTCTGAGGCAACGAATATGAAGGAATTCGTCGCCAGTGGGTGCAGAGCGAGCCACGCGGCACTTATTTCTTTGAATATATTCTGTCAAGCTCCGATTGCGAAAAGCGCCTAAACCTCGCCTGCCAGTAGGCGGATTTCTCATCATCGAACTCACCGCGGTCGATCTCCGACTCCTTGCCGGCCCGGTGCAGGATGGTGTTGTTGCCGTCCCCCATGTGCTCAGCCCAAGTGAGTTCCGCGAACGGCGAATCCTGCCGCTGCCCGATGTGATGCAGCTCGTACGGATCACCATTCGAATCACGCGGAGGATACCCCCTCCCCGATCAGATCGGCATTATTGTAGTCCTTCCACCTGTCCCAGTCCGCCAATCTGCTTTTCAGCCAATCCTTCCTACAATTGAACGCCGACCAGTCGATGTCCGGCCGGATGAGCGCAGGCCGACCTCCGACCACCGCCTCCCTAAGCCCCGCCCGGATGTAGATCCCAGCCTCCTCCCGAGAGCCAATGCTGGACAAAACCCTATCCGACCACCCGGTCCTCAGCCGAATGGCCAACTTATCCGAAAAAGACAACATATTCCAAACCTTCGGTCGCGGTCAATACCGAACCATATTCTTCACTGTACCGACTATCTCACGACCTGCTTGAATTCAGCGACCACTGTATTTGTGTGTGTTGCAGCCCTATGTGATTGTTACAATGGGAATATCAGGAGAAGTTTGTTCCGGCCCACTTTACCTGAGTTTGGTATATTGAGGATCAGATGTCGTCAGCTTAAATCCCTTTCTTTCAAATCTCCTTTTAAGGGCACCTTCATTTGCTGCCAAAAGAAAATCCGGCAAATCCTTCTGAAGAATATCAATTAGTCTGGAGGCCAATATATGTTGATTCGAGCATTCTCCAGTAGTTTTTCTAATGGACTCTATAAGATTACAGGATGTTTTTGAGTTATCTATATTACGAATGCTATTTATGATATCGCCGGCGACTTTTGACGGTTTTGTTACCCCAGCGAAATTCTTATTATCATCCTCGGTATAGTCTCCCAAGAGATGAACATCATATACAAGCGCCATAATGCTGTTAGCCCATCTGGCCTCCTTTCCTCCTGAAGCAAATCCGAACACCTTTTCAGCTTCTTTATTGGCTATGGCGTTTCTGCGTCGCTGCTCATTAATCAGAGCGCCCTTGAACCTGTCAATTTTATCGCTGTCCCACTGATGTCTAATGACATAGTCATCCAATTCGTCATTCCAAGGATTTGCATTGTACCCCCAGTGGAAAAGTAATCGATGGCTTCCAAAACTTAAGCTGAATCCATATTCGTCTTTCAGGTAAGCATAGAAAGTCCGACCTCCGTACTCCACAACTTCAATTCTATTGTGTTCATCGATTAATTCTTCAGTGATTTTTTGCAGCATCTCACGTATGGGGAAGTTTGCCTCAACGACATTTCCGTTCTTATCTACAGCAAAAGGCAATACGGAGTACATCTCCATCACATGCATCCAGCTTTTCGGATGACTTATGGCTGTCCACGACAACAAAAAAAGCAACAGCGAGAGCAGCAACCGCTTTCCTACTTTTTCCAGAAACGAACAGTATCCCATATTTTCTGTATCCAATTCTTACCGGACTCTTTTTCTGTTTGTGACGATGATTTTTCTACAACCGCGGCCTGTTCTTCGGATAATCCCTCCTTATTCTTATGGAAAAACATTGAAACCAAATTATATGAATGGTCTTTCTTGAAGGTTGACCACCAACTTTCTTTAGTATTGTCAGATGGCTTTTCATCAACGCCGTTGTCGTCGATACCATCTGCAGAGACAGTTTCTCCTTCCTCTGTTTTTGGTTTTTTATGAAAAAGTCGTTTAAACCATCCCTCCTTGCTATGAGCATCTTTATCTATCTGAGACCTCTCGGACAAGGCATTATAAGGGACTCGAAAACATTCCTGATTATTTAGAGTCACGGAATACAAGGAAGGATTCTTTCCTCCGGTAAAACGAAGTTGTATCGTATCTACCCCCGGAAGAATAATCCTTATGATCTCTTTTGGGGAGTTTTTCAATGGCGGACATATCTTGAATACATTATCTCTCGTTATTATCTTGCATTTCCAGACTTTACCAGACATATAATTCTGATTATAAGCAGAATAGTCAAGTGCATCCTCCGCCTCAGTGGTCGCCAAGTAATCAGCGTAAACTGATGTCAAGCTTTTTTTCTTGCCAGATTTATCCGATTTAAAGACAATTCTGAGACATCCATCAGCCTTTTCATTCTGTTTCCGACAGTATTTTGCCAATTTTTTCCTATCTTTTTCAACAATGTACGGACTGGACATTCCTGGGTAATCTCCGTCAGTAACCTTCTGACAGTCAAGGTTTGCCTTTACTCTATACATATCGCCATTACCTGGTATGGCATCAAAGAAGATGAATCTCTGTTCCGGATTGGATTTTAGGAATTTGAATTTTTTGTTGATCTTTTTAGTAGATACGGCGTTAGAAAAAGTTGTCTTGCAAGGATAAATATCCAGATGTGCTTTTTTATGGATCTCTTTCTGAACCGCAAGCGAGGATATGTCGGCAGTGTATCTCGAACTTATCTCGATTTCGGCTCCATTTATCTTTATAACATTCTCAAGTTCAGTCCAATAATTAGTCGGGTAAGCATTAACGATAAAAGGAATGTACGAATTGATACTCAATCTTGTACAATGATTGATAGCCGCCGTCATTTGCGATAAGATCAACGGATATTTCTTCATTGATGGAAGAAGTTTTGTTGCCAGCATTACGAGGGCATCCTTATCTGAAACCTGATTGTTGTCAATACCGGAACGTAAAAGATTGAAAGCCCTTTCATCTTCTCCGATATTGTTTAAAGCCAAAACAGCTTGAATAAGCGCAGGTCCATTATTAGGAAGATTATTGATGGCCGTATTGACCAGATTTATGACTTCTGATCTGGACAATTCGTTCTCGAGTGCCAGACGTGATAATGCAATGCACCCTGTCTTCTCGTCATATCTAAAAATCGGAGCTTTTGCGTACATTGCAAGGTACTGATCAAGATATTTCTTGCCAGTGGAATAGTTATCGATATCGGTATATGCCATGCCCAAGTAATAATAGTAATCCGCTGTTCCCTGGAACGTGTGCCTATTGTCCAATAGCTTCCTAATCCTTGCGTGAGGATCCTCCTCTGCTATTATCTGAGAGAACAATGTTGACGTGGCCTCCGTCAGCCTATCGCTTTCATTGAGTCCGTATTTTTGGAATAAGTCATATACGAGGTCAAGTGCTTTTTGTCTCAATTCGGCAAAGTTCTCCAAATCCGCTTTTCTGTATTTCCACATCGCCTGTAATTCCTCAATATTCGCTTCGTTAGATGCGGATTTGTACTCGACTACGGTTCTGGCTACTGAGACGATGGCCATAAAAGTCAACTGCTTTGCATTATTACCGCCTCCAGTCAGCAGAAGGGTCGGGTTCAATGAGTTTGAAATTGATTGATAAAGCAGATTCTCCCTCTTCATTTCCTGTACACGCTTCATAACCTCCTTTTCCTCCTCTGTAATCTGCAGGGCGCTGATTTTCTCAATCATTGTACTTCTGAATGACTGCACCTCATACAGACCTACAATTTGTTCCATAGTAAGGTTATTGAGGAGTTGATCAATCTCATGCTCCAGTAGTGGCATTGACTTGTAATGTATCACATTCGTGATGGAATTGATACAATAGTTCATTTGAGAGATGGCCAGTTCCTTGCTTACAGCGTTCTTGACATAAGCAGGTTGTGCACAAAGCAAGCAGGATATAAAGGACAAAAAAATCCACAACGCATTTTTTCTCATCACAACTTATTCTAATGGTTCATTGACATTGATAAAGAATTAAAAGTAGTCATTCTTTTTATCTCTTCCAATTATTCCTCATTCT
>SAMEA3663097__coassemble_969_pt1 | contig 11152 bp, 10 predicted proteins | sample SAMEA3663097__metabat2_low_PE_002 | metagenome-assembled genome bin SAMEA3663097 (sample SAMEA3663097) | pig gut metagenome | biome: pig gut; feature: pig-associated habitat; material: faeces | place: France | collected 2012 | reverse complement strand
ATGAGGTTGCCGCTGAGGAGTCTCACTACACAAAGCCAGGAGGTCATCGACTTCGCTACCCGCACAGGCTGCGACTCACTCGCCATCTCCATCGGTACCTCTCACGGTGCCTACAAGTTCAAGCCGGAGCAGTGCACAAGAGACCCTAAGACAGGCCGTCTCGTTCCACCTCCACTCGCTTTCGACGTTCTCCACGAGATCGAGAAGAAGCTCCCTGGATTCCCTATCGTACTCCACGGATCATCTTCAGTTCCTCAGGAATATGTCGATATCATCAACCAGTACGGTGGCAAGCTTCCTGACGCTGTAGGTATCCCTGAGGAGCAGCTTCGTGAGGCCGCCAAGAGCGCTGTCTGCAAGATCAACATCGACTCTGACTCCCGTCTCGCCATGACCGCCGCTGTCCGCAAGGTCTTCGCCGAGAAGCCAAGTGAGTTCGACCCAAGAAAGTACCTCGGACCAGCCCGCGACGAGATGAAGAAGCTCTATGAGCACAAGATCGTTGACGTTCTTGGTTCAAACGGTAAGGCTGAGTAATTTGTTTGTGGAGCGTAAGCTCTTGACAATAAGTTAGAAATATGATTCCCTCTGGTCGATTTCGACTGGAGGGAATTTGTTATATATTCATTTATAGTTATTTACTTATCACGGTGGAGCTGTGGTGGGTCACTTCGACAGGCTCAGCGACCGCGAGACAGGCACTCGGTTCTCGAAACCGTCGGGACGCCCATAATCGGCTCAGTGGGCAAAAAAAGGTGAGACAAAAAGGTTTGGGATTATCATTTTTATGCTTAATTTTGCCGGAAATTTGAACCACATAATTGAGTATGCGTATCAAAAAGACGCCGATTGCGGTGATTTTGTTGCTTTTTGTAAGTCGGACTGCGGGAGCGCAGGACGGTAACTTGGTGAATATCGGGCTTCAGGCAAGGGTGGATTACCAGCGGGAGTACGTGGGCGGGGATGCCGTCAAGGGCAACTGCGGCTTCAAGGGCAAGAATGTCAGCATCCTGATAAACGGAGAGTTCAATGAACATTTCTCCTACAACTACCGGCAGCGGCTCTACCGCGGCCACGGCAGTGAAAGTTTCTTCAACGCCACGGACTTCCTTTACCTCACTTATAGGCCGGACGAGCGTTGGAGCTTCTCCGGCGGCAAGCAGATTGTCGAGATCGGAGGGTATGAATATGACATCGCTCCTATCGACATCTACTTCTTTTCCGAATATTGCAGCAACATCTCCTGCTACCAGATGGGAGTCAACGCGGGATATTCATTTGGCGGAGGAACTGACCTGCTGCGGTTCCAGCTCTGCCAGAGTCCATTCCGGCGGGAGAACAGTGACCTGTATGCCTACAACCTGATGTGGAACGGCTCCCATGGCTGTTTTGATTCCATCTGGTCACTGAATATGATTGAATATCTTCCCGGAAAGTTCATCAACTATCTCGCCCTCGGCAACCATTTCTCTTTAGGGAAGTTAACTGTGTTCGCAGACTTTATGAACCGGTCGCTCGTGGACAAGATGTCGTTCCTGAGGGACTTCACGCTCATCGGTAAGGTGGCATATTCATTCAATGACAAGTTAAATGTCTTTGGAAAGGCGAGCTTTGACCATAACGATCTTGACAGGGAAGGGGATTGGTGTGTCATGCCGGGCACATCGATGGGAAGAGTCGGCTGCGGTGTGGAATATTTCCCGCTTGCTGACAAGAGCATCCGCCTCCACGCCACATTCTGCCACTCATTCGGGGACAACGGCAACCCTGACGGTGTCTTGCTTGACAACCAACAGATCGCCAGCGTCGGCCTCACATGGAGGATGAGCCTGCTCAAACGATAGTTTCTGAATATTCCGCCTCTAAAGCGTTAACAAGCCTGGTATGAATAAGACCAAGAAAAAGTCTTCGAGCCCCGCCCTGAACGGGGTGATCTGTCTTGTCATCGTCATCGGTTTCTTTGCCTATCTGGGCATCTCGATGGGCATGGCCAACATGCTCAACACCGTGATGAAAACCGCACATGATCTTTTGATCAACACCGTGTTCTACCTGATGTCCATCTGTGTGCTGATGGGAGCGCTCAGCCGCCTGTTCGCCGAGTTCGGGGTGGTATCCATTCTGGAGAAACTGCTCCGACCGCTGATGAAGCCGCTGTTCAACCTTCCGGGAGTCGCCTCGCTGGGTGCCGTGATGACATTCCTGTCGGACAACCCGGCGATCATCTCGCTGTCAAAGGACAAGAGATTCAGCAAATATTTCAAGAAGTACCAGCTGATTTCCCTGACCAATTTCGGAACGGCGTTCGGAATGGGACTCATCGTGATCGTCTTTATGATGGGGCAAGGCTTCTTCAAGGAGTCGTTGATCGGTCTTTTCGGGGCGTTCTGCGGCTGCATCGTCTCCACAAGGCTTATGCAGAGATTCACGCTGAAAGCTTTCCCTCAGTACCTTACCGAGGAGGCTTGCGAAGGCATTGAGGAAGAGGAGGCCGAAGAAAAGGAAGAGGAGAAGAAGTCGCTGTTCACAAGGATTCTGGACTGCCTTCTGGACGGCGGCCGTTCGGGAGTCGAGGTCGGAATGTCCATCATTCCGGGTGTGCTCATAATATCCACATTCGTGATGATTCTGACTTTCGGCCCTTCTGCCTCAGGTGCTTACACGGGCGCGGCCTACGAGGGCGTGGAGATCCTGCCTTGGCTGGCCGACAAGATCGATTTCGTGTTCAAGGCTCTGTTCGGATTCAATGACCCTCACCTTGTGGCGTTCCCGATCACATCTCTCGGAGCTGTTGGGGCTGCCCTCAGCCTCGTGCCTAACTTTGTGGCCAACGGTTGGGCCGACGGCAACGCGATCGCTGTCTTCACGGCCATCGGAATGTGCTGGAGCGGATTCCTCAGCACCCACACGGCCATGCTCGACTCGCTGGGCTACCGTGAATTGACCCCGAAAGCCATTCTGGCGCACACAATCGGAGGACTCGCCGCCGCTTTCGCGGCGCATTGGATGTACGTTCTGGTCTCCTTGTTTTAATTGTCAGTTGGTCACTGAGCCTGTCGAAGTGACCTAATCCCTTTTCCCGAGATTAAACGAGATTCCTAAGTTGAGGTTGGTGTTCAGTTTCCCGTAAGGGTAGAGGATCCAGTCATTCGCCTTGGCGAACCTGAACGGAAGGTGGTCTGAGCCGATGAATATGTTGAATCCCGGAACATGGAATCCTACAACAGCCCCGACCGTTGACCCGAATTTGGACACGGCATAGTTCACACTTGCGCTGAACCATTCAACCGGTTTGACATTGGCGAACAGACGCGCTTCGGTCCAACTGTACGCTCCGTGGATGTAGGTCGAACTCAGAAGACCGGCTGACAAGCCGCTGTAGAACGGCATTGTGTACTCGGCCCCCACATTGACAGTCGCGGCTGTCATTCCACCGTCTGTCCCGTTTTTCTCGGTTCTCCTGAAGTCAAACAAATCCATCACTTCATCCGTCAGGTCATCGAGCTGGTTTTTGAGCGAATTATCCTTGTCTCCATCGAACGAGACATTGTCGAACCCGTCGAACGACCATCCTTCTCCGCTGGTCCGCGCCACAGTGGTATTCTTCCAAGCCATGTAGCCTAAATCGTTGACAGCCAAGGAAAGTTTTAACCCATCTATGATTTCCAGCTCCGCGCCGAGGTCAATCGCGGCTCCGAATCCGTTCACAAGAGAGTTTTTGTTTGCCTTTACGCTGTCGAAGTCCAGCAGATCCTTGTCGGAAGGATTGTCGAGCGCGGCTCCGGATTCTCCTTTTGTCTGTATGTCCAGGAATGATGATGATTTCAGGCTTCCGTCCGACTGGATTGACCACCTGTCTTCTGTCATCTGAATATTCATTCTCTCTATGTCCGCTTTCATGTTGGCTGTCCCCACGAGAAATTTCACCCTGCCGCCCACACTGAGCCTCTCCGTGACGCGGCGGCTATAGCCCAACGCGAACTCCAGACGGCTGTCCACACTGGCTGATATTCCGGAAACGTCGTAGTTCTGTGACTTGCCGGCGTTTTTCATGAAATCGAAGAGACTATACGGCAGATTGACGGCCGCGCAGGTTCTCATGTTGACATCGAACGAAAAGAAAGATTCTCCTTTCGATATGCCGAGCGATAGCAGAGAGACCGTGTTGTCCACATTGAGTTGGTTGTCAGGACTCAGCTTGCCCAGGAACTCGTCGGCCGGAACGGCGGAATTCATGAATGTGGTCAGCTTTCCGTCGACAGGGTAGAGAAATGTGCTGACTCCCATGTTGCTTTGCGTCTCCAGATTGAAGGAACCGATGACCGGAACCGTGAAATAGCTGGTGCTTGACGCGAAGGCCGGATTGAACTGATGCCTGTGGTTATAGCCTTCGAGAAAATACGTGGAGCGGAATATCTGCTGCGCGAAGGCCCCTTCGGCGGCTGCAAGCGCGATGATGATGAATATGATTGCCTTTTTCATTGTGTCTGACTTTTGATGAATGTTACGTTGATCCATGGGGATTCTGTCAGAACTCGGTCGTGACCGAACCTTGCATTCTGATCTTCATGTTCTCCAACCTGATTCCCTGGTTCTTGTTGAGGCAGGTTCCTTGGTGCTCCCTGTCGGTTCCGGAGGCCTCCAGATTCAACCTCAGCCCGTCCAGCCTTTTCAGATCCCCGGCCGAAGATTTGAGGGTCATCGTCATCGGATTCCGGCTTGGTCTCTCGATGGATCCTGACGAGACGCTTCCGTCCACCGTTACGGTGATCTCCGGGATCACCCTTGCGCTTTTGTCAATGGCGGAGACTGTCAGACTGATTCCCAAAGGGATCATATTCACGAAATCGAATGTCACATCCGCGTTTCTGATCTCGAACTCCTTGCCGTCCCCGTCCTGCGGGTTGAAAGTCTCGTTCCAGCCCGTGAAGTCGTAGCTGTACTCGAACCTCAGTCCGCTTCCGAACGACAGAGGGGCGATGACATCATAGCTGCAATAGAATGAATATTCCCTGTCGGTCCGCACAGTGATGAACTCATCTTCCGCCTTGACATCCACGTTGGTGATTCCTATCCGTTCAGGGACATCTTTCACGATGTCGGGCAGAGCCGGAGCCTTGATGTTGTTGTAGCCTTCAGGCACGTCCTCTCCCGTGGCGGAGAGGCATATTCTTGTCTCTTTGCCGGCCTCGATCCGGATTTCATCGGTCGCGCCTCCCTTGTCCCCGATGTGCACGGTGTTCTTTGTCTCGCCTTTGAAGGACTCCAGATCCGCGTTCAGGGTCAAGGCCAACGGGCTGTCGTTGCCCACGCGAAGCATTATCTGAGGGTTGTACAGATCGAGCGCGGTTCCGTCACCATCGATGAAATCCGGCATGGTCCCGACATCGACGGTCTTAGGGTCTATGTCGATTATCGGATCAACCTTGACTGTGGCGCTTTCAACTTCAATCGAGCCGACATTTATGCCGACATCCACCAGAATCTCCTCCGGGATGGAAGCGAATGTCCTTCCGAGGTCGTCTGAGAGCACCTTTACATTGAATCCGCTAAGCTTGATGTCATCGTTGACGATGATCCTGTGTCTGTCCGCCATGAAACCTTGTCCTGCCGGAATCTTGTCGAAATCAATTCCGGTGATCTCCAGATTGACGGAATTGGGAGACTTGCTGACTTCCACAGGATCGAAGGTGAGCATATTCCTTTCCTTGTCGAAAGAGTATGAGATCCGGCCGCTCTTTGTCGTTATATCTCCGATTTCGAGGTAGTCGGGAAAGTCTATGACAAGACCTGTGACGGTGGCTTTCCCGACATTGGCGCTGAATGAGACGGTACCTGTCGCCTTGCCTGTGACACCCTTGACGTCAACTATCTCCTCAGGAACAGCCTCGTCGATCGTGACCGGAGTCGGGATGGGGGTGAAATTCCTTGAGAAAGTCAGTCCTGAAGGCAGCGGCGATTCCGGAGAGATGACTCCGGTCTCGCTCATGATCAGGGAGCGGTCAATGCCTGCCGTGAAACCTCCTTCGTTGACAAGTCCACGGGTGATTGAGACAGAGGGCACGTTGAAGCCGGTCTCGGTGCGGTTGCCTGACAGGTGCAAGGAATAGTCGCCGTCGGCGCTGACGACAAGAACCCCGGTTCCGTTCTCGTCTATGTCCAGCAGGTCGGAGATCAGGATTGTCTCCGAGTTTCCTATCGGCGCGTGGATGTCGCCGCCGATGCTTATTGTCTTGTCGAAATCCTTGGTAAGGTCGTAGTCCTCGTTGACGCAGGAACAGAACGAAGCCTGGATGTTGACCGCCAGTACCACCAACAGTGCGGTTTTGCTTGAGAAAGACATAAATATTTGGTTTTCAATAATTGATGTTAGAGCTCACGGACAAATGTACACAAAAACTGAAGATATTCAATGAAAAGGTGTGTGAAAATGACTATTTTTGTATCCCATGGACATAGTCAAGGTAATAGAAATCTTCGCTCTGGTGACGGGCGTCCCGTATATCGTTTTGGAAGTGCTCCAGAAGAACAGCATGTGGTACTTCGGAATCGCCACTGGGCTCGCGTGCGCATATTCATTCGCAGTGCAGCATCTTTGGTCGAACATGGCGCTGAACATTTATTACGTGGGGATGTCCGTATGGGGGCTTTATCAGTGGAGAAAGGACAGTAGGGCGCTTGCCGGGTCCGGCGGACAAGAGGACGCCACTGTCCACCTCGGAAGGATGAGCGGGGCGACCGCCTTGTGGAGCGCGGTCATATTCATCGCGGGAACAGTCGCTCTTGTCTGGGTCCTTGAAGTGTTGGGAGGTTCCAGCACCTGGCTGGACTCGGCGTCGGCGATGATGTCCGTGGTCGCCACATACTGGCTCGGCCGCTCGATCCCGTACCACTGGGTTGTCTGGATCGTCACCGACATCATCCTTGTCGTGATGTGCTTCATGGAAGGGCAGTTCTGGCTGACGGCTCTTTATGTGGGCTATGTCGCGGCCGCGGCCTACGGGTTGTTCCATTGGCTTGGAAAAGGAAAATATATTAACTGATAATCAATGAATATGACTGATTTCGGAAGAATCATTCTATGCATGGCTTTCGCTGTTCTGGCGGCATCCATGTCATCCGCTCAGGATAAGGGCGTTGTTTATTGTGACGCGTCCGCGTTCCCTCTCTATGGCAAGTGCATTGAGGAGACTTCCGCCCGTTATGAGCGGCTTCCGGCTGAATTCAAGGGTGTCGTGCGTGGCCCTTTGTGGGACTTGGGACGCAATTCGGCCGGGCTTTACATCCGCTTCCGCTCCAATTCCACGCAGATCCGCGCCCGTTGGAAGTCCACCAGCCCGCGCCAGTATATGCCGCATATGACAGACGCAGGTGACAGCGGTCTCGACCTTTACATCCTGACCGAAAAAGACGGCTGGCGTTTCGCCGGCAGCGGATTCGACTGGGGTGGACGCGACAAAAATGTCAAAAACAAGACAATCATCGCGAACATGACCCCTGACATGAGGGAATATATGCTCTACCTCTCCATGTATAACGGAATCGAAGAACTTGAGCTTGGAATCGACGAAGGGGCCGTCATAGAGGCTCCGGCTGTGGAAAGTCCTAAGACTGAGCGTCCTGTTGTCATGTACGGGACGAGCATCCTTCAGGGAGGGTGCACATCGCGTCCGGGAATGGCATTCACGGCCATCTTGGGCAGGAAGCTCGACAGGGAGGTCATCAACCTTGGATTCAGCGGCAACGCACGGCTGGACTATGAGATCGCTGAATATATCACCCGTGTCCAGAACCCGAGCCTGATCGTGCTCGACTATGTCCCGAACTCCTCCGCCGAACTGATAAACGAAAGGGGTGAGAAGTTCTTCAGAATCATCAGGGATGCTTTCCCGGATGTCCCGGTGATCCTCGTCGAGGATCCGACATTTCCTCACACCCGTTTTGATCAGAAGATGTTGGAGGAGGTTACATCCAAGAACGCCGCACAGCTTGCCCTGTACAAGAAGCTGAAAAAAGCTGGCGAAAAGAGGCTGTACTACGTCTCCACCGACGGCCTGATCGGCGATGACGGCGAGGCCACTGTTGATGGCGTCCATTTCACCGACCTCGGAATGATGCGCTACGTGGAGAGGGTGCTGCCTGTCATGAGGAAGGCGCTGAGGTAAGTGTCCTGTGAAATAATTATAGTATTTCGCTGGAAAGAAGTATCTTTGCATGATTTTCAACCACGGCGGTGGAAGCATCGCCGGGCATAAAAAGATTCGATTATGATTATCATTGTGGAAAGCGGGGCGACGAAGACCGATTGGTGCGCGGCGGCCCTGGACAAGGAACCTATTAATGTCAAGACCGCGGGCATGAATCTGGCCACGATGCCTCAGGATGTCATCGAGGGGATAGTGGCCGAAGCGATGGCCGAGTTCAAGGCCAGGGGACTGGACTCAAAGGTGTCCGAGGTCCATTTCTACGCCGCCGGCCTGATTGTGCCGGAAGGTGAGAAGGTGCCTCCGCAGGCGAAGGGGCTGGATCACGTGCTCAGGTCGTTGTTCCCGGAGGCTGAGATGGAATATGCCTCGGATCTTCTGGACGCGGCGCGTGCCGTGTGCGGCCACAAGCCCGGAGTCGCGGCCATCATGGGCACAGGCTCCAACAGCTGTCTTTTCGACGGGACGAATGTGGTGAAGAACGTCCGCTCTGCCGGATTCATCCTCGGAGACGAGGGCGGCGGTGCGAGGCTCGGCAGGCTTTTCATGGCCGATTTCCTCAAGGGACTTGTGCCGGAGCCGGTCGCGGGTGAGTTCGCCAGGGATTTCAAGGTTGACTACATGACCGTCGTGCAGAACGTCTACCGTGGCGAGGCCCCTTCAAAGTACCTCGGCTCATTCGCTCCGTGGATTCTTCAGAGGTACGACACCTGTGAATATGTCCGCGGCCTTGTGGAGCAGAATTTCAGGGACTTCATCGAGAGGGCTTTGATGCAGTACGACATCGACAGGTACCCGGTGGGTGTAGTGGGCGGTTTCGGCTATGCCAACAGGAACATCATCAGGAAGGTCGCCGAACCTTACGGAATCCGTTTCTCCACAATCATCCCGGCCCCGATCGAAGGTCTCGTCGAATATCATTTAGGAAAGAAATAATAATGGCTTCGCCGGAGATGTTCCGGCATAAGATGTTATGGAAGATTCAAGAACAACAGAACAGTCCTCAAGGTATGACCACCTTGAGAAGATGTCCACAGAAGAGTTGCTGAACGCGATCAACACTGAGGACAGGACGGTTCCGGTCGCTGTGGCCGGAGCGATACCGCAGATTCGGAAACTTGTGGACGGCATCGTGGAGAGGGTTCCTCTCGGCGGTCGTGTGTTCTACCTCGGAGCCGGGACGAGTGGCCGTCTGGGCATAGTGGACGCTTCCGAGATCCCTCCGACCTACGGAGTCCACGACGTGTTCATCGGCTTTATGGCCGGTGGTGACAGCGCCATCCGCGACGCTGTGGAAGGAGCTGAGGACGACGTCGAGGGAGGCTGGAGAGACCTCCAGGCATATTCACCGACAAAGAATGATGTCGTGATCGGAATCGCGGCCTCTGGCACAACCCCTTATGTGATCGGGGCATTGAAGACAGCCCGCGAGAACGGCCTTCTGACAGGCTGCATCACCTGCAACGAGAATTCTCCGGTGGCCGCGGCCGCCGAGGTGCCTGTAGTGGTCGTTGTAGGGCCTGAGTTCGTGACCGGCAGCACCAGAATGAAGGCCGGCACGGCCCAGAAACTGGTTCTGAACATGATTTCGACTGTGTCCATGATCCGTCTCGGCCATGTCAAGGGCAGCAAGATGGTGGACATGCAGCTGACGAACCGTAAGCTCGTCGATCGCGGAACCAGGATGATCATGGGCGAGACCGGCATCGAGGACTACGACTTCGCCCGCAAGCTTTTGCTTGAATATGGTCAGGTCCGCGCGGCCGTGAACGCTTACCAGAAAGGTGAGGTTAAGTAGATGACGGTTCCGGAGACATTTCCATCAAAACTTTTGGAGGACGCTGTGCAGGCCATAGGCTCCCTTCCGGGGGTGGGCAAGCGCAGCGCCTTGCGCCTGGCCCTGCATCTGCTGCGGCAGCCTTCTGAGAACGTGCACCATTTCGCCGACTCGATAGTCAAGATGAGGGACGAGGCGAAGTACTGCCGGCAGTGCTGGATGATTTCAGACGAGGACATCTGTCCGATCTGCGCCGACAAGTCCCGTGACCATAAGACTATCTGTGTCGTGGAGAATGTCCGAGACGTGATGAGCATCGAGAACACGGGGCAGTATCGTGGTGTCTATCACGTGCTCGGCGGGATAATCTCTCCGATCGCCGGAATCGGCCCGTCGGACATCACGGTCGCCCGACTGGTTGAAAGGGTAAGGGATATGCTCGTGTCCGGAGACGTGAAGCCAGAGGAGGTCGAGATAATCCTGGCCTTGAGCGGTGACGTGGAGGGCGAGACCACCTCATTCTACATCTACCGTCAGATTTCTGAATATCAAGTCAGAGTCTCATCCCTTGCCCGAGGTCTGGGTTTCGGGGATGACCTTGAATATGCCGATGAGCTCACTCTGGGACGCTCGATAGTCAACCGCCAGACTTTCAAGCCATAAGAATTTGCGGATGCTTGTATAAAAGCTTACCTGGCAATGTTATTATCGATAGTTGAATCCCTGCTTCTGGCCGCGTCGCTCTGCGCCGACTGCTTCGCTGTCTCGACGTGCTCAAGCGTCACCCTTAAAGGAATATCCCGGAGAAAGATCCTTCCGATCGCTTTCGTGTTCGGAGTAGTTCAGACTGCACTTATGGCCCTGGGCTGGCTGTTCGGCGACATATTCGTCGGACATATTCATAAAGTCGCCAGTCTCATAGGATTCCTGCTGCTGCTTTATGTCGGCGGGTCGATGATTCTGGGAGCCGTGAAGAACGAGGACGAGTCTCGCGACCTGAACGGCCTCAAGAATGTCATCATCGGGGCCGTGGCCACCAGCATTGACGCTTTCACCGTCGGCATCAGCCTTTCCATGGGTTTAGTCCCTACCGGCAAGATGATGATGAACCTCGCCGCCGTCTTCATTGTGACCATGCTTTCCGTGATCGGCGGAATGTTCGGTGGTCAAA
>SAMEA3663097__coassemble_868_pt1 | contig 12563 bp, 10 predicted proteins | sample SAMEA3663097__metabat2_low_PE_002 | metagenome-assembled genome bin SAMEA3663097 (sample SAMEA3663097) | pig gut metagenome | biome: pig gut; feature: pig-associated habitat; material: faeces | place: France | collected 2012 | reverse complement strand
CCTCGCCGGCGAAAGCGCCAACGACCCGGCCTTTGCCAAGGCTCTCGCCGATGCCGGAGTCAAGGCCGTGAAGGTCGGAATCGGCCCGGGCTCGATCTGCACCACGAGAATCATCGCCGGAATCGGCGTGCCGCAGCTGACGGCCGTAATGGAGGCCGCATATGCCCTCAAGGGAACGGGCGTGCCTGTGATCGCTGACGGCGGTATAAGATATTCAGGAGACATCGTCAAGGCGCTTGCCGCCGGAGCCAGCACCATCATGGCAGGCTCCCTGCTCGCCGGAACGGAGGAATCCCCAGGCGAGACAATCATCATGAACGGCCGCCGCTTCAAGTCCTACCGCGGAATGGGATCCCTCGAAGCGATGGAGCAAGGCTCGAAGGACAGGTATTTCCAGGACATGGAGTCCGACATCAAGAAGCTCGTACCAGAAGGAATCGTGGCCCAGGTGCCTTACAAGGGAACCGTCTCAGAGGTTGTCTATCAGCTTGTCGGCGGACTCAGGGCCGGAATGGGCTACTGCGGAGCGCATACTGTCGAGGAACTCAGGAACGCCCAGTTCGTGCGCATCACCAACGCCGGCTTCCTTGAGAGCCACCCACACGATGTGACCATCACCAAGGAAGCCCCTAACTATTCCCGTTAATCAATGATGCTCAGGAGGTTCCGCATATTCATGATGGCCGTCGCCGTTGCCGCCCTTCCGTCCTGCAAGGCAATATCCTCGCTGATTCACGACGGGGAGGTTGTCGCCAGGCTGGGAGACCATAAACTCTATCGCTCGGAACTGGACGATGTGATCCCCAAGGGCACGTCTCCGGCGGACAGCGTGAACCTTGCGAACCTCTACATCAACTCGTGGGTGAAGGACAAGGCTTTCCTCGACATAGCCCAGCAGCGTCTTTCCAAGGAGGAAAAGGATGTCTCGAAGGAGCTTGAGGCCTACCGCCAGTCGCTTCTGCGGTACCGCTACGAGCAGCGCTACATCAACGAGCGCCTCGACACCACCGTCTCAAAAAAGCAGATTGATGAATATTATGGCTCCCACAAAGAGTCCTTCAAGCTGGAGCGGCCGATCCTCAAAGCCCGTTTTATGAATATTCCGAAAGATTCTCCGAATCTTCAGAAGATCAAGAAGCTGATGTCTTCGGACAATGTTGAGGACGTGGTGGCCGCTGACAGCATCGCCTTCAATTCGACCCGGCGTTACCATGACTATTCCAATGGCTGGATAGACGCGGTGAAACTGGCCGCCGAGTTCGGTGTGGACTATGTTCAGATGCTCTCACAGCGTAGCGGCAACTTCATAGAGATGCCGGACGGGGATGCCAACATCTCTGTCGCGTTCATAGTGGATTACCGGAGGGCCGGGGAGATCGCTCCGGTGGAATACTGTGAGGACAGGATAAAGGACATCATCATCAGCGGAAGAAAGCACGAGCTCCTGGCCGGTTTGGAACGGGACTTGATAGAAGACGCCAAGGTTAAGGAGAATTTTGAAATATATTCGAAATGATAAAGAAAACAGCAATCACCATCTTCGCCCTCGCAGCGACCTGCGCGATGGCTTCTGCCCAGAAATACAAGTACGTTGACAAGACCGTCGCCGTTGTCGGCAACGAGGCGATCATGATCTCCGACATCGAAGGGGCGGTCAAGGACCGCAGCGCCCAGGGCTTTTCATCAGACAGGAATGTCCGCTGCGAGGTGCTGGAATCGATTCTCGAATCGAAGATATTCCTGATGCAGGCCAGGATCGACTCTCTCACGGTCAATCAGGACATGGTTGAGGGAAGCCTTTCCCAGCAGGCGGACAGGATGCTGACCTACCTCGGCGGCGAGGACAAGGTTGAGGAATATTTCGGCAAGCCTCTCTACCGCCTCCGTCAGGAATGGCGCAAGCAGTACGAGGACATGAGCCTCACACAGCAGGCCCAGCAGGAGATCATGAAGAAGATCCCGGAGATGACACCTTATGATGTAAAGGAATATCTTGACACGGTTGACACCAAGAATCTTCCGATAGTTCCTATCAAGTACCAGCTCAGTCAGATCTGCCGTTATCCGGACCGCGAGGCCGCGAACATGGCCGTGCGCGAGAAGTTGCTGGAACTCCGCGAGAGGATCATCAACGGAGAGAAGTTCTCCACTCTTGCTCGAATATATTCGGAGGATCCTGGTAGCGCCCGTAAGGGTGGCGAGCTTGGAATGGCCTCGAAGTCAATCTTCTGGCCTGTGTTTTCAGACGCCGCTATGGCTTTGAAGCCGGGTGTTATCTCGCAGATTGTCGAAACTCCTGACGGATTCCACATCATCGAGGTCATCGAGAAGAAAGGCGACATGTTCAACGCCCGCCACATTCTGATGAAGCCTAAATACACTGATGACGACAGGGATAAGGCGTTCAAGACTCTGGACAGCCTCCGTACCGAGATCAACAATAACGCCGTGACGTTCCAGATGGCGGCGAACTTCTACTCACAGGATCCGGCCACCAGGACCAACGGCGGTCAGATGTCCGATCCGAACACCGGCTCGGCATATTTCGAGATTGACCAGCTCAAGCCGGAGGACTATCTGGCCATCAAGGACTTGAAGGAGGGCGAGATCTCCGAGCCTGTGGAGTCCACTGACAATGATGGCCGTCAGGATCAGGTCAAAGACTATGTCGTTGGAAAGACCATCTACAAGATCATCCGTGTTGACAAGATCATTCCGGCCCACACTGCGTCGTTTGAGGAGGATTTCAGCCAGCTTCAGGAGCAAGTCCGTCAAGACAAGCAGATGAAGGCCATCGATGACTTCCTCGCCGGCAAGATCAAGGAGACCCACATTGTCATCGACCCGATGTTCAAGGACTGCGAGTTCCGTCGTCCGGGTTGGGCTTCAAAGTTCTCTGAAGACTGATGCTTGCGAGACGTCTGGCATATTCATTAATCCTTCTGCTGGTTTCGTTCGGCCTTTTCGCCCAGAACACCGAGCAGAAGGACAGTCTTGTGCGCCTGCTGGGATGTGATGAGCTTCAGCAGGTCGAGGAATATGGCCAGAGCTACAGGAAGGCTTTGGGACATGCCAGATTCGAGCACAATTCAACTCTTCTGATCTGCGACACCGCCTTGTGGAATGTCAACCAGAATGTTATAAACGCTTTCGGCAACGTCCAGATCATTCAGAACAACACAGTGCTCAGCAGCGAGAGCCTCGACTATCTCATCGACCAGAACCTCGCTCAGTTCAGAGGCGCGCTGGTCCAGCTTAGGGACAAGGACGGGAACACCCTGCGTACCACTGACCTGGACTATAACACCAAGGACAGTGTGGCCGTGTTCAGGAACGGCGGTGCCTTGCGCGACAAGGACGGCCAGATCATCGAGAGCGATGACGGCCATTACTATTCCAAGCTCAAGACGTTCAGTTTCACGAACAACGTCAACATGTACACTGACTCGATATTCGTGAAGACTGATGATCTGGACTACAACACAGGCACGAACGTAGCCACTTTCGGAACCGGCACCAACGCATGGAGGGACAACAACATGCTTTCTTCTCAGGCCGGTTTTTACGAGCGGACTTTGGAAAAGTTCACGTTCTTCAGGAACGTGCATATTCTTACCGAGAACCAGGAGGCATGGGCTGACACCTTGGTATATTACCGGGTTCCGAACAATGTGGAGATGTTTGGCCATGTGGAACTGCTTGACACGACTCGCAATGTGGCCGCGGTGGCCGGTTATGTGCAGTATATAGATTCCTTGTCATTCATAAAGTTGACCCGTGAGCCGGCTGTGATAGCGATCAGCGAGCAAGGGGAAAAGAGAGATACAGCTTACATCGGCGCGGACACATTGATTCTGCGCTCCATACCGAAATGTGATGTGGATTCATCGGAGATTTCCAATTCGGCAAGCCGTCTGAAAGAGATAAACGTGGATCCTGTCACGGAGTACCGTCGCAAGGCCTACGAGGCAGCCAAGGCCGCGGCCGAAGAGGCCCGCAAGAAGCGGGAAGAGGAAGACCCTAACGCCGCCGGAGCCTCCGACAGAGGCGCCTCCGCTGTCAAGCCAGGTGGAAAACCGACCGGGAAACCGGCTGGCAAGGCAACTGGAACGGCTATAGGAAAGACGGCGGGAACAACGGCTGGAAAGACAGGTGATAATTCAGGAGGAAAGGCGATCTCGAAATCCGGAAAACTGTCAGGTGACGCGATGATCGGCGATCCTGTGACGAAAGGCCGTCAAGGCCTTCCCGCTCCATGGGATGATGTCATTGAATATGCTCCTCCACGGTTCCAATTGCCGGACCCCCTGAAAACGTCGCCGGACACTGTACGTGTTCCAAGCGACAGTCTGGCGGCGAAGACCCTTTCTGCGGTCACTGAACCTGTTTCGGTCACTGAGCCTGCCGAAGTGACCAATCCGCAATCACCGGATTCCCTGACCGTCCCTACGGATTCCCTGACCGTGCCGGGTGATTCCCTGCATGTTCCCACTGACTCTTTGTCTTTGGCCCCCAAGGATTCCACGAAGATCAGTTTCATCTATGGCATACGTAACGTCAAGGTGTTCCGTAACGACATGCAGGTCGCATGCGACTCTCTTGCCTACACGGATCTTGACTCTTTGATAAGGTTGTATGAAAACCCGATTGTCTGGAATGAGATAAAGCGGCAGTACAGTGCCGACAGTATAACCGTCATTGTCAAGAACCGGTCCATTGACCGCGCCAGCTTGATGTCCAATGCCTTTATAATAGTGCAGGAGGACACCTTGTCCTATGACCAGATCCGTGGAACAGAGATGATGGCATACTTTGACAGTACCGGTGCGTTGAGGCGGTTCGACTCGATGGGTGGCGCGTCCGGAGTCTTCTACATCGAGGAGAACGGAAGTCTGGCCACCGTCAACAAGTTCGAGTCAAAGATGTTGACCGCGACATTGAAGGACGGTAATATTCAGGACTTGAACTACTTCGATGCCGTGAAGACAGATGCCTACCCGGTCGTCCAGATGAAAAAGGACGAGAAGATTCTGAAGGGATTCGACTGGCAGCCGGACAAACGTCCCAAGGGACCGGAGGACATCACGCCATATAAGCCGCGAGAGTCCCAGAGGAAAGTCTATGAGAATGTGCCGAGAGCCGAATTCGCGCAGACGGACATCTACTTCCCGGGCCACATGAACAGCGTCTATAAGATGCTGGCCAGACAGGATTCCTTGAAACGGGTCCGTAAAGCTGAGCGCAGAAGGCTTGAGGCCGAGCGCAAGGCTGAGGCTGCCAGGATTGCCGACAGCCTTAGGGTCGTTGCCGCCGCCGACAGCCTTGCTTTGGCGGACAGCCTTGCCCGTGCCGACAGTCTGGCTCTGAGAGACAGCCTTGCCAGCCGTGATTCTTTGGCGCGACAGGACAGTCTTGCCGTGAAGGACAGCCTTGTGGTTTCAGATTCGTTGTCGGTCAGCAAGGCCGATTCATTGGCCAATGATCCTTCGGCCATAAAGAAGGCTGAGCAAGAACGCAAAAAGGCTGAGAGAGAGAAGGCGCGAAAAGATCGTCAGGCGGCCAAGGAGGCCAGATGGGCTGAACTTGACGCCCGTGATGCCGCCAAGGCTAAGGCCAAGGAGGAGAAAGCGTTGAAGAAGAAGCGTCAGAAGACCCTCAAGACATTGAAGGCGATGGAGAAACGTCGTGCTAAGGAAGAGAGGATGCTTGAACGCTACAAGGCTCGTTACGAAAAACAGAAAGCCAGAAAAGCCGCACGGAAAGCCGGTAAAAAATAAGGGCTGACCTGAAGGCCAGTCCTTGATCCTTTATAATAGAATCCTTTTTTAGAGAAGTTTCTTCTTGAGGGCGTCGATCATGTCCACGGTCATGGTCTCCAGATCATAGGACGGTGTCCATCCCCACTCCTCGCGGGCGCAGGAATCATCCATCTTGTCCGGCCAAGAGTCAGCGATCGCCTGACGTACCGGATCCACCTCATAGCGCATCTTGAATCCTGGAATATGTTCCTGAATCTTGTGGTAGATAATCTCCGGATCAAAGCTCATGGAGGCGATGTTGAACGAGTTGCGGTGTTTCAGCTTGGAAGGATCCGCGTTCATGATGTCCACGGCGGCCTTCAGCGCGTCAGGCATGTACATCATGTCCATGAATGTCCCGGCCGCGATAGGGCAGACAAACTCTTCGCCTTTTACTGCCGCATAGTAGATCTCAACGGCATAGTCTGTCGTGCCGCCTCCAGGAAGTGTCACATTGGAGATAAGTCCAGGGAACCTTACCGAACGGGTGTCCACACCGTATTTGGTGTGATAATAGTCACTAAGCAACTCGGTGGCCACCTTGGTCACGCCGTACATCGAACGAGGCCTCTGCAGCGTGTCCTGAGGAGTGTTCTGATGCGGAGTCTCAGGGCCGAACGAACCGATCGAGGATGGTGTGAACACAGCGACATTGTTCTCCCTCGCGATCTCAAGAATATTCATGAGTCCGTCTATCTGGATGTGCCATGCCAGCTGCGGCTTCCTTTCCGCGACAGCCGAGAGCAGGGCGGCGAGATTGTAGATTGTGTCGATGTTGTACTTCTTCACGATGCCCAGAAGTTGCTCACCGTTGCAGACATCAGCCTCCTCGGCGGGACCGCTCTCAAGCAGAACACCCTTTGGCTCAGCACCTTTGATGTAGCCGGCGACAACGTTGCCCTCCGGGTACATATTCCTGATTTTCATTGTCAGCTCCGAACCGATCTGTCCGGTCGAACCTATCACTAGTACATTTTTCATTGCGGATCGCTTGTTTATTGCTAAATTAGCAAGTGCAAATTTACATTATTTTCTGACAAGAGCCCTTATTTATAATAAAATATTATCGATTTTGTCAAAAATTAATATATTTGTCAGTGCGAAATCGAAACGTTTTAAAATTTTATCAATATGTACGGAAAATTCCAGGAACATCTACAGGCAGAGCTTGCCTCCATCAAGGAAGCCGGACTCTACAAGAACGAGAGAAACATCGCCTCCGCACAATCCGCCGAGATCACTCTCCAGGACGGCAGCAAGGCTCTTAACTTCTGCGCCAACAACTATTTAGGTTTGGCTGATTCCCCGAGGCTCATCGAGGCAGCCAAGAAGGCTATGGACGAGAGGGGATTCGGAATGTCCTCTGTCCGTTTCATCTGCGGAACCCAGGATCTTCACAAGGAGCTTGAGGCTGCCATCTCCGACTTCTTCCACACAGAGGACACCATCCTCTACGCATCATGCTTCGATGCCAACGGTGGGGTGTTCGAGCCTCTGCTCACGGCTGACGACGCCATCATCTCAGATTCCCTGAACCACGCCTCCATCATCGACGGAGTGCGTCTTTGCAAGGCTGTCCGTTACCGTTACGCCAACGCTGATATGGCCGACCTTGAGCGTTGTCTCCAGGAGGCTCAGGCCCAGAGGTTCCGCATCATCTGCACCGATGGAGTCTTCTCAATGGATGGCAACGTCGCTCCGATGGACAAGATTTGCGAGCTGGCCGAGAAGTATGACGCCCTCGTGATGGTTGATGAGAGCCATTCCGCCGGCGTTGTCGGCAAGACCGGCCACGGAGTCGCAGAGCAATATGACTGCTATGGCCGCATTGACATATTCACAGGCACCCTCGGCAAGGCGTTCGGTGGCACCGTCGGCGGATTCACCACAGGCCGCAAGGAGATCATCGACATGCTCCGCCAGCGCTCCCGTCCGTATCTCTTCTCCAACTCTCTGCCGCCTATGATCGTGGCCGCCGGCATCGAGATGTTCAAGATGCTCAAGGAAAGCAACGAGCTTCACGACCGCCAGCAGGAGAACGTGGCTTACTTCCGTGACAAGATGCTTGCCGCCGGCTTCGACATCAAGCCGACCCAGAGCGCCATCTGCGCCGTGATGCTCTACGATGCTCCTCTGTCCCAGAAGTTTGCCGCCAAGATGGCCGAGGAAGGAATATTCGTGACCGGCTTCTACTATCCGGTTGTCCCTAAGGGCCAGGCCCGCATCCGCGTCCAGCTCTCAGCCGCCCACAAGCGCGAGCACCTCGACAAAGCCATCGCCGCCTTCATCAAAGTCGGCAAGGAACTCGGTGTCATCAAATAACCTTTCTTTGAATATCCCGACGGTCTCCCTGAGCCTCCCTCGTCGCTTAGACAGGCTCAGCGACCAAAATCAAGGCGGTCCCTGAGCTTGTCGAAGGTCCGCCTTGTTTTGTGAAATATATTTGTAGGTTATAAAATTATTACCTATATTTGTCGGTGAGAAAACGATTAGAGGATGCCGACAATATTCTACTTCTTTGGCTTCAGATTTATGTTCTATGCCAATGATCACTGGCCTATTCACGTACACGTTGTGAAAGGTAACATCAGTGCCAAGTTTACTATATTCCCTGTTAGTCTGATAGAAAACAATGGCCTGAAGCCAACGGAGCTGAAAATGGTCGAAGCCGTGATAGAGGAGAATGTGGAAGTGATCGCGGAACATTGGAACCGCTTCTTCAATAAATTGAGTGATAAATGATTAATGTGACAGAAATATGGTTGACTGATTCCGCTGTGTGGATTCGTACAGAGGATGGAAGGGAGGCGAAAGAGCGTTTCTCTGACTATCCGAGGTTGAAATATGCCACAGAGGAACAGCGGTGTAATTTCGTGTCTGACGCGGACGGGATCCATTGGCCGGAATTGGACGAGGATCTTTGCTTTGAAAGTTTTTTCGACAAGAAAGACCAGACAATCCTTTATAGGATATTTATTGAACACCCCGAGCTTAACGCTTCTGCCATAGCCCGCCGTCTGGGAATATCCCAAAGCCTCTTTGCCCAGTATATCAGTGGCGCCAAGAAGCCTTCAGAAGCCCGCTTAAACCAAATTCTGGAACAAATCCGTGCCATTGGCCGTGATTTGTCCCAGATTTCAGCCTGAAGCCCCGGACGCTGAGCCATTCGAAGCGCCCGGGGCTTTGATATAACGAAATATTACTCCGCGTAGAGCGAGATGATGTTTAGGATGACCTGAGAGGCCTTCTCGATGCTCTGGAGAGGAACGAACTCCATCTTGCCGTGGAAGTTCAGGCCGCCGGCGAAGATGTTCGGGCAAGGCAAGCCCTTGAAACTGAGGTTAGCCCCGTCGGTACCGCCACGGATCGGCTGGATCTTAGGCTTGATTCCGGCCATCTCCATAGCCTTCACGGCTTTCTCGACAACGTGATAGTGCGGCTCGACCTGCTCGCGCATATTGTAGTACTGATCTTTGATCACAGCCGTCGCCGTGCCCTCACCGTACTTTACATTGATGAAGTCCACGCACTTCTGCATAATAGCCTTCTTGCTCTCGAACTCCTTGCGGTCGTGGTCACGGATGATGTAGGTGATGTCAGCCTCCTCGACCGTTCCGTTGAACCCGACGATATGGAAGAACCCTTCGTACCCTTCGGTATATTCAGGTCTCTGCTGGACCGGCAGCAGTCCGTTCAGTTCAGTCGCGATCAGAATGGCGTTCTTCATCTTGCCCTTGGCGTAGCCAGGATGCACATTCCTTCCTTGAATATGTATCTTCGCCGAAGCCGCGTTGAAATTCTCGAACTCCAGCTCTCCGCTCTCGCCGCCATCCATCGTGTAGGCATATTCAGCCCCGAACTTCTTGACATCGAACTTAACGACTCCGCGTCCGATCTCCTCGTCTGGCGTGAACCCGATCTTGATCTCACCGTGCTTGAACTCAGGATGCTCCACGATGTACTGCACCGCGTCCATAATCTCCGCCACACCGGCCTTGTCGTCCGCGCCAAGCAGCGTGGTTCCGTCCGTGGTGATCAGCGTCTGACCCACGTAGTGAAGCATCTCCGGGAACTCCGAAGGCTTCAGCGCCAGGCCCGGCACACCTTTTAAAGGAATATCCCCGCCGTCATATTCATTGATTATCTGAGGTTTGATGTCCGCGCCTGATGCGTCCGGAGCGGTGTCCACGTGGGCGATGAAGCCGATCGCCGGCACTTTCGCCTCGATGTTCGAAGGGATCGACCCCATCACGTAACCATATTCATCCAGAGTGGCTTCCACTCCGAGAGCCTGAAGCTCGTCGCGCAGCATCCGCAGCAGATTGAGCTCTTTTTCCGCCGAAGGCTGGCTCTCTGATTCCTCGTTCGACTGAGTGTCAACGCTGACGTACCTCAGGAACCTGTCCAAAACTTTTTCCATCGTTCTTGTTATTTTCTGGTCGCCGAGCCTGTCGAAGCGACTTCCATAACGGCACTTCGGCAGGCTCAGTGGCCGTTTGTTTATTTCTTAGCCCTCAAAGAAGCGATCACCGTGTAGGCGATGATTCCGATGAACGGAATGATCGCTATGGCCTCGCCATACTGCGCGTTCCAATCCGCCATGAACCAATCCACGTTGAAGAACTTCAGCAGCGCGCTCACGACACCCATCAACGCGCCGCCGGCGATGAATCCCGAAGCGATCAGCGTACCCTTGTTCAGACGCGCCTCGTTCAGAGCCTTGTCCTTCGAGCGTGTGCTCACGTACCAGGAGATCGCGCCGCCGACCAGCAACGGCAGGTTAAGATCGATAGGAATGAACATTCCAAGCGCAAACGCCAATGCCGGTATCTTGAAGAAAGTCAGCACGATGGCCAGCACCGCACCGATTCCGTAAAGCAGCCACGGAGCGCCTCCGCCGTTCATCATCGGCTGGATCACCGCCGCCATGGCGTTGGCCTGAGGAGCCACGAGAGCATGGTCGCCGACGAATCCGTAGGTCTTGTTCAGCACAAGCATCACGCCGCAGACTGTCGCCGCCGCGACAGCCACACCCATGAACTTCCAGCCTTCCTGCTTCTTTGGCGTGCTTCCGATCCAGTAACCGATTTTGAGGTCGGTGATGAATGAACCTGCAACCGAAAGCGCCGTGCAGACAACTCCACCGATGATCAAGGCCGCGGCCATACCGGCGTTGCCCTTAAGTCCCACAGCCACAAGGATAAGCGCGGCGATGATAAGCGTCATAAGTGTCATTCCGCTCACTGGGTTTGTTCCCACGATGGCGATGGCGTTGGCCGCCACGGTAGTGAACAGGAACGAGATGATCGCCACGATCAGCAGCCCGACAACTGCCTGCCAGATGTTGTTCACAACTCCTCCGAACGCGAAGAAAGCGAACACAGCCAACAGCGTCAGCACAATGCCGAACACAATGGTTTTCATAGGAATATCCTCCTGTGTCCTCTCGGTGTTCTCAACCTTTCCTCCCTTCTTGCCGAACTCGCCGACAGCCAGTCCCACAGCCGACTTGATCACACCGAACGACTTGATGATGCCGATGATTCCGGCGGTCGCGATGCCACCGATGCCGATGTGCCTTGCATAATCCTTGAATATCTGGTCAGGGCTCATCTCTCCGATTGTCATTGTCACTCCGGTGTTCATCAGATCAATCACCTGTCCGCCCCAGATGAGGTTCATCAGCGGGATGATCACCAGCCACACCAGGAAACTGCCGCAGCAGATGATGAAGGCATATTTCAGGCCCACGATGTAGCCGAGGCCCAGCACAGCCGCTCCGGTGTTCAGTTTCAGAACGACCTTCGCCTTGTCAGCGATTGTCTGTCCGAATCCCATCACGCTGGTGCTGACCGTATCCGCCCACGCACCGAAAGTGCTGACAATGAAGTCATAAAGACCTCCGATGAGACCGCTCACCAGAAGCGTTCCAGCTCCCTTGCCGCCGCCTTCGCCGCTAACGAGGATCTGTGTCGTGGCCGTGGCCTCAGGGAAAGGATATTTCCCGTGCATCTCTTTCACGAAATATTTCCGGAAAGGGATGAGGAACAATATTCCTAAAACACCGCCGAGCAGCGACGAGAGGAACATCTGCATAAAGTTGACATCAACTCCAAGAATGTAGATGGCAGGAAGTGTGAATATAGCGCCCGCCACCACAGCTCCGGAGCAGCCTCCGATCGACTGGATGATGACGTTCTGTCCCAGACCTTCCTTCTTGCCGAGTGCGCTTGTCAGACCCACCGCGATGATCGCGATCGGGATCGCCGCCTCGAACACCTGTCCCACGCGCAGCCCCAGATAGGCCGCCGCCGCGGAGAAGATGACCACCATCAGCAATCCAAGGGTCACTGAATATGGCGTGACTTCCGCCCATTTCCTCTCCGCCCCCAAGAGCGGCTTGTACTCCTCGCCCGGTGCCAGTTCCCTTTGAGCGTTCTCCGGTAAAGCATTTCTTTTTTCTTCCATTGATCGTTATTTTGTTTTCATTTCTTTCTTGTCATTCCGTCCGGCCCCCTCGATAGGCTCAGGGTCCGGTGTCGGTCGCTGAGCCTGTCGAAGCGCACCGACAAAAAACAAATATACTATATTAAGGTGAAAATCCCCACTCATCGAAAATTTTTATAAAAAAATGTCAAAAAAAATTTGGAGGTAAAGAAAAAGTGCGTATCTTTGCAGCCCGTTTCGGAAGAAGCGGTACAAAAATAAGTTCATTGACAATACTGAGAGATTACAACGAGGTAAGTGAAAAGAAGAAAGGATTAG
>SAMEA3663097__coassemble_841_pt1 | contig 12983 bp, 7 predicted proteins | sample SAMEA3663097__metabat2_low_PE_002 | metagenome-assembled genome bin SAMEA3663097 (sample SAMEA3663097) | pig gut metagenome | biome: pig gut; feature: pig-associated habitat; material: faeces | place: France | collected 2012 | reverse complement strand
GGATGTCCTCAAAACTCTGTATTCCAATCGGGTATAGCATACGGCCTGTCCTTTTTTAGTTCATTACTTGCAAAGATAGGAACTTTTTTGGACACAACAGTGGTGGCTTCGGAACAATAGATCTTGCTCAGGAATATTCCAACCTTTGTCCGTCAAAATTGAAAAATGAATAGAGGAGGACCGGGTGCCGATCCTCCTCTTGATCATTCAGCCGAAGCTGTTGGTGAATATCAGTCCTCCGCCAGCCACTTGGCAAGGTCGCCTGAGCCTGGCATTCCGAGGTACATATATCCGAAATTGAACCAGCTCGTTGTGCCATCTATCAGACGTGGAACATAGAATTGAACATGCTGGGCATCCACAAACTTGTTATCCGCATCCTTTTCGGCATGGGTCGCGCTGTAAGAAGAAGGATAAGTGTACACAATCTTACCCATTTTCTCATAATTCAGACCGCAGTAGATTTTCTGGTCGAACTTGATTGTTCCTTTTGCCTCGTCAAGAGTGTAGAACTCAATGTAATCATTGGCTCCGCCGACGAACGAGTCCTCATCCCATGCCAGAACTACCCCAGAACTACCTTGTCTTTAGGGTAAGGGTTCATGATGCGCCAGCGGTTGAATCCCTCAGCTTTGAGGACATCAACCTTGACAATGTTCAGGTCTGAGTCAGAAATCTGGAGTGCGAGTCCGTCAAACCATTCACCTGTGCCGATAGAAGTCCATGTGTAGGCTTTCGCCAGGGTGAAAGTATTTGAGGTGATCGCTATCTTTCCATTGTATTCGGTCTCGTCAGCGAACGTTACGGTTCCTTTGTAGGTTTTTCCTATTTCCATCTTGGAGATGTCAAGGGACAGCATGGTCTCGCTTTTCCCCTTTTCAAATGAAATCGTGGCAGGAGCGGTGATGCCGTCAGGAAGAGTTCCTGTGATCTTTACAGTCGCTGCCTGATCGCATTTGCTACGGCCTACAGTAATGTCAAATTTGGCCGCCTTGGCATTGATCTCTGTGTCACCGGATGTGCTGCTGAGGAAAGACACGCCAGTGTCCGTTCCTTCCGGGGTGTACATTGCGCCTTTGTTTTCGGTGTCGCAAGACACTGCCAGAAAGAGCGCGAATGCTATTCCGAGATAAGTCTTGATTATTTTTTTCATATTCATAATGATCTTATGTTGTCAAATTATTCTGTCTTAGGAGCCTTTGACGGGTCATCACCTTCAAGATCCTCGTTCGTAGGATAACTTCCGGTAGGATTCTGAAGTATGAGCTTGTTGGCGTCAACTTCTTTTGAAGGGAATGTGAGCACCCAGTCGAATGTCTCGGGGTCATCTGTGTGGAGGTTGTTCAGGAGAGCCGCGACAGGGTGTCCCATGTCCGCGGTGCGCTTGAAGCCCTGACGGAGGCGCTTGATGTCATAGACACGTCCATATTCGCCCCAAAGTTCAATTCGGCGCTGAAGAATAATTTCCTCAAGGAGGGAACCTGTCTCATCGGTTGTGAGTTTTCCGAGCGCTGTACCAGTCTTGGAACTGCAATCGTAACCTTCCTGACGAGTCTTCATGAGTTCGTTAAGGGCTGCCTTTGCCTCTGACTCATTACCCAGACGGCATGCTGTCTCTGCGATGATGAGCTGCATTTCAGGAACGCGCATGAAGATGTGATCGGCACCGGTGTAGGTGTTGGCAGGATCCGCGAACAAGAACTTCCACTGCTGATAGCCCTTTGTCTTGTCCGGAAGTGTCTCGTAGTTCCACCATTTGGTACGGGCGTCGTTGGGTGCCATCTTGTTGTATAGCCATGCTGACGCGCACTTTCTGGCTTTTCCGCCATAACCACCACCGTTGTTGTAACGTATGTCCATGTGCACGAGGAACTGAGGGTTGGTTGTGCCCTGTGCCTGAATGATCTCCGCACCCCAAAGAACGCTCTTGTCAGTGGCGTCATTGTAGTGGAAATCTTTGTTGAATGCGAATGAACCGCCCTTGACAGCAATGGCGGCGGCATCGTGAGCCGTCTGGTAGTCACCCATATAGAGAGCGATGCGCGCCTTCAGGCCGTTGGCCACATACTGATCAAAGTGCGAGCAGTGCTTCTGGGCCTTTGTTCCAAGGAGGGAGATTGCCTCATTGATGTCACTCATCGCCTGTGCGAACACCTCTCTATTGGTAGAACGTGCCTTCCCTGCTGTTCCCGCAAAGGTAGGTTCTGTGTAGATAGGAATTGAAAGCCTGTCTTCGTGGCCTATGTAACTACGGGCGAATATCATCGCACAGTAGGCGTAGGAGTAGGCGCGGAATGCGTAGGCGTTCCCTATGATGTAGTCAATGTCTTCTGTGGATCCGGTCATACCCTCCTTGCCGTTGATGATGTAGTTGGCGTTTGAGATGATGGTGTAGTAGTAATTCCATGTGTCGTAGGATCTCCATGTGGTGCTGTTCCATCTTGACTTGACGTTGTACAGGTAATCAAACCAGAACCAACCGCTACCCTGTGCGGACATCACCATATCCTCTCCCATGAGGTCGGCCATAAGGTTATAGGACTGCGGACCGAAGCACTGGTGGTAGTTACCGGTGGTGGTCTGTCCCCATTGCCAGAAGTAGCGGATCATTCCGTTCAAGGCCATGTAGCCACCGTCCGTGGTCTTGAGCATGGTGTCACCGGAAACCTGGTCGGTGGGATTGGTGTCAAGAAGATCAGACTTGCAGGATGTGAAGGACAGAGCCGCAAGAGCCATCAAAGCGTATAGTATTCTTTTCATAATTCTTATTCCTCCTATCGTTAGAAATTGATGTCAACACCAATGGAGTAGGTTCTGGTCGGAGTGTATGACCAGTTTGTTCCTCCGGTGAGGTTGTACTGAGGGTTGAGACCCTGAAGCTTGCTGAAGAGAGCGATGTTGTCACCGACCGCGAAAAGGCGGAGGGACTTGATGCCGGCCTTCTTTGTCCACTTGGTCGGGAGAGTGTAGCCTAACTGTACAGACTTGATCGCGAAGTAAGAGGCGTCGACAAGCCATCTGTCAGCGGAAAGTCTTCCGGAATTTGAGAGAACCGCAGGGACGTCAGTCTCATCGCCCGGTTTCTGCCAGCGGCGAAGAATATGTCTGTTCCAAGTGTCACCCGTGTAGGTGGTCTCCATGGACGAAGCGTAAAGCGAGTCATAAACCTTGCCGCCTACGGAGAATGTGGTGAGGAAGCTGAAATCAAATGATTTCCACTGGAAGTCCGATCCGAATGAACCCTGGATCTTGGCCTCGCGGCTGCCCAAGTAGTACTTGCTGGCGTTGGCAGCGGCCTTGTCACTGGTGATGTAGTCGGAGCCTTCAACCTTGTTGCCATCCTTATCTGTCTCGTAAGCATAGTAAAGGAGCTGTCCGTTGGCCGGATCAACACCGGCCGCCTTCGGCACATAATAAGTGTAGATAGGCATTCCTTCCTTGATTACGTAAGCGCCTGATGTGATGGTGTCAGACTCTCCGGTGAGATGGAGAACCTTATTCCTATTCAGGTAGGTCATCAAAGTAGAGCTTGCGCGGAAGTCGGCCTTATTCAGCCAGTTGACCTTGAACGTGCCCTCAAATCCTTGGTTTCTCATCGAGCCGACGTTGGCATTGTAACCGGTGAAGCCCGTTGAGGCGGCCATAGGGAAGGACAGAAGCATGTCGCTTGTCTTTGAGTTGTAGTACTCAAGAGTAAGGTTCAAAACCTTGTGGAAGAATGCACCTTCGATACCTACGTTCCAAGAGCCTTTCTTCTCCCATGACACATCAGGGTTTGCGAGAGATGACACGAGGGCGCCAGGGTTCGTGGCATTGGCATAAGTAAGATCGTAGAATGACTGCCATGCGTAGTAAGAACCGATGGAGTCGTTACCAAGCTCTCCATAAGAGAGGCGGGCTGTGAGGTTGTCAATCCAGGTGATGTCCTTCATGAACGCTTCCTGTGACACACGCCATGATCCACCGAGTGACCAGAACTGTCCCCAGCGGTTGTCCTTGTAGAAACGAGAGGAACCGTCGGTACGCCATGTGGCTTCAATGTAGTACTTGTCGGCATAGTCGGCGGCAAGACGTCCGAAGAAGGATTCCATGCGATAGACATCGGAATATGAGCGGTTTCCTGTCACGTTGGTTGCCGGGTCGAGTTCCTTGATTCCAGGATAGACACCTGTGCGGTCAGCTGCGAGGTACTTGTACTGGTAGTTGTAGTACTCGTGTCCAAGCTGTCCAAGGAAGTGGAAATCATTCAGGTTGCGCTCGTATTTGAGAATCTGGTTCCATGTGTAGGAGAATGTACGTGTAGAGTACTTGTCCACAGAACCTCCTTGTGATTTTCCGTCACCGTGGTAAGGGTTGTAATAGGAGGTTCTGTTCATGTTGGTGATGTCGGCTCCAAAGTTTGTGGAGAAAGACAGACCCTTGAATATTCCCATGGCGTCGCTGTCTCCTCCGATGATGGCATAGGCGCGGACACCGGAGTTGTCGCGGAGGATCTCATTGCTGTTGTCATAGAGGTCTCCGACAACGTTGAAGTTGGCTGCCTTGGGACGGCCGTTCTCACCGTAGTCGTACTGTTTGTTGCCGAACTCGTCAAGCAGGTTGGCACCGCTGTCGTCTTTCAGATAGACAGGATAGATAGGAGCCATGAACTGAGCTGTATACCATGCGTTACCGGTCTGGGTGTCAGAGTACTGCGAGCTGTTCTGGTTAGTGTACGCATAGCTTGCGCTGGCACCGAGTTTCATCCAGTCGTTAACCGAGTGGTCAACGTTGGCGCGGAGGGAATAACGCTTGAACTTGGTTGTGATGAGGACACCCTTGTCGTCAAGATAACCGAGAGAGAACGCATACTTTGTCTTATGCGTTCCACCGCTGACACCAAGCTGATACTCCTGGCGGACAGCCTTGTCTTCCGTGAGGACATCCATCCAGTTGTCGTCCCAGGCGGAAACCGCGTCGGAGCGAACCCTTCCTGTCTCAGGATCGATGAGGTCAGCCCACTTGTAATTCTTGAAAGGATTGTAGAACTCTCCACCGAGTGCTCCGGAAAGACCCGCGGACGCAAGAGTTTTAGCTTTGGCGAGGTCGTAGCCACCGTTGATGACGTAATTGTTCTTGAGGGCTTCCCAAGTGAGTTCCACGAACTCTTCCTGGTTGACGGTGTCATAGTCCCTGATTGAGCGGGACTGAAGACCGACGGTAGCCTTGAAGTTCACCACTGAATGGCCTTCAGAGCCGCGTTTGGTGGTGATCATGATGACACCGTTGGCGGCGCGCGCTCCGTAAAGAGCGGCGGCGGACGCGTCCTTGAGAACGGTCAGGCTTTCAATGTCATTCGGGTTGATTGAGGAGAGGTTGCCGTCGAAAGGTATTCCGTCCACTACATAAAGAGGGTTTGATGAAGCATTGATGGAACCGGTTCCACGGATCTGGATGGAGGCGCCTTCACCTGGCTGTCCTGAGCCTGATGTCGTGGAGATACCTGCCACCATACCTTCGAGCGCCTTGGACACGTTGGCCACGGTTCTTTTCTGGAGGCTTTCGCTTTTCACTGTCCCGGCGGAACCAGTGAAGGACTCTTTCTTGGCGGTGCCGTAAGCGACAACGAGAACGTCATCCAAAAGCTGCGCCTCCGGAGTCAGTCCGATGTCAACGACTCCTCTGCCATTGACTTGAACTTCGGTAGGGTTGAATCCGAGGCTGCTGACGGTAAGGATGGCATCCGCAGGAACCGAGAGGGTGTACTTACCTGAAACATCTGTCAATGCGTAAGTGCTTGCGCTCCCTTTGAGCTGAACTGCCGCGCCCACAACGGGTTCACCGTTGGTCACGTCCGTGACCGTGCCGGACACCCTGATTGTCTGGGCCCATGCTGCACCTATGCTGATGAACAGGCACAGCGCGATTGTAAATAATTTTTTACCCATAAGCTTGAAACTTTTGTTAAACTTAGCTTTTTATTATTGAATATTGAACTAGTATTCCAATGTCTTTTATATATCAATTTTACTCATAACTTCGTTCCTTCGGGGCTGTTTGCTCCAACCTAAAACGAATCTGTCACAGAACCAAATGTTAAACCCGCCTACAAACTAAATAAAATATTTTGACAATTCCAACAGTTGTGCAAACTTGCTTTGGTGAATTAATATTTAATGTTTATCGTTTTACCCAATCGTTATATTCAATGCTCAAAAGATTGCCCTGACTAAACTGTTAACAAAATTAGGGTAAAACTAACAATTTAACACGTCATAAAAAAATGACTATATCGTTTCAACGGTGCGGATGATATAAAACACACCCCCAGAGGCCACCGGAATGGCGGCAAAACTTATCTTTCATCTTGTAACAATCCGTCATATACAATCAATTTTAAACAAACTTAAACAGTGAACGCGGTCTTCTCCGTTCATTGGCACTGGCTCAGCGCTGAAATAACACGAAGACAGTCAAAGTTGACCGAGACCATGAACTTTTGACAAGATAATTACATTTTCTCGAAATCACAACAGATTCGTGATAATATTTTATAAAAACAGGTAGGATTACTTTATCGTTATAAGTTTTTAAGACATAATCGTTGGCCCTCTTAAATATTTTGAACCAACATTATCATTAAATTCATTGTTTGATCTTTTTTAACTTATAAATTTATTGAGCAATGACACAGATTTCATTTCACGAAGTATGCAGGTTGTGGAAACAGGAGAAAAAAATGTATGTCAAGACATCCACAATGGCTGCATATTCGCTTATCATTCAGAATCATCTTGAACCACAATTCAAGACTCTGAACGAAGTGACGACTCATTCCGTACAGAAAATGATTGATCGCAAACTAAAAGATGGACTGAATGTGACGACCATCAAAGGAATGTTGATAGTCTTGAAGATGATTGTCAAGTACGGTGAAAAACACGGCCGGATCGAACATAGGATCATAGAGGTCAGATTCCCCACCCCAAGGATGAAGCCAAGGTTGTATGTCCTGACGGTGAGCGAGGAGCAGCGTATGCTTGAATATCTCACCACTCATCCCGACCGCTACAATCTTGGTCTGCTGATCTGCTTGTACACCGGCATAAGAATAGGAGAAGTCTGCTCCTTGAAATGGGGAGATGTGGACTTTGATTCGGGAACAATCCGAGTGCGCAGGACGGTACATAGAATTTATAAGATCGATGGCGGGGATAAGCATTCCGAACTCACAATCGACTCGCCAAAGACAGCCGAGTCATGCCGGGACATCCCGATAACAGGTGAGTTGGCCACTGTCCTCAATGAATATGCCGGCAGCGCGCCATGCAACCGTTTCGTGATTTCAGGCCTCACTCATCCAACCGAGCCACAGACCATGAGAAACCATTTCAAACGTGTCGCCGCCACCCTCGGGTTGTCAATGCGCCGTTTTCACGGTCTTCGCCACACCTTCGCGACCCGATGCGTTGAAAGCAAATGTGACTACAAAACATTGAGTTCCATTCTTGGTCACTCAAACGTGAGCACCACGCTGAATCTCTACGTTCACCCGGGAATAGAGCAAAAGCGGAAGTGCGTCGAAGACATGATCCGGTCCATCGTGTGAAATCATGGTGGCGGATAATTTGTTGATATTTAGCAATATAGTCCATAGTCTTGCGCCGATTTGAACGTAAGACATGTGTCCATATTCAACATATTCAATGACTTATCCTCCACCACCCATGCAAACGCACGCATTGATGACTTTGAAATTAGTGGTCTATAACAATTGATAGTAAGCGAAACAGCCTGAAATTCTTGCTAAAAGCTAAGTTTAACAAAAGTTTCAAGCTTATGGGTAAAAAATTATTTACAATCGCGCTGTGCCTGTTCATCAGCATAGGTGCAGCATGGGCCCAGACCCAGAATGTCTCTGGAGTCGTGAACGCGGATGACGGGCAGCCGGTAGCCGGCGCATCCATCATCGTCTCCGGAACGACCATCGGAACCTACGCCGACGCAAACGGTAAGTTCTCACTTTCCAACGTTCCGGCCAACGCCACACAACTTGAGGTCTCTTTCCTCGGAATGAAGTCCCAGACCGTCAAGATCGCCCCTTATGTGTCAATCACACTGCTCGCAGAGGCCAACTCGATCAATGAGACTGTCGTTGTGGCCTACGGTACACAGAAGAGGGAGTCCATCACCGGATCTGTCTCCCAGATCGACGAGAAGAAACTTGAGCTCCGCACAACCACTTCAGCCACAGGAGCTTTGGAAGGAGCCGCACCTGGCGTGCAGGTCAACAACACCTACGGTGAGCCTGGAGCCGCCCCGACAATCCGAATCCGCGGATTCGGTTCAGTCAATGGATCCAACACCCCGTTGTTTGTTGTCGATGGCGCTCCGTTCGAGGGCAACATCGCCGAGATCAACCCTGCCGACATCGCCAGCATCTCCGTCCTGAAGGACGCGGCGTCTTCCGCACTTTACGGTAACCGCGCCGCCAACGGAGTCGTTCTCATCACCACGAAGAGCGGCCGTGGCTCGACAGACCCATCCATCACTGTGAAGATCAACCAAGGTATTTACACCCGCGGTCTTCCGGAATATGAGACCCTCAACCCTGACGAGTGGATGGAGGTGTCCTGGACAGCTATGAGAAACTACGCTATGCACAGTTCCCTCAAGCTTGACGCTGCCGCCGCCGGAACCTACGCCACAGAGCACCTCATCGCCGACTACGCCAAGCTGAACATCTACGACGGAGCGAACACGGCACTGTTCGATGCCAACGGTAAGCTCGTCGCCAAGAGGAAGAGCGTCTATGATGACCTCAACTGGTTCGACGCCGTCGAGCGCACAGGTTACCGTCAGGACTACTCCGTGTCCGGTAGTGTGGCCTCCAGCAAGTTCAATGTCTATGCCTCCCTCGGCTACACCAACGAGCAGGGATACATCGTCGCCAGCGACTACGAGAGAATGACTGGACGTATCAACACCACCTTCACGCCTAACAAATGGTTCAAGGCAGGTGTAAACGTCAACGCAACCGTCTCCGAGAGGAACTTCAACGACAACGCAACGGGCAGCCTATACGCCAACCCGTTCTACATCGCGAGATACACCGCACCTATCTACCCTTACTATCTTCACAACGCCGACGGCTCATTCGCCCTCGACGCCAGCGGTAACAAGCAGTACGACACCTCATCCGACTATCTGGACAACAGAAACATCGCCTACGAGCTCAGAACCGACAAGCAGAACTCACACCGTAACGTGCTCGGCGGCCAGGCGTTCGCCACAGTCACCCTGCCTTACGGATTCTCCGCCACGGTGAAGGGAATCGTAAACCACTCCACAACCGCCACTGAGAAATACAACAACCCTGAGATCGGCGACGGAGCGACAAACAACGGACGTTACACCGACACCCACTACCGCTACCACGACTACACCCTTTCACAGATGCTGAACTGGGAGCGTGACTTCGGAATGCACCACGTCGATGTCCTCGCCGGTCACGAGAACTACTCTTACCTCCGTAAGTACCAGAGCTCGATGAACACGAATATGGCCGTTCCTGGGAACATCGTTATGGGCAACTTCCTCACCGATTCCTACACGACCGGTTTCAACGACACCTACAGGGTAGAGTCATACCTCGCCCGCGTCCGCTACAACTTCAATGAGAAGTACTTCTTCGACGCTTCATTCCGTCGTGACGGCTCATCAAGATTCCATCCGGACAACCGCTGGGGCAACTTCTTCTCGGTGGGTGCCAACTGGAACATCAAGAAGGAAAGCTTTATGGCGAACGTGGACAAGATCGACGCCCTCAAGCTACGCGCCGCGTTCGGAGAGGTCGGCAATGACGCGGGAGTAGGCTTATACGGCTACCAGGCTCTGTACGAGATTGACAAGAACGGTGGAAAGACATCCCTTATTAAGAAGAGCCTCGCAGCCAACGACATCAGCTGGGAGACCACCCAGACAATCGACGTTGCCGTTGAAGGGCGCGCGTTCGACAGAGTCAACTTCAGCTTAGGCTACTTCGACAAGAGATCCAAGGATCTTCTTTTCAACGTGCCGCTTCCGCTATCCGCAGGTTCTTGGTCACATCAGGAAGACAGTTGGAATTTGTCTGTCAGCAAAAACATTGGATCTGTCTCCAACAGAGGAGTCGAGTTCTCGACAGATGTTGATGTCATCAGAAACGGCCACTGGCTCTGGAACGTAGGTTTTGACGCCACATTCCTCAAGAACAAGATCATCACCCTCCCTGACCACGAGCCAATCACAGTCAGCAGCATCCGCAGGTACGAGGAAGGACACTCAGTCTATGAGTTCTACGCCTACAACTTCGTCGGAGTCGATCAGACCAACGGTTACTCACTCTATAAGATCGACCCTGAGATGAAAGAGAAAGCGCAGGCGGCCAACGAGCTTGTGACCATCAACGGCACAGACTACACCTACGACTACAACTACGCGCTTCGCGACTGGTGCGGATCCGCTATTCCTTGGGCTTACGGTTCGTTCAACACCTCACTCTCTTGGAAGAACTTCACCCTCAGCGCACTCTTCACCTACAGCCTCGGCGGAAAGGTTTACGACGGCTCCTACTCCAGCCTGATGTCCACCGGCAGCGCATCCAGCGCAAGCCAGAACCACAAGGACATCCTCAAGTCCTGGACAGCCCAGCCTTCCGGAATGACAGAAGCCAACAGGATCGATCCTGACGGAATTCCGATCGTTGATTTCGAGAGAAGCAAGTTCAACAACGCCGCCGGCAGCCGCTGGCTTCAGGATGCTTCCTACTTTGTCGTGAAGAACATCAACCTCGGCTACCGCATCCCTAAGAGACTGACCGACAAGATCAATGTCAAAGGCATCCTCCTCAACGCCAGCGTGGAGAACCTTGTCACCATCACATCCCTCAAGGGTATGAACCCTCAGTACTCTTTCACCGGATCATCCGATGACACTTACGGAACAGCGCGTGTGTTCAACCTTGGTGTAACTCTTGATCTTTAATCTAAACCATTAAATAAAGAATTGAATATGAAATCTTTAGTTAAAATTATAGGTATATTCGCAGCCGGAGCGGCCATCGTGTCAGGATGCGGGAAGGACTATCTCGACACCGCTCCGACAGACTCCGTGAGTGCGGAACTCGCTGTCGTCAACTTCCAGAACGCCTACGCGTCACTGAACGGAATCGCACAGACAATGTGTTCCCAGCAATATATGGGAAGCCAGGGAGACTGCGGAGAGAACGCCGTGATCAGGCTCTTCGAGAACTACCCGAGCCAAGACTACACCTACAACGCCTACGCCTCAGGTTGGTCTACGGTCCACAATCTGGGCTTCTGCAACAGCAAGACATCCAAGTATGCGATATATGCCTGGTACTACTACTACAACATCATCGGTCAGGCGAACACGATTCTTGCCAAGATTGACGCAAGCTCCGCCACTGACGAGGAGAAATCATTCATCAAGGGTGCAGCCTTGACTTTCAGGGCCTATGGCTATCAGAAACTCCTCCAGTACTACGCAAAGCGCTGGGTGGACTCCAACAACGGATCCTCAGACGGAGTTCCGCTCAGACTTGATGAGTCAACGGGCGATCTTGCGGTCTCCAGCCAGGCTGAGGTTTACGCTCAGATCTATGCTGATTGCGAGGAGGCCATCACCAACTTCGGAAAGACAAATGTGACCCGTGAAGAGGGCGATGTTTGGATTCCGGACGTGAATGTAGCCCATGCCGTCTATGCAAGAGCGGCTCTCACCAGACAGGACTATGAAAAAGCTCTCACAGAGGCAAAACTTGCGGAGGAAGGCCATCCTCTTGTGAAAGGCGAGGCTTATAACGATGGGTTCTGCAGACCTAACAGCGAATGGCTTTTCGGAAGTTTCGGAGACGAGACCGAGAACCAGTGGTACTGGACCTACGGAACACAGTTCTCCTGTAACGGCTACTACGCTTCCGCATCCTCCAACGGAGCCGGTGGAATCAACACCGAACTTACTGACCAGATCACCGACAACAACGATGTCCGCAAGGCTTTGTTCCTGACAACCGACAAGTTCCCTTCCTACAAGGACGGCGATGTTGACAAGGGTCAAGGCTATCTCGGATTCACCGTGGAGAACAACAAGAAAGTGGTCAAGAACGCAGACCTTTACGCAGAGGTCAAGGCATACGTCGCCAGCAAGGCCGTCACAGGGCTCACAGCTCCTTACGCACCTGGTTACTACAGGCTTGGCGACCACCTCAAGTACTACACTTTCGGAACCCCTGGTGTTGGCTACTTAGCTTTCATCAGGACTTCTGAAATGGTTCTCATCGAGGCCGAGGCGAACTACTATCTTGGCAACGAAAGCGCCGCACAGGCAGCCCTCAACAAACTGAACGTCGAGACCGGCAGGACAACCTACAACTGCGCCACCACAGGCGAGGCCCTGCTCAAGGACATCAGGAACTACCGCGAGCTCGAACTCTGGGGCGAAGGCTTCGGGTTCAGCGACTACAAGCGCTGGAAGCTTCCTATCAACAGAAAGGGACTCAGCAAGGGCGGCAACATCCACGACTCCATCGCCATCCAGATCGGTGTTGACGAGAACAACGGATGGACTTATGTCTTCCCTGAAAGAGAGACCCTCTACAACAAGGCTATCGGAGGCGGAAGCGAAAAAGCCGAATAGATAGCTTGTCAATATATTAAGTGGGGGAACGACATCAGTCGCTCCCCTCTTTTTGTGTTCGAATGGATGTGTGATTCATAAATGCCCCGAAGTCACCATCTTGGTGATGGTAATAGTTTTTTATCTGTCTAATGAAACACACCCTCCTTTTTGTTTATGCTCGAATTATACCGTGCGCCAGATAATTTCATGTCGTTACACCTTATGTGTCCATGTCCAAAAAAGTTCCTATCTTTGTAGATAATGAACTAAAAGGACAGGCCGTATGCTATACCCGATTGGAATACAGAGTTTTGAGGACATCC
>SAMEA3663097__coassemble_782_pt1 | contig 14225 bp, 14 predicted proteins | sample SAMEA3663097__metabat2_low_PE_002 | metagenome-assembled genome bin SAMEA3663097 (sample SAMEA3663097) | pig gut metagenome | biome: pig gut; feature: pig-associated habitat; material: faeces | place: France | collected 2012 | reverse complement strand
CCCGCCGCGCCTCCGGCCGGTGAGATATCCTAAAGAATATGCTCGTTCTGATGTAATTGCTTTAATATTAGGAAGATAGGCGTGGAATTGGCCGACTCGTAGTTTTTTCTCTTCCTTACGGTGTAAAAACCTTTTCTAATCTCTAAGCAATCAGGTTTGTCCGGTGAAAGCCATCTTCCCCGGACGAACTGGTGATATCCCCCGTTTTCTCCGGCATAATGTCGTTTTGATGGACATTTCTGATGTTTCGTCATCATTCAGAGCCAGATCTCTTAACCTTTAGTGGGACATTACTGTGTGCTGACATCGCTGCATCTTCAACTTGTCTTTTCGTCACAGGTGAACCTAACTTGCCAAGTACCGATTATCTTTATGAAAGATTAGTTATTGCATAATCATTATTTATTAGTAATTTTGCAATATGTTGGACTATTTAAAAGTCTGACATAATAACATATAGCGAAAGTGTTTTTCGCCACCTTCTGGAAATCTGGACAATTTCTAACTGCAAGGGTCGGCAACAAAGCACTCCGCCTGTTTTGTGATTATGTTGTAGATGGGCTTCTGCTCATTTCGTACTTCATATCCGGCAGGTGTGGAGTACGGATTGTGTCTTTCTTGCAGCGTTTGTCCAGAACGTCCAGAAAAAGTTACGAAATCGACTCCACACTTTCTTATTTTAATTAACTAAAGACATCGTAAGGAGTCGCGGTCGTTTTTTTGTGAGACGATGATGATATCCGTAATTGTCCCTTGCTATAAAGGTGAACGATATATCGCATCCTGCCTTGAAAACCTATTGGGGCAGAACTATCAGATGAAGCTCGAGATTATCGTTGTAATTGATGGAAACGTAGATGAGTCAGCGTCAATTGCGAATCGTTATCCCGTGAAAGTGATAGTCCTTGAAAAGAATCAAGGATTATCCGCGGCAAGAAACATTGGGCTTGAAGCTTCAACCGGAGATTATGTTCACTTTATGGATGTGGATGACAGAATCAACGGGGACTTTTATGCGAATATGTCCGTGGCCTTGTTTGACACTAACGCTGACATAGCGTGCTCTGGAATGTTTAATGACTCCAAGCCTTACAAGTGTCAGATATTCAGGAAAATGAAAGTGTACTCTCGAGAGAGGGACAAGATGTCTATTACTTGGGTGGTTAAATGGGGATATGTTTGGAGGTATATCTTTAAACGTCAGTTTCTGATTGACAATAACTTGAAATTTGAAGTTGGACGGTTGATCGAAGATAGATATTTTTCGTTTTCCGCTCTGTATTTAGCTCATACGGTAGTTACCGTTCCCGGCGCGATTTACACATACAGAAATACCGAAGGATCTATTATGAACATTAAAGACAGAAAATGGAGACAGCGTATTCATACCGACAAAAAGCATTCTGATGTCTTGATCAAAGAATTTGCGAAACAGCATCATATTTCGGCTCCAGGATTAGGTTGGAATTTTGGATTGGTATGTTATATAGTCCGTAAGTACTATATAACAATTATGGCTTCAATATTCAAGAACTATTATCGTAACCCAAACAGTTCCAGATATATTAAATACTAATAATATCATAATAATATCATAAAATGAAGACAAGTATCACATTTCTAACAGCTTTAGCCCTGTTCTGTCAATCGTTGTCGGTTTTTGCTCAAAATGTTGATTACTCGATGGTTTCTGTAGGAGAGGAAGCCGGGCTCGATTTCAAGAAAATCACATCAGACAATGATTATGTGGTAATGCCATCCGTAAAGAGATTTGGAGGTAAGGCCTCTTGGGATCCTCGAAAAATAATCTCAGTGTACGCCGGAGGAGGAAAATTAGCGTATCTCTCACAAAGAGACAATTCAACTAATATTTTCATAAAGAATCTGGATGGTTTAGGAAAAACAGTTCAACGCACCAAGCGATCAACTGTTATTGATTTTTCATTGTCTCCCAATGAAGAGAAAATTGTTTTTTCTGAACGAAATGGGAAAGTCACCAGACTCTTCATTACAGATTCGGAGAACGGCTACATTTGTCGCCAAGTGACAGATGGCGAATATGATTCATCGCCGATTTTTTCGAATGATATGCAACATATATTCTTTGGCCGTTTGGAAGGGAAGGGCAATTCTGGTATATGGTGTTATAGTCTAAGTGACAACTCGCTGTCAAATATTGTTGTCGGATTCAGTCCGTTACCTTTAAAAGGAACAGATGAACTTGTTTGTGTTCGTAAGTCAAGAGATGGAAAATCCGAAATTTGGTTAATAAACTACTCAACAGGAGTGGAGGAATGTATAGTCTCCAGCACAGATCGCAGTTTTTCATCCCCATCCGTCTCGCCAGATGGAAAGTGGATTCTGATGGTCGGAGACAGTGCGCTTAATACAGGAAAGAATTTGTCCTACAAAAATACAGATCTCTTTGTGTGTCGGATTGACGGGACAGAATTGACACAGTTGACGTATCACGCTGCGGATGATCTCAGTCCAGTATGGAGTCCGGATGGCAGATTCATTTATTTCGTTTCAAAACGCGGAAGCAGTACAGGAACGGCAAACGTATGGAGAATTTCGTTTATTACAAATAACTAACTAAAAATTATCAACAACATTATGAAACTCAAATTATTGGTTTCGTGGACGCTTATGTTTATATGCGCCACTTCATTTGCTCAATTCACTTCGAGCGAATGCGCTGCTATTGAAAATTCCAATAGCGGTAAGAATGGTTTTTATATTCAATACAACTCTATTGGCTCAATTTGTACCTTGGGAAATGAACATGAGTCAACCTTATATGGAAGGGAATGGGAATATCTTAAAGAAAGAATTAATGATAGAATGGAGGGCATTACATTTGGATATAATCGTAGGAGCAAGGTGTTTCGGTCTATCTTCGTTCAGTATGGTGTGGCTATGCAATATGGATGGTATTATAATTCGGAATATTATAACGAAATCGATTGGTCGATGAAAGTTAAAATGTCAACATTCGCATTAATCGCACCGATCAGTGCCATCTATCGTTTTGAGCTTCCAAATCCAGATTTTTGTTTGGAACCAATGATTGGCCTTGATCTTCGTTATAATTACTTAGTTGATTTAAGGGTTAAATCGAATATTGCTAAACCTAATTATTATGTGGAAGATGCTTATAGTTACATAGACATATTCAGTACGAAAAAATGTGAATCTACGGCAAAACGATTTCAGATAGGATGGCATATAGGACTTAATCTGGCTTACAGAAAATATTATGTAGGGATATCGTATGGAAGTGACCTGTCAAAAATTTATGATGGATCTGTGGGGGTTAAACTTAATGCCGTCTCAATAACAACTGGAATAACGTATTAATTGTCATATAATAAACGGACTATGCCGTTGTTCAAATATTATTCTCCTAAGAAGTATAACTTTGCTGCAATCGCTCAGCACCAGTTGTTATTCTGTAGACCATCTGGCCTAAATGATCCGTATGATACCACGACCGTAAATATCAATGCGTTTCCTGGTTTCTGCAAGAAACTAAACATCAAAGACCGTATGTTTAGAAAATCGCTTGATGAACATACAATTTGTTGTTTTTCAAAAGATGATAAACCGGACAATCTCCATTTGTGGGCATTCTATGCTTTAAACTACGAGGGTTTTTCCGTTGAATATGATGAGAATGTATTAAGGAATCCTTTTCCATCTATGATAGCCCCACTTCCTCTGCTTGACGTCGATTACAGAGATCGACCTATTAACTTGGATGGTGATGACTCATTTATTATTTATGAGACCTCTAATGCTGGGCCTAGAGTTCCATTTCGGGAAGGCTCTGTAATGGATTGCATAAATGAATATATACTATATGGAGACAATCCAAAGACAGATGGTTTGTTTTTGGAGTTACATTTACAAAAACAAAGTGCCATTTGGAAAATTGAAAATGAATGTAGGTTGATCGTAGGTAATGTCATATTAAGCAATCTCAATAGCATATACAGAAAATACTTCAGGAAAGTATGTGGCCGTGGATTATTGCTCACGATACCAGAAAAGGCCATCAAGTCTATTACGGTTGGATATCGCACTTCTGATAAGAACAAACGGCGGCTGAAGAAAATTGCATCGAAATTGAATGTTAAGTTATTTCAAGCAACACCATACGTTGAGGATTGTAATTGGACCGTAAGGCTAGACGATATTTCTACGAAGACAAATAAGCCGTAATCGCCTCATATGGCTAAATGGAAATTTGTTCTATTTGGTACGGGACGAGAACGTTGCCATTTTTGCAAAACGATGGCATTCTATCATACTTCTACGCCATTGTGAGGCTATGTCTTATGCCGCCTATGGATCCGGAAACCATAGGCGGCATAACCACAGGCTTCTGGTCGTACTCAAAGTGAGTTTGTATGCCGCCATATTCATAAAGTGCGAGTGTTCCCAAATCGTATATAAATTGTTCGGGGACTGCTTGCATATCAGGTTGGTCAACTGCTATTTGGTTTTTGCTGGCTCCTATGGAGCCTGGAATAGACTTAGAGCCCGCTTCCGGTGAACTGAACGATGAAGTAGATAGCGCCGGTGCTGGATTCGCTGATGATATACACGAACGGCTGTCGGCGTGGAAATCAACATCAGTCGTCAACTCCCGCGGCTTTCTTCAAGTCCTCTTTGTCCGGTGTGAATATATGGTTCAGCACACCGACAGAAACAACTTTGGTCTCGCCATCGTATGTGATGGTACCAACACTGCAAACAAAGTAGTTATCGACTTTCAGCATATTATCGATAACTAATCCGCCAAATCCGGTTCCGATCATTGAACCGAACATAACCAGATCAGCATCACTTTCATCGCTTGACAGTTCTTCGGTCAGCACAGTATTCAAGACATCTTTCAACGCCTTGCAATGCGCGGCTTTGTCAGGACACGTGACAACGCATACACCTGCGATGATCACCAACACTAAAATAAACAACAGAAATTTTTTCATACGACTACACGTTTAAAATCAGTATTCAAAAGATTAGACTTCAGTTAAAAGAAACTCTCTGCAGAAAATCCCAAAAGCATATATTTAACCGCGTTTTATGTTAAATTTTGACAAAAATACGACTTTTCTGTGTGGAATCAAGAAAGTTGCGTTAAATAGTTTATTCTCATTCGAGACCGCCTAGTTCTTCATCTGTCATAAGCCAGACAAAAACTGATCCTCGAATTTTGGAAACGTGTAAAATTCGAGGATCAGTTTTTGCTGGCTCCAACCGAAGTGAGAATCACTCCTTAGATCTCGCTGCCGGTGAACTGCCCGATGAAGAAGATCGCGCCGGTGCTGGATTCGCTAATGATGTAAACGAACGGTCTGTCGGCGTGGAACTCTACCTGGCGAGGCTCCGGGGCGAGGGCTGACATCGTCATAATCGCGGCGGTGACGGCAGCGGCCTTGGTGCCCTCCTCGCTGACCTCTATCTTCGCCTTCTGGAACATCTTGGAAACGAACATATTCCCGTCCGCAAGCCTGCTGAAGTCGGCGCCTGGCTTGAACATTGTCGGCGCGCCGAGGCCGGCGATCACCTCGTTCAGCGGCTGCTCAACCTCGGTGGTGAACTTCGGCAGTTTCAGATCCACCTTGCAGTTCCCCATCTTGCGGCCAAGGTTTGCGATCTCCTTGGCGTTGACAACCCTCATCATGTCGTCGATCGACTTGCCTTCGTTCGGAAGGAGGACGGTCATCGCGAAGGAGCCGTTGCCGTAGGGGAGTCTGACGGCGGAATAGGTGCCGTTGGCGGTGTAGGAATATTCATCGGTCTGGTGCATCATCTTGACTTTCTTGATGTCGCGGGTGTAGCCTCTGAACGCCTCCACCTTCGTGTCTTTCGTCTGGAACCTCTCGGCCCACGAGCCGTTGAAGTAGATGGCGTTCATCAGGTAGGCCACAGCGCCCGGATCCACGTTGTCGATGATCCTCGGGATCATCCCTCCTGTGTGCTTTGAGCACCAGCCGTTGATGGTGTTCACTGTCTTCGGTGAGGTGAAGTCCATATTCCGCACCTCGGTGCCGAACAGGTCGCCCACCGTCTTCCCGAACTCATTGTTGATCCTGTTGTCCTTGTTGACCGCCACGTAGTCCGCCACGTTCACGGTGACGGAAGGGTCGATGACACCGGCCTGCTTGACCAGAAGGCCGTAAATCTCGTTGATCTCCTCCATCGACGCGCCTGTCCATCCGAGCGTGTTAAGGATTTCCTGTCTTGTGTCGCCGTCCGCCCCGTTCGCCAGAATTGTCATAAGTCCGGTCACGCTGAGCGGGGAGATCACCCGTGAGTCCATCCCGTTGGTCTTATTGAACAGATTGATGGCGAATGTGTTGTTCTTCGCCAGAAGATCCCTTTGCGCGTCAGAAAGGATCAGATAGTCATTGTCAATCGCTTCCATATCACCTTTGCTTGCCACTCCCGTGTCGCTCTGTCCGCTCTTCTTCGCCGTGCCGCAAGACACCAGCATGGCCGCCGCCATCCCCGAAAGCACCACTCTTCTCGCTGTCTTATTCATTTCTCTCACTTTTTTCCGTCAGGCGGGCAATCACCTTCCGTGAATATATCCATTCAAGCGGCTATTGCCAGCCGCCCTAACTAACCAACTCCCTAAATCCAGCAAGAACCGTTCCTTGCATCACCTTCCCACAATATTCTTTATGAATATCCCACATTTGTTTGAGTTATGTAACCTTCAAAAAATAACCTGCATCATCTTAAGGAATCTTTTCGGTCTATATCTCTTTTCTCATCAGTCATGTGCCACCGGCACACTCCTTCTTCGAAAATAGATCTATCCTCGAAAATATTCTCTGAATCTGAGGCAACTTATTTTTTTCATGTTACTATAAAAAATGGATTTTCAAACCCAATAACATTCATTATGAATATCCCCATCCCTGTCTATGGTTGCCCATCCCATTCTCTTTTTAAGTGGGCAAAATTCAACCGGTTTTCTACCAGGGCTCTTGTCCCTTTGCTTGGTGTGTGTCTTTACCTGATTTGTAACAAATTGTTTTATAGGTAATTGTGATTTTCTGGTAGTCAAAAATGGAGGGCAGGGTTTTCTATGCGCCTGATTATTTGAGGGTGAAGATTCACATATTGGTTATCAACCCATTATGGAATCCTGCCCGTCAAGCATTCGTGCGATGGCCTTGGCGAGGCGCAGGTCGGGTTCCGTGAAATGGTTGCCGGGATTGATCTCGAAACAGTAAGGAATGGCTTGCCCTTCAAGTAGTTCCAGAATCTTGTCCGTGCATTCTCCCACACGACTCATCACAGGGTGCTTCGTTCCGCTTTCGTTGTCCCCGAGTGAAAGTGACACGAAATCCGGCCGCCTGACCATCGGATGCGAGACGGCATATTCAATGAACCCTGGGTACCAGAAAGAGGCTGAGCCGCAGGCGATTCTGACGAAGCGGTCTGTCTTCCAGGCGCTCCAGAGGGCAAAAAGTCCGGCCAATGAATATCCCGCCAAGGCGTTGTACAACGGTGGGGCCGGCAGTTTGGCCTCCGTTTCAGGCATAATCCTGTCCAGCAGTTCCGTCAGATACCGCTCCGCGTTTCCTTTGAATGGTGGCTGCTCCTTGCGGACTCCCGGAGCCGTCCACGGAGTCAGCTCACCCTCGAAATCGAAATCATGAACCGACACCAGATTGAAGTTCGGGCAGCCGATCCGCCTGCACGCCTCCCAAACTTGGTGCCCGTCCCCGGCCACGGAATGAATATAAACCGTCGGAAGCGCTGTCTTGCCTCCGCTCCAGATTCTGATTTTTTCCATATCACCCGCAATTTACGAATAATATCTCGGAATCAATCCGGTCACAGAGCTTGGTCCATGAGTTTGTCGAAATGGCCGGAACCCCGAAGTACGATGGCGACCTGTTCTATCAAGTTGCAGATTTTAAGAAGTTACCGGGAACTGAACTGCCAAGTGGCATGGCGGTTTTGCCTGAACAGATCTTGGTCGCTGAGCTTGTCGAAGTGACCAGGAACTTAATGAAGTGACTGGAAGGTATTCATTACGTGTACTGCCACTATAACTTATCACTTGACAAAGTCACTTCGACAGGCCCAGTAACTGTGCCTAAAAGACCGTGATGGGATGCCCTTTTGAGACGTTGTCGCACCAGATGCTTACAGCCCGTTTTCGGCAACTACTTAAAAAAATAGGCGCTTGGCCTTTCTCCTTTGGTTGAATCCAACCGAAGGAGAATGCTTAATGAATTGAAGGACAGTTCCTTTGCGATCACTCGCTTATTGTCACAGAGTTCCGTGTAGATGCTTGCTGGACTGCAAGTTAGTACTTTGTCCTTGGCGTAATCTTACTGGAGGAGAACACGCTGGTCTTTGATGGTTAAGCACTTGGGCTTCACTGTGGAAAAATTGCCGGATTATGTGTAAGAAGCTGTTTTGAATTGTTTGTTTGAAGGTTTGAGAGTGAAAAACTTCAGTTTCGACCGCTTCTTCCAAGGAAGATAGCGGTGCTATCTGACTGAAGAAGCGGGAAGAAAATGAAGATTTTTCACCTCAAAGAACATTTCAAACAATTCAAAACAGCTTCTAAATTAGCGGTTGATTCGGTAAAGATTGATTCTTATGAAGAAAGTGCTTGTGATTTCGACCAGTCTCAGGCCGAGGAGTAATTCGGAGGCGTTGGCCGATGAGTTTGTCAGAGGCGCTCAGGAGGCTGGCAATGAGGTGGATAAGGTGACGTTAAGAGGAAAGGACATACGTTTCTGCAAAGGCTGTCTGGTCTGCCAGAAGACCCAGGAGTGTGTGATCAAGGATGACGATGCTCCGGCGATCGTGCGGAAGATGTACGAGGCTGATGCCATCTGTTTTGCCACACCTATATATTACTATGAGATGAGCGGCCAGATGAAGACGCTTCTGGACCGTGCGAATCCTCTTTACACGATGGACTACCATTTCAGAGACATTTACTTCCTGTCGTCGGCCGCAGAGGACGATGTCGAGGCACCGTCACGGGCTATCACCGGACTTGGAGGCTGGATTGCCTGCTTTGAGCATGCGCATCTTGCTGGTACGGTATTCGCCGGCGGAGTGACCGGTATGGGTGAGATTGAAGGCCATCCTTCCCTGAAGTCTGCCTATCTTCTCGGCAAGTCAGTCAGATAGTCAGCCCGTCGCGCCACATAACGAGTTTTCTCAGGTTCAGCCTGCCTGTCTCAAGGAGATGCGTCAGAAATCGATCAGCATATCGAACTGGTCGCAGGCTCCGGTACGGTGTGCGAGATGTTTTGTGGAAGGAGAGATTCCGAAGAGTGGGGAATATGTCTTCACCTTCACTGTCTTGCCGTCTGGCATGAATTCCAGGATTCTTAGCCAGCCGTCTCCGCCGTTGCCTTCCCAACCACCGCCGGAAATCTGTACGTTGAACATCATCTGATGTACGTTCTTGCCGGCCGTATTCTTGTCCACACGGTAGGCCACAGCGTCCTCAAAATCGCCCGGTTTGCCGGTGTGTCCGCAAACGACCAACACCACGTTAGGGCTGACGGACACGAATTTGTCCCAGAAATCCTTCCCTGAGGTCTGAGGGGTAATCTTATAACTTGTGTTTTTAGTATATTCCGCTGAACGTTGCTTGAGATAGCTGTGGGTCATGGCGATGACCTTATGTCCACGAAACTTTTCACTTCCCGCGAGATCCCTTGCCCAGTCAAGAACATCCGGCCGTGGGGCGAACTCGGTTGTGATGACCAGGATGTCTCCCCAGTTCTTGTCGTGGAACTCAAACGCCGCGTTCTCCATGGAGATGTCCCCGTTGCGGTTCGGAAAATCAGCGACGAGGCAGTCACGCCAGCAAGAGTTGCGCTCGAAAGGGAAATATTCAGGAAGTTTGGTCCGTCCGTTTTCGGACTTCTGATAGCCATAATCGTGGTTTCCACCGGAGATGATGTACGGGACTTTGCCGTCAAGCCTCGCCATCGAACGTGAAGCGGATTCCCACATCTCCCGGCTTGTCTGGTTCAGCATCTTGCGGTTCATCGTGATGTTCTCGTTTTGCTCGACCATGTCTCCCGTACAGAGCACAGCCTTGATGTTCAGATGCTCCACATTGTCCGCGATCCAAGCTGTGCAGAGCTCGAAGATCGGTTGGTTGATGTCGTACTTGGTGTAGCCCTGCGGGTCCCCGAGGATAATCATCGAGAATGAGTCCTCGTTCTCAAGATTCTGACGGTCGGCCCTGTTCTGCGCATGAACGGAATATGCCCCTGATGCCAGCAGGCATGCTGCCAGTAAAAATTGAAGGTGCTTTCTCATATTGTCTATCATTGGTATTCTTGTATTCTCTACAGTGGTTTGAAGGCAAAGTTACATCTTTTTTCGGATGATGGTTCCGGAAAATGTCTTATATTCGCTGAAAAACCAAGGCGAGAGGATGTTTTACGTCAGTGATCTTCTCGGCAAATAACGGCCTGCGGACACGAGTCGATTAAATTATAGGAATATGTTCGGATATCATCAAAGTCACATCCTGTCTTTATTCTTGTTGCTTGTGACAATTTCGTCGCCGGCGCGGGAAGTGGATGTGAAAGTTGCCCAAAGGGAGAGAGCGGCCACTGAAAAGGAACTGCTCCGGTTCAACTTTGGCTATTCCACCAACGAATACGGCCTGATGGAGGTGACCTGGCATCATTTTCTGAACCGGTACGTGGCCCTTGGCGGAGGCGTGTCGTGCGGAGTGGGCTTTATGGGGAAGAATATGCCGAGCGGCTATATCGCTGATTCTGACTATGATCAGTGGCAGATGACATCTGGCGAGGAGGATGAATGGAATATAGACGCACTGGCTCCGAAATTTCTGTTTTCGGGAATATTCAAGACTCCGGATCTGCTGGAATCCGGGCGTTGCCGGATCGCTTGCCTTGTGGAAACGGGGGCTGTCTTCGCGGTACCTTTCTCAAGGAGAGAGGTGCTTCTGTCCAACGAAGCCGGTGACACGGATACTGAATATGTCCGTGGCTGGGGCGGGCGCAGCGTCTTTTGGCAGTGCCGCGACACGATCCTGTTCTCATTCAGTGATTGGGGAATCGGCCTGAGTTATTCGCTGAACGACATTGATATGTACTCCAGCGTCAGAAACTTGAGCTATAACGGAACTGATTTCTACGATTTCTATCCTAAGAAAAGAGCCCTTTACCACACTTTCGGGCTGACGCTGTCATATTCATTCTGATCATTATGTCACTTCCTGTTTTGCGGTCACTCAGGGGGCGGCATATAAGTTTTTTCATCATAATATATGCAAGGTTTTACAAGTTTTACATTTAGTAAGTTGTGACTTTAAAAATATGATGTTATGAAAACTATGATCAGACTTGTAACCATTGCCGCTTTATCCTTGGCGGTGTATTCCTGCGCCATTTCCAATGACAGTGACTTCTTGGGTTATGCCCCCGGGATGAACGGAACTGCTGAAGCGATGACCGGTGGTGACCGTTTCGACAAGATCGCCGAGAATCCGTTTGTCAAGACAAAGGATCAGAATGTCTCCACGTTCTCCATCGACGCTGACGGGGCATCGTACACCATAATGAGGAAATATGTCAAAAACGGCTGGGCTGTCGAACCAGCGTCCGTCAGGATAGAGGAGTTCCTGAATTATTTCACGTTTGATTATCCGGAACCGACCGGATCTGACCTGGTGGCGATCAATGCCGAGACAGGGCTTTGTCCTTGGAATAAGGAGCATAGGCTCCTCAGGCTCGGACTGAAAGGTAAATCTTTGAATGACAATGAACTTCCGGCTTCGAACTATGTATTCTTGGTCGATGTGTCCGGATCGATGAGTTCAAAGGACAAACTTGAGCTCCTCAAATCCTCTTTGGTCACACTTTTGGACTACCTTCAGCCGGAAGATCGGATTTCCATTGTGACATATTCCGGAGCTGTCCGCAAATTGCTTGAGTCGACTCCTGTCAAGGATGCCGCGAAGATCAAGGCGGCCATTGGAAAATTGAGCGCTTCGGGTTCTACGGCCGGCGGAAAAGCGATCGAGATGGCTTATGAGGAAGCGTTGTCCAATTATATTCCTGATGGCAACAACCGTGTCATCCTTGGCACGGACGGTGATTTCAATGTTGGAGTGACAGATTCTGACGCTCTTACCGAACTGGTTGAAGGCTATGCTCGTAAGGGAATATACCTGACAGCCTGTGGCTTCGGTTCCGGCAACCTTAACGATGCGATGATGAAGAAGATTTCCGTCAAGGGCAATGGCACCTACCAGTACATTGATTCCGAGGAGGAGATGGCCAAGGTCTTTGTTCAGGAAAGATCAAAGTTCGTTTCCGTCGCCAACGACACCAAGGTTCAGGTCACATTCGATCCGGATATGATTGAAAGTTACCGTCTTATCGGTTATGAGAGGCGCGTGATGGACAACAAGGATTTCGAGGATGACTCTAAAGATGCCGGGGAGATCGGTGCCGGACAGACTATCACAGCTCTCTATGAGATTGTACCTACAGAAAACTATAAGGATGGCGAAAACTGCTGCAAGTTCGACTGCCGTTACAAGAAATCTCTTCTGGACACTGAGAGTCAGGCGCTTTCGGTTGACATAAAGGTGGCCGAGGGACAGATGTCCTCGGACCTGTCATTCGCTTCGGGAGTCGCCGCTTACGGACTGGTGCTTCTTGGTTCTGAATATAAAGGTGACGCTACCCTTGAGATGGCTTCGGAACTTGTGAAGTCAGGACTCTCTTTCGATCCTTATGGCTACAGAGCCCAGCTTCTTGATCTTATCTCAAAGGTTAAGGTGAGCGAGAAGTGACCGTTATTCCAACCAACCTTCCGGGAACTGCATCGTGACGCAGTGGAGGCCGCCGTGGCCGGAGAGGAGAGGACGGCAATCGATGACGATTACTTCTCTGTCCGGGAACACTTCCTGAAGTCTGGTGCGTGCGACCTCATCGAGCTCTGAACCGGAGCCCGGCACGAGGACCGCTCCGTTGATGATCAGAAAATTGGCGTAGGATGCAGGGAGCGGATAATCGTCCAGGAACATCTGCTCCGGCTTCGGAAGTGGCACGAGCCTGTACGGCTTCCCGTCAAGAGTCCTGAAGGACTGAAGCTGCGCTTCCATATTCATTAAAGACTCGTAGTCAGGATCTTTCGGATTGTCGCTTTTTAGGTAGGCGATCGTCTCCGGGTCGCAGAAACGCGCCAGAATGTCGATGTGGCTGTCCGTGTCGTCGCCGGAGAGGCTGCCGCTGTCCACCCAGAGCACACGCTTGAGGCCGAACGCCTGCTTGAGCTCACCCTCGATTTCCTCTTGGGTGAGATATTCATTCCTGTTGTCGCTGCAAAGGCATTCCGAGGTGGCCATAAGGGTGCCGGCCCCGTCGGTGTCGATGCTGCCCCCTTCCAGGACGAACGGACGCATATCCACGCACATCACCTCGTCGGCGAATGCCCTGTCAAAGAATATCTTCTTGGTGATTCCGTTGTCGAAATTCGAGGCGAACTTGAGGCCCCAGCCGTTGAACACGAAGTCGTAAAGGTACTTCTCCCCATTGTCGCCATAAACCGCGATTCCGCCGTGGTCGCGCGCCCAGGTGTCGTTGATGGGGCATTCCTGAAACTGGATCTTGGAAGTATCCACGCCAATCTCGTTCAGCCTAACCGTGGCGGCCTCGATGTTGGCCGTCACCAGCAGCACCTTCTCGAAGCGCAGTATCGCGGAGATGATCCGTCCATAGCATTCCTGCACCTTCTCCAGTTCGTACCAAGGTGTCGTCTCGTCAGGCCAGGTGAGCATCACCCCGCTCTGTCTCTCCCATTCAGCAGGCAGTCTCATAATCATTACAGTTTATTATATGCAAAGATATTGTTATTTTTGTGAACAGCGAACAGGAGTAAGGTATAAGCTATGAAATTTCGTTTGGAATCGACATACAAGCCGTCGGGGGATCAGCCGGGGGCGATCGAGGGGCTTTGCGAGGCTCTGAGTCAGGGCGTGGGGGATGTGACATTGCTGGGCGTGACAGGGTCGGGAAAGACCTTCACGATGGCGAACGTCATCGAGAGGCTCCAGAGGCCGGCGCTGATCCTAAGCCACAACAAGACGCTGGCGGCGCAGCTTTACGGAGAGTTCAAAAGCTTCTTTCCGTCCAATGCCGTTGAATATTTCGTCTCATACTACGACTATT
>SAMEA3663097__coassemble_762_pt1 | contig 14628 bp, 8 predicted proteins | sample SAMEA3663097__metabat2_low_PE_002 | metagenome-assembled genome bin SAMEA3663097 (sample SAMEA3663097) | pig gut metagenome | biome: pig gut; feature: pig-associated habitat; material: faeces | place: France | collected 2012 | reverse complement strand
TTGTTATGGCTGACGTCAAGGTTGGAGACTGAAGTTACATTGACAACTTCGCATTAGGCCACCAGGCGGACTATGCAAATCTAAATAGTTCGGTTGCGTGAAGCAACATTTTCCGCTCAGAGCGGTATGAAAAAAAACGAAAATCCCGGTTGTCAATCAAACTTGAGCAGGGTGTTGTCCAGCCACTTGGTTCCTACAAGAGATTGATAGTTGCCGGTGTCTTTGCCTGAGCGGAAATTACGGAAATATTGGTTCTGCGAAAGGACTTTCCCGTCAGCGGAGGTCAGTTTGAGGGTCACGATGCAGAGGCCGTCCGGTACGTCAGCGATATCAATAACCTGAGTCGTCGTGTCTTCCGCGGGACTTACTTGAGCTGTTTTTGAATATACTTCCTCACCATTCGGATTGACTACGGAAACGCTGGCGGTAAGGTTTTTCTGATCACCACAGCTGGCGTTGACCACCTCAATCTGACATGTGGCCGGATTCATCTGAATGTGCAGAGGCTCACAGGCTTTCTTCACGGCGGCACAGGCGGCTGTAGGACGGAACCAATAGTCGTAGGTCTGCCAGGCAAGGCTTGGCCAGGCGCTGTGAGACATCCAGATCAGAAGTCCCTTGTGTCCAACATTGTTGGCCTCGTACATCGCACGGTAGCCGTCATAGTTGACCCACTGGGCATATTTCGCGAAAGTCTCGGCGGATTCCATAGCCTGCTCACCGAAACGCCTTCTGACCATTCCGACAAATGCGGTGTCACCCTGAGCGCCGGTGCGGGTGAAATCGTGCTGTCCCCAGACATCGTTCGTTGGCCAAAGATGGTCTGAAGTAAGCATCCGAGACAGGCTCTCATATTCCATAATCGCAGGCATTCCCCTCTCGCTGTGAAACTTGGAGGTCGGGTTCTCGAAGTAGAACGAAGGCTCGACCGCACGGTACGGGCCGTGGCCGCTTACTCCATCATCAGCCGAACTTGGAATATAGACGATGTCGGAATGCAGGGTGTTGACGGTCTCTATCAGGCCAGCGTTCAAAACAGCCGGAGGATAGCCCTCGTTACGTCCGCAGTATAGTCCGATGCTTGGATGCTTGCGGATAAGGCTGACATAATCCCTGGCATTGTCAAGGAACATCTCATTGTCATCCGGATCAGGACCGTCAGCCGGATTCGCAAGCCAGAAGTCCTGCCAAACCACGATTCCATACTTGTCGCAGGCATCGTAGAACTCCTCATCGCCTGTCTGGCCAACCCAGTTACGGATCATATTCAGGTTCATATCCCTGTGCATACGCGCCGCGGTGTCATATTCCTCAGCACGGTAGCGGAGATTATATTCACTGAAGCCCCAGTTGCCGCCCTTCGGGAAGAAGCGGCGGCCGTTGATGAACATTTTCAGGTCGCTCATCACATCGCTGTATGTGAATTCCCTGATGCCCGCCTGCCATTTGATTGAGGTCATCGCCTCGGCCGCACCGTCAGGTGTGAAGGAGAACGAGGCTTCGTGAAGCGTCGGCTCACCATAGCCATTCGGCCACCAAAGGTCGATCTTCTGATCTTTCAGTTGTGAATATTCCTCCGGTGTGAATATGACCGCGCCGCTCTCCCCTGCCTTCAATGAGACAGGCCTCGCGAATTCAATATTTCCGACAGAACCGCGCAAGATTCCGCTGATGTCCTTGGAAGAGATGTCCTCGACTTTCACAGAGAATGTCATCGAGGCAAGGCCGTCTGTCACTTTGCTTTGGACAAGCGGATCGCTTAATCTTACAGCCTCAACTTTTTCTATCCGGACATCGTTCCAGATTCCCATATCACGGCCTCTGACTGTCGGCATCCAATCCCAGCCTACCGTGGCGTGGAACGTCGGGTTATCAGCACCAAGCTGACCTCCATTGAAGTCAGGACTCTCTGCGTTCTTTTCCTTGACAGCGGCAAAGTGGGCTGGCTTTATGATGTGCACGGCTATGACATTGTTCTCGTTTTGAATCAGATCCGTGATGTCGAAACTTGCGCGCTTGAACGCTCCCGCAATGTTTCCGACATAACTCCCGTTTAGATAAACTTCGGCTTTCCAATTGATTCCGTCAAAGGATAGGAAAAGCCGCTCGCCTTCCTGACGCTTTGTCGCTTCGACAAGCCCAGCGACAGAACTTGGTGTCCATCTGTACCAGAAATCAGAATTGAAATACGACTCCGAAATCTGAAGGTTATTGTCAGCGATTCCCGGATCCGGAACTGCCCCGGCGGCTATATAGCTGTAAAGAACTGTTCCCGGCACGACAGCAGGCAGCCAGGACGAATCGTCATATTCATTGGTGGAGACAGCCTCTCCGCTCCCGGCGACAGCGGAAGCACGTTGAAGTCGCCATTCAGGTTTGGTATCTTTTTTCGCCTGAGGTCCAAAGACTTCCATCTCGCCCAATGCGAAATGGCCGCTCTCATCAGCGCCTTCCATCGAAAGACGGACATAACGGGCGTTACCTACCGCTTTGAATGAATATGTCAGCGAATCTGTCTGTGGAAGATCTGCGACCTTTTTCCAGTTCTCCGCGTCGTCCGAGATCTCAACACTACCATTTTTAGCCTTATGGATCCAATGAAGGCGTAATTCATTGAATCTCTTTTTAGAACCAAGATCAACATAGACCCACTGCGGTTTGTCGTCAGCACTCATCCACGCGCTTGAGTAGACTTCGGATGGTAGAACATTGAAACCACGGGACTCTTTTGAATCATAAGGCCCGGTGTCAGAACTCTTCCCGAATGATGGTTCCGTTGAGAAATCCACAGCATATACCACCCAAAAAAGAGCCCCTTCCATATTGAACTCAATCTTGAAATGATTGAAATCAACAGCGTCATTCAAAGGTATTTCCAAATCCAACTCACGGACAGGGCATATGATCGTCTCAGTCTGCTTGTTCGGGTCAGTGATGACCTCCGGATAACGCTTGTTTCCCGGCAGTCCGGAATTTCCGATGAATCCGACCTGTCTCATTCCGACCTTCGAGTCCCCAGCAAGACAAGAAATCGACCACCCTTTCGCAGGTTCCTCATAAACCACATATCCCCGGACACGCACGCAGGCAGCTGAAAACTTCTGGGCACTCCATTCATATTCAATGAAATCAGACGCACCTTCCAACCTGTTGCTTGAATATGGTCCCGCGTCCAGCGTCCATTCCTTCTCGCGCCGTGGCAGTTCCCCCTCAGCCGTGCAGACTTTCAGCCAAGCCGGCTCTGAAGCCGCCACACCCCCATCTGTGACCAGCTGTGCCGTAAGGTTATAATCATAAGAAGACGAAGCGTATGCAGCCTTGTTCAAGGCGATATTAACAGTCGTGTCGTTCGGTGAGCAACCAACCATAGCCGCGACAACCATCATCGAGGCGGCATCGGACAATTTCTTGATAGACATAACTTATTATTAATCAGTGAAAGCGGAGGATACAGGATTCGAACCTGTGGGGCCTTTCAGCCGACTTGTTTTCGAGACAAGCACCATAAACCACTCGGACAATCCTCCGTGTTTTGCGATGCAAAATTAATAAATTTCGGAATAATTATCAATTTGTGGACGGATTTATCATAAGATGTTTCCGGATTTCCTCCTTGGTCAGCGAAACGGCGATGAGGAACTGGGCGAGAATATACGTCAGCATCACCCAGAAACCACGCATCGGAACTTTTAGATCAGTAAAGACACCTGTCGCCAGAATCGTGTCAGATATGACAAAAAGGACATAACCGATGACGGTCACAACGTAAAGACGGCTTTTAGTTTCAATCGCGGCCATTATTCCGGCGTGGATGACAAAAGCGAAAACGCAGGCATAAGCCGTGACGCACATTCCCATAAAGCCCTTCACAGCAAATAATTGAGAGGCTATGCTCATAATGGTGATCAACAGCGCAAGAATGACAAAGCTGAATATTCTTTTATGTCCATTCTTGTCAGGATATGGAATTGTGCATAAATAGAACAGGTGTCCTATGAGAAACGCGAACAGCCCCGCAAGAAAAAAGCCCTGATCGCTGAACATAAGCAAGACATCCCCCAACGCCCCGAACGCCATAGCCAGCATTAAAGTGGCGACCTTGCACCCACGGACATCATTTTCCTTCAAAAGCAGCCAACAAAACAACGCCAGCGACGGCACGATCAAAGGCTTGGTGCACATCGCAAGAATATGTCCGCCAACGAATTTGCCGGCGAGATTCCCGACCGATGAAAAGATGAAAATACAGAGCGTCAACTGACACGGCATCTTTAAAGACTTCATATTCATTGAATATTTCCGTGAATATACGCAATAATATTCCCGTTTGCAACCTATTCCTTCAAGGATAGTTTCCGCACAGACAATGGAATAGGATGAATTGACTCCGGCTCGATATTCCGTCTCACCGCATCCACCAAATTTCGCAGTGTCAAATCTCTGGCCCACCTGGACAGCTCACACTCCCAAACCACAATCACATTCCATCCCAGCGCCTCAAGAGCCGCCACTTCCTGCGCGTCCCTCTCCTTGTTCCGCCGGATCTTCTCCTGCCAGAACTCCACATTCGACCGAGGCATCCTGAACTTGTCGCATCCTGGATGCCCGTGCCAGAAACACCCGTTTATGAATATCACAGTATGGTACCTCCTCAGCACGATGTCCGGACATCCCGGCAGCCTTCTGGAATGCAACGAATATCTGAACCCTTCCGAGTGCAGCCACCTCCGCACGACCATCTCCGGCCGTGTGTCCTTTCCCCTGATCCGCGACATGCAGTAATGCCGCTGCTCCCGTGTCATCGTGTCCGGCATGGCTGACCATCGACCTTACTCGACATCTAATCCGTCCTCTAAAATATTTCGGATATCAATAATTATTCCCTTGTTCATCAATTGATTGCAGACCATCTCAAACCATTTGTCACTGATAGTCCCTTCAAGTAATGAAGGATTATATTCTTGAATAAAATCGCTAATGGAAGAATCTTCCTTAAGTAATGGAATGATTAATGGATACTTGTCTGACAGTGTCTTTATGATTTTCGGCAAAGGGCTTAGCAATTCCTTGCCATCAATACGTCGAACTTTCCCTCCGGCGGAAAACGGATCTCTAATATTCGTACAAACAACTCCTTGAACTCCGGCAAGCCACATGGCGGCTCTATCGTAATTTCCGGAAATCACCTCTGGAAACAAGACGAGCATCTTCGCCACCATATCCGATTTTTCATCTGCAGAAAGACCTTTCCATACTCGAATGTTCATTCCGACAGACCGCTCTTCGTCATCACCAGAGATCCACCAAGGCATTTGATTGCCATTTGCTTCCGCTTTGGCTTTATAGTAACGCTTAATCTTGGCAATTGAATCTGAAGAAGACCTCAAGTCATCATACTTGATAGCCATCTTGTCAAATATTGTCTCTCCTGCATTTAATCCCATGTCGATTAAATATCGAGGTGAATGAGTAACCGCTATCTCACTAAGGACATCCTGGTATGGGCGGCACCTAAACTCTGCAGGAGTACCGCCTAATTTGCCGAAAAGCATATAGATACTTTCGACATCAGCGACTCTCGTTGTTTCTACTATACTACTTCCGGTTGATGTCCAGTGATTCTTATTGGTCGACTTGACTTCTACGCCATAGTACTGTTCTGCGATTATGTCGGGAAATTTCTGGCCAGAAATTAACTTAATTTCGTCATGACGGAAAGGGGTGCCTTCGCAACTTTGCTGAATGACTGACATCGACACCTTCTCCAACTCCGAAGCCGTAAGACTCTTATATTCCTTAACATTCTCCCTCGCTTTCTCATTCAGGTAATCTTCCGTTTTCTGCATCAGAAATGCAAACGCGGAATCTGCGGCAGAAACATCTTCTTTTCGGATCGCTATAATGTTCTTATCTTCCATCATATCTATTCAAAATATAGAGGCCATAAATCCTGCAAGCGCTTGGCGATGTTATATGCCAGAACAGGTGGTACGGCATTGCCTATTACCTTATATGCACCTGATTGACTCACCTGAAAAAGCTTAGAATGACTTTTATATCTCACAAATGGATAGTCCGGAGGGAAAGTCTGTATCATGGCACATTCACGAGGTGTCAAACGTCGCTCCTGCAATCCATACTCCAACTCACGGATGTTTTTTCCACCATGCTCAGCAGACAAACGGCGGAATTCAATATTCCCGTGATGTTCCGAGCGGATTGTCGGTCCAAGACCATCCAAATGGACTTCTGTCTGCCCCTGGCAATGTTTTCCCATAAACTTGGCTTTCGAATAAAACCGCTGCGACAGATCGCTACTCTCTTCTGGTTCAAGGATTCCTTCAAAAACGTCCCTGCAAGAAACAGGAGCCAATAATCCTTTTGAGCCAGAAGTGTATTTGTGAGTCGGTTTAGGATAAGGGTTATATTCTTCCGGGATAATATCGCCCTCGAGAATATTCCTGGCTTTTTCATTTAAAGCGGAACGCCTGATCCCTATAAAAATAACACGCTCTCTGGTCTCCGGCACGCCATAGTCCCCAGCATGAAGCACTCTCGGATGTAAGACAATATAGCCATCTCCGTCAGCTTTCGAGAAATCTTTCTGAATAATATCCTTAACATTTCCCAAATTAGTCAATCCCTTGACATTCTCCGCCACAAATATCTTCGGCTTCGCTATCTCTATGACCTGTTTCATCCAAAAATAGAGTTTTCCTCTATTCTCTTCTGAAGCGACCTCATCAGGCAACCTACTACCATCATGTGACGTTATAGAATTAAACCCCAGGCGTTTCCCGGCAATACTGAAATCCTGACAAGGGAAACCTCCCGTTACTATGTCTACGCCTTCAGGGAATACTTTCTCGCCGCTCAGATGAAGTTTTACGAGATCCACAATACTATCAAGATGATAGATCGAAGGGTCTTTTCCATAGCGCTCCATATAGTTAGTCCATGTAAGATACGCTTCCTCTAAAATGTCATTTGCAAATATTGTAGCGAAACGATTTTTCTTCAATAGGACCCAATTCTTATTTACTTTTCTCTCAATCCATCCCAAGTCAGAAGGCACAGACTTGATATTGCAAATAAAATCCCCTTCAAAACCAAGATCCATTCCACCGCAACCAGAAAACAATGACAACATTTTTAGTTGTCCAGGTTCTATATCTCCGACAGAATGGAAAAGAGGAAGTTCATTCTCTTTAATCACATCTGAGAAATAATGAACTTCTTCCTTTGATTTATAGCCATTTACCAATTTAGCCATAGGGTCTAAACAATATAAGTGTTACAAATATACCATATTTTTTTGCTTTTTAGGGTATCAAAGAACATTTCAAAGGGTAAGACAACCTTAAATCATAAAGAAGACATAAAAGGCTAATGGTCTATTAATCCGAACTCAAAAGAATGTAATTAGAGAAGCAGACGGCATCGAGTTACTGTACAACGATAACGAAGATGACAGTGAAAGGCAGGAATGAAGCGGCGAAGTCTTCTAAAAGAGCAATAGTCGATACAGAGCCAAATACACAAAAAAGGCCGACTCATTTACATTAAGTCGACCTTAGGCGGCCGTCTGTCAGACGGCAGGTGGTGGTGCATTACTTTTTGGTTATACGGGCTGTCCAGCCGCCGCCTGGAGCCATGTGGATCTTGACTTTGCGGTCAGCGGGAACCGAAACGAGTTCACGCTTGTAGTCACGGGCGGCGCGGTCGGCGTTGATGCCGTCACGGAATATCTCCATTGTCCAGTCGCCTTCTCCGAGGAAACCGAGATCCAAGGTGAGGTCACGGGCTTTCCAATCGTTGAGAGAACCGACGTACCAGACATCGCCGCTGCGGCGGGCAAGGGTGATGAAACGTCCGAGGACTCCGTTCACGGCCACGCTCTCATCCCAGACTGTCGGGCAGTCCGCGATGTACTTCGTGCACTCCGGCTCGGCCATATAGTTAGACGGAGAGTCACACAGCATATTCAAAGGAGAGTCGAAGACGACATATTCAGCGAGCTGGTGACAGCGGGTACCCTGGCTCATCGCCTCGGAATTCACAGGATGATAGTTCTTCTGAATGGCGTTGCGCATCGCACCCTGAGTGTAGTCCATCGGGCCGGCGGCCATTCTGATGAAAGGAACCGTGACATCGTAGGTCACCTGATCGACCGTAGGCTTGCTCCACTTCATCTGTTCCAGACCGAAAACTCCTTCATAATTGATGACGTTAGGGTACGTACGGTTGAGTCCGACAGGCTTGAACGCACCGTGGAAATCAATCAGAAGTCCGTATTTAGCCGCGGTCTCGGCGGTACGCCTGAAGAAATCAACCATATATTGGTCGTCACGATCCATAAAATCTACCTTGAAGCCCTTGATTCCCATCTCGGAGTAATGCTTGCAGACGTTCTCCATATCCCTGTCGAAAGCATAGTAGCCGGCCCAAAGGATGAGGCCTACGTTGTGCGCTTTGGCATATTCACAAAGCATCGGGAGATCGATCTCAGGGATGATCTGCATCAGATCGGCTTTCTTGTTGACAGCCCAGCCTTCATCGAGGATGACATATTCGATGCCATGCTTTTGGGCGAAGTCGATGTAGTACTTGTAGGTGTCGTTGTTGATGCCGGCGCGGAAGTCCACTCCGTAGAGGTTCCATGCGTTCCACCAGTCCCAAGCGACTTTTCCAGGCTTCACCCAGCTGAAATCCTGCGATGGATCGGCCGGCTTGCCAAGCTTCCAGACCATATCATTAACAGCCAGATCGGCATCATTCGTTGACACCATTATAATCCTCCAAGGGAAGGATTCAGCAGCTGTGCAGGCGGCAAGATATTCCTCACGCTCCTTGACAATGCCCTGAAGCATATTATGTCCGCCCTGCTCGACAGTCTTTGGGTACGGAGCGAAACGTCCTGAAAGAGTTGTCGCGTCACCTTCGTTGTAAAGGTACATTCCAGGATAGTCAACCAGATCGGACTCAGTGATCAGAACCTTCATTCCACCTTCCGCAGACACCGCGATCGGAAGAAACGCAAGCCTCTCCTTGTTCCACTGCGACAGGGCATGGATGGAATAAGTGTTCTCAAAGGAGTTCCAATACTGGCTCTCAAGGGTTTCGGTGTGCTGTTTCACATAAGGGACATAGGCATCCCAGTCCTTGGCGAAATTGAACTGCGCCTTCTCCGCCAAAACCTTCGACTCATCCTTCAAGGAACTTGTGAAACGGTAGGCCACACCTTCGTCATAGGCGCGGAACGTCAGCGTGAACTCTTTGAATATGATGGAGATCTCATTGTAATTGTCGCGGACCACAGCCTTCTTGTAGGCAATGGCAGGAAGAGTCTGGTCCACACTTGCCTTCCTCACTTTGCGGACCTTGTCATTCTCTCCGAACACGATGCCGCCGGACAGGGTCATGGAAATCTCTGACGGTTCGATGAGGCTGACGGCGTCCCTCGCCACCGAGTAAGAAACTGTCTTTCCGATGGAGACCGTGGCTGTGAGGTGTCCGTCCGGGGATGTGACTTTATAGGTCGCATCCTTGGCCGCGGATGGAAGAAGAGTTGCGGTAATAACCACAAATGATACCAAAATAGCTTTGAAATTCATATTCAATATAAATAATGTGTTGTTTTTTTCGGTGATAAAGATACAAACTATCTTTGAATATTCACGCGATGATTCAAAATCAGTTGAAAAATTGGAAAATTGAAAAATATAACTATTTTTGTAAAAATGCGTGTTATGAGCAATCCACCAATGAACTCGAAATAATCACGGTCATTCCGTTTAGCCTGATGATCAATAGCAATCAATAAATTAGCATTCAAGACCATGATGAGAAAATTACTCACTTTCCTCCAGGCTGTCGCCATCTCCACCCTTATAGCTGGCTGTGGCGGGACCGGAACAGAGAACGAACCGGAGATCACGCCTGAAATCAAGTTTACCGAGGACATTGTCACCTCCGGCATTTCTGTCGAAAGCGCGGAGCAGTCAATCACACTGAGTTTCAGCACCAACGTGGCTTGGTCGGCGACAGTTTCTGCGGATTGGCTCACAATTTCCCCATCGTCCGGAGAGGCGGGAAAGAACTCGGTAAAAGTTGAAGTCGAGGAGAACAGGACCGGGCAGCCAAGAAGCGCGACCATTACAATCTCTGACAAGGAATCAATGCAAAAAGTTTCTGTCACTGTCCGTCAGGAGGCTCTAAAAGCATCGTTGACCGTCAGTCCAGAATCCTTGGAATTCTCCGCTAACAAAGGAGAGGAAATGCTGAATGTAACTTCCAACACAGACTGGGTGATCACCAAGGACGCGGAGTGGATCACCCTGGATTCAGACAAAGGAAAAGGGCTGGCCACAATCGCAGCCGGTGTCACAGAGAACACCTCGTTGACATCAAGAACAGGCTCCATCACTGTCTCCACCTCGGACGGCAGCGTCAAGAAGACCGTCTCTGTGCGGCAATCCGGCGCCGATGTAGTATTCTCCGTTGACAAGAACGAGCACAGTGTTGCCGCAGCCGGAGGAGACTTCACCGTCAAGGTCACCCACAACATCGGCTACAAGATCAACTCGCAGCCGGAATGGGTGAAGCAGCCGGACAAGGCAAACAGCGGAAACGTGGACACCTACACGTTCACTGCCGAGGCAAACACCTCCACCGAAGCCCGCGAGGGTGTCATCGTATTCTGCAACGACAACAACGAGTGCATCCAAGTCACCGTCAAGCAGGCTGGAGCAAAAGCTTCACTTTCCGTCTCCCCTGCCGAACTGACATTCACAGCCAAGCCGGAAAGCAAGTCTTTCTCCGTAAGTTCAAACACCGATTGGAGCGTAGCCTCAAGTGCGGACTGGGTGAAGATTGGCACGACAAGTGGCAGCGGGAACGCACATGTGACAGCCTCCGCAGAAGAAAACACAGCAACAACACAGCGCACCGCCACCATCACACTCAAGACAACCGACGGCAAAGCAACAGCCACGATCAAAGTTACACAGAACCCGGCCGATGTCGTTTTCAGCATAGACATCAAGGAATTCAGCATTGATGCGAAAGGAGAGGAGATTACGATCAAGATAAAACACAACTCAGCATATTCCGTCAAATCAATGCCTGATTGGGTCAATCAGACAAACAAGACTGTCAGCGGCGACACTGACAACATCTCTTTCGCTGTTCAGCACAACCCAGGCTACAAGCGTCAGGGAGAAATCATATTCAACGGTGATGGAATCTACGGAACAGTCACGATCAAACAATTCGGAAGCAAGGCCGACGGCGGCAACGACGACACGACCACCGGCGGAAAGATCACTTTGGAATAACCAATTAAACATAGCCGAAAAATGAAGTTATTGAATATATTCACGAATATCCTGGTTCTGTCATCGATGGCGGTTTCTGTAGCCTGCAATGAGACAGAAGAGCGCGGCTCCGAGGCACGCACCATCAACGCGGTGATAGTGCAGCCAGACACAAGAACATCATTGAACGGTCCGGATGCGAACGGAGTCTACAAGACGGTCTGGTCATCCGGAGATCAGATAATGGTCTTTTCCGGAGATTTAGCATGTCGCTACATCCTCAAATCCGGAGAGAACACCAACAAAGGCGTATTCGAGGGGTATGGAAACTCGGAAGATCTTGTGGCCGTCTATCCTTTGTCAATCGGGATCAGCAGGACTGGGGCGACTATCGAAGTCGGACTGCCTGAAGTTCAGGAATATGTCAGCGGAAACATCCCGCTCGGCGCCTATCCTATGCTCGGAATCTACGGCGACGAGACATTTTCGTTCAGAAACCTGTGCTCGGTTCTGAAGGTTCATATGTTTGGAGACGCGACAGTCAAGTCAATCACTTTCACCCCGAACAGTGCCGGTGTCAAAGCCTCTGGCAAGGCTGTCATCAATGTCAATTCGACAAAACTGGAGATGGACGACAACTCCAAGCCATCCGTAAAACTTGATTGTCCGGACGTGAAACTGTCCGCTCAGCCGACCGATTTCCATTTTGTGGTTCCGGCGCAGATATATCCCGGCGGCTTCACGCTCACAATCGCCACAGACAAAGGAGACGTTGTCAAGACTCTCAAATCTGACATAACCCTTGACCGCTCGGTACTCTACCCTATCGAGGCCTTCGAATGCAAGATTGACAGTAAGGAGAACATCATCTTCGCGGACGCTAACTTCAAGGCTTATCTGGTCGCCAACTTCGACACTGACGGTGACGGTGAAATCAGCAAGGAGGAAGCGCTTGCCATCACGAAAATAATAGTCGGCACCAAGGACATCGAATCACTGGCAGGTATCGAGCACATGGCCAATCTTACAGAACTAAGATGCGAAGGACCGTGGAGTTTTTTTGAACCAGAGGAAGACCCGGAGGGAAAACTGAAAACCCTGGATGTGTCAAAAAACGTGAACTTGACAATACTTTACTGCGGTTTCAACCAGCTTACATCCCTGGATGTGACAAACAACCCTAAAATCGAGCAATTACGCTGTGCAGGCAATAACCTGAACAGCCTTGATGTCAGCAAGAACACAGAATTAATAGAGTTCGAGGCCTATAACAACAGACTCTCCTCCATTGATGTCAGCAACAACCCAGAACTTGAATATATCGATCTGACCAACAACCAGATCAAGTCAATTGACATAAGCAAGAACGAGTCGCTGGCCACGTTCAATTGTGACGACAACCTGCTGACAGAACTAGATCCAAGCAATAACCAGAAACTCACAAACATTTACTGTTCAAATAACAACTTGTCTTCGATCAATGTCCGCAAGAACCAAAAGCTTGCTAAATTGGTTATTATAGGCAACAGCATACCTCAGATTGATCTCAGAAACAATTCTGAGCTGACTCATTTATTCTGTGAGAAAAACAAGATTTCCGAACTCGATCTAAGCAACAACACAAAACTGAGGCAATTGACCGTCAACGACAACAGTCTCTCATCCCTTACGGTGAATTGTTGTCCGGAAATCGAAATATTGAACGCAAATAATAACCTTATCAAAGAGATGGACATTTCCGAGTTGACAAGTCTGTCTGATTTCTATTGTTCAGGCAATCCACTTGAGACACTGTACGTCTTTGATGGGCAGATTGATGCACTCTTTGAAAAAGAGATTCCATCAACCACAAAAATTGTGGTGAAAGGCACCGAACCCGGTGAGGACGAGGTGTTCACAGTCACCCCGACTCAGTTCGACATTGACGGCTACGAGCAGGACATCACGATGACAGTGACGGCGAACATAAGCTATTCGATTGACTCGCAGCCAGAATGGATCAGCAAAAAGTCCGATAACTCAGGCGTGTACACATTCACGGTCAGCGCGAACACGACTTCTTCCTCAAGAAGCGGCGAAATCATATTCAAGAATGTCAACAACTCATTTCTGACGGTGACGGTCAAGCAGAGAATCCAAACCTACACATCATCTGACTACAGTCAGGACGGACAGGTGACCAGGATTCATTCGGCGACTGTCGGCAAGGGAATCGACGTGGTGTTTGTCGGAGACGCGTTCGCGGACAAGGATCAGGATCTTTTCAACAAGTACGTCAAGCTTGGCAAGGAGGCTTTCTTCACCGAGGAGCCGTTCAGGAGCACGAAGAACAGGTTCAACATCTACAGGATCGGTTCAGTCTCGAAGAACGGAATCATTGCACAGGAAGGTGGTGACACCAAGTTCTCGGCACAGTTTGGACAGGGAACGTACGTAGGAGGAGACAACAATCTTGTCAACAGTTTCGTCAAGGCATCGATCCCGTCCGTGGATCTGACAAAAACAATCATATTCGTGATCATCAACAAAGCAAAATACGCCGGAACCTGTCATATGTTCAGTAACAATCAGGCTGTCTGCTACGTTCCTCTCTGCCGCAACGAAAACGAGTACGCCCAGACACTCAGACACGAAGGCTGCGGCCACGGATTCGGAAAACTGGCGGATGAATACTTCTATGACTCCATGGGCAGAATTCCTGATGACGAGGTCTCAGAACTGAAGAAATGGAAAGGTTTCGCCTATGGATTTCACGAGAATGTGGACCTGACATCCGATCCGAACACCATCCTCTGGTCAAAATTCATCTCCGACTCAAGATATTCAGGTAAGGTTGGCGTCCATGAAGGTGGCTATACCTACCCTTACGGAGTCTATAGACCGACTCATAACAGCATCATGCGCTACAACACGGGAGGTTTCAACGCCCCGTCCAGAGAGGCTATCTACAAGAAAATCATGAAGTTCTCCGAGGGTGACGCATGGACTTACGACTACGAGACATTCGTGGCGTTCGACGCTCCGGCAAGAAGCGCCAAGGCCGTCACCAGAGCCGCCGCTCAATGCGCTGCCGTTGACAAGGCCAATTTCATCCCTCTCGCCCCGCCGGTGATGGTCATGGTTGACAAATGATGCCAAAGTCAAGAATATCCACACTCCCAGCGCTAGCGCTGGGACTAATCTCAATCTCCAGTGCCAGGACAAAAGTCCTGGCACTGGTGCTTTGAGTCAAGCGATGTCTGGCACACGGACAGGGATGACGTAAGCCTCCGACGAAGCACGTGTGACACCCATTAACAGCGAAGTGGCAGCA
>SAMEA3663097__coassemble_610_pt1 | contig 19229 bp, 13 predicted proteins | sample SAMEA3663097__metabat2_low_PE_002 | metagenome-assembled genome bin SAMEA3663097 (sample SAMEA3663097) | pig gut metagenome | biome: pig gut; feature: pig-associated habitat; material: faeces | place: France | collected 2012 | reverse complement strand
CCGGCGACAGGAACCGTTACCGCCAACGCTCCTGTCTCTCCGAGAGCCCGCAAATTGGCTGCTGAAAAAGGCGTGGACACCGCCCAGGTGGCCGGCACAGGCCCTCACGGCCGCATAATCGAACGTGACATCATAGCCGCACAGGGCGCTCCGAAATCCGGACTCGCCAAGGCTATGATGGCCGACGGAGGGCTTCAGGCTCCTGCCGCAGGCTCCGGAATCGGCGGAATGGTCAAGGGCTCCGACCTCAAGGTCTGGAAACCTACCCACACCGAGAACCTTGCCGGAGAAGGCGAGGAGTTCAAGGTCGAGAAGATGTCCAACATGCGCAAGCTCATCGCCAAGTCGATGTACAACTCCCTCCAGAACACGGCCCAGCTCACACACATGCTCGGCGCTGACGCCCGCCGCATCCAGTCTCTCCGCAAGAAGGCCAAGAAGGCGCTGGAGGAAGGAAGGATCGATGCCAACATCACGATCAACGACTTCGTCTGCTACGCTGTGATCAAGGCCCTCAAGAAATTCCCTAAGGTCAACTCCCATTGTCTGGGCGATGCCATGAGGTTGTTCAATGTCGTCAATCTCGGCTGCGCTGTAGACACTGAAAGGGGGTTGATGGTTCCTTGCGTGAAACGCGCCGAGGATCTTAACATCGTGGGCCTGAGCAAGGCTCTCAAGAGGGTTGCTGAGGACTGCAAGAAGGGCTCGATCAATCCTGACCTGCTTTCCGCCGAGGGTGCCTCATTCACGGTCTCCAATCTCGGAGGTTTCGGAGTCGAGTGGTTCACACCTGTCATCAACGTGCCTCAGAGCGCGATCCTCGGAGTCGGCACGATCGTCCCTCGTCCGAAGGATCTGGGCGCCGGAGTCTATGCGTTCGTCCCTTATCTCGGTCTTTCCCTGACCTACGACCACAGGGCTCTTGACGGCGGCGAGGCTACCCGTTTCCTCAAGCAGGTGGCTGTTGAGATTGAGAATCTTGAAGTTGAATTCTAAAATATTTACGAATATGTACGATTTAGCGGTAATAGGCGGTGGCCCGGGTGGTTACGTGGCCGCTGAAAGAGCCGGAGCCGCCGGCCTTAAGGTTGTCCTTTTTGAAAGAAAGTCTCTCGGAGGTGTCTGCCTCAACGAGGGCTGCATCCCGACCAAGACGCTCCTTTACAGCGCAAAGGTCTATAACTACGCCCTCACAGGTGACCACTACGGGGTCTATGTGAAGGAACCTACGTTCGATTATTCAAAGATCGTCGCCCGTAAGGACAAGGTCGTGAAGAAACTCGTAGGTGGTGTCAAACTGGCGATGAAGTCCAACAATGTCGAGGTCGTGGCCGCCGAGGCTATGATCCAGGGCCGTGACGCGGAAGGCATCAAGATCACGGCCGCCGACCAGACCTACGCCGCAAGGAACATCCTCATCTGCACCGGTTCAGAGGCCGCCGTGCCTCCGTTCCCGGGTCTGAAGGAGGCCGGAGACGTTATCGTCACCAACCGTGAGATCCTTTCTCTGAAAGAGCGTCCGTCCGAGCTCGTTGTCATCGGTGGAGGTGTCATCGGAATGGAGTTCGCGGCTTTCTATAGCACTCTCGGTACGAAAGTGACTGTGGTTGAGATGCTTCCTAAGATTCTCGGACCTCTTGACGATGAGATCAGCGCTATGCTTCAGAAGATCTACACCAAACGTGGCGTGAACTTCTGCCTCAAGTGCAAGGTCACCGGAATCGAGGGCAACACCGTTGTCTATGAGGATCCGGAGGGCAACACCCAGAGGGTCGGCGGGGACAAGATTCTCGTCTCTGTGGGCCGCCGTGCCAACATCACGGGATTCGGCCTTGAGAACCTTGGAGTCGAGATGCTCCTGAACCGTGGCGGAAAACCTTGCGGAATCAAGGTGGACATCAGGATGCGCACGAATATTCCAGGAGTCTATGCCGCCGGCGACGTGACCGGCTTCTCTATGCTGGCCCACACGGCGAGCCGCGAGGGCGAGGTCGCGGTCAACAATATTCTTGGAAAGGAAGATCATATGCGCTACGACGCCATCCCTGGAATCGTCTATACCAACCCTGAGGTCGCCGGAGTCGGACTCACCGAGGAGCAGGCCGCGGCTTCCGGGAAGGAATATTCGGTCGTCAAGCTTCCAATGGCCTACGCCGGCCGCTTTGTCGCAGAGAATGAGGGCGGTGAAGGAATATGCAAGATCATCGTCGGCAAGAAGTACCACGAGGTCCTCGGAGTCCACATGCTCGGCAACCCTTGCTCGGAGATCATCCACAGCGCCTGCATCGCCATCGAGTCGGAGATGACCCTTGAGCAGCTCAAGGAGGTTGTGTTCCCGCACCCGACTGTTTCCGAGATCATCAAGGAGACAGCGTTCGCGTTGAAATAAAATGATTTGCTGGTAAACGTAATGACCACAAATTGTCGCTAAAAAGAATGACGAAAAACAATTAAGAATATACTGATATGCCAAAAGCGCTTTACATCGATCCTAACGAGACCCTGCGTCCTCAGGATCACGAACTTGAGCTTCCGAAGATTCCGGTGATGACGTACAACAAGACCGTCAAGGAAGAACTTAAGGAAGGCAATTTCACAAAGGAGGATCTTCTCCGCATCTACCGCGACATGTCCTACATCCGCGAGTTCGAGACTATGCTGAATATGGTCAAGACCACGGGTGGCTACAACGGAGTCGCTTACAATAACCCTGGCCCTGCCCACCTTTCCGCAGGTCAGGAGGCCGCCGCTGTCGGTATGGCCTACTGCCTTGACACCGATGACTTTATCTTCGGTTCACACCGTTCACACGGTGAGATTCTCGCCAAGGGACTCCGCTCCATTCAGATCCTTCCTGAGGATGAGCTGAAGAAGGTTATGGAGGAGTTCTGGGGTGGCGCCACCCTCAACGTGGCAAAGAAGGCTTACGACGGCGATGACACCAAGGAGCTCGGAATCCGCTTCCTGCTCTACGGTGCGATGGCCGAGATCTTCGCCCGCACGACCGGTTTCAACAAGGGCCTGGGCGGATCAATGCACACATTCTTCACACCTTTCGGAATCTATCCTAACAACGCCATCGTCGGCGGTTCCGGATCGATCGCCGTGGGTGCGGCCCTTTACAAGAAGGTCAACCGCAAGAAGGGCATCGTCGTCGCCAACCTCGGTGACGGCGCGATGGCCAGAGGACCAGTCCTCGAAGGCATGACATTCGCCTCGATGGATCAGTTCAACACACTCTGGGAAGGCGACATGAAGGGCGGGCTGCCAGTCCTGTTCAACGTGATGGACAACCAGTACGCCATGGGTGGACAGACCAGGGGCGAGACCATGGGCTATGTGTTCCCTGCACGCCTGGGAGCCGGCTTCAAGGCCGACGCCATGGATGCCGAAAGAGTTGACGGTTACAATCCTCTCGCGGTCATCGACGCTTTCAACCGCAAGAAAGCCTACCTTCTTGAGAAGAAGGGTCCTGCTCTTCTGGACGTTGTCACCTACCGTTACAGCGGACACTCTCCGAGCGACCAGTCGTCTTACCGTACAAAGGAGGAGATCGAGGCCTGGGAGAAGGAAGATTGCATCTTGGCGTTCGGTGAGAAACTGAAAGAGGCCGGGGTGGCTGATCAGGCCGCTCTCGACGCTATCCGCAAGGAAGTTGACGCCAACATATTCGAATGCTACAAGCTTGCCATCGACACCGAACTTTCCCCTCGCATGGATCTCGTGAAGGAAAGTGAGCTCCTTGGTGATATGATGTTCTCCAACCAGAGCATCGACTCCCTCAGCGACGCGAAACCGGATGTGAATATGCCGCTGGAGGAGAATCCTCGCGTCAAGCAGATTGCCGGCAAGTCCAGGTTCTATCTTGACAAGGACGGCAAGCCTGCCAGCAAGATGAAGACCTACAACATCAGGGACGGAATATTCGAGGCCGTCGCCGACCGCTTCTACAAGGATGCTTCTCTGGTCGCTTACGGTGAGGAGAACCGTGAGTGGGGTGGCGCTTTCGCTGTCTATAGAGGACTGACCGAGGCTCTGCCTTACCATCGCCTGTTCAATTCTCCGATCGCCGAGGCCGCGATCATCGGGACAGCCATCGGTTACGCTATGTGTGGCGGCCGTGTGATCCCTGAGATCATGTACTGCGACTTCCTCGGCTGCTGCGGAGACGAGATATTCAATCAGCTTCCTAAGTGGCAGGCGATGTCCGGCAACATCCTGAAGATGCCGGTTGTGGTCCGTGTGTCCGTCGGCTCGAAGTACGGTGCCCAGCACTCTCAGGACTGGACTTCGTTGTGCTGCCATATTCCTGGACTCAAGGTCTGCTTCCCTGTCACTCCGTATGACGCGAAGGGCTTGATGAACGCCGCGCTTCAGGGTACCGACCCTGTCATATTCTTTGAGAGTCAGAGAATCTACGACAAGGGCGAGATGTTCCACGAAGGCGGTGTGCCTGAGGAATATTATGAGATTCCGATCGGTGAGCCGGATGTCAAGAGGGCCGGTAAGGACATCACCATCCTTACTATCGGCGCCACTTTGTACCGCGCTCTTGAGGCCGCTGATATTCTTAAGGAAAAGTATGGTATGGAGGCTGAGGTCATCGATGCCCGCTCTCTCGTGCCGTTCAACTACGAGAAGGTGCTTGCGTCCGTGAAGAAGACCGGCCGCATCGTCATCGCCGGCGACGCCTGCGCCCGTGGCTCCTACCTCAATGACATCGCCGCCAACATCACCGAGATGGCCTTTGACGACCTCGACGCCGCTCCTGTGGTGCTTGGTTCCCGCAACTGGATCACCCCATGCCACGAGCTTGAGGAGGCGTTCTTCCCTCAGCCGTCCTGGTTCCTGGATGCCATCAACGAGAAGATCGTCCCTCTGAAGGACTATGTTCCGGTAAGCAACCAGACCACCGCTGAGCAGGTCATCCGCGCGAAGAAGGGTGTGTAAAAGGTACGGCCATGCTTACAAAAGCTGTTAGATTATATGGTAAGGAAGACCTTCGTCTCGAGGAGTTTGAACTCCCCGGGATGAAGGATGACGAGATCCTCGCGAAGGTTGTCAGCGATAGCCTTTGCATGTCTTCCTACAAGTCTTCACACCAAGGTTCCGACCACAAGAGAGTCCCGGACGACATCGCCGAAAATCCTACGATCATCGGCCACGAGTTCGCCGGCGAGATCATAGAGGTCGGCTCCAAGTGGAAGGATCAATTCAAGCCTGGGGACAAGTTCTCAATCCAGCCGGCCCTTAACTACGAGGGCGGCCCAGCCGGTCTGCTGTCCGCGCCTGGATATTCCTATCGCTACGCCGGAGGTGACGCCACCTACATCATCATCCCTTCCGATGTGATGGAGATGGGCTGCCTCCTTCATTACAATGGCCCGGGATTCTATCCGGCATCATTGAGCGAGCCTCTGGCTTGCGTGATCGGCGCGATGCACGCCTGCTATCACACCCATCCGGGCTCGTATGTTCACCAGATGGAGATCAAGGACGGTGGCAAGATGGCACTTCTGGCTGGTGTCGGCCCGATGGGACTCGCGATGATCAACTATGTGCTCCGCCGTGAGGACAGAAAACCGTCCCTTTTCGTGGTGACGGACATCGATCAGGCCCGTCTTGACCGTGCCGCGACGCTCTATACCAAGGAGTTCGCCGCTTCCCGTGGCATCGATCTCCGTTATGTGAACACCGGCACTGTCGAGAATCCTGTAGAGACGCTGCGCGAGATTTCCGGCGGAACCGGCTATGATGAGGTCATCGTGATGGCACCCGTTCCCGCTGTTGTCGAGCAGGGAGACGACATCCTCGGACAGGATGGCTGCCTGAATTTCTTCTCCGGTCCTGGTCGTTCCGATTTCAAGGCTCCGTTCAACTTCTACAATGTCCACTATGCCTCCACCCATGTGGTCGGCACCAGCGGCGGCAACACCGAGGACATGAAGGAAGCCCTCAAGATGATGGGCGAAGGTCTTGACCCAGCCGGTCTCGTGACCCACATCGGAGGCCTCAATGTGGTCCCTGAAACCACCCTGAACCTCCCGTCGATCAAAGGTGGCAAGAAGTTGATCTACACCCACGTGGAGATGCCGCTGACCGCCATCGCCGATTTCGAGGAGAAAGGCGTGACCAACCCTGTCTATGCCGAGCTCGACCGCCTCTGCAAGGCTCATAACGGACTATGGAACATCGAGGCTGAGGAATATCTCCTCTCCCACGCCTCCGAACTGAGCAAGTAGTACTCACCTTAGTGTGAGACCCGAAAAGGATTTTCCCTATCCGGATTTTTGTAACGTGAAAAATCCGGATAGGGAAAATCCTTTTCGGGCTGCAGCTAAGATCTGCCCTCATCTTTTCGGGTTTCATTGTCGAAACATTCTCTATACCATGCTGCCAAGCCCGAAATAATTCTTATATTTGTAGCATCCGCTCCATTTTGCCCGCCCACAGGCAGAATCGGAAGGGAAGTGGCTGACTTATCATAATTTTGACATTAAATACAAACAGTTTTATGAAGCACATCAAACTACTTGCGGTCATCGCCGCGATGACCATCTGCGGGACAGTTTCCGCACAGCAGACTTTCTTCAAGGTGTCCTATTCAAATGCCGCGATCGAGATGAAATCGGGCAGATCGCCTGTCACGGAAAACATGAACGGCCTCTCCGTAGGTGTCTCGCAGGCGAGACCGCTCCCCGGCGAGTTGCCTTTCTTCTATGAATATGGTGCGGATGCGATGGCGGTGTTCGGCGACCATAATTCCACACTCGTCTCCGCGATTGTTCCGGTCAGTTTGATGTACCAGCTCGACCTCGGGCAGATCCAGCTTCTCCCGTTCGCCGGCCTCAACCTGACAGCGCACATCCTGGGTCAAAGCAAGTACGAGGGCGTCACCAGCGACTGGTTCAAGTCAGACAACGGCGACTCCGCCGCCAACCGCTTCCAGCTCTGCGCCCAGTTAGGCGTCAAGGCCGTCTACAACAGGTACTTCCTGGAATTTGCCTACCACCCGTCCCTGACCAACCTCGCCGACCGCACCAGCCTAAATCTCATCAACGTCTCGTTCGGTTTCATGTTCTAAGTAAGCCTAAAATCAGCTTGGTACTATTTAGGATTGCTTAGTGGCCTTGGAAAATAGATCTATCCTCGATAATTTTATCTGAGGCAACTTATTTTTTCATGTTACTAAGCAGTACCGACAATCCGCTTACGGTACGCAAAAAAGGGTGGCTATCAGTCTTTCGACTTTAGTCACCCTCTCTTTGTCATGTCCTGTGTCCGGCGGCGCTGGTGTTGCCGCTGTTCACTTCGTCGACGAGGTCGTTGATGGCGTCGGTCACGCCGGCTATCTTCGAGGCGATGCCGGCCTGGTCGGTGCCGAGAGCCTCGGCCTGCCCCTTGATCGCGTCGAGGGACGCCACGATGAGATCGAACTTGCTGCCGTAGTCAGGCATTCCCTTGACGGCGGCCTCGATGGCCGCCAGCCTGGTCTCGAGGGTGGTGTTCTGGTCGTCGAGGACGCTCTTGATCTGGTCCAGCTTCCCCTCAAGAATGAATCGTACCCCGATGGCTGGGCCATCAGTCAATGCTGAACGCCTCGATCTCTTTGTTGAGGGTGTCGAGGATCTCGAGTTTGGTGTTCAGGAGGTCGTCTGAGATGTCAACCTTGTAGTAGTGCGGGTTGATGAGGCGTCTCTCGGACGGACTGAAATGTGACAAGGTGTTGTTGTAGAAGGCCTTTTTCTCTTGCAGGGTGTGGCTTTCGGCGCATCTCTCACCGTCCTTGATCACCTGATGCTGAAGTGGCCTCCAGGAATATTCACCGGACTGGAATATCTTGTACTTGTAGCGGTCCTGCTCGTCGTAGATGGTGAAGGTCTCGCCGGCCTCGATCCTTTGGGAGAGGGTGTCTCCGCGCAGACAGGTCGCGTCGGCTTTGTAGATGTCACCGAGATCAGGGTCTTTCTTCGTGATTCTGTAGGTGATCTGGAATCCCGGGTTGATCAGTTTGATTCTGTCCTCGGAACGTTTCAGGACCGGACGGCCGTCTATCTGGACGAGTTTGTACACGTTGCCGAAGCATGGGGCGGCCTTGCTGGTGGCGATGGCGTCACCGACTCCGTAGGAGTCTATGCAGGCTCCCTGGCGCTCAAGATCCGAGATGAGATATTCGTCAAGAGAGTTGGTGGCGAAAATCTTGCAGCCCGTAAGCCCGTGGTTGTCAAGGATTCGGCGCACTTTGACTGAGAGGTAGGCGAGGTCGCCGCTGTCAAGGCGCACGCCGTAGCCGTTGGGATATTCATTGTCGATGCCGCATTCCTTGAAAGAGCGTATCGCGTTCAGAATGCCGCATTTAAGGGTGTCGTAGGTGTCTATGAGCAGGATGAGGTTCTCGCCTCGGTGGGTGTTGATGTAGTCCACGAAGGCTTTGTGCTCGCCTTCGACTGTGCTGCCGTAGGAGGTGACGAAGCTGTGGGCCATCGTGCCGGTGGAAGGCACTCCGTTGAGGACTCCGGTCAGGATATTTGAGGTGCTGGCGCATCCGGCTATGATCGCGGCCTTCGCTCCGTAAGTGGCAGCCCACGGGCCGTGAGCGCGCCGTGATCCGAACTCGCTGACAGGACGGTTGGTGGCGCGGCAGACCCTTGAGGCCTTTGTGGCCACGGCCATCTGGTGGTTCATTATGCAGAGGAGGGGAGTCTCAAGGATCTGGGCTTCGATCAGCGGAGCCTCCACTGTGATGATCGGTTGGTTCGGGAACGCTATCTCGCCCTCGCGCATCGCATAGACATTGCCTGTGAACCTCAACGTTGACAGGTACTTGCGGAATTCGGCATATTCATCACCCGGAAGGAACTTCTCGTAAAATTCCGGTTCGGCCTTGCCGATGTTCCGGATGCATTCTATGGCTTCCTCGATGCCGCTCACGACCGCCCAGTTGTTGTTCTCCGGGGCTTTTCTGTAGAACATATTGAAGACGGCGATGACATCCTTTCTGCCTGTCTCGTAGAAGGATTTGCCCATCGTGTACTGGTACTTGTCTGAACAGTAGGCGAAGTCTTTGACCTCGATTCTGTTGTTTGATTCCATATCTTTAGATGTTTTGGCCGGAGCCATTTTTTCTGTTGTCTGATTGCCGGAGGGTTATTGTTTGCCTTGGCGGACCTTGTTCTCTTCAAGAACCATGCTGAGAATCCGTTTGGCTGAGGTGTTGTCACCGGAAGTGACGAGTTCGATGTCTGGATGGGGCACCGAGCCTGTCGAAGCCACATCGTCCGAGGAGAGCAGCCCTTCCTCTTTCATCACCTCAATCAGATGCTTGGCCACCGCCGGTGCCGGATCGATGATCTGCACATCAGGCCCCGCGATCCTCTGGATGACATTCCTCAGGAACGGATAGTGCGTACACCCCAGCACAATCCTGTCCGCACCCGCATCCAGCAGCGGTCGGAGGCTCTTCCGCACCGTCTCCTCCGCCTGTGATCCGTCCAGAATCCCATTCTCCACCAACTCCACAAACCCTTGCCCCACGTGCTCGACAATCTCTACGTCATCCTCGTAGATCCCCTTGGTGGTCAGGTATTTGGACCCTTTCAGCGTTCCTGCCGTCGCCAGCACACCGATCACTCCTGTCTTAGAACTGAGCGCGGCCGGCTTCACCGCCGGCTCCATTCCGATGAATTTGACGGGATATTCATTTCTTAAAGTGGTGATCGCCGCCGCTGTGGCAGTGTTGCACGCCACCACGATGATTCGCGCTCCCCGCGAGAGGAGATATTCAGTGATCGCTCTGCATCGGCTTTGGATGAACTCAGGAGTCTTTTCTCCGTACGGGCAGTTGGCGTTGTCCGCGTAATAGACAAACTTTTCCCCCGGAAGAAGCTTCAGCACCTCCCGCAGCACGGACAGCCCGCCCGACCCCGAATCAAAAATCCCGATCATCACCGAAAAGTCAAATTATTGAATCAAAGATACAACAAAGAAACGAAAGAGAAATAAAATTGAATATCTTTGTACTGTAGTGTCCAATGTAGTGGCATGATCTGAAACGTTAGATTATTCTGAATGACAATGAATATGAAGACATGGAATATGTGCGGGACCGCAGTGGTGCTTGCCGCGGCGATGCTGTGGCTTTCGGGCTGCGTGGAGACTGATGCGGATAAGAGAGAAAATGCTCCCACGCATGAAATCGCGAAGGCGGATCAGTACGCGATCGATGTGCTGGAAACGTATTACCTTTGGAATGAGGAGATTGAAAAGGATTTGGCGAGGCTGGATCCGGACACTTGCAGAATGCCGATGGAAGTGGTGAAAGGCATTCGCTATCATGAGGGAGGCAAGGAAGTGGACCGTTGGACTGTCCTGACGGATGACCTCAAGTCATTCCAGAATTCTGTGCAAAGGCTTGGGATCACTTACGGGTATGATCTTCAGGCAGGGAGGATTACCAACAAGCCTGGGGAATATTTCCTTGTGGTGAGCTGTGTCAGCAACGGTGGACCTGCCCATAAGGCGGGACTTAGGCGAGGTGACATAATCATCACTCTTGACGGCAAGGCTATAACGAAGGAAAATATTTATGATGCTTTCAATTCATATTCAATAAATTTGGGAGTTGCTGGCCTGGATGGGAACGGCAACATCAGTGGTGATGTCAGGACTGTGAGCCTGAAGGCGGTGGATATGTACGAGGATCCTGTTCTGGTGGACAAGACGTTCGATGTCGCGGGAAAGAAAATCGGCTATCTGGCCTATTCCGCGTTTGACCTCAATTCCTCTCAGACGCTGCCGGATGTGTTCAGACGCTTCAAGTCCGAGAATATTGATGAACTTATCCTTGATTTGAGGTATAACGGCGGTGGCTACGCTTTCACCGAGAATGTGTTGGCATCGATGATAGCACCGATGGCAAATGTCCTGGCCGGGGATATATTCCAGACAGAGGTGTATAATTCCATTCTCGCCGAGGCCTGGAAGAAGCAAGGGGAGGACACTAACACTTATTTCTCAACAGTTCATGAAATCAGTTCGCAGAAGTTGAAAATAGATGTGTCGGACGCCAATCCGGGAATATCCAAGGTTTATGTCATCGTGACCGGTGGCACGGCCTCGGCTTCGGAAGGGTTGATTGTAGGTCTGAAGCCTTATATGGATGTTGAGCTTGTCGGTCAACGGACCTATGGGAAGTATTGCGCCGGAATCTTGTTGGCTCCGGATCAATTCTACAGCAGCAGGTATGATTATTCACTGATCCAGGATTGGGGAATGTACGTGATGATCAGCAAGTTCGCTGACTGCAACGGCCGCAATGCCTCGATTCCGGACGGTATCCCGGTGGACGTTCAGGCTGATGACAATCCGTTTGACGGCTATCAACTTGGGGACGAGAACGAGACGATGCTCCGCGCCGCCCTCCAGGCCGCCGGCAAGACCTATCCTAAGTCCGCGTCTGTGACCCGTTCATATTCAAAGGCCATCGACCTCACCCCTCTTGACCACGGCGCTCCGAGAGGCATCCTCATCAGGACGGATCTTCCGCCATTGCCCCTTAAAATCCCCGTTATACCCACTTCCCTCCAATAAAAATCGTAAGGGCGGACGAAGATTAACCCTCTTCATTGGCCCTTACCCAAAAGAAAAGCCCTGGAAGAAGCTCCCAGGGCCGCACCATACTAAGTAATGCTACCAAACAATTACGCGAATATGGCGTTCAGGTCTTTGTCCAACGCCCGGAATCCGGATTCGATTCTTTCCTCCTGAGCTTTCCGTGGCTTGGTTCCGTTGATGTATCCCCAAAGCTGCTTTTGGTTGATGCCTGTTAGTTTTTCGAGGCCGGCCAATGAGAGGATACCCGAATTGACATAGTACTGCATCAACGAGACCACGTCAATCTTGTAGGAGAAGGAATATTCCCCGTCAAGAAAGGCGGGGTACTTGAATCCCTCCGCGATCGCAGTCTCCTTGTAGAACTTGATCTGCTGCATCATATCGGCCTTGGCTTCCTCGATGGTGTCGCCGGCTCCAGAGAATATTTCCTTGCTGCAATAGACGTTGAAAGTTCCGTCCGTAGCTCTTTCGATAACCGCTTCTATAACCATAACTCAATTCTTTTATCGTTGTGATATGGGGCTTATTTCAGCCCCATATCCTTTTTCATCTTGTTTTCAAGCCCCTTGCCTAACTCTTTCCCTTTGTGGTAGGGAACTGGGTAAGTCCGGCTTCCCTTTCTGTAGATCACGTGGCTTCCAGACTGCCTTAGCCTTTCCCAGCCATTCCCCTTAATAAGGTCGTGAAATTCATCATACTTCGTATCGCATATTGTTTGGTATTGCGAAGGTAGTAATATTTCTAATAATTACAAGATTTATCAATAGAAATTTTACGTTTATTTATAGAGTTGAAAAAGCCAAGCAGCTGAAATGGGCGAAAAATTGACATAGTGATTTTATCCTGTTGTGAATTGCTTTCAGATTTTGTATATTCGTTCTTTGAACACAATTCTATAGGCCAAGGACCCAGGATCAAGTCCAAAACCTTGTATTAAGTAATCCTTAAAAAACAACTTGGTTATCTTTGATTGTCTTTTCGGTCTGGCTATCTTTCCTCATCAGTCATGTGCCACCGGCACACTCCTTCTTCCAAAAGACATCTATCCTCGAAAACACAAAGAAGTTGTTTTGATTTGTTTGAAATGTTCTTAGAGGTGAAATAATGGTCGCGAAGGCATCGCTTTATGGCGAAAACGTCTCCGAAAATGGACGCGTAGAGACTTTCGGTGGCGTTTAGAGACCAAAATGTCTTTGGAGATGGCAATCTGGGGTGTCAATGGCGTTCTCCAGCACCTCGCGAAAAGATATATATGAATCCATGCTTTACCCTTGATCCAAGAAAACACATTATGGATAAGATGCGAATCAGAGATAAATTCACTAAATTTGTAGGAACAATTTAAAAATGGAGGGCATTATGATACTAAAGGATCAGATTGAGGCTCTGCATCAGCGGTTGGAGACGTTGGGGAGGTGTCTTTGACATCCCTGGGAAACGTGGGCAGGTAGCCGCATTGCAGAAGAAGACGGAGTCGCCGGACTTTTGGAACGACCCTAAGGCAGCCGAGGTGTTCATGAAGAACCTGAACGGTGTAAAGTCTTGGGTCACAGGATTCGACAAGGCTTCCACCGAGGTGGATGATCTGGATGTTCTGTACGATTTTGCCAAGGAAAGTCTGGGCGGAAGCACCGACGAGACAGTCACCACAGCGGAGACGCAGGAACTCGACGAGTCATATTCAAAGGCGGTTGAGGATGTCGAGGCGTTGGAGCTTAGGAATATGTTGGGCGCGGAAGGGGACAACCTTGGAGCCGTGCTGACGATAAATTCCGGAGCGGGCGGCACCGAGGCGAACGACTGGAGTTCGATGCTGATGAGGATGTATATGCGCTGGGGCGAGAGGAACGGTTACAAAGTGACTGTCACTGACCTTCTTGAAGGTGACGAGGCGGGAATAAAGTCGGCCACGATCCAGGTCGAGGGCGACTATGCCTACGGCTATCTCAAGGCTGAGAATGGTGTGCACAGACTCGTGCGCCTTTCTCCGTTCAACGCCCAGGGCAAGCGCCAGACCACATTCTCGTCCGTTTTCGTCTATCCTTTGGTCGATGACACGATCAACATCGAGATAAACCCTTCGGACTTGGAATGGGACACGTTCCGTTCCGGTGGCCACGGCGGCCAGAACGTCAACAAGGTCGAGACCGGAGTCCGCGTGCGGCATATCCCTTCAGGGATAGTAGTGGAGAACACGGAGTCCCGCTTCCAGCAGGACAACAGGCAGAACGCCCTCCGCATCCTCCGGTCAAGGCTCTATGACCTTGAGCTGAAGAAGCGTCAGGAGAAGCAGGCCGAGATCGAAGGCACGAAAAAGAAGATCGAGTGGGGCTCGCAGATCCGCTCCTACGTCCTTCATCCGTACAAGATGGTCAAGGACCTGAGGACCGGCTATTCCACCGCCGACACCCAAGGCGTGCTTGACGGCGACCTGAACGAGTTTATGAAGCGCTACCTGATGCAGGAAGGCTCCGGCGGCACCACTGCTCCGATTGAAGACATTGACTGATAATCACTAAAAATATTTCATTAATATGGCAGAATTCAAATACGCTCCGATGTTCCAGCTGGGACCGGACACAACTGAGTACTACAAGCTGACGAGCGAGGGCGTGTCCCTTGGCGAGTTCGAGGGGCATCCTATCCTTAAGGTGGCTCCTGAGGCTTTGACTATGCTTGCGAACGCCGCTTTCAGGGATGTGAACTTCCTTCTGAGGCCGGCACACAACCAGCAGGTCGCCAAGATCCTGAGCGATCCGGAGGCTTCCGACAATGACAAATACGTGGCTCTGCGCTTCCTGCGCAACGCCGAGGTGTCCGCCAAAGGCAAATTGCCTTTCTGCCAGGACACAGGTACAGCGATTATCCACGGAGAAAAGGGACAGCAGGTCTGGACCGGCTTCGATGACGCCGAGGCTCTCTCGAAGGGAGTTTACAAGACTTACACCGAGGAGAATCTTCGCTACAGCCAGAACGCTCCTCTGGATATGTACAAGGAAATCAACACGAAGTGCAACCTCCCGGCCCAAATCGACATCGAGGCTGAGGAGGGTATGGAATATAAGTTCCTCTGCGTCGTGAAGGGTGGCGGCTCGGCCAACAAGACCTACCTCTATCAGATGACCAAGGCTGTCCTCAATCCTGGCACTCTCGTGCCTTTCCTTGTGGAGAAGATGAAGACTCTCGGAACGGCGGCCTGCCCTCCTTACCACATCGCGTTCGTGATCGGCGGCACATCGGCAGAGAAGAACCTTCTGACTGTAAAGCTGGCGTCAACCCATTACTATGACTCCCTGCCTACGACCGGTGACGAGACCGGACGCGCTTTCCGTGACATCGAGCTGGAGAAACAGGTGCTTGAGGAGGCTTACAAGATCGGTCTCGGAGCACAGTTCGGAGGCAAGTATTTCGCACATGACGTCAGAATCGTCCGTCTGCCTCGCCACGGCGCGAGCTGCCCGATCGGCCTTGGAGTAAGCTGCTCGGCCGACCGCAACATCAAGGCGAAGATCAACAAAGACGGTGTCTGGATCGAGAAACTTGACGATAACCCTACACAGTGGATTCCTGAGTCCCTGCGCCAGGCCGGTGAGGGCGAAGGCGTGGTCGTTGACCTCGACAAGCCTATGAGCGAGATCTGCAAGCTTCTCAGCCAGTACCCTGTCTCCACCCGTCTGAGTCTTAACGGAACCATCATCGTGGCCCGTGACATCGCTCACGCCCGCCTTAAGGAAAGACTTGACAGAGGCGAGGATCTACCGCAGTACTTCAAGGATCATCCGGTGTTCTACGCCGGCCCGGCCAAGACTCCGGAAGGAATGGCCTGCGGCTCAATGGGACCTACCACGGCCAACCGTATGGACCCTTACGTTGATCTCTTCCAGGATCACGGCGGCAGTATGATCATGATCGCCAAGGGCAACCGTACCCAGGTCGTCACCGATGCCTGCAAGAAGCACGGTGGATTCTACCTCGGCTCGATCGGCGGCCCTGCGGCTGTCCTCTCCTACGAGAGCATCAAGAGCATCGAGTGCGTTGAATATCCAGACCTCGGAATGGAAGCCATCTGGAAGATCCGCGTGGAGAACTTCCCTGCGTTCATCCTCGTCGATGACAAGGGCAACGACTTCTTCAAGCAGTTAGGACTTTAATCAAACACAAATACACAGGATGAAGAATATTGTCACCCTGATGATCGCGGTTGCGCTGCCTGTTCTTATGGCCGCGCAGCCGCAATCTTCTTTTAAGCTTGAATGGGCCTCGACCGGCTCGCATTGTGTCATCGGCGGCGGCCCGTCTCTGGAGTTTCAGAAAAAGGCCTTCAACCATGTCGCATGGCGTGGGGAGAAGGTGTTCGCGCAGGCCGTAGTGTCGTCGGAGGAGGAGTTGAAGGATGTACGGCTGTCAGTCTCTGACCTGCGTAACGGCAAGTCTCTGATCGGGGCGGAGAACATCCGTCTACAATTCGTCAGCTACGTTGTCTCCGACTTGCTCGACACGACCAAGTACGGCCAGTGCGGCTCCCGCGAGGACAAGTCCAAGTGGGGGGAAGTGCTTGTGGCCGACGTGCTTGACATCAATGATTCCATGACGGTTCCGGCTGGACGAAAGCAGCCGGTCTGGATGACCGTGAGCGTTCCTTCGGATGCGAGGCCGGGAAAATATTCAGGAAAACTGACAGTCACTTCCTCCAATGCCAAGGCTCGCAGCCTCAATGTGGAACTGACCGTGGCTGGTCATGTCCTGCCGCCGGCCCGTGACTGGGCTTTCCATCTGGATCTGTGGCAGAATCCATATTCAGTGGCGCGCTACGAAAACGTTCCCCTTTGGAGCGACGCTCATTTTGAGGCGATGCGTCCGGTTATGAAGATGCTTGCCGAAGCCGGCCAGAAATCCGTCACCGCTACCATCATGAACCGTCCGTGGAATGGCCAGACAGAGGATGCCTTCGGCTCGATGGTGACCAAGATCCGCCGCATCGACGGAACTTGGCTCTACGACTACACAATCTTCGACCGTTGGGTGGAGTTCATGTTCTCCCTCGGAATTGATAAGCAGATCAACTGCTACTCAATGATCCCGTGGGCGTTGGAGTTTGACTATTACGATCAGGCTACTTCCTCGAACACGACAATCCAGGCCACTCCAGGCAGTCAGGAGTACAATGAATATTGGGGCTCTTTCATCGCTGACTTCGCACGTCATCTGAAATCGAAAGGTTGGTTCGAGAAGACTATGATAGCGATGGATGAGCGTCCTATGGAATCTATGCAGGAGGTGCTTTCTCTTATCCGTAATATTGAGCCGGGCTTCAAGATTTCATTGGCCGGGAACTATCATGAGCCGATCAACCATGAGATTGCAGATTTCAGCGAGGGATTCGCTCCTAAGAAGGAGTTCCCGGAATCAGCCAAGGCCAGGAGAAAGGAACTTGGATTGACAACGACAATCTACACCTGCTGCGCGGAGGCTCATCCGAACATGTTCGTGATCTCCGATCCTGACGAGGCCGCATGGCTTGGATGGTTCGCCCAAGCCGAGAACTATGACGGTTACCTCCGCTGGGCCTACAACAGCTGGACCTTGGATCCGCTCACTGACACTCGTTTCCGCACCTGGCCTGCCGGTGACTGCTTCGTGGTCTATCCCGGTGGCCGTGGCAGCGTCCGTTTCTCCAAACTCACCGAAGGCATCCAGGACTTCGAGAAAGTCCGCATCCTCCGCGCCCAGTGGCAGAAAGAAGGCAACGAGGCCAAACTCGCTCAACTGACCGAAGTCCTCAAGCCTTTCACCTCTGATAAGATCCTCGAAGAAGGCCCGGCCAAAGCCCTCGCCGCCGCCAAGTCCTTCCTCGACAAACAATAAGGCGAACATCATTTTTATGTAAAAATGATCTTGTCGGGCTTGCTGATTCTCTTGGGCGACGATTATGGGGTAAAATGTTGCCCGAGGGTGTCTGCTTGCACTCTCGGGCAACAAAAATGAGGGAAAATGCTACTTGACCTTGATGGAGTTGAGGAGGTCGAGCTTGCCGGTGTCGGTGAGGTGGATTATGAGCTCACCGAAGAGGGTGTTCTGCCAGGCGAACCAGGCGCGGGTGAACTTGCTCGCATCATCCTTATAAAAGGACTCGTGCATGAAGCCGGTGCCGGCGTCGGTCTTCATCAGTGTCTCGACGCACCATTTGATCTCCTTGTCGTCCTGGGACGTGAAGGCCTTCATCATTATGCTCATTGGCCAGATGTAGTCGTAACCGATGTGCGGACCGCCGATTCCCTCGCCGGCCTTGCCTTTGAAGAAATACGGATTGTCCTCGCTCCAGACGAACCTGCGGGTGTTCTGGTAGATAGGATCGTTGATGTCAATGTCACCGAGGTAGGCCATCGCCAGAAGGCTCGGCACGTTGGCATCGTCCATCATCAGCTGGTTGCCGAAACCGTCCACCTCAAAGGCGAAGATCTTGCCGTACTTCGGGTGGTTCACGACGGCATATTCATAGAGAGCTTTCTCCACTTCGGCGGCGAGGTCGAGGCATTCCTTCGCGAGTTTCTTGTTGTGGTTGACCTCGGCGAGGATCTCGGCGGCCTTGCGCAAAGAGGTGACAGCGAAGAAGTTGGAAGGAACCAGGAACTCGAACATCGTGGCGTCGTCGGACGGACGGAAAGCTGAGGCGATAAGGCCTACGGGCTTGACAGGGTTGCCGCGGCCGTCGTTGGACTTGGTGTCGAACTGGCGGTCTGTCTTTCTGGCGAACCTGTAAGGACCCGGGCCATCCTTGCGCTGCTGCTCCTTGAAGGTCTTTAGGGTGGCCTGGATGGAATTCAGCCAAGTCTCTCCGAAAACGGAATCGTCACCGGTCACCTTCCAGTACTGGTAGGCGAGACGGATCGGGTAGCAGTGTGAGTCGATCTCCCATTTGCGCTCGTGGTCGTAAGGATTCATATCCGTGAGGTCGGACTCCCACTCGCTGCCGGTAGGGCCTTCGTTGAAGGCGTTGGCATACGGATCCAAGCAGATCAGCGAGAACTGGCAGTTGATCACGCCGGCGAGCATATTCTTAAGATGTTCATCCTGATTGGCCAGCTGGATGTATGGCCATACCTGCGCTCCGGAGTCACGTAGCCACATCGCGTGGATGTCACCGGTGTAAACGAAGGTCCTGAAGTTGCCGTCGTCGTCCTTGCCGAAGTGTACGGTGGTGTCAAGGGTGTTCGGGTAGCAGTTGGCGAACATCCAGGCGAGGCGCTGGTTCTTCAGGATGCCTTGCATCTGGGTGATCTTGTTCTCGACGGCCTCGGAGCGGAAAAGACGCCTTTCTGGAGCCGGACGCTGCGACTCGTAGGTTTTGGTGTTGCTCGTGGCAGTCGCTTTGACAGGCTCGGCGGCCAGACTAGTTGGCTCGGCGACCAGACTAGTTGGATCGGCTGCCAGACTGGTTGGCTCGGCGGCCGGTTGGTGATCCTGCCGAACCACATCGTCCGGTGCCTGGGCTTGTGTCAAAGTACCTGAGAGCAGAAAAATGGCCGAAGCCAGAAGAAGTGTGCGTTTCATTACTTTATTTTTCATTAGTGTATGAATATGGTCTGTCCTCCTTTGCGGTTCCTCTCACCGTGTCA
>SAMEA3663097__coassemble_548_pt1 | contig 22203 bp, 14 predicted proteins | sample SAMEA3663097__metabat2_low_PE_002 | metagenome-assembled genome bin SAMEA3663097 (sample SAMEA3663097) | pig gut metagenome | biome: pig gut; feature: pig-associated habitat; material: faeces | place: France | collected 2012 | reverse complement strand
CTACTTCGACAACAAGCGCCTTGAGACCGGATGCCATCGCTGGTATCCAGGGGCAAGTGTCGAGAGAGCCGCTCATGCCATTGACATGAACAGGATCCATCCGGGTTGGACTCCAGGCTTCAACAACGCCGAACTCAACGGCAACAGGGCCGTTTACGATTTCAACAATCCTTACACGACTTACAGTACCTACACGACCGCGCTCCGCACCAACGACGAAGTCGCAAGCCACTATGGTGAGGCTATCGAGGTTGAGGGTCACAAGTTCTTCGACGCTGAAAAGTTTGAATAATGTAAACGCTCCCGTCACGGGAGCCAACAAAAAAACGCTTACAATGAAATCAGAAAAAACAATATCCGCATTTCTCTCGGTCCTGGCGGTCCTATTTTCGGCTGTGTCCTGCAAGGATGATGGCGGCACGTCCGGTTCAAGCTCCGAGTGTTATTTCTTCCAGGAGTCCTTCTCATTTAACGTGACCTCCAACCCGGAGGTCGAGATTCCGGTCGTTCGTCTCGGAACATCCGGCGATGTCAGCGTAAATGTCTCATTCACGGGATCATCCTTGTTCACTGTTCCTTCCCAGGTTACCATCAAGGATGGCGAGAGGGTCGGTAACCTTGTTGTGACCTATGACAAGTCTCAGCTTGCCTTCAACGAGACTTACGAGTTGAACCTCTCAATTTCTGACTATACCTCCCTTTTCGGCTATGGCAAGGCCGTCGCAACGATCGAGTACCCTACCTCTTACTATGAATATGGTAAAGGCACCATCGAGGAAGGATGGTGGGGTGAGCAGGAGGACAAGGTTATGTACGCCCGTGACTATGCCAAGAATATTCTCCAGTGTTATCTTCCTGACTGTTGGGGTCACGACACCGGCGCCGGCTACGATGTACAGGACTATGTCTTCTACTGGAACACCGAGACCAACAAGGTCTATGTGCCTCTTCAGTATATGGGTACAACGGGCGGCGACAAGATCCAATGGAACATCGCCGACCGAGGTGTGCTTGCCTGTATGTTCGGTGGTCCTGGACACAAGGAGGGAAGTTCCGCTTGGATGAGTTATGTGGATGGCTGGTACAAGGACGCTGGCCTGACACAGCCTTGCTACGATCCTGCCAAGAAGATGTTCTATCTTTCCGACACAGCCGCTGTTGATCCTGCCACTGGAAAGGTTGTATATGGCACAGCCGGAACGTTCGATGTGTTCAAACTTTCAGAATAAGATAGGTTGGGATAATATGATTAACCGGTCTGCCTGTCTGGTCAGACCGGTTTTTATGTCTTCAGTCCGTAGGGAAGACCACTCCGGCCTGGCGGCGGATCTCGTCAAGGATCTCAGCTGTGACAAGTGATGTCTCAAGGCTGTTGACGGACGATTCAAGGCGGCCTGAATCCAGCACGTCGATGAATTCCTTGAACTCGCAGAGGTACTCGTCAGCGTCAACCGGCACGGAGATGTTCTCAGCCTGAGGGCCTGAGGACCGTCCGGAGGTCGGTGCGCCGCGTCTGGTCAGCGATGCCTCACGGGTGATGTGGATCTGGTCCAGCGACAATATTCCTCCGTCGCAGGAAATCTCGGTGCGAAGGTTCGAGTCCGCTATCTTTGAATATATTACCGTGGCGTCCATCCCTTCATATTCAAAGATCACACTGCCTTGCAGGTCAACACGTTTACTTATGGCCCCCACCGGCACCTCGCAGGTCGTGACGCTGGCCTTGATTCCTTTCGGCCGGCCGAAAAGTGAGACCATCGGATAGACCGTGTATATTCCTATGTCCATCAGCGCCCCGCCGCAGCGTTCCGGATTCAGCGAGCTTGGCACCGGCGAATCCTCCTCCCCGGCGATGATCCTCTTGACAAGGTCGTATTTCGAGGAATACTGGCAGAATGACGCGAAGAAATGACGGACATTCCCCAGTTCGTTGAGCCTTAGTCTGGCGTTCCTGAAATTCGGAGTCAGCGTGGAGATCATCGCTTCCATCAGCATCACACCGTTCTCCCTTGCTGCTTTGACCATCTCGCTCACTTCGCGGGCGTTGGAGGCCATCGGCTTCTCGCACAGCACGTGCTTGTGGTGCCTCAGGCACTTGATCGCGATGTCGTGGTGCGTGTCGTTGGGAGTCCCGATATAGATCGCGTCGATTTCAGGATCGGATGCCATCTCGTCAACGTCCGTGTACACTTTCCCGATGCAATGCGCCTCGGCGAACCTCTTCCCACTTTCCCGCGAGCGGGAGCACACCGCCGCGGCCTCGAACCGTGGCTCCATCACGGCCCCTTTGAGAACCCAGTCACTGATGCGACCGGTGCCTACTATTCCGAATCTTGTCTTTTTCATTTCAACGCCCCTCTAAGTTCAAGATAATCAATCGCCGCGGTCTTTGCGGAAGCTTTCCCCGCCGTGTCTATGGTCATTACATCGTAGCCGAATCTCGGTACAAGCCCGGCGGTCTTGTCGCTGAGCTCAGGTTCGATGAGAATCAGTCCGCTGACCGCCTTTTTCATCTTGTAGGCCGCCTTGACCACGGCTTCGGAGGCGAAAGTGTCACAGACAAGGTATATCCTGTCCTTGTCCGTGAACTTCTCTTTCGCGATCTTCTTCACAATAAACTCCACGTCCTTCCCTTTTTCGTGGAAGGCGGTCGCATAGCCGATCAGCCCCTCTGGAACCAACGCCTTCACAAACCCTTCAGGGTAAGCGGTTTTCAGCGGTTCGTGGAAGAATATGACAACCGGCCTTGGCCCCAGCGAGTCTGGGAAGAAGCCTTTCTCGTCAGCGGGCTTGAATACCTTACCGAATATCTTGTCACTGTTGTGGTAGAAACTCAACTCCTCCACGATTATCCTGCTTCCGTTCTCAGCCTTCACCCTTTCGCGAGGGCTGGATTCCTTGAATATGTTCAGTCCGATGATGCCCAATAGGGAGACCAGCAAGGACGCGACTACCGAAATGATCACTTTTTTCATTACCGCATCAATATTTAATGTTTTACACTATCACAAAAATAATTAAATTTGTACGAATATGCCAAAGTTTAACCCCATATCGCGTTGGTCCGAAAGGAACCAGCTCCTTGTGCTCAGCCTCGTCGTCGGAATCGTGGTCGGGCTTGCCGCCGTGCTGCTCAAGACCTTGATCTCGGTGCTCCAGGAGGGCTTGCGTGACGCCTTCGGAGGAGTCCTGGGCGGATCATTGTACTATCTTGCACTGCCTGGAATCGGAATGCTCCTTGCGATGCTGTTCTGCAAGTATGTGATCAAGGACAGTATCGGCCACGGTGTCACCAAGGCCCTTCAGGCGGTCTCAAGGCACGAGTCCAGGATCAAGCCGCACAATATGTGGTCTTCCGTCGCCGCGAGTTCCGTCACCATCGGATTCGGCGGATCCGTCGGGGCGGAGGCCCCGATCGTCTATACCGGAGCCGCCATCGGATCCAACTTCGCCCGCTATATGGGATTGTCCTACAGGAGTATGACTGTGCTGCTGGGCTGTGGTGCCGCGGCCGCCGTGGCTGGAATATTCAAGGCTCCTCTCGCCGGAGTCCTTTTCGTGCTGGAGATCCTGCTGTTCAACATTTCGATGACCTCAATGATGCCGCTGCTGCTGTCAACCGTCTCAGCCACAGTGGTCTCCTATACTCTTCTTGGCTCATCCACCCCGTTCGAATGCACCCTTACCCCGTTCGTGCTCAAGAATATTCCTTATTACATCATTCTTGGACTTTTCTGCGGGGCGTGCTCCATCTATTTCATCCGTACGACCTTGAAGCTGGAGGACCGGATCGGCAAGATGGAGAATGTCTATCTGAAATGGATAATGTGCGCGGTCGGGCTCGGAATCCTGATATTCCTTTTCCCTCCGCTCTATGGCGAAGGCTATGAGTCTCTTGGTGTGCTGCTTAACGGGAAGGAACTTTCGCTTGACGGACAGACTCCGCTTGCGTTTCTGGCACACAGCCCGTGGTCCGTGCCGATCTTTTTCATGCTGATCCTTTTGTTGAAGGTGTTCTCCATGACATTGACTAATGCCGGTGGAGGAGTGGGTGGAACTTTCGGTCCGACCCTGTTCGTCGGCGCGATCGCGGGATTCGTTGTGGCGAGAACACTCAATATGCTTTTTGACGGGACTGCGACCTCGATTCCGGAACAGAACTTCGTGTTGGTCGGGATGGCCGGGCTGATGGCCGGCGTGATGCAGGCCCCGATGACGGCGATCTTCCTTATCGCCGAGATCTCAGGAGGTTACGACCTGTTCCTGCCTTTGATCCTTACCTCGACCATCGCTTTCGGAACGACCAGAATTGTCGAGAAATATTCCATCTACACCAAACGTATAGCCCAGAGAGGAGAACTCCTGACCCACGACAGCGACCAGGCCGTGCTGACCTTGCTTAAGGTCTCCGACGTGATTGAGACAGACTTCTCCACGGTGAAGATAGACGACACCCTCGGCCGCCTTGTCGAGGTCGTCTCCGAATCCACCAGAAACATATTCCCTGTTCTGGACTCGGTGGACCGTTTTCAAGGGTTCGTCTCTTTGGAGGACATCCGCAAGGACATGTTCCGGACCGATGAATATGAGACCCTGCACGTCTTCAACTTCATGCGGAGCGCCGAGGAATATGTCTATGAGGACGAGAAGATGGATTCTGTGATGAAAAAGTTCGAGGTCACATCGGCTTGGAACCTTCCTGTGGTGAGGCGTGACAGAACCTACGTCGGGTTCGTCTCCAAGTCCAAGATCTTCTCGGCTTACCGGGACGAGCTGAAGGTCGTTTCCCAGGATTAATTGATAACACTCTGAATATGAAGAATATCTATATTGATTATATTGCCCGTGCCATCGGAGTCAAGGATTGGCAGGTCGAGAACTGCGTACATCTTTTCGAGGAGGGCAACACGATTCCGTTCATCAGCCGTTACAGGAAGGAGAAGACCGGAGGGTTGGACGATGTAGCCGTCGCCGAGATCAAGCACTGGAACGATGTGTTCACGGAGATGGAGAAGAGGAAGGAGGGCATACTGTCCACGATCTCCGAGCAGGGAAAGCTTACGGACGAGTTGCGCTCCAAGATTGAGAATTGTGTGGTGGCCAGTGAGTTGGAGGATCTGTATCTGCCGTACAGACCTAAGAGGAGAACCCGTGCCACGATGGCGAAGGAGAAAGGTCTGGAGCCGTTGGCTGACAAGATGTGGAAGGTTGAGGTGGCTGACCCGGAGACTGAGGCCCGAAAATATGTCGGGGATAAGGTCGGTTCGGTTGAGGAGGCCCTTGCCGGAGCCCGTGACATCATCGCCGAGCGGCTTTCCGAATCGCAGACCGTCCGTGAGAACCTCAGGCACATATTCAGAACCCGCAGGATAGAGTCCAAGGCCACAAAAGCGGCCTCAAGCAATGCCGAGGCTTCGAAGTACAGGACTTATTTCAATTTCTCGATGCCGCTCCAGAGGATTCCTTCGCATAACCTTTTGGCGATACTTCGTGCTGAGAATGAGGGCTTTTTGTCTGTAGGGCTCGATGCGGATCCGGAGAAATGCGGCAACAAGATTTATTATGATTTTTGTCAGGAACATCGTTATCCTGGCTCCAAGCTTGCCGACCAGATCCGTCAGGCCGTTGATGACGCTTATAAGCGTTTGCTTGAGCCATCGTTGACCAACGAGATTGTCAAAGAGGCCAAGGAAAAGGCTGACATCGAGTCGATTAACGTTTTCGGAGAGAATCTCACGCAGCTTCTGCTTTCCGCTCCGGTAGGCCAGAAGAGGACAATGGCGATTGACCCTGGTTTCCGCAACGGTTGCAAGATCGTCTGCCTGGACGAGCAGGGAAACCTCCTGCACCACGAGATCATATTCCCTCACCCGCCTCAGAGCGAGAAGATCAAGTCAATAATGGCTGTTTCCTCAATGATTGATGAATATGCCATCGAGGTCATCGCCATCGGCAACGGCACGGCATCCCGTGAGACGGAGGACTTCATCAAACGTGTCGGGATTCCGGAGAACGTCAAGGTGTTCACTGTCAGCGAGGACGGAGCGTCGATATATTCGGCCTCCGAGGTCGCGAGGCAGGAGTTTCCGGATGAGGATGTGACAGTCAGGGGAGCGGTGTCGATCGGCCGACGTCTGATGGATCCGCTTTCGGAGCTCGTCAAGATCGACCCTAAGTCATTGGGTGTGGGGCAGTACCAGCACGATGTGGATCAGAATCTGCTTCGGGAGAAACTGGACAACACCGTGGTCATCTGCGTGAACAGCGTCGGAGTGAATCTCAACACCGCCAGTCCTTACCTCTTGAGTTATGTCTCGGGCATCGGTCCGGCTTTGGCATCGAACATTGTGGAGTACCGCTCTTCGATCAAGGGCTTCTCCTCCAGAACCCAACTCCGTAAGGTCCCGAAACTCGGCCCGAAGGCTTTCGAGCAGTGCGCCGGCTTCCTTCGCATCCAGAACGCCGAGAATCCTCTCGACAACTCAGCCGTGCACCCAGAGTGCTATCACATCGTTGACAGGATGGCTTCCGATCTGGGTGTCAGCACCAAGGAACTGGTCGGAAATGAGGAGTTGATCAAGAAGATCGATCCGTCGGCCTACGTGGAGGGTGAGTTCGGCCTTCCAACGATCAATGATATTCTGAAGGAATTGGCCAAGCCCGGCCGTGACCCTCGCCAGAGCGCCCTGGAATTCAGTTTCGCCGAGGATATCCACGAGATTGATGACCTCAAGCCGGGTATGGAACTGCCGGGAATCGTCACGAACGTGACCGCTTTCGGAGCCTTTGTTGACATTGGCATCCACGAGAACGGCCTAATCCACGTCTCCCAGATGCGTGGCCAGAAAGTGAAACTCCACCAAAAAGTCACCGTCAGCGTCCTCGATGTCGATCTCGACCGCAAACGCATCTCGCTCCGTCTTTTGACCGGAAAGTAAACCGTTCGGTCGCTGAGCTTGTGGTTCGATGAAGCTCACCAACCATCGAATCACCCAAGTGAGAAGCTGTTTTGAATTGTTTGAAATGTTCTTTGAGGTGAAAAATCTTCATTTTCTTCCCGTTTCTTCAGTCAGATAGCACCGCTATCTTCCTTGGAAGAAGCGGTCGAAACTGAAGTTTTTCACTCTCAAACCTTCAAACAAACAATTCAAAACAGCTTCTGAATAACTTAGTTAGCTGATTCTGCGGTCGCTGAGCTTGTCAAAGCATCGAAGCACCCCATAGTTCAGTGATGTGCCGTCACGAACCTTAGCCACCCGCGGCTATAAGCGGGAGGGGCCCAGCCTCCGGCTGGGAGGGACGGAGCGCGAAGCGCGGAGGGTTCGTGACGGCATTTCACTGAAAAGGGATAAAAACGGTAGGCAGGTGTCGAAATGTTAGTGGATATTTGAATATTATTTCTTTTCAAAAGAGAAATTTGATTATCTTTGTGGAAATGTAAGTATAACTAACAGATTACTCATATTCCGTATTATATTATGAGCGCGACAAGAAGTATATGTGACAACAAGGCGGTAGTTTATCTGCTGTCCGTATTGGCCATTGTGCTTTGGGGAATGTCCTACATCTGGAGCGACCGACTGATCGCCCTCGGAGTCCCGATTTCATATTTCGTCCCGTTAAGGATTTTTGTCGCCGGAATCATACTTCTTCTCTTCAACATCCTCACAAAGAACTTCCGCCTGATAGCCCGCAAAGATATCTGGAAATTTTTGCTGCTCGCTCTCTTTGAGCCACTTATCTACTTCTTCTGCGAGACCTACGGCATAAAAGAGACCGGCTCGCCGACCATCAGCGCGATGATCATCGCCTCAGTACCGATCTTCTCAGTAGGAGCCGGTGCCCTGTTCTTCAAAGAGCGTATCTCGATCCTGAACGGCTTCGGAATCGCCGTGACCCTGGCCGGCATCTGTCTGGTCCTTCTCAAGCAAGGAGGAGATGAAGGTGTGCCGCAGAATTTCATCCTCGGAGTCGTGCTCCTGATGATAGCCGTCTTCTCAGAGGTCGGCCACGCCTCTTTGACAAAACTTCTCGCCGACGGCTACAAGCCTCAGGTCATCGTGATGTACCAGTTCCTGATCGGAACCGTGTACTTCCTGCCGTTCTTCCTGACGAGAGGCATCGAGAATTTCGACGCGAGACTCGTCTCATGGGAAGTCCTGGAACCTATCCTCTGTCTCGCAGTCCTATGCTCCAGCCTTGCCTTCTCTCTGTGGGCCATGGCAATCAAGAAGTTAGGCGTGGGCAAGTCCAGCGTCTTCCTCGCCATGATGTGCGTAGCCACCGCCCTCGTCGCCGAAGTCATCGGCCGCGAGCACCTCTCCCTCTTCCAATGGCTCGGCGTCCTCATCGCCGTCCTCGGCATCGTCCTCTCCCAGTACTGCTGCACAAAGAATTGTAAGGTGGCATAGTCCTTTCCGCTATCTTCTTTTAATAGGTGAAAGCTGGCAAGACGCTATCGCCTTATTGCCTATTCATTGCGCCTAAAAACTTATGTCAAGTTTTTTACGTAAATAATATGACATTTGCTATATTTGTAAAACAAAATACTATGTGTGAATATGGTTGTATCAAGGCAGATTAAAGATAAACTGTCATCAACGCCGGCAGGAGTTATTTTGACAATAAGAGACTTTGGCTTAGAGATGCGATACCAGCAGGCTCTTGTCAAAGCTTTAAGCCGTCTTGTACAGCAAGGAGGATTACAGAGGATTGCAAAAGGAAAGTATTATGTCCCTAAGAAAACCATATTCGGAATGTTGAAACCAACAGAATCAGAACTTATAAAGGACTATTTAGGACAAAACGGAAAAATCATTGGATATGTGACTGGAAATATGGCATTTGCATCTATGGGACTGACAACCCAGATAAGTTCGTCCATTATAATCGGGACGAACAAATATCGTAGGCCAGTGACGCGGAACGGGTTGAAAATCTCATTCTTGCAACAAGGTAATCAGATTACATCGGAAAATATTCCTATGCTCAGAATATTGGATGCCTTAAGATTCTTAAAAAAGATACCGGCGTCCTCTCCTGATGAATGTGTAGTAAATGTATCTAATATAATTAGGAAACTATCCGATGCAAGACAAAAAGAACTGGCGGAACTTTCATTGGCGTATCCGCCTTGTGTCAGAGCTTTGTTGGGAGCCATATATGAATTGATAGGCATCGACACATACCTTATCAGGCAGACTTTGAATGGAATGACATCCTACAAATTGCCAATTTCGGAAACTGCATTGCCGAACAAAAAGAATTGGAATATAACTCACGTCCTCTAAAAGCTGGAATATGACGAAAAGACGCTTGTGAAGAGATCTTTGAGCCTCTGAAAGCGTGATTTGCACAAATTAACGCCTTTGAAGGAGCATCCTTACTTCGTTTAACTGACAATGCACTTCCACTCTCATAAGAAAATATATACCTGAAAATCGTCCTCCGTATAGTACCAACGTCCGGACGATTGCGAGCAATGGTATGTCGTGTCTTTAGAATTAGCCAGACATAATAATGTCGTGCGGCTGGGGGGCTGCAGACTATTTCCATAATATGCCCATAACACTCTGGTGTGCGAATGTTCTTTCATACACGGAAGAGCGTCCTCCTATTTTTATAGGACTGAGAATGTACAAAAGAAGGCCTTTTTATGTACCAAATATGCAGAGACAAACAATTGGTATAGGAGCGCACTTCCGGTGCACCAAATGAACTATGATAAGAGGCAAAGGCAACATTTCTGATTCTCTTTCACCAACCTTGCCATGCGACATAGTATGTTCAGATCCGGATGGTTATTATTTCGGGTGAAAAAAGGGTGGTTAGGCACCCGTGGAAACATTCCTGATTGGCATCGGGTGAGGAAAGCCACTTTTTTTCACCCGATGCATAAGCCCGGAATCATCCGTCACCTCTTGTCTTATTTGATGACCAGGATAGTGCGCTTTTTTTGTTGGTATTCAGCGAATTACCTGTCATCGCTTGATAATCAGCGAGTGGCTAATATGTCGCCTATGTCGATTGTCGACTATGGATAAAGCCTTAACGTTTTGATTCTAATATAAGCCCGTTGGTCTCCGAGTTCGTAGAAGTGACCGACCAATATTGCCATTCCGTGGCATTTCACTAATTTCCAACCGGAAACAATCCGGTCGGTGTTGTCATTTCCGAAAATATCACTATCTTAGCATCGTTTTAGGCCATTAGGCCCGAAACAGACATATTTGATGAAAGTGTTTTCGCACTATCCTTAGTAAGAAATCTGACAGTTTCCAAAGCACAAGGGTAACGACAACACCATTTCATCTGTATTCGCTTGCGTGTACCCTACACTCAACGATACAGGTGTGGGGATTGTTTCCGTTTTATTTGTGCTTGGGCTTTGTCAGAGCCTCTTACTAGATAAACGAATCGGCTCCACACTTTCTTTGTATATACTAACTTAATCGGCATCCGGGGCTGGGCTGCATATAAAATAGCGTGGATTATGCCCGAAAACGTAAAACGAACCAATTTGGAAAAAAGTGTTAAGACTGAACTCATCCGTTATGAGTTCAAGAATCATGTGGATTGCATTAGAGTAGATGATCTGTCGGTCGGTAGATGCTTAGATGGTCATGGTGAAGAACTGCCGGAAGATTGTCTGGAAGATTGCACGAGTGGACAATTTGAAGGGAACGGTACGGTTCGTGAGCCAGATAATGAAGGAAATGGCTGCATTGAGCGTCGTGCGGATTTTTCCGGAACTTTTGAGGTGACAAACTATAACCGCGAATCCAGGCAATTCTCTACGATAATATCCGCTGATTATTGTAAAAGATAACTCTTAATCATGTGTGAAATCAGATTTAACATGACTGATGATGAACTGAGTGTGCGTATTGCTACATATCTCGCCAATGTTCATCAGTTAAGAAACCAATTGAGAAATCAGTCTTGTTTGCAATTCATAGACAAGGCATGGTTCCCAAGTATTCGAAATAATGCTTTCAACCAATGGAAGAATATCATTTCAAATAACATCGCATCTCTTCATGCTTGTGTATCTATTGATGATTTGATAGATAGGCTGTGGAAAATAAAGGATAGTAGTAGCATAGTTGGTATCGGTGAGGTAACGGTACACAGAACAGCGGAAATTCTGGCCAATTTGTGGGATTTGGATATGAATGCAAACTGCTGGTCCATAGCATATGGTCAGATGACGTCATTCTGCGCTAGGAACACCATCACGAAAGAGGTTTTGATTGAAAGAGTTGCTGCCAAAGATGACAGGCTGGCCGAGATTACTTTGATGGATAAAATCATCTTTGTGAACTCATTATTGCTTTCGGACTCATTGGAAGTGGTTATATAACAATGGATTAATATGATTCAAAAAAAACAACTTATGAAACACGTAATGCTTAATCAAATTAAAATTGTGGCTATACTCCTGCTTGCATTTGTGGGATGTACCGAAAAAGAGACTCAGGTAGAAGTCTCATCTGTGTCGCTGAACACAGCGACAATCGAGATGGTTGAAGGCGAGACTTTCAGCCTTGTCGCCACCGTTCTGCCGAAGGACGCTGAATATGACGGCGTGATCTGGGCATCGTCCAACGCCTCGGTCGCAAGAGTGAATTCCGGCACCGTCACTGCCATCAAAGAAGGCATCACCACAATCACCGCCAGCGCCGGAGGCAAGTCGGCTACTTGTTCCGTAAAGGTCTCGACTAGAGTTGTGGCCGTAACGTCAATCACTCTTGACAAGACTTTTTTGTCAATGAAAGTGGGAGAAACAGAAACGATAACCGCAACGGTTAATCCTGACAATGCCACAGACAAAACAGTGACATGGGGTTCCTCAGATGTATCGGTTGCAACTGTGGCAGACGGTATAGTAACCGCTAAAAGTCCCGGAACAGTAACTGTCACTGCTAAATCAGGAATCTACACCACGGACTGCAATGTTACAGTTACGGTCGACATAGAATCACTCTCGCTAGATAAAACAAACCTGTCGTTGTCTATTGGCGAGACCGCACAACTGACTGCTACTGTGAAGCCAGACGATGCGACGGACAAGAATGTAAGTTGGACCTCGTCCGATGAGTCGGTCGCCAAAGTGGACAACGGCAAGGTGACCGCTGTCAAATCCGGCAAGGCGACAATTATCGCGAAATGCGGTGACAAGACCGCCGAGTGCGAGGTCACTGTTTATGCAAAGGTGACAGGAGTTAAGTTAAGCAGTTCGTCATTGCGCATGATGTCTGGAGATAAAGCTTTGCTTAAAGCAACAATAACTCCTGACAACGCTATGAATAAAAATATATCTTGGAGCAGTGATAATGAAACTGTTGCAGTTGTAAATAACGGAGAGGTAACAGCAAAGGCGGAGGGTAAGGCGACAATAACCGTTACCACGGAGGACGGACAATATACCGCAACATGCTCAGTTACTGTGACAAATGATATAACCTCATATGTTTATGCCGAATATTACGGTGGCTCAATGTCCATTATCAATGATTTAATACAATATGGAAGCAAGTTGAATTTTGGAGTCAAGAATAATTCAAAGAAGACGATCAAGGTCAAAAGCGTGCAGTTGATAGATGGTGTGACAGAAGCTAAAGGCAACGTGATGAACATAGGCTACGAAATAGAGGGGGGATCAAGTGCTGCATGGTCGATAACGATAGGAATATATGGAATTCATAAACCTATAGCCGAGTTTATATACGAATATGAAGGGAATGAATATTCCACCCGGGCTCAATATCGTGAGATAAGGTGGTAATTAAGAAAAACTTAACCGAACTATGCACTTTAGGCTTGCACTTAATAATGGGCACCATTTTACATCGCCTCACTATGACTTGCAAGCCTACTGTGCATAAACTCGAAACTTAATGAATCAAAAATGAAAAAAATAGTATCACTATTATTAGTTGCCATCTTGGTTTGCTTTGGATGCGAAAAGTATGATGATTCTGCGCTTAAGGCTGACATTAGCAGTCTGAAGTCAAGGATGGATGCTTTGGAGCGACAATGCAGTATACTGAATGATAATATTATATCATTACAGACGTTGATAAAGACTATACAAAGTAAGGATTGGATAGTTGGTATTTCAGATCTTTCTGATGGAAGCGGTTATTTAATCGAGTTGTCCTCAGGAAGAAAGATAACTTTACGCAACGGTACAGACGGAAAAGATGGCAGGGATGGAGCGGATGGATATACTCCGAAGATTAGTATAAGATTGTTTTCAGATGGATGCTATTATTGGACGATAGATGGCGATTGGTTACTAGTCGATGGGATGAAGGTTAAAGCAAGTGGTAAAGATGGGAAGGATGGTGTCGATGGTCAGAATGGTAAAGATGGAAAGGATGGCGTTGATGGTAAAGATGGTATTGATGGTAAAGATGGCCAGAATGGCAAAGACGGAATTACTCCTCAATTAAAAATAGAAGATGGCTTCTGGTACATCACTTACGACAATGGAGCAAATTGGTCGAAATTAGGAAAGGCTATCGGTGAGAATGGAAAGGACGGAAGTGATGGTAAAGACGGCAAAGATGGCAAAGACGGTGAGAATGGTAAAGATGGGCAGAATGGAGATAATTTCTTTGAAAGCATAAAAGTTGAGGATGGATACCTTGTCATAGTTGTCAATGATGATGATAAGACAACTATAAAAGTCCCTATGTCTGTTGGAGAGGCAACGACTCTAAGATATATTCCAGAGTATTCAGATGGAATTGTGAGGGTGCCATATTATAAAAACGGATCTACTGTTGTGCCATTACCTTTTGATATGAGATTCGAGGTAGTACCGGCAGCCTCCTTAGAAGTCGTTGAGAAAAACTGGAAAACAGCGCTTTCCTTAAAAGCCGTGTACACCAAAATAGCAACAAAAGCAGCGGCTGGAGATTTTGTGCCCCTTGAAATAACAAAAGTCAGTGTTGCTGACGGAGTTATGACGCTGAATGTGTCCCCTGTCAATTTGGATCCGGATTTCTTCAATGAAAAATTGGCTGCGAATTCCTGTCTGAACTTGAAAGACGGTAGTAGGGAAGTAATCTCAGAATATATTCCACTGAAGCCTGAAGTCGGAGAACCTGAAGAACCGCAGCCTGATTATGGTGATGCGACAGTAACATACACAACGATTGATAATGCCGAATTCCCATTCTATATATCTGGATTATCAAACGGAACTGGTAAAAAATACCGTAATGTTTATGAGGATGGTGTAGGACGAATTGTGTTTGATGATAACATTGATGCATTGAGTTTCAGTATTCCTAAAGAACGCAGAAATGAAGTGGTTTCATTTAATATTGTTGCACCAGTTAGAGCCTATGGAGATTTGAAGGAACGGTTCTCGCGTTGTAGCAGATTAAGAGAAGTTGATTTGTCGAAGCTTGAGACTTCAGGTGTCACTGATATGAATTTTATGTTCAATGACTGTTCGAGTCTGAAAAATCTCGATTTGTCAAATTGGAATCTTGGGAATACCACTAATATCTGTGGTATGTTCAATGGTTGTTCGAGTCTTAAGAGCATTGATATTTCTGGGTGGAATACAAGCAAGGTCACAAAAATGGGCTCTATGTTTGGTGATTGCGAAAGTTTGAAGAGTCTCGAGGTGTCTAAATGGGATACGGGGAAAGTTACGGACATGCATTGGATGTTTAATGACTGCACAAGTTTAGAGAATCTATCTATATCAGATTGGAATACTAGTAATGTCATGAGCATGACTTGGATGTTTTCCAAATGTAGGTCTCTTAAATCTCTTGATTTGTCAAAATGGAATACGCAAAATGTGACAACCATGGGACGTATGTTTGGTGATTGCGAGGGATTAGAAAGCCTGAATTTATCGGGATGGAACACAAAAAATGTGACCAATATGAATGCCATGTTTGACGGGTGCTCAAATCTTGAGGTACTTGACATATCAGGATGGAACACATGCGATGTTGCTGACCATAGGTATATGTTTTCAGGATGCTCAAAACTGAAGACTATTTATATGCGTGGTTGCGATGAGGCGACTATTGCAATGATAGAATCTGAAAAACCAGCCAAAGCAATAATTGTAACGGAATAATCCAAATATGACAATGCCAATTATAGCAAAGCCATGTCGTTTTGCTATGATTGGCATCACTTTAATACTAACAGAAGAGCAATATGCGAAAATTTTTATACCTTGTATTATCCTTATATCTGTTAGCGGGATGTACAAATAAAGAGTCCACAATCGAGGTCTCATCTGTGTCATTGAACACGGCGACAATCGAAATGGTTGAAGGTGAGACATTCAACCTTGTGGCAACCGTTCTGCCTAAGGACGCTGAATATGACGGTGTGACTTGGGCGTCATCCAATGCCTCTGTTGCCAGTGTGAATTCCGGTACGGTAACCGCTGTCAAAGAGGGTACTGCCACAATCACTGCCAGCGCTGGTGGCAAGTCAGCTACTTGTACCGTAACGGTCTCGACGAAAGTGGTGGCCGTAACGTCAATCGCTCTCGACAAGACTTCTTTGTCCATGCAGGTTGGAGAAACAGAAACGATAACCGCGACGGTTAGCCCTGACAATGCTACCGACAAATCAGTGACTTGGGGCTCATCCGATGTGTCTGTCGCTACTGTGTTCGATGGTATAATCACTGCCAAGAAGTCCGGAGAAGCTACAATTTCGGCAAAATCAGGTCCTTGCATAGCTAAATGTAAAGTGACCATTATCGTTAGCGCCGAGTCAATTACTCTTGACAAAACTATTTTTTCATTGGCCGTTGGCGAGACCGTACAGTTGACCGCAACAGTGAAGCCTGACGATGCAACAGATAAGAAAGTGGTTTGGAATTCATCCGACGAGACTGTTGCCACGGTTGACGATGGCAAGGTGACCGCCGTCAAGTCCGGCAAGGCTACCATAACTGCCAAGTGCGGTGGCAAGACCGCTGAATGCGCTGTGACAGTAGCAGTTCCGACTAGTTCAGTGACTCTTGACAAGACCACCCTCTCTTTGGCTGTAGGTGAGACCGCACAGTTGACAGCGACAGTGAAGCCTGACGATGCAACAGACAAGAATGTAAGTTGGACATCCTCCGATGAGACTGTCGCAAAGGTGGATAACGGCAAGGTGACCGCTGTTAAGGCTGGCAAAGCGATGATAACAGCTAAGTGCAGCGGCAAGACCGCAGAATGTGCTGTCATTGTGACTATTCCGGTAACAGGAGTGTACCTTGAGATGACATCGCTCTCTCTTGCAAAGGGCGAAAACGCACAATTGTCGGCTGTCGTTACTCCCACTGACGCGTCAAATAAGAATATTGTCTGGACAAGTAATAATCCAAATGTTGCGACAGTCAGTCAATCAGGTCTTGTTCGTGCTATCGGTGGAGGAAAGACGATAATATCAGTGCAGACCGAGGATGGTGGCTACAAATCGCAATGCGCTGTCACTGTCTCCATAAATGTTACCGGGGTCACTATCAGTAAGACTTCGCTTTCTATGATTCAAGGCGATACATATACTTTATCGGCGAGTGTCCATCCAAGTGACGCCACGAACAAGGAGTTGTTATGGTCTAGCGATGATCATTCAATTGCTACAGTAACTTCTTCTGGCATGGTTACAGCCATTGGTGGAGGAAACACCAAGATTACCGTCAAGTCATCTGATGGCGGATATCAGGATTACTGCAATTTGTCAGTTGTAGCAGATTCTCACCAAGCTGTTGACCTTGGATTAAGTGTCAAATGGGCCAAGTTTAATTATAAAACATCCTCGTCAACCGAGATCGGTGGATATTACCTATGGGGAGACCCTACGGGAACCGCTGTGATCATGGAATATTCGGCACCATCCCGAATTGATATAAGTGGGACTGATTATGATATCGTCCGTAAAGGATGGGGCGGTAATTGGAGGCTTCCGACTAAGAGTGAAGTCAGTGAATTATACAACAAATGTAAATGGGAAACGGCAACGCTTAATGGTGTCGTTGGTTTTAAAGTTATAGGCCCGAACGGAAATAGTATTTTTATGCCAGTTACGGGATATGCGTACCCTGCAGACGGCCATATAGGTAGGACAAAAACTACAGATACAAATAGCCTTTATATTATGACTGGGCAGTCATACTTTGCTTATGATACTCACATGGTGTATGTATTTCGCCTTAAATCAGATTTGTCTTATGGCTTGATAGGCTGGAATACCGACTTTGCCAAATTCCCAGTCAGGGGGGTACGTTAAGATCGATTTATACTAGGTTCAGACTTTGTAAAGTATGGCATTCAGAACTCTCGAAGATGAAGTTTTATCTTCCTTTATTGTGGGTTTTGTGATATTTTTTTATAAATATTCTCAAGTTTCGCAAGTGAAAAATAATTGAAATAAAAAAGGCTAAAGGTTTTGATAATTCATTGATTATCACTATCTTGTGTTTACGATACTCATAGATAGTTGCCCTTAGCCATGAACAAAAATAGACAAATAATTTCTGAACTCAAAGACTTTTTCAGACATAATGACTCCAGTAAGGCGGTCAACGCGGTAAACAAAGAGATGGGCAGGCTCGTCATACAGGCCAAAACGGTGGGTCCGGTTAAGAATCCGAACTGCAAGTTCACCTTCGTCCAGTTGGTGAGACTGCTCGTCCTGTATCCGTTCTTCTCCGTCAAGACACCGGCGGACTATGCTGACAGCGCCCTCGGCAAGCTGTTTTCCTGCAAGAAGGACACGTTCTACCGCCTGATGGATGACGGTCGCATCGACTGGCGTCGTCTTGTCCATTCCATCAACCGCCAGCTGATCGGCCTTATCAGCCGCAGGGCAGATGCCAAAGATGCTACCCGTTGCCTTATCCTCGATGACACCGACCTCCCCAAGCGGGGGAACAGGGCCGAGGGCCTTGGGAAGGTGTTTTCTCACACTGCGATGAAGTGTATCCTGGGCTTCAAGGCCATGTTCCTCTGCTATACGGACGGCAAGACCCAGTTGATGGTGGATGCCACCATACAGGCAGAGACCGGCAAGGATGCCAGCAAACCACAGGGACTTACCAAGAAGCAGAAGGCCGCCCAATATAGCAAGGAGCGCAACGAGGAGGAGAAGATCAATACTCGCAAGGAGGAGATGTTCCAGTCCAAGATTGCCAACGCCATCAAGATGATCCGCAGAGCCATCATCGAGGGTATCCGCTTTGACTACCTGCTGGTTGACAGCTGGTTCCCTTGTGCTGAACTGCTCCAGTTCATCCACAGCAGGCACCTCAAGTGCCACCTCATCGGGATGATCAAGATGGGCAAGACCAAATATGAGACGGCTTTGGGCGACCTCTGTGCCCGGGACATCATCAAACGGCTCGAGAAAGCCAAGGCCACCAAGAGAAACCGCTCCATTGGCTACACCTGCGCCTCCATCAAGGCCAAGTATGCCGGAATGGATGTCCAGCTCTTCTTCTACAAGAAGGGCAACGGTTCCTGGAACGCCCTCATCACGACGGATATGGGCATTGACGCCAAGAGGGCTTTCGAACTTTATGCCAGAAGATGGTGTATCGAAGTGGCTCATAAGGAGATGAAGGGACTTCTGAACTTGGGCAAATGCCAGTGCGTGGACTTCGCCGGGCAGGTTGCTGCGCTGTCCCTGTGCATGATACAGTACAACATACTCGGAACCGTCAAGCGCTTTGAATCGTACGAGACCATTGGCGGCCTGTTCGCTGAAATAACCGGCGAAACCGTAGAACTTACAGTCGTCCAGAGAATCTGGGGACTCATTATAGAGGTCATCAACGTCATTGCTGAGTTCTTATCCTGCGATCCGTTTGAGTTAACTGAAAACGTAATAAACAACAATCATCAAATCAAAGCAGTGAAGATGGCTTTCGACCGGCTAGACCTCGCCGGGGCGGCGGCCTAAATCACTTGCGAAACTTGAGTAAATATTGTGGCAAATATTTTAATCCATTTGAAAACAATGAAAAAGATAGTAGCTGTAATATTGGCATTGGCAGCCCTTTTCTCTTGCGACAAGTACGACGATTCGGCAGTCCGTTCGGACATTGATGACCTTCAATCCAGAGTGACGGCATTGGAGCAGCAGTGCCGTTTGATGAACGGGAACATCTCGGCGCTGCAGGCGTTGGTCGCGGCGGTGCAGGGGCGTGACTGCGTGGTGAGCGTGTCGGACCTTAGCGACGGGACGGGATATTCAATCACGTTCGCTTCGGGGAGGACGGTCACCTTGCGCAACGGGAAGGACGGAAAAGACGGAGCTGACGGGAAGGACGGTAACGATGGCAGGGATGGTGCCGACGGCAAGGACGGACACACACCGACCGTGAGCGTCAGGCTGGACTCTGACGGGGTGTATTACTGGACCATCGACGGGGAATGGCTGCTTGACGGGAGCGGGAAGAAAATCCGCGCGCAAGGGGCCGATGGCAAGGACGGCGCGGATGGCAAGGACGGAAGCGACGGCACCAACGGAGTCACCCCTCAGCTGAAAATCGAGGACGGCTGGTGGTTCGTCTCTTATGACGAGGGGAAGAACTGGACGAAACTGTACAAGGCGACCGGTGAGGACGGGGACGCGTTCTTCTCCAGCGTGATGGACAACGGGGAGACGGTGACGGTCAAACTGAAGGACGGGACGACCTTTGATATTCCCAAAGCCAAGGGGGAACTGGGGATCCGCTTCTCCGAGTCGGAGGACATCGGTGTCAGTGCGGGCGAGACAAAGACTATTGAATATACGATCGTTAACGGCTCCTCCGGCACCTTGGTTAAGGTGTTCGGACAGAACGGCTGGAACGCCAAGGTCCGGAAGACCGACGCCTCCAAAGGCACGATCGTCGTGACCGCCCCATCGCCATTGGTTGAGGGCGAGGTTGTCGTGCTGGTCTATGAGGGTGATTCAAAGACGGTTGTGAGATTCCTGAACTTCGTCAAAGGTGCCATCAGCGCGCCTAAGGAGGCATATTCATTCTCCGGAAAGGAAGGAACCTATGAGGTGAATCTGGACACGAATGTTGACTATGATGTGAATATCCCGGCTGAGGCCTCGTCGTGGCTGAGTTATGACGGACTTCTGACCAAGGCGATGCGTCAGGATAGGCTCGGCTTCCACGTCGCGCAGAATTTCGGGCCGGATCCCCGCACGGCCGTGGTCACGATTACCGACAAGGCGAAGGAGAACACGGTGAAGATCTCGATCACGCAGAAGGTGTGGGATGCCATCGACATCCCGGACGCCAATTTCAAGGCGGCGCTGGTGGCGAAATTTGACAAGGACGGAGACGGGGAGATCAGTCGGGAGGAGGCCAAGGAGGTCGAACAGATCTCAGTGTCAAACAAAAAGATCAAATCGGTTGAAGGAATACACAACTTTGAGAATCTCAAGACTCTGGACTGCTCGTATAATGAATTGTCTGTCATTGACTTGAGCCGTAATTCCAGATTGTTTATACTGAGTGTTGCACATAATTCGATTTCCAGATTAGACTTGAGTAAAGTCTCGCTGAACTCGCTGATTTGTTTTGACAACAATCTGACCTCCATTGATCTGAGCAATCAGACTGGTTTACAGCTGATCTCTTGTGGCAACAACCCTCTCAAGACGCTTGACATAAGTAAATGTGCGCAGACCTTTGAGTGTCTATTAGCGGAGAGATGCATTAACCTGACCGAAATCTATATCCGCAAAGGTCAGACAATCAAGAGTAAAGACATCCCTTCAAACACAATAATCAAATACCTTACCCCCGACGGCACCGTAACCCTCCTCCAGCAGCACACCGTGGGCCGCGGCATCAAGTTCGTCATCATGGGTGACGGCTACCTGAGCAGCGGCTTGGCTTATGGCAACGGTTCCAAGTCAAAATTCGACACTTGGGCGGACCGTGCCATGGAGGCCATCTTCGCCGAAGAGCCGTATAAGACCTTCCGAAACCGCTTCGACGTCTATTCGGTGGCGGTGGAGTCCACGACGGAAACATTCAACGGTGGCACGGCGCTTGGCTGCACCTTCGGCAGCGGCACCTGGATCAACGGCAACAGCGAAAAGGTCTTTGAATATGCCCGTAAGGTTCAAGGAGTGGATCTCACCAAGTCGGTCGTCATCGTGATCCTGAACTCCACCCGCTACGCCGGGACCTGCTGGTACTGGGCCGACCATAAGGCGATCGCCTACATCCCGACCACCTACAACGACGTGAAGGAGTTCTCTCAGACGATGCGCCACGAGGCCGGCGGCCACGGATTCGCCAAACTGGCGGATGAATATTACTATTCAGGCACCATCCCTTCCAGCGAGATTTCCTCTTACCAATGGTGGTACAATGCCATTGGGCACGGGTCGAATGTGGATGTCACGAACGATCCTGCGAAGATTCATTGGTCCCACTTCCTGTCTGATTCCCGTTACTCCGGCCAGGTTGGTGTGTACCAAGGTGCTCTGACCTACCAGTACGGAGCCTACCGCCCGACAGACCAGAGCATAATGCGCCACAACATCGGCGGCTACAACGCCCCGTCCCGCGAGGCGATCTACAAACGCATCATGCAACTGTCGGAAGACAGCGGTTGGGAATATGACTACGAAACCTTCGTGGCCTACGATGCCGTCAACCGCTCGACCGCCTCGCAGACATATTACCGTGAAGAACTCCGCGACTTCGACGAACGCACTTTCATCCCGCTCGCCCCACCGGTATTTGTTGATGGTCCGGCACCCGCTGCCCATCAATGAAGACCGTGGCCTTGACCGATAAAGCACCATGTTCTGGTCTTGATTTTATGACCAGAATATGGTGCCTTTCCTTTGATATTCAGAAACTTCCCAGTCATTGGCCTGATTATCAGCGAGTGGTAAGTAAGGTGTTAATTATCAAAGGAATAGTATATTGCCTTTGGCGGTTATTGACTAAAGACAGAGTACTAAAGTCTTGATTGTTAGTGCTTTATTTATCACGGTCGCTTCGACAGGCTCAGCGACCGGCTTGGGAAAGAAACAATAGTTGGCTTTGGGAAAATTACAACAGTTTCTTTATCTCTTCCTCGTCTGGCAGAAGTTCTTTCAAGCGTTCTTGGCTGGACTTGTAGGTGGCGACACCCATCGGTTTGGTGGTAAGCCTCCGACGAAGCACGTGTGACACCCATTAACAGCGAAGTGGCAGCAACT
>SAMEA3663097__coassemble_532_pt1 | contig 22897 bp, 24 predicted proteins | sample SAMEA3663097__metabat2_low_PE_002 | metagenome-assembled genome bin SAMEA3663097 (sample SAMEA3663097) | pig gut metagenome | biome: pig gut; feature: pig-associated habitat; material: faeces | place: France | collected 2012 | reverse complement strand
CAACCTTGCCGGCCACCTTACGGGCTGAAGCCTCATTGTCACCGGTAAGCATCACGGTCTCAACACCAAGACAGCGAAGCCTGGCCACAGCCTCGGCAGAAGATTCCTTCACCTCATCCGTAATGGCAAACTCGGCCAGCGTGCGGTCGCCGGTGCTGAAAGAGATCACAGTGCAGCCATCGGCAACCCAAGCCGAAGCCTCTGTGGACATATTCACCGGCTTCCCGGCAAAATATTCATTGCCCCCCGACATCGCTTTGATTCCCGCGCCAGGAACCGCCTCGAAACTGTCCAAAGCAGCGGCTTGCACAGACATATTCATTGAATGAAGGTGCGCCACGACCGCAGCGGCGAGAGGATGCTCCGAGCGAAGTTCCATAGCCAGCAATATTCCTTCATCACCATGCTCCAGCCATCGCTCAGCCACGACCTTCGGGTGTCCTTCGGTGATTGTGCCGGTCTTGTCAAGCACCACGGTGTCAATCTTTTCCGCGACTTGAAGAGAGTCCGCGTCCTTGATGAGAATCCCTTGTCTCGCTCCGGTTCCGATGCCCACCGTAAGAGCCGTCGGAGTCGCCAGACCAAGCGAGCACGGACAGGCTATCACAAGCACCGTGACCATGGCCATCAACCCTCTGGTCAGCCCGTCGGCAGGGTCGAGCAGAATCCAGCAAAGCAAAGTGACCACTGAGACCGCTATGATCACCGGCACAAAGACAGCGGCCACCTTGTCCACGGTCTCCTGAATCCTGGCCTTGCTTCCCTGCGCGTCACGCACCATCGCAATGATCGACGAGAGCATCGTGTCCCTGCCGACCTTCTCGGCCTTAGCCTCGAACGAGCCTTTCTGGTTTATGGTCCCGGCGAAAATCTTGTCCCCCTTTGACTTACGGTTAGGCACAGGCTCGCCGGTCAGCATGGACTCATCCACGTAAGACTCTCCTCTGACTACGATTCCGTCAGCTGGAATCCGGTCTCCCGGACGCACCGTAAACTCATCTCCCGGACTCAGGTCAACAGACTTAGGCTGCAAGCCGATCAGTTCCCGGATCGATGCCGTGGTGCCACGCTTCGCCTTTTCCTCAAGCACCCTTCCCAAAAGGATGAAAGCGACGATCATCGATGACGACTCGAAATAAAGATGCGGAGTCAACCCTCTCGAAGTCCACACCTGAGGGAAAAGCAGATTGAACAGACTGAAAAAGTACGAAATCAGAGTCGAAAGAGCCACCAGAGTGTCCATCCCGGCGCTGAAGTGGCGCGCCTGCTTCCAGGCTGTCACGATGAAACGTCTCCCGCACAAAAAAAGCACGGGAGTCGTCAGCGCCAAAAGTACATACCCCTTGAAAGGGAAATCCTTGAACCCCATCCCAAGCGACATTATCAAAAGGGACAGGAATATGGACGCGGAGGCATCGGCCTTGAGGCTCCGATAATAGTCCTCCCTTAGCCGGTCGGCCTCGTCCTCGGCGTCCTCATCCGACTCACCGTCATTCACGATGATGAGGTCGTAGCCGGCATCCTGGACCGCCTTGCGGATGTCAGCCGCGGTGATGACCTTAGGGTCATAGTCCACCTGAGCCGAATTGGAGGCCAGGCTGACATTGCAGTCCGACACACCTTTCTGGCTCCTTATCGTACCCTGGACGCGAGCCACGCATGCCGCGCATCCCATTCCCTGCACAGGGAAGTTCTTTCTTATTGTCTTTGGCATGAGGGATCAAGAATATATTAATAGGTCACAACGCCAGGGAGTTCCTTGGCCTGGTCGATCATGGCCTGGACCTGCTCCACGGTAGGCACGACCTTCGTGAGATGCTTCTGCTCGTTGACTTCCTGCATCTTGGCGACGAGGTTCGCGGCGACTCTGTGACCGAATTCCTTAACGGTGTCCACCCCGGCGGCCTCAAGAAGCTCGGCGAACTGAGGGCCAACACCCTTGATGCGGAACAGATCCGCGTGGTTCACCCACATGAGAATCAACTTGCCGGTGATTCCGGTCTTCTCTTCAAGTTCCTTGCGTCCCTTGGCTGTTTTTCCAGCCTCAAGAAGCTGATCGACAGTGTCGATTCCGGCTGCGGTGAGTTTCTCCGCATAGACAGGGCCGACGCCTTGGATGTCAATAATTTTGTAAACCATAACCTTAGTGTTAAAAACAGTTGTCCTAAACTTTCATATCCGCGGCCATACCCTCATAGCCACGAATTTTCAAATTTAGCAAAAAAATCCAATTGCCACAACGGAATCAATCCTCACGACAAAGGATTCCAGTCCTTGTTGGATTTCACATCTCAATTGTCTAAATTTGCGGCACGGCGGCCAAGAGTCCGCCAAGGAGAAAGGACAATGCAAAGCGGCATCCAATACGAGGAAGTAGAGTGGTTCGCGATGCGCGTGACCTACCACCGTGAGCTGGAAGCCAAAAGACTTCTGGACGAAAGAGGCGTGGAGAACTTCATCCCGATGAAGTACGAGAAGTCAGCCAGGACAGGCAGGAAACACCTCGTCCCCGTGATTCACAACATCATATTCGTCCGCACGACCGCGTCAAGAATCCAGGAGTTGAAGAAACCTACATGCGTTCCCCTGTTGCAATACATGATGGATCAAAGGCTTGGGAAGAAGATCACGGTTCCGGAGAAACAGATGCGCCAGTTCATCGCCGTGACAGGGACCTACGATGAGACCCTGCGTTTCTTCGGCCCTTCCGAAATCAATTTCACCAAGGCACAGAAAGTCAGAATCACAGGAGGCATGTTCGAGGGGTGTGAGGGTGTCTTTGTCAAAGTCAAAGGCTCGCGGGCGAAGAAAGTTGTCATCGAGATCCAAGGCATAGTCGCGGTCGCGCTGGTCTCCGTTCATCCCGACCTGGTGGTCCCTATTGAATAACACGGCCGCCCGCAAGGCTTCATGTAGATTTTCCGACAATTTAAACCAATTTATTTGTCTTTTAGGACGGGATTAGTTAAATTTGTAGTCTATAACAGTTGGCACGGCCAAGGTGGCCTACAAGACAGACTGAAGAATGCCATTCCGCCAACCCAACGCCTAACGATTTGACACTCAACCTATTGAAACGAGTGCCAAACCCCAAGATTTTCTCAAAAACATAAGAATATCACAAAAGATGATCATCGCTGTTGACTTTGACGGCACCATTGTGGAGCACAAGTACCCGAAAATCGGCAAGGAGATACCGTTCGCCACAGACACTCTCAAACGCTTTCTGGCCGACCATCATACCCTCATACTCTGGTCGGTAAGGGAAGGCAGACTGCTGAAGGAAGCGGTGGACTGGTGTCACGAACGAGGTGTGGACTTCTACGCCGTCAACAGCAATCATCCCGAGGAATATTACGAAGGAGAGGAGCACCCGACCGCTCCCCGCAAGCTGAAGGCCGACCTGTTCATCGATGACCGCAACCTTGGCGGACTCCCCGACTGGGGCGTGATCTACCAGATAGTCTCCGAAGGCCTGACGTTCCGTGAATATTACCTCAACCAATCCGGGCAAGAGGCTTCCGCCGGCCGGAAATCCTTCTGGAGCCGCCTGAAGGCCTCACGATAGCCCAAATAAAAATTGTCCTCGATTTTGTTAATGTACCCCTTTGGCAAAATTTCGGCAGCATCCCCTACCGCCGCCCGACAGCAGCAGTCCACACCGCCCTCACCGGCAAGCGTAAATTTGTATAACTTTAATATATTCATAGATTTACAGCGAAATCCAGTCGTCCCCATCGATGGCCTCACAACGCTCGAAAACGCCCCGAAAACGCCTCTTCGCCGCCAAGCCCGACTAAAATGTTTAGTAACGCAGGATGACGATGTCGATAACACCTTATTAAGCCGGTTTATGGAATATTGATATTATCAACAATAAATCCCTGAAAATTTCGTAATATTGCATTAAGGTTGCTATTATTGTTGATATAACGTTTGATGCTTGATTCTATAGACATGAAAAAAACAATAGAAATACACAACTTTGGTCCACTTAAGGAAGCCCACCTCAAACTAGGCCTTGCAAACCTGATAATTGGCTTGCAGAGTTCTGGCAAGAGTTGCGTGATGATGATGGCGTGCTACTCTTCGTGGGTTGAGAAGCGTATAAGCATCCGCCAGTCGCCGAAGGAGTTTGAGGAAAAAGGGGTTTTCCTCAAACGGTTTGTGGAGTATTACCATGTAAAAGGCTATGACCGGCCTGAGACTTTTATCTCCTACAAGACTGATTATATGAGTTTTACCTATGACAATAAAACAGGTGAATTCAAACACAAGTGGGGGCGGCATCGGTCTTCGTATAAACGTCCAAAGGTCTCGTATATACCTTCTGAACGTAATCTGGTGTCTCTGATTACCAACTGGTCAGGTCTAAAGACCTCATATTATAACATTATAGATTTCAAAGATGATTGGGACGCCGCACGTTCTTTCATGAAAAAAGAAGAGAATATCTTAGGCCTTGGGATATCCTATGTCTATGATGAATATACTGGAAAGGATTCCATCGTGACACGTGATGCTTCAAATCTTGATATTTCGAGTACCTCAAGCGGAGTGCAGTCTCTCGTGCCTCAGATGGTCCTTATGGACTACCTGTGTAACGGAATATACAAGGCGGAAAAGGTCTCCAAAGAACGTTCTTTCTCTGATAAAGTGATAGTTCAACATCTTCTGGAATATCTGTACCAGAAGCATAACCATTCAGAGAATGTTGAAGGTCCCCTTAACGAATTGGATGTAGTAAACATCGAAGGCAAGGATTTCTTGTTCCGGTCCCAGAAAGAGGCTGCCGCCTTTAAGAAGGACGCTGATAGTTTGCTGCTAAGCCACCATGCGGAGATATTCCTTGAGGAACCGGAATGTAATCTGTTCCCGACCACGCAAAAGCATCTTGTGGATTGGATCACGGAACAGTGTAAAAGGAGGACACATCGTAACTTCTTCTTCATCGCCACGCATAGTCCTTATATCTTGACACACATTTTGCACGAAGATCTTGATGATTTTCATCTTTTCATTACTCAAGATGCCGGCGAAGGTAAATACTATGTATATGAAGCGACAAAAGATGACAAGCAGGAAATCTTCGATAATGGTTCCGATGCATTCTTTAATTTAGATGTATTTCATGACTGATGGCACGGCAGGAAAACTTATACCCGGAATGTAATGTTGACACCAACCTTATGGGATATATTGTAGGAGGCAATGTAAAACATAAGGGATGCTGCAACGATGTTATGAAAGTACTGAACTCAACAACACAGTTCGCTATCGGGGTTATAGACGAAGACAAAAGACAACCCACTATAGATCCGGGCTTTGTAAAGTATGAGTTTAGGTCTTCTTACAATAAGACTCATATCTCATTCTATCCTCACAATGATGGTAAGCGTTTTCTTTTCAAAGTCTATAAGGCAATGGATCAGTTTGTGTGGGATGCGGCAAGAGAGATGGGGGCGAGTTTGCGAGACATAGGCTACCCTGCTGATGAGAAAGGATTTAGGAAAGTAACAAAATCCGAAGATGCGGCTGAAAATCCCAAATTACGTCGTTTGTTCGTCCAGATTAAGGATTATCCAGAACTCGTTGCGTTTCGCAATACAATCAGATACCTTATAAACACGAAGTACGAAGCAGATGTGGAGACTGCCAAGCGTTTTTTTGACGGAAGGCTGACAACAGAGGATTTAAACCAGTATTTACGTCATTAAAAACAGAAAGATCAGAGGTTCAGGGGCTAAACCAATCTCGACTCGACAGAAAACTTGCACAAATCGTAAAATAGAGTATTTTTGTAGTTAAAAGGACTAAGCGACATGATCGGACTATCTTCAGGTTACAATCACACTCCGCAGTGTTCTATATCAACCACTATTGATACGAAATATAAAAGATTATTACTATAAAAGATATCAATGAACAGACAGGTAATGATAAAAGCCCTAAATCAATACTTCAACACCCAACCTGTGTTGAAAGCTTGGCTGTTCGGTTCATTTTCCAGAGGAGATGAGAGGCCAGACAGTGATGTGGACATCATTGTCCTTCTTGATAAAAGCCAGCCTATTGGACTGAAGTATTTTGGAATGTGGAAAGAGCTTGAGGAACTCGTAGGACGAAAAGTCGATCTTGTGTCAGACGGCACTCTTCTACCTTTCGCCCAAGAGACAGCAAACCGCGACAAGATTCTGATTTATGAGAGAACCTGCTAAAGACCAAATCCGCCTTCAGCATATTCTTGAAGCAATAGAAAGAATCAAGCGGTAGTCTGAAGGAAAGTCATTTACCGACTGTGTCAATAATGACATGATGTACTATGCTGTCGTCAAAAACATCGAGATTATAGGCGAGGCATCCAACCTCTTGACCGAGGAATTCAAAGCCGGTCACCCTCAAACGCCATGGAAGATGGTGACTGGCATGAGAAACTACATAGTCCATGAATATTTTCAAGTAGACAACACTGTTATCTGGGATGTTGTCACTCACGATTTGCCCGAAGTTGAGAATCAGATAATTTCTTATCTTGAAGAACAGTAGACTCAAGACATTTAGTAAGTGCAACAAAAGGGTTTAAAATGTTTGACATCCAACGGTAAAAAGGTAAGCGCGCATCTCCACGCCTTGCCCATTGAAAAATAGCCGGCAACATCGGCAGCGAGAGCTCGGCAGCGGACAACGCCTTCATGTACTCCGTGATCAAGAGCTGCAAGCACAATGACATCGACCTGGGCAAGTATATCAGCTTCCTCCTCGGCAAGCTGAAAACAGCCGGAGAAGGCGATGATCTGACCGACCTTCTGCCTTGCTACTGCGGTCTGTAAGCCTTAAGATCAACGAAAGTTACACAAAATCACGAAATACCCATTGAAACTCAATGGGTTGGAGAAGTGAACGCTTACAGTCCTACTTCACGCCGGAAGGCAAAGTCGCCTTGATGTTCTTGAAGATGAAGACCCAGACTACGGCACCTCAGTTGTTGGAACAGTTGAACGGCAACATTCACTTTCAGATTTTCTGCGACATAACGATAGACCCGAACCACCCTCTGACGAACTACAAATTGCTGGATGACATTGCAATGGAGATAGCTCGGAACCTGAAGGTCCAACAGCAGCAAGACTTGCTTGCCGAGATGTGGAAGCCATACATGGAGAAACTGGATACGATGTACACTGATGCCACCTGTTATGAGAGTGAGATGCGGTATCCGACGGATTCGAAGTTGCTTTGGGAGGGGATAGAGAAAGCCTACAAGATAATGTGCGGGTTGAGCGGGAGACTTAATCTCCATCGTCCCAGGACAAAGTTCCTTGATGTGCAGAAAGCGAATCTGACATATAGGAAGCAGCGGAAACATTCGAAGAGTCAGACACGCAAGATGACAAGGCGTCTGCTCGAACTGCTGGCGAAGATATTAAAGGAGATACGCAGGATGGAGCGGGAGAATGAAAGAGGGGATGAACTGCTGACATCCAGGGAGAAGAACGACATTGGCATCATCACGAAGATGTTCCGTCAGCAGAAGACCCACTTTCAGAACAAAGACTGCAGAGAAAGCATCCCGGACAGGATAGTGAGCATCAGCAAACCGTATGTGAGGCCGATAGTGAGAGGAAAGGAAGTGAAGAGCGTTGAGTTTGGAGCGAAGTGCAACAACATACTCGTTGACGGGATGTCGTTCATCGAGAAACTGTCCTTCAACGCCATCAGTGAGGGGACAAGGCTGCAGCACTGTATAAAACTACACAAAAGGTTGTTCGGAGTGGATGTGAAGAAGATAGGCGGAGATCATGGATATGCCGGGACGGAGAACAGGAACTGGTGCAAAGCGAACGGAATCCAGACATCGTTCGTGAAAAGAGGTCGCCCGTACTCCGAGGGGAACAAGAAGGAGAAAGATTTTGTGCGACAAGAACTTGCGAGAGTGAGGGCGACTGCTATGGAAGGGTCGTTCGGAACTCAGAAGGAACACTACTCGTTGAAGAGGGTGATGGCCAAAAGGAAGATAACAGAAATCATGTACATCTTCTTCGGCATACACACGGCGAATGTTGTGCAGCGGGCAGTCAGGATAGAAGAGCGACGGCTCGCCGCCTCAGTGTAGATACCCAAATGTGCGCATGTTTGGAGTGCCCACAGGGGACAGTATGCTCTTGATGAAACCGAGAACAAGGAAATCCGGCCTAAACGACCGGATGACGATATAAAAAGTAAAATTGAAGAGTTGGAATCGGAAGAATACTGAGAAAAGTCACCGCACCACTCAGATTGAAGATATTAAACGACAATCCCTAAAATATTAAATTTTTAACGAAGTATTGACATTATGAGCACATTATTAAACAAATTTAGTAAGTACATCAAACATCCTAAGTATCTAGTGAATAACTTCATATGTAGACATCCTGCTTTGGTTAGTAACGATTATAAGTATTTAAGGATAAAGTATGAGATGCTTTTGGAGCACCCTCTTGATTTGGATAATCCAACCACATTCAATGAAAAACTGCAATGGCTTAAATTGTATTATCGAAAGCCAGAATTGACCACATTGGTAGATAAGGTTGCCGTTAAGGAGTATATATCAAATGTAATAGGTAGCGAGTATGTTATTCCTATGTATGGGGCTTGGGATTCCGTCGATGACATAGATTGGGATAATCTCCCTAAAACTTTCGTTTTAAAGACTAATCATGATAGTGGCGGTGTCGTAATTTGTAAAGACAAGGAACAGTTTGACAAGAAGAAAGCTGCGAAGTACCTAAAGAAACGTATTACGCATGATAATTATAGTCTGACTCGAGAATGGCCTTATAAACATATAAGGAGGAAAATCCTCTGCGAAAAATATATGGAGGATGAAACAGGACAGTTAAAAGACTATAAGTTTTTTTGTTTCGACGGCGCTCCTAAATATATGTTTATAGCTTCAGATAGAATTGGTAAAGAGGAAACCAAGTTCGATTATTTTGATATGGATTTTAATAGGTTGAATCTCAGACAGTCTCATCCAAATTCCAATGGATCAATAGAAAAACCTGTCAGCTTTGAACTCATGAAACAATTGGCCGAGAAACTGTCGCAAGGTCTGCCGCATGTAAGGGTTGACTTCTATCAGGTAAACGGACGTGTCTATTTTGGGGAAATAACTCTTTTTCATTATAGTGGATTTACTCCATTCTATCCCTCAGTATGGGATAAGAAATTCGGCGATTTAATCGTTTTGCCATCGACGAAGATTACTGCCGATTAGGTGGAACTCTTAGAACAATAGTTCGTTAATTAATAAGAGTTACGCCACGGCGCGGTAATCGTTCACTTCTCCGCCTTGCCCTGTGAAAGACAGAGCTGACCTTTGCCTGAACGAATAAATCAAGGCAAATGGAAACATCAGACAAACAGACAAACGAGACGACAGCCCAAACGGGCGTCGTGGATTACGCGGCGGCGCTGCGGCAGCTCTGGAGCGGCGTATCGCCGTGTCTGACGGCCGTGACCAGAGGATGGTGGAGGAGTTCTACAGGGGGATGATAGAGGACATGCGCGCGGCTCAGGAAAAGACGAGGGAGTCTTATGAGAAGCAGCTCATTGAGCTTCGCAAGTCAATGCAGTGCACCATAGACAGCCTTACCGCGCAGATGTCGGCTCTCGCCGCAAACGGCAGGGTCAACGCCGGCAAGCTTTATGGCCGCAAGTCCGAGAAATCGGGCCGTCTGGGCAGACGCCGGGACAAGGATGACCGCGGCAGCGGCAAGGACAACTTCGACGGCACGCCCGGCTCTGACAAGGGTGCCTCGTCAGGCGAGACGAAGACCTGACCGGCCTTCTTCCCTGCTAGTGCGGTCTGTAAGCCTTAAAATCAAAGAAAGTTACACAGAATCACGAAATCCTCCATTGAATCTCAATGGGTTGGAGAAGTGAACGCTTTCTTTCAACAGCATCGCAAATGCTTTTTTGAGGATGAATGACAACTCAGCCAATAACAGACGAATAGCGAAGAACACGATCTTCCTGTACTTCAGGATGATTTTTGTCCTTTTTGTGTCGCTCTACACTTCCAGAGTTGTGCTAAACACACTGGGTGTTGAGGATTTTGGGGTGTATAATGTTGTCGCCGGCTTTGTGTCAATGTTCAGCTTTCTCAATGCGACACTATCTTCAAGCATGCAGAGGTTCTATAATTTCGAAGGAACCAATGATGCCGAGAATGGTTGCCACAGAGTTTATTGTACAGGACTCATCCTACATTTTATATTAGCAGTAATATTACTTCTGTTGCTGGAAACTGTTGGTCTGTGGTATGTGAACACAGTAATGGTCGTGCCGGAAGATCGCTTGTTTGCGGCGAATATAGTCTATCAGACAGCAATCATTTCAATGCTACTGGTGATTTTGCAGATACCTTATCTGGGAATCATTATGGCAGCTGAAAAGATGGACTATTACGCTGTCATCAGTATTGCAGACGTAGTCCTGAAACTTTTGGCGATAATTGCATTGCCATATTTACCTTTCGACAAGCTCATATTATATTCCATCGTAATATGCCTGATTTCGCTAATCGATTTCTCCTGCTACTTTGCTTACGCGAAAAAACGGCTATTGACGAAAAGATTCGATTGGAAGATCGATACAGGCTTATTTAGGTCACTGATGTCGTTTTCCGGCTGGAATTTGTTAGGAACTTTTGCCTTTCTGCTTAAAGGACAAGGACTAAATCTGCTTCTTAATGCTTTCTTCGGACCTGTCGTTAATGCAGCACGCGGAATCGCCTATCAAATCAATGGCGCGGTAAGCGGGTTCTCTGGAAACATCTCGGTATCTTTTCGGCCCCAGATTGTTAACTCTTATGCCGAAGAGAATCACTCCAGGGTGCAGTCATTGATGTTCTCTGAATCCAAGATATGTTTCGTATTGGTTCTATTGCTGATGTGTCCCATTATCTTCAAGATAGACTACATTCTAGACTTGTGGCTGGGAGTAGTCCCTCCCCAGACAAATATATTTGCGATTCTAGTGCTGACTGATGCTCTTATCTGTACACTAAATACTCCTTGTTCACAAGTGGTGTTTGCAACCGGCAATCTTAAGTATTACCAGATAGCCAGTTCGGCGATTAACTTATGCCTGTTGCCGGTGTGTTTTGTAATGTTGCTGTCAGGGTTTAACGCGGCATCAGTTTTCATTACAACAATTGTCTTCTCTATTCTGAATCAAACAGTTTGTGTCCGGCAAGCCCATAGAGTATTCGCTTTTAGTGTGGTAGATTATATAAAAAAGATTATTCTTCCCTGTTCGTTAATAATGGTACTATTGCCATCCATATTATTTCCGATAGCGCATACGCTTCCAGACAGCTTTGTAAGTCTGCTTATAATAATATTCGCAGATGTCATAATTGGAATGGTTGTCGCATATTTTTTGGTTTTTGAGCGCAACGAGAAGGCTCTTGTATGTCAATTAGTTTCTAAAATCATAAAACGACATTAATATGCCAAAAGTCAGTGTCTTAGTACCTATTTACAAGGTAGAAAAATACATAGAGCGTTGTGTAAGGAGTCTGTTTGAGCAGACATTGGACGACATAGAATACATCTTCGTGGATGACTGCACTCCAGACAGATCCATTGATATCTTAAATGCAATTATCGAAGAATATCGGCCACGATTCGCTAAGGGGAAAAAAACTTCGCAAATTGTGAGAATGCCGACGAACAGCGGCATAGCCGCTGTTCGTCGGCATGGGATACAATTCTGCACTGGCGAATACATCACCCATTGCGACAGTGATGATTGGGTGGAAACCGATATTTACGAGCTTATGTACCACGAGGCCAAAAGAATTGATGCCGATATGGTTCTTTGCGGACACAGAGAGACAGACGGTGTTAATGTACTTCACGAGCATTATCACACCCACACTGACAAGGATAAGTTGATCAGGTCTATGTTGACTATGGCAGAGTCATGGTCGATGTGTACAACGATTTGTAAAAAATCCTTGTACATGAATGACATCAAATACCCTCCGTATGCTATGGGGGAAGATATGGTATTGACACTTCAGTTAGTTCTCAGGGCAAGCAAATTTGGCGTTGTTGATAAAATATTATACAATTACTGCTGCACCCCGAACTCCATAACAAGAACGCGCTTAGAAGACACCCTATTCAGACATCGCGTTGAAGCTACGAAGAATGTACAAGTCGTTCTTTCCGTCTTTGACAGTTACGGCTTGACCGACAACTACTCAAATGAACTGCTGGCTTTGAAATATAAACAGAAAAGACTGGCAGCCAGTTTGGCTATCAATAAAAAATACAGCAAGACTTGGCTGTCCATATTCCCGGAGATTGATTCAAAAGTCTGGCGGTTAGCAGGTGTATCAACAAAAGACAAATTGAAATATTATATTGCTCTGGCGGTATCGTGGATTAATTCACTTCAAAAGTAGAGTAATCTGATTATTACTGGTATATAATTCCCTTAATTCATTCAAACCTTTATTTTATATAGAATTATTATGACTACAATTCCTATCCTCTTTGCATTTGACAATGCACTTCTCATGCCGGCAGGTGTCTGTATTACGTCTCTTCTGGAAACAGCTGATCCAGATACTTTCTATGACATTTTCATCATACATCACAAGAACAGTGACTTCTCAAATAGTAAATTATTAGAACTGCCTAACATATTCAAAAACTGTAGAATAACTTTTCGGAGAACAAAAGATGATTTTAAGGATGCTTATGAAATTAGAGGTATCACCGCGACTACATATTATAGGTTATTAGCACCTGAACTAATCCCGGAATATGATAAAATCATTTATTCAGATGTTGATGTGATATTCAGAGAAGATTTGAGTCACTACTATACATTGGATATAGGTAATAACTATTTCGCCGCTGTGGAGAATGGCTCGCGTTTTAGGCCGGATATTCAAAGGTATATGAAAACTATTTTAGGGCTTGATGATCATAATGGGTATTATTGCGCCGGCAATTTAGTCATAAACTCGAAACAGCTACTCCTTGACAACAAAATAGAAGAATTCCGCAGGCTTGCTATGAATAATTATAAATACCAGGATATGGATATAATGAATATAGCATGCAATGGCCACTTTTCCCCATTAGGCCCAAGTTTCTGCTTGACTGATTGTTGTTATGATCTTATAAATACAAGATATGATGATATGGTCAGTTTATATGGTGAAGATGAAATAACGCATGCACTTAGGTCGGGAATTATTCATTATAATGGTACTAAGCCTTGGAAAGGGACTTGCATGAACGCCGATGTTTGGTGGAAAACTTATAGGGAATCGATATTCTTTGATGAGAAGTGGTGTTATAATTTCTGGCTTGATCAGTATCATGTTCTGGATCATCTGCCTCTTATCAAGCGGTTAAAATTATTGCTCAGATATCCTGTTGACGTGGTAAAGCGTAGAAGAGGTACATCCTTAATATAGTATCGTTGGTACGAGACATATAGAATCTTACAGAGGAATAAAAGCAATTATGGTTTCAATATCAATAATAATGAGCGTTTTCAACTCGGAAAAATATCTTAAAGAAGCCATTGACAGTATCCTGAAGCAGACTTTCCGGGATTTTGAATTTATTATAATCGATGACGGGTCATCAGATTCATCAGTAACAATAATAAAGTCGTACGAAGATATTAGAATTAAATTCATAGAAAACAACGTCAATATTGGACTGGCGGCATCTCTAAACAAAGGCATAGAGATGGCAACCGGAAAATATATCGCCAGGATGGATTCTGATGATGTCGCTGTGCCGGAGAGGCTTGAACAACAATATAAGTACATGGAGGCACATCCCGAGATTATCTGTTATGGCTCTTGGGCAAGATATTTTGGAGATGACTTACCAATGGCACTACGTATAAAGCATCGTTTACATCTGTTTGATACTTTTAGAGTCCCGACAAAGCACGAAGACATTCAAGCAAGTCTATTATTCTGGATTCCATTTGTTCATCCTAGTGTAATGTTTAATGCTGGTTTATTACGGCACAATAACATTACGTACAATTCAAGTTTAAGGAGGGCGCAGGATTATGAACTGTGGTCCAGATTGTGTTTTATTGGGAAATGTGCGAATACGTCAAAAGTATTATTGAATTATCGTATTTCTACAACAAACGCTGGAGCAAGGGCTCACGATGACCAGTTGAGTGTAAGAAAGGCAGTCGTGAATGAGATAATACGTAAAATAATAGGTAGATATCCAACTGCTGATGAATTGGGGATACATATCCAAATAGTCGAAAGAGAGATTTCAAACCAAGCATCTCTGGATGAAGCAAAGAGTTGGTTGAGTTTACTTGCCTCAAAAGCGAAAGAGAGCAACGTGTTTCAATATGATTCTTTGATCAGAGTTATAAGTGCGGAATGGCGAAGATGTTGTTCCTCATCAATTGCATTCCCTAAAAACATATTGGAATATATGAGCGTCCCTCTGATAGGGCGATTAAAAGGTATTGCCATATATGATTGGATTATGTTTGTAGCATATCGGTTGATTAAATGAGTAAGGGCAAAACGGCATTTTTTCATATTTCTGTACTACTAACAGGCATCTTGTTCAGTATGTACTATTTCCCATTTGAGTTTTATGCCTTTCCTGGAATAAACACTAAAATGGGTCTGGCGGCCATTGGGCTTGTCATTTTGGCGTTCAGTATGGCGAGAAGTGACAACACTATCGTTAATAAAGACATATTGAAACTAGTCATTTACGCTGGTCTCGTTTCATTGATTGGGGTCGTGTCAATAACGTTTAATAACACTCCAGACACTGCCTATGCGTCATATATTGTCTCATTTTGCGTTTGGTTGAGTGCCGCTTTTGTAGTGACTTCACTTATAAGACAGGTTCATGGCTATCTATCCGTGGATTTGATATGCTATTATGTGATTGCAATATGTGTATTCCAATGCATTGTGGCATTATGCAACGACTTATACAAGCCGTTCAAGACATTCTTGGATCAATACGTCTATCAAGGACAGGATTTCTTGGATTCCGTGCATAGATTATATGGTTTGGGTGCGTCTTTGGATACGGCGGGAGCGCGTTTCAGCTGTGCCCTTGTTATGATAGCCTACCTTGCCGTCAACCAGAACGACACATCGAAAAGACAGAATGTAGCGCTGCTGGTCATATCATATTTGTTGATCGCTGTCATTGGCAACATGATAGCTCGTACGACATCTGTTGGACTAATTGTATCGTTAGGGTATCTGGCAATAAAGACGAATCTGTTCAAGTACGGGTTATCTGTCAAGTCTAAACGTTTCTTGAGGTACTTGGCCGTGGTGTTGGCCTGTACTGTACCTGTCATAGCGTATCTATACAACAATAATGCTGTTATCCATAACAATCTAAGATTTGCTTTTGAAGGAGTGTTCAACTTTGTTGAGAACGGTGAATTAAGTACAAGTTCAACAGACAAACTGAAGACTATGTATGTGTTTCCCGAATCCCTCAAGACTTGGTTTATAGGCGATGGTTACTTCTCGAACCCCAAGGATACCGATCCTTATTATGTTGGGAAGATTACAAAGGGAGGATACTATATGGCTTCTGACGTGGGTTACATAAGGTTAATTTTCTATTTCGGTATTATCGGATTACTTGCATTCTCTTATTTCTTGTTCCAATCGGCAAAGATTTGTGCCGGAAAGTTGCATCATTCTAAAACTTTAATCTTTATTCTCCTATTGATTAATTTCATCATCTGGCTAAAAGTAGCCTCTGACATATTCTTGGTATTCGCTTTATTCCTGACAATTGGTAAAGAAGAAAACGAAGAATACCACAACAGAATAAATCTGAATCAATGAAACTTCTCTACAACATAGCCGGTACGTACCGTCCCGCGGGGATGGAGAGGGTGCTGACGAACAAGGCCAACTGGTTCGCGGCACACGGATATGAGGTAGTCATCGTCACTACGGATCAGAAAGGGCGGAAACCGTACTTCGAACTTGACCCGGCAATCAGGTGCATCGACCTTGGGATTGGATATGAGGACAATAACGGGGCGTCTTTGTTCAACAAGATGATCAATTATCCTATCAAGCAGCGCAGGCATTTTAAAAAGCTAAAGGCGCTGCTGATGAAAGAACGCCCTGACATCACGATTTCAATGTTCTGCAACGATGTGTCACTAATTCCAAGAATCAAGGATGGGAGCGGGAAGGTTTTGGAAGTTCACTTCTCGCGGTTCAAGAGACTGCAATATGGACGGAAAGGGTTGTGGGGAATCGTGGATAGATGGAGAAGCGGCAACGATGTAAGGTTGGCTGACAAGTTTGATGCTTTTGTAGTTCTTACAAAAGAGGATTCAGGGTACTGGAACACTGACAACATCCGGTATATTCCCAATGCGCGAACATTTGAGAACGTAAATCCTGCAAGTCTTGATAATAAGAAGGTTATCACGGTGGGACGATATTCCTATCAGAAAGGCTATGACTTATTGATCAAGGTTTGGGATAAAGTCCACAAGCATTGCCCGGACTGGGCTTTGGATATCGTTGGAGATGGGGAGGATCGGGAGAAACTTCAAAAAATGATTGACGATTTGAACCTTGCAGGAAGTGTCTGCCTAAAGCACTCGACACCACAAATCACCCAGGAATATCAGAATGCGTCAATCGTCGCGTTATCATCTCGTTACGAGGGGTTGCCGATGATTTTGCTGGAAGCGCAAACCTTTGGCCTGCCGATAGTGTCATTCAAATGCAAATGTGGGCCCATTGATGTCATAACCGATGGAGTGGACGGTTATCTTGTGGATGAAGGCGACACCAAGGGAATGGCTGACCGGATAATCACATTGATCAAGGATGTTGAACTGCGGAAAGCGATGGGTAGGGTCGCAAGGGAATCCTCGGAACGATATTCAGAGGAAATGATTATGCGGCAATGGGTTGACCTGTTCAATGAACTATGCGGAAGTCAAAAAGGACAATAGTTGTCTCAGCGGTCAATATCAGGAAAGGCGGCACACTCACCATCTTGCGTGGGTGTCTTGAATACCTGTCCTCATTGCCAAGAGATGACTACAGAATTGTCGCGTTGGTCCATAAGAAATCTCTTGCGGAATATCCTAACATAGAGTACATTGAATTACCCGACACCATCAAAAGCTGGTTCAGACGCCTTTGGTGTGAATATGTCACAATGTATGGCATTTCAAAGAAATTGCAGCCTGTTGATCTATGGTTCTCTTTGCACGACACAACACCACGTGTGATTGCAGGAAGGCAGGCTGTATATTGCCAGACATCATTCCCTTTCCTTAAATGGAAGATGCAGGATGCGAGGTTCAATATGAAGATTGTCCTTTTTTCTTTGTTCACTCGCTTTGCTTATTTGATTAATATTCATAGAAATAAGTTTCTTGTCGTTCAGGCTGAGTGGCTTCGTGATGGCTTCTCCAAGATGTTTGGAGTGCCTAAAGGACGGTTCATAGTTTGCCCTCCAGAGCAGAAAAAAGTCGCTTACAACAAGATGGAAATAGAACACAAGGTTTTTACTTTCATTTTTGTCTCGACTCCGGATTGCCACAAGAACTTTGAAACGTTATGCGAAGCCGCAAAAGCATTGGAGCGCAAAATAGGTGTAGGGAAATTCAACGTGGTATTGACTATAAAAGGAGATGAGAACAGATATTCAAAGTATTTAATCTCTAAATTTGGCGGCGTTTCATCAATCAGGTTTGAAGGGTTGATGTCCAAAGACAAACTATATTCCTACTATGAAAATGCCGACTGCCTTGTCTTCCCGTCCCGCGTAGAGACATGGGGCTTGCCGATCACGGAGTTCGCCGCGACAGGCAAGCCGATGCTTCTGTCCGACCTCCCGTATGCGCACGAGACTTCGGCGGGCTGCCAGAGGGTGGCATTCTTCAATCCGGAAGATCCGGCTGATCTTATGGAAAAGATGGAGAAACTGGTCGAGGGAGATGAATCTATACTCCAATCGGTTCCTAAGAAACCGATCGGGTCGCCGGTGGCATATTCATGGGAAGAGCTTTTCGGGCAACTTTTGAATGCTTGACATGAAGGACAAATAATGGTTCAACCATTACTCTATCCATCTGTAACCCTAACACGAAATTTGCAACAATTGATTTTTATCCCTATTTTTACAACTATTACGACAAATTGTAAAAAGTCAATATGTTGGGCAACAGTTTAAAGATTCGACATTTCGGTCCGATTGGCGAAGGCTATGCGGACAATGACGGCTATTTACCGATCAATAAGATCACCATTCTGTGTGGTCCACAGGCTGTCGGGAAAAGTTGCATCGCCAAGCTGTATGCCACATTTTCTTGGTTGGAGAAAGCTCTTGTACGAGGTGACTTTTCGGTCGCATATTTAACCAAGTATAACCGCTTCGCAAAGACATTCTGTTCCTACCAAAGTATTCAGAGCTATTTCAAGGATGACACTTTTCTTCACTATGTAGGATCCGCTTTCGAATTCGTTTACGAGAACAAGAGATTTCAGGTAAAGCCTTGTATAGGGGCAGTTTATGAGCGGCCTCAAATCTCATACATCCCGGCTGAGAGAAATCTTTTAAGTGTGATAGAGGATGCGGAGAACATAAAAAGGCTTCCTCAACCTTTGGCCTCGATGCTTGGAGTTTACACATCCGCATGCAGGAATATGAAATCCGACTTGGAACTGCCTATTAATCAAGTCAGATTCCACTATGACAGTCTGAATAAGCGTTCATACATTCAATCAAGTGACTATAAGGTCAAGCTGAATGAAGCTTCCAGTGGAATGCAGTCGTTAAGTCCGATGTTTGTGGTGTTGGATTATCTTTTCAAGGTTGTGACCAAAGCTGTTCCGGTTCAACAAAGCGACAAAAGCCTCAAGGAAAAGGAGATGATCCAAAAAAGAATCGCGGAAATCCTAAAAGATGACTCATTGGATCCTGAAGCGCGTCGTCTTCTTCTTGAACAAACTGCGGATTCCTCCAATAAATACCTTTTAAGTATTGTGGAAGAGCCTGAGGAGAACCTGTTTCCTACCTCCCAACGTGAGATCTTGAATTCATTGCTGGCATATACCTCTGTGGGAAACAATAAATTATTGCTTACAACACATAGCCCATATATTCTTAATTACCTTGCATTGGCAATCAAGGCCTGGAATGTGTCGAAGAAGGTTGATGACGAAGAACTGAGGAAAAGGCTTTATGCGATAGTCCCCGCGGGTGCTCAAATTAATGGCGAGGATGTGTCCGTCTATCAGATTGATGGACGTGGTGTCATCATGGCCTTGCCATCTTACGATGGTATGCCTTCGGATGACAATTACCTCAACAATATGCTTGCTGAATGCAATGATTTGTTTAATGATTTGTTAGATGTGGAGGAGAGATGCGAAGAGTGAATTTTCTGGCAAACGCCTATCGACTTGAACCCGTGAGAAATGATAAAGAGGCCGGTATCTGTGATCCTGCTGGTGAAAAACCGGCATATTCAACAGCTGATAAGGACTCTCCCGATAAATGGGTTGCAACCATTAAGAATCTGGAAAGAAAAGATTTTCAATTCGTTCCTGTTGACAAGAACATCGTGTACTATAGAGAAGATGGTCAGAAAGAGTCTTCTTGTGATGGGATGATTCTATATAATGAGGACTCCAGTGTGTGCTTTGTTGAGTTGAAGAATGTCCGTACCGCAGGATGGCTTGCAGATGCGATTTCACAACTGACAAAGACCATCGCTGTGTTTAACCAAAACCATAACTATCGTGACTTCTCTGACAGAACGGCTTATGCCGCCAATTGTCACCATCCTAATTTTCAGAACTCATGCCGTGAGTTGCTCCAGGAGTTCAGGAGTAAAACGCATTTTCGCCTTGCGCCGCAAGCGACAGTCGAGATAAAGCGATAATACAGACACTTAATTATTCACATTCGATACATTCCTATCGCAAGGACTGAAAATGTGCGGCAACTTGCCGAACTATATTCAGCAGCTGAGGTTTTTGTGAATCCAACTTGGCAGGATAACTATCCTACGGTCAATCTGGAGGCTATTTCCTGTGGTACACCTGTGATCACCTACAACACTGGCGGCAGCATCGAGTCAATCACTCCTGCAACTGGCATAGTCATACCGCAAGGCGACATAAATGCGATGCGACAGGCGGTCTCGCAAATCGAATCTAATGGCAAAGCCTACTACAAGACTCCTTGCCGCGACTATGCCCACGGGCACTTCCGCAAGGAGGATCGCTACGCAGACTACATTAAGCTTTATGAAGAGTGTCTAAAGGTCTGATATTGAAATCGTATTAAGATACAAACTACATAACTGACAAGCATGAAGAAACGATTGCTGTTTACAGGTGCGACTGGCTTTTTAGGAAAGAACATTAAGCCAATCCTTATGGAATCTTACGAAGTAACGACTTTGGGGGCTTCAGACAAGAACGATATAAAAGTCGATTTGGCAAAAGATGTTCCACTCATATCATCACAATATGATGTTGTGCTGCACGCAGCCGGGAAAGCGCATTCCATTCCTAAAACCGATTCAGAGATTAAGGAGTTCTATGATACAAATTACACGGGCACCGTCAATCTCTGTTCCGCTTTGGAAAGTCACGGTGTCCCCAAATCATTCATATTCATCAGTACTGTGGCTGTTTATGGGGTGGACAGCGGAGAAAACATCACTGAAAATGAACATCTTAATGGAAACACCCCTTACGCGTCAAGCAAAATAATGGCGGAACGGTATCTATCAGATTGGTGTGTCAAGCATAACGTCATACTGACAATCCTAAGGCCATCATTGATAGCTGGTCCGGAAGCCCCTGGTAATCTTGGGGCAATGGTCAAAGGAATCAGTTCCGGCCGATATCTGAGTATTGCAGGAGGGCACGCAAGGAAAAGCGTTCTGATGGTCCAAGACATCGCAAGACTGGTCATGCTGTCGGCTGACAAAGGAGGAATCTACAATGTTTGTGATGACACTCAACCGACATTCCGACAATTGGAAAGCATCATAGCAAAGCAAGCAGGAGTGTGTACACCTGTTTCCATTCCATATTGGTTTGCCAAATGTTGCGCTTTGGTTGGTGATTGCTTAGGTAAGCGCGCACCTATTAATTCCCAAAAACTCAGAAAGATCGCAAAATCCTTGACCTTCAGCAATGAAAAGGCTAAACGGATGCTGAATTGGACTCCAACGAACGTTCTTGAGAACTACCACATTTAAAGGGACTTTCAACATACCTGAAGAATGAATATGCTTATTTACCTCATAGTGGCGGTACTGCTTTTTTATATTGAACTTCTATATTTCCGTATCGCAAAACACTATAATATAGTTGATAAACCTAATAGTAGAAGTTCGCATGCCCACGTCACTCTCCGGGGGGGCGGAATAATATTCCCTATAGGAATCTTGATTTGGGCAATAGCATTTGGCTTTGTTTATCCTTGGTTCATAGGAGGGTTGACGATAATTTCCATAATAAGTTTCATGGATGACATTCACCCTTTGCCAGATAGTATCCGATTGGTTTTCCAATTCATTTCCATAATAATGATGTTCAACCAGGTTGGGGTATTAAAGCCTGAGGCCTGGTGGTTAATAATTCTAATATTGATATTATGCGTCGGGATTCTAAACGCATATAATTTCATGGATGGAATAAATGGAATAACAGGAGGTTATTCATTAGCAGTCTTGTTTCCTCTAATTCTGATGAATACGGCTCAGCCGTTCATTAACATGCCGCTGCTTGTCATCTCATCATTAAGTGTCCTGGTTTTTTGCTTGTTTAATTTCAGAAAACATGCAAAGTGCTTTGCCGGAGACATAGGTGCTGTAAGCATGGCCTTCATCATCGTATTTGCATTAATAATGTTGGTGATAAAGACGAAAGACTTTACATATATCATCTTCCTTGCTGTCTATGGGATAGACACTGTACTTACAATCTGTCACAGGTTGCTTCTGCGCGAGAATTTAGGGGTCGCGCATCGAAAACACGCTTATCAACTTATGGCCAATGAGTTGAGTATTTCACATGTCAAAGTGTCTTTAATATATGCAATACTTCAACTATTGATTTCCTTAGGGCTGATATTCCTTCCTATCAATCATTTACTATATTCAATCATTGTTCTTATGACTTTGTCCGGGACATACATATTGTTTATGAAAAAATATTATCATCTTCATGATGAATATCTTAGAACCTTAAAAAACTAATCCATACTCCCTATTTATGAATTCACTCAAAAATATTGTCAACTGGTATTTTACCAAACAAACATTCCCGCATTTTTGCGTCCTTCTGCTTGATTGCATGATCATCTTATGTTCCAGCATATTTGTGTACTGGTGCTATTTCAGAGGGGCGACACTCCAGCATAATTTCTGGATGTTAATGAGATTGATGGTGCTGTTTCTGGCTATTCATTGCGTTTTCTTTTTTATATTCAAGACATACACAGGAATTATCAGATATTCATCATTCAATGATTTGATCAAGATTGGCTATGCCATGGGATGCTCTGCCATTGTTGTCATCCTTGTTCATTTTTGGACTAATAATGTCGGAGGTGGGATATTCGCGCAAATACAGATACGACATATCATCACAAGCATATTTATGGCTACGAGTCTGATGTGGCTTATGAGAGTCAGCATTAAAAGAGTGTATGATATTTATTTCAGAACTGACGGGGCTCAAAATGCGGTAATCTACGGTATTAAATCAGGTGGAATCGGTTTGGCAAAAGCAATCTGCATATAGCGCCCAAAGGGTACCAGGTGTAGCGGAGTATACGGTACCGGGCTA
>SAMEA3663097__coassemble_515_pt1 | contig 24375 bp, 24 predicted proteins | sample SAMEA3663097__metabat2_low_PE_002 | metagenome-assembled genome bin SAMEA3663097 (sample SAMEA3663097) | pig gut metagenome | biome: pig gut; feature: pig-associated habitat; material: faeces | place: France | collected 2012 | reverse complement strand
TAAGCCCGGGATCTTCCGCCACACCTTGTCTTATATGACTACGATGGAGATTGGGTCCTTTACATACAGATTCTTATGCAGGAATACCAACGAATCACAATTACTTAAATATCAGCACCATAAGGAAAATGTTAGCCAACTCCTATATAATTTCCAAAATAAAAGTCAAATGACATTGGCACGAGTTGCTTGATTTCCATATTCTCATTCGTTTTCTGGCGACAAAGTTAATGGGTGCTTCAGCAAGATTCCGGCAAATACACTATTTCTATATTCTGCCATTATTTTGCCGAAGATATTGCTATCTTTATGGTCAGATATGGCAAAGAATTACTTCAAATCCTACATCTGGCTGCTGGAGACACTCCAGAGCCGCGGGCCTCTTACACTGGCCCAAATCAGGCAGTTGTGGCGGCGGAGCTCAGTAAATGAACTTGGAAGTGACCTTCCCGCGCGTACGTTCTCGAATCATATTGAAGCAATATCCGACATCTTCGGGATCGAGATTGTTTGCGACCGTAGAGACAACACTTATAGCATCGTCAACGAAGAAGATATGGACGGCACAGGCATCCGCTCCTGGATGCTGGATGCCCTTAGCTTGAACTCCCTTCTCAACGAGAGCGCTGGCATGAAAGACCGAATCTTCTTCGAGAATGTGCCTTCCAGCCACCAGTTTCTGACCACCGTCATCCAGGCCATCCGTGACAATCGGAAGCTGAAGGTTCGCTACCAGGGCTACCGGATGGACGAGGCACGGACCTTCGAACTGGAGCCGTTCTTTATCAGAGAATTCAAGCGCCGTTGGTATCTGTATGGCCATAAGGATTACGACAAGGACTTCAAACCACACATGTACGCGCTTGATCGGATGCTCGAGGTGGAGATACTTCCCGATACGTTCAAGGTTCCGGAAGGTCTGGATGCCAAAGCCTGGTTCCAGTCCCTGTACGGCGTGCGCAAGTACGACGATATGAAGCCTCAGCAGGTTCTCTTGAAGGTCTATGGCAAACAGGTCCGCTACTTCCGCTCGCTCCCGCTCCACAGTAGCCAAGAAGAGATCGAAACGCACCGCGACCATAGCCTCTTCGCCTACAATCTCGCCCCAGACTATGACTTCAAGCAGGACATCCTGTCGTTTGGGGATACTATTGAAGTTTTGGCACCCGTGTCTTTTAGAAATAGCATCGCTGAAACAGTGAAAAAGTTAAACAATCAATACAACTAAATTGCAATGGCACAGATTGGTTTTGGTTATGGAAGCGAATTCCAATTACTCAGATTCCTTGGACATCATCGGCTTGAGTTTGAAAGCATCATAGCTGGTGTTATTGGCCCCGGTGTATTTAACTGGGAAGATTTTGATTATGCCGATCCAAAAACGGTTATATCTGGAGACAAGGAGTTAATGGGGCTATCGTTTTTAGAGCGCCTTTATCCAGCTCAGTATCCAACAGTCAAAGCAGAATATGAAAAATACAAGATATATCATAGGAATGCTTGGCAGAACTGGGATGCCATCTTTACCCATAATAATACCCTTTATCTGGTTGAGGCAAAAGCGCATATTAGCGAATTATCTTCAGGGGATGAAGAACATGGCGACCACTCGAGGGAAGAAATCCTACGTTATTTTAAAGAGCAATTACCAGAATTACCCGTCTCCAGGATTTGGCTGCAGGATTATTATCAGATGGCAAATCGTTTGGCCACTGCTGCTTTGTTGAATAAAAATGGCATAAAGACTAAGGTGTTATATGTCTATTTTGTGAATGGCTATCGAAAGAGGGTCATTGAAAAAGTAGACCGGAAAGAGAGAATATATGAAACTGTCAATTTGAATGCGACAGAGGAACAATTCCGAATAGCCATACAAGATGAAATGAATGCCTTAGGCATTAGCCACGATTCGGTTGCATCTCTTTTAGCTCCTCCAGTTTTTGTAAATGCCGAACCAAATCGTCATAAATAATATCTTGATCTTCGCATTCTCCGACACCCATGGCAACCATAGCCTCCTGCAGGTGCCGGAGGATGCGGATATTGTCATTTGTGCTGGTGATGCCGTAGAGGATGACCTGAAGGGTGGAGAGTATGACGATTTCATCTCTTGGTTTGGGGCTCTCCCGGCGAAGTGGAAACTATTTATCCCCGGCAATCACGAATTATCTTTCAGCAGAGACCAATATAAAATAATCGTTGAGAAGTTTGAAGCGGCCGGCCTTATTGTACTTCAGGATGCTGTGGAGGACTGCGACGGAGTTGTCATTGGCTCAATCTCCAGAGACGCCAGGATTGCCGATGAAGATATCCCAGACGACATCGACATTCTGGTCTCACACTGGCCACCTTACGGCATCCTGGACAATGACCTGGGCTCTCCGCACATCCTGAACTTCGTCCTGAAGGCCCAGCCCTGGTGGCATCTCTTCGGCCATATCCACGAAACTGAAGGGCAGCAGTTCCAGCTGGGCAGAACAATCTGCCAAAATATTTCCGTTTTTAACGCAATTTCTTAGCTTCTGCCGAATTTCTGCCGAAGGTCCGGTTAATTTTGCAGAAAAACTTTCGATATGGCAGAATTCATCAATCAAATCCCTGGTTACGAGAAGGGTCGTGTACAGCGTATCACCGCCACTGACGAAGTGAGCGAATCCTTCATCGTCGCCCAGATGGCGTCCGATCTGCGCAAGAAGTGGAACACATCTGTCCTCTGCATTTCCCTGGACGGTCACAAAGAAGCTATAGAATCCTTGATCCCTCAGGAGAAGGCTGTCGGTACCGTCTATGTCCTGGACCAGAAGAATCCCGAGTTTAAAGTTGTTCTTCGCAAAGCCACCGGCATCATCAACCGCCGCTTCGTCCGAGCCCTCATCATCAGCGGTGCAGAGCGCCTCACCGCTAAATACTTCCAAGATCATCCGGAGAAAGGTAGAGAATGGATAGCCAGTCACCTTGAAGGACTGTCCAGAGGCATGGGCATCCCCGTCATCCTGGTGAGAGTCCACGAAGATCAATCAGAAGAACTATAAGGTATGAGCCGAAGTAAACTTAGAGACAACTTCATGAGGCGCTGTTATACAGGGCCGTCTTTCAAATCATCAAAGTGGGACGACCCTGTTCATAATCTTCATAGACAAGATGAGATGCCGAAAAATAGTCCTTCTAAGCTTGTCCTAATACACTGCCATTGCTGTATTCATCGGATGATGGGTTCGTCCACATTCAGAGGTCATTCCTCTTCTACAGGAACTCATCGTCAAGTCCGTGGCCTGGTTAGGGCAAGCCAGAAACGCGAACAGCGCAAACAGATGTTTGAGCAACTGGCTGAATATTATGAACCACAGAATCATTTCGAATAAAAACATATGGTAAAGACAATCAAGTCAATTAAAGAAATATCCGAAAATAGTCTGGAGCCCGGTCTCTTTCTTATCGATGACGGCGAAGAAGAAAGCCAGACATCAACTGCCGCAGAGGTCGCTTTTCCATTGGCCGTCGATAATAGAATATCTACCGTTCTCTTCTCACTTGAGAAGAAGGAGGATGATATCGTAAGTGATCTTCTGACCATTATATTCTCTCGATACACGGATAATATCGCCAGGCTTGCTACAGCACCGAAAGAAGAATGGGATAAGGCCAAAAACGGAATCATCTCTTTGTCAAAAGCCCCTTTGTTTTTGGATGATTCCACTGAAGTATCGGTTGGCGAAATGCACACTATGGCGAAGGTTATTATCTCCGAGCAGAAGGTGCGGGTCTTCATCATTGACGGAATTCATCTTCTTGAGGAAGAGAATCCTATCAAACATTTGGAGGAAATGGCAGCAGACCTGAATGTGACAATAATTGCGTTACAGAAACATAACACTCAATAATCACAAATCAACATGAAACCGAGAATCTTAGTATTTACCATCGCGTTGCTGGCATCCTTCGCTGCAGCAGCGCAGAGCACCAATCCGCTGAACTACAGCGGCAGAATGTATGTCGAGGCCATTGAAATCATCGCCACGCCCCGCTATGTCTCCTACGAGGACCACGCCATTCTATCACAGCAGATGCGCATCCCTTCTGTCGAAATTACCAAGTGCGATATGGCCTTCGAGAAAGGAACAGTCACCGTGAAGGACAATGAAATGAAGATAAAGGTCAATGGATGTAAGAAGTACGACACCGACTACGGCTGGGTAGTTGTCGTCTATGTGGATCTAGTCGATGAAGGCGACAAAGCCGAGTTGGTCTGGCCGGAGTACGGAAAACCATTCTTCCAGCAGATAACCAAAGCCGATGACGGCGTTAAGATTGCCCGCATGGTCCTGTCCAGGAAGCCCTATGTGGCCGATGAGGCAGAAGCATTGAGGTATATGCTGATGGGGCTCGGGGCGATCTAGGCCGATGGTGACCTGTTCCAGTTGTAGCGCCGATGCGTATGTCAATATGAAGGCGGTCAAAGCCAGTTCGCTGCGCTAAAGCTCCGCTCACTCGCTTTGGTTACGCCCTCCAGGACACAAAGCGCCACTCCAAACTCCACTTATGGCAGCTCCACTGCGAAACTCTTCATTCCGCGCCGCACATCGCGCATAAAGGGAATAAGGTCAAGAGACTGTGACCGGACAAGCCGGCCACAGACTCTTGCTGGTTTGTCCCCCACCGCCCTGATATGCACCCCAAAAGAAGTTCTCCATCATAGCGTTGTCGAGACAGTTACCCTTTCTGGAGATGCTTTGTTCTATGCCATTCTTTTTCAGTGTATTTTGATACTTAACATGCTGATAATGCCATCATTGATCTGTAGTCATCGTGACCGGTGGCGCACAAGGCATTGGCAAATGTGCTGCAGAAGAGTTCAGAAAGCAAGGGGCTCTGGTAGAAATCATCGACAAGCAAGAAGGACTGGATCATTTTGTTGGCGACCTCACGAACAAGTATGCTATTGAGGAGTTCACGAAACTGGTAATCGAAAAATACGGCAAGGTTGATTTCATCGTGAACAATGCCCTACCCCTGATGAAAGGCATTGACGAATGCTCATACGAAGAATTTGAGTATGCGCTCAAAGTGGGTGTAACTGCGCCATTCTACATGGTGAAACTCCTGAAGGATCATCTTGCAGAAGGAGCTTCCATCGTCAATATTTCATCTTCTCGCGACCGCATGAGTCAGCCTCAGACAGAAAGCTACACGGCTGCGAAGGGCGGTATTGCAGCACTCACACATGCCCTTGCCGTCAGTCTTGCAGGCAAGGCTCGTGTCAATTCCATCTCTCCTAGATGGATAGATACGGACTATAAAGTGTATGAGGGGCCCGATGCCTATCAGCAACCGGCAGGCAGAGTCGGCAATCCTCTCGACATCGCCAACATGGTACTTTTCCTCTGTTCCGAAAAGGCTGGTTTCATCACTGGCGAGAACATCTGCATAGATGGTGGAATGACCAGACAGATGATTTACCATGGTGATTGCGGATGGAAACTGGAATAACGAACATCATTCTACTCGGAATTGAACATTTCTCCTTAAACTTTCAGGCACGATTTGTGTCTAATTCTTAAATGATGGCGTTTAAGCACCCATCGCTTTTTAGGTATTATAAAATTTTAATTTGTAGATTATGAAAAGAATTTTTCGAATATTGATGATTGCCATTTGCTGCATGGTTTCATGCAATATGGTGGCGAATGCGGGCAACGACAAGTCCATCACTGTAAATGCACTTCCTGCCAAGGCCCAGACCTTGCTCAATAATCATTTCAATGGTCAGAAGGTGATGCTTGCAACGATTGAATCGGGAGTTGTCAGCAGAAGCTATGATGTGGTTCTGCAGAATGGCACGAAGCTGGAGTTCGACAAAAAAGGAAATCTTACAGAGATAGACTGCAAGCAGGGAATCGTGCCAGCTCTGTTGATTCCGCAAGCCATCAAGAACTACTTGAAGGATAATTATGCAGGACAATCGGTGAAAAAGATTGAAATGAACAAGAATGAATACGAGGTGGAACTGACAAACGGATTGGATTTGACCTTCAACAAGCATTTCCAATTAATAGATATTGACTGATCTGCATTTTGTAAATAGATTTTCCTACATAGGGTGAAAACAACAGATAAAATTTCAGTGAGGTTATTATTGCAACAGCTTCGACTATCCACCCGTTACTAATCGGCCCGACTCGGGGCTAATAGAGCCAACTCGACGACGAGTTGTTCCAAGTAGGACTTAATCGCATATCACTTTGAAATGTACCACCTGCAGCGGAATGAAATGTACCGCCTGGGTGACAATGCTCCGAAATCATACGTGGTTCACCGGAGGCTTACGTCTAGATGACGTCCGTCATCTTCTTTATAATCGAACATAACCGTATTGTACTCATTTTCGGGAAACTCTCTGATGCACAGATAAGACCAAGATTTTCCAATTACAAAATAGTCAGGAATGTATGTCTCGCCGACATGAAGTTCATCGCAGTTTTTCTGCCGCCATGGATCAATGTTTTTCGTACAAATTGCCTTGACAGATGGAATCGGCGCACAATTTATAGATTCCTCAGATGCCATATCTATATTGGATAACGAGTAGTTCGCTATAACTCAAGGCTTTGAATCGGTATGTCGCAGAACTTGCAGATGTCCTCGTAGGCGAGGAGTTCAGAGGGTTCGATGACGCCATCGGCAAGGATCATGTTCTTCATCAAGGCGGTGTAGTTTTCCTTCTGCTCCTCTGTCATGCCCTTGAGGATGGAGAGGCTGAGAAGGGTGCTGAAGTCCCTTACTTTGAAGTGATCTTCCGGGCTAAGGTTCAATTCTTTCTTGACTTTCTCAAAATACAGAGTCTCTCGTTCATCGATTTTTTCATCGATGCTTATTATGTCCAGGAGCAATCTGACGATCGCCATTTTCTGATTGTACTTGTATTCCATATCAATTGTCTTTTGTTATTCTATTATTACTACGCCTGGAAGACCCTCAAGACTCTTGTCCAGCGACTGCCGCAGGGTTCGCCGGAGAAATCTTTACAATAGCGGTTTCCCCCGTGTACAGTAGAGCGTCCAGTTGCCATGTTATTGCAATTCCAGAACTCGTTGTATTTCGTGTTCGTCTTGTTATTCAGCAAGTTGAATTCGGGGTCGTCTTGCTCCATTAACCGAACGAAAGTGTCGATTTTGTGTGTGCGTATATCATCAATGTGCGGGCTGATGCATACGCAATACTGCTGAGAACGGGGAAGAGATTTCACAAGGCTGGCCAGATGCTCTACGGAATAGCTCTCCATATCGAGAACATTGGAGAACAGGTGTACCGTTGTCTCGGGTTCTACGAGATGAATATCGCCTGGTGTCAGCTCGTCAAATTCCTTGCAGATGGTTTGGAGCGGCACATCTGGCGCATATCTCTTGCAATGGAGTGCGGCCCTTCTAAGCGCGATTTCCGACGGCTCAATGAGTATGATCTGCTTGATATTGGCCGTGCCATACTTATCCATAAACACCATTGAAGCGAGACCTTGTCCACAACCCCAGTCAATCAACGATACCGGCTTGTCAAATTCCTGTGGGAAGGGGTGGGTAAGTGCCGACTTAACCTTTGCCTGATGCATGTTTCCGTAGTTGCGCATGTAGTCAAACAAACCGTCCTCGGTTTGAATCTGTTGGACACCACGTCCGGAAATCCCATTGCCGGACGCCCGATCGTCGGATAGCCTCTTGATACTACGGAAATTACAAGGAACTCTTTGAATGTCTCTTGAATAGTCCGTGTCTTCTTCTATGATGAACTCATCGGCAGGAGCTGGTCTTGCCCTGACTACAGATTCCTGGATAATAGCATCAATGATGGCTTGAATCTGGTCTTGTGCTTTTTCCGGGTCTGAAGCATCGACATTATCCAAGCCTTGAATATCATTAAGGAAAGGATACTCCGTACTCCGAATCGATGTGTCAATTCTCAGCTTTAGCTCACCAGCATATTCCGCAGATAATTGATCGAGCGCCGCCGAATAATAGCTCAAGAAAGTGATAAGGCACTTTTTGTTATTATCTTCTTCTGTGTCAATTGCTTCTTGGAGTAGGGAACAGACTTGCGCGTACTTCTCGATGATGTCATCGGCAGTATGAGGGCAGGGATAGATATAGCTAACCCCCGCCGACAAGCGCTTGTTGAGATGGATCTGTTCGCTATGTTTATTGGCAATACGGACAAGGTGTGGAATGGCAGACTGAAGATTGAGTCTCTCGGCAAAGTCCAAGCATATCAAAACGAATGCACGATTCTCTTGACTCTCAAAATCGAGTTTTGAGATTATGGAGTGCTTGAACATTATCAAATCGCTTATCCCGTCTCGGTCTGCGCATATGGTCTCCCATCCAGAATTGTATAGTTCATACAAGTCCGGCATGCTCTCCATGATGCTCGTAGAGAGAGCCTCCGCTGTGTCAATGCTGAGCAGTCTGTCTATTACTTCACTCATTCGATTCAAATGGTAACAACCCGTCTTCCCGTAATGGGGACGGTTTGATTGCGGTCTCTTGGGCAGGACTCTGTGGCTCAACGGTTTCTTTTCCGGTATCCTCTGTCTGAGCTTTCTCCATCGATTTCTTTGAGGATTTTGACGAGCCTTTAGATTTTACAGAGCCGGACTTGGCCCTTGCTGTCTTATTGCTCTTTTTACCGGTCGTATAGCCATCAACAACACTTGAGGTTTCTGCTATTGGCAAATCACCAATAGGTAAATCTTCTTGATCCTGCTCTTTGGTCTCCGAACCATATTTAACTTCCGGTTCTTGTAATAAGTCAGAAGTTGATTTCAGTCGTTCGATCTCGCTGCCCAGGCTTGCCTTTTGTTTCTGAAGGTCTGCGATAATGCCATCCTTGGATGCTATTTCTCCCTTCAGCGAATCAATTATCGCTTGTGCCTCACTTAACTTTTCAGAGAATCTACCCTCTATATCGGCTACTTTTGCGTCGGCGGCATCTTCAAGCTCGTCCCTCGTATCACCGGCAACTCTATTGCGGACGAGTTCGACCAGTGATGCTACAGGCGTGTTTATGAAATCAAATGTCTTAATCTCCTCCAAAAATCCAAGCAAGTAATCTTTTGAAAAAACCGACGGTTTTTTTTTACCAATGAAGGCGGTATCCAAGACCATATAATCTGTTTTTCTCTTTGGACGTTGATTCTTCCTGGGGCACCACGCATCAATGTAAGGGAATTGAGACGATGTGGTATTGCCATAAAAAGCAAACTGATATACGCTCTCAATCGTATAGTAGTCTAATTGGCTCTCCAGAAGATACTTAACATTCTGTCTTCCTATCTCCTGAGTTCCATAACAATTGCTGAATACAGAATAGCCACGATTGTACCCATAATAGAGAGCAATACCTTCTGCTTTACCATCCTTGAGATCTTCGAAATTGTTGGAAATGAGACCATCAATCTTCTTTGTCGCAGCTTCACCGCCGACGCCATAAGACTGGAGAATGGCAAAAGCATATGTAATGCCGCTCAACTTATCATAATTGATTGCTTTTGTGTATGAACGTTCTATTCTTTGATTATTCTCTGCAGCAATTTGATCGAGATCTTCTTTTGTGATCTTTTTTTCAAGATAAGGGATGAACTTCACGAAGTTGCCCGACCTGGAGAAGAGTCCAAAGAATTTCTCATTTATCTGACGTCCCTGCTTCTCCAAGTCATTCCTTACTAATGCGTTAAAGAACGATAGAGTGCTGGCATAATTCTCAGAATAGTTCATGTTGGGCTCCTTGGCCGTCTTCATCAAAGCTAAAGCGCCAAGGATTCTATCGAACATTACGAGTTGTTCGGAATAATCCTTATCAACAGGCTTATCAGCGACATTGACCACATCGATTCCAACATTGGAGAACTTCGCCACCTTTGCTAAAGAATGAGGGATGAAGGCCGCACTCATGTTAATATTCGACAACGTCTGCTCCAATTGTCTTGGGTCTCGGAAATGGATTGCCTTAACACGTGAAATCGGAAGAGGGGTAGGGAATAAAAAGAACTCCCTTCCACATGGGACAAGATCCCTCTCCTCATCTTTGGTTATGACAAGTTCGATGCAACAATCGGTGTCGTTGGTGCCCAGTTCGGATGAAAGGAGAAGAGCATTCCTAAATCTGTCCTGTAAATCTTGCGGTTTGTTCTCAAAATACTTCGCAGGCTTAACGCAGGCACATACGAAATAATGCGCCAGCGAAGTCGAGTTTATGGGAAGATAGTATGTCATGACTTGCGTTTATATTCTTGATATGTCTACAACCCCGTTTAATGAGGGGAGATTGTTGTTGCTGAAAAGGAACAGATTGCTTCTGGCACGAGTGCAACCCACATAGAAGTCCTGCCAATCAACATTGTAACTTCCTACAATTGAGGACATTTTATTGAAATCAGGGATAATTACCGTATCAAATTCCAACCCTTTGGCAGATTTGAATGTCGTGATATGCACATTCTTTAACGGAGGACAACCATTAGGGAAAATATTCGAATCTTCATAATAGTATGAGAAATCATCTACATCGTCTTCCAGGGCAGACACATATTTTTGTACGCTACTTTTCCAAGGCAACAGAATGGCGATGTTTTCCGTATCGTTTCGAAGGTCCTCAATAATCTGGAGTATCGCACCGATTTCATTGTCGGGAGTATCTTCTCGTGGCCCCCAATTGCCGATAAGCAAAGAAGGCCTGTCACCATGACGGTCGATGTTGTTTATCATATAGTATGAGATGGCAGCTCGCGGGAACGCCTGTCTCGCGAATTGCATAATCTCCTGAGTGCAGCGAAAATTCTTATCAAGAACACAGGATACATTGTCGGGGAATATCTCTTCTAACTCTTCCTGTGTGGTTGAATGACCTGGGTAAAGAATCTGAGAGTCGTCCGCACCATATGAAACCGGTGAACATATTTCCGCGAAATAATCAGGTTCAAGATCCTGCGCTTCATCAATAATCACCTCAAAGAACCTACGATTCTGTGTTATGAACCTATTTCTCAACGACGTCCCTACAAATTGCGCTGCAGCGGCGTTATTGCCACGGCAGCATGCCTCCAGATAGCGTTTAAGGGTCGTGGTATATGTCAAGAGAAGACTGCGGTTGCCTTGGCGGTAGTTTGAGATATGTCTCCACATAGAGACGACAGATTTGCCGGTACCCGGTCCTCCGGATATTGCAATCTGTTCGGTCTCATTCAAGGCGGCCTGCTGGGCTCTTGTCAAAGCCGTGATAGGTGGTAGGTTGAAATAGTATCCTGACATATTATTAGTGTTATATTCCTATGATGGTTTCTGAATAAGGATTGTCTCGATGCCTCTTCAGATTGTCTATCGCGCTCTGTTTGCTGGTGTTGGCATAGCAGTATTCGCACTGATGAGCACATGTGTTATACTCGCCGATGTCCTTGCTTGCTATGCAGCCGCAGAACGCTCTTTGTCCGTTGTCTTTGTTATTCTTCGTCTTAACAGCATATTGGCCGTTAGGAAGGTTGATGGCGTTATCAGGGACACCAAATAGTCCGCCTTCAACTATCTGAACACCTAAGAACTTCATCAGTTTGGCGTCATAGTACGCACGGCGGATAATGAGGTCGTCGTCAATACACTTATTGTGGGCTACGTGATACTTATCCAGGTCAATCTTCTCTCCGCAGGTTGCAAGGGTATAACCCCATTTCTCATTCAGCTTGGCCAACTCTTGTGCAAATACATCCATTTCGGAAAAAGTCCATTCGTGATAGCGAATGTTGCTCTTCTCAAGGTTTGCTTTCACGCGACGATATGATGCGATGTCGGCGTAGCTGAATACCAGTTTCTCAGTATATCCTTTAAGCTGATCACCAATGTTTTCGACTCTGCGGATGAGATCATCAGGGTGAATCTCATCCGTAAGAATCATCGGATCAAACCGCCAAATGACGGAACCAAGACCAAGTCGGTCCACAAGCATTTTGAATGTGTCAATGCGGTACTGGAGCGGGGGAACGCCACGTTCAAGTCCATTCAGTTCGTAGTCATTAAGTGAATACTGAATGTATGTTCCAATCTTTCTCTCTTCAAGATAGTCCAAATATGGAAGAAGAGGGCGGGGGTTCTTGGACCAAAATACTATGAATCGAGTGTTATTGTAAGAAACATAGCTCTTTACACCATTGAAAGGATTAGTCCAGGCAGAGTAGCCTATCTCCATGCGTATGAAGAACCAATCCGCATAGAATGCCGGAATGTCAGTACTTCTACTGGCAGAAACAATGACGGGAGCCTGAGCACACACTAACTCATTGTTTTCTTCTCTTCGTATCTGAACTTTTTCCCAATTCATATGGATGTTTCAAACTATAAATTAAAATTTTAGTTTCTACAAATTTACTATTTTTCTCTCTTGTGTGGAAAATTATTCCTATTATTTACAATCGTGAGTTTAACATATTTTTGTATAATTTACTCTCAAGTTGTCATGCCATATTCCTTTGCCTTTTTTTGTTTGCGGCAAAGTTCGGCGATTCGACAAGATAGTATCCTATGATCCCTACAATCATTTTGCAATTTACCTCATCATTTTAATAACATCTTCCGGCAACATCGCATTCCCGGCATCATCTTTCGGAGCATTCTTAAGAAACAACATAGGAACAATAGTGTAGCTCTTGGCAAACGGCAGCAAATTAGCTTTACGGAGAAGTTCGGCTGTCAATTGTTTCCCATTCTCCCCTGTTGTCCACTTGCATTCGCCAACAAGCAGATATTTTTTGTCAAGCGATTCGGCCATAACATCGAACTCGACCTGTTCCGGCTTCTTATCCTCATTGAGAATAGAACCCCACCAACGTTTTGCCTTACCGTAAACAATTCCATTGACCATATTTCCCGTTACAGCATCCCTGCATAGTTTTTCCCAATGAATACTCACATACTCCGAAAAATGGGCTGTCAGTGCCTGTTCTAATGGTAAGCGACGGCCAAGCTCGATAAACGAGCGATTAGGAACGACAAACTGATAGTAGAATGCCATAAAAGGGTCTGCAATCTTATATAGGCTCTTTTTTGCATTCTTTTCGTCGATTCCGAAAGGAACATCTTTCTCTAAAAATCCGAGGTCTATAAGTTTCTTCAATGGACGCGACAGATTGGTTGCCGGCTCATTGCATCGTGCGGCAATTTCGGAAAGCCGGTTTGCGCCAGTCCCAATATAAGACATGATCGTTGAAGTCTTGACAATATCCTTGACATCATCCTGAAACAGTTTTATCGGCTCTTCATAAAGAGTTCCATTTACCGAAAGGATATTGCGCCACAGGGCGTCATCAAGCGAACTTCTGTTTTCCCTCAGTTCCCAGTAACGCGGCACGCCGCCCCATACGGCATACTCTTCAATGGCATTCATCGCATTAAGATGCAAAGCCTTTTGAATATACGGCAAGTGTATCGGCGTAAGTCTCATGATCTCATCAGCACGCCCATATAGAGGTGCGGTAGAATCAAGGAACAACCCATACATCATATTTTGTGATGAACCGCAAAGCACAAGGTTATACTTCAACAGCTTCTCATCAACAAGTTTCTGCAATACAGACGGCAACTCTGGCGATTGCTCTACAAGATACGGAAATTCATCCAAGCACAAAGTAAAACGTTTGTCTGTCCGATAATTGACCGCACGAAATATAGATTCCCAATCTGGATATGTCAGTTTGTCGAAATCCGGGAAGATTTGTGCTATTACTTTTGCAAGCAATACTCTCTGATGTTGCTCTTCAGAACGGTCTGCAAGGAAGTAAACATCATTTTCTGACAACACCCTTTTAATAAGCGTTGACTTACCCAGCCGTCTGCGACCGTACATCACGACTAACGAGGACTTCTCTCTTGCAAGTGCATCCTTTAATCGTGCAGTTTCATCTATTCTGTCAACGAATTTCATATACCCTGTTTATTATGTAATACAAACATAATGTTTTTGCTGCATAATACAAAATTATGAACAATGTTTTTTATTCCAACAGAACAAATCGCCACTTTTGTATAGCGGAAATGGATCGAGAAGTACAATTCCTCCTGTACTATATGCCGGAAGACAGCGGCAAAGTGCAGGCCGTCATAAAAGATGAAGCGATATGGTGTACCTTAATTACGGAATATGTTACCTCAAATACTTTCATCCGAGACGGACTCTGACATATTCAAAAAAGATTGCTTTACTTTGCACCGGGAAATGATAAGTTTGGTGATTCTGAAGGATCGCCTAAGAAACTAAATAAAGGAATTTGATATGTACTTGGAAAAAATCAACGGCCCGGCCGACATCAAGAAGTTGAGCGTCGAACAGCTCAACGTCCTTGCTGATGAGACCAGGCACTATCTGATCGAAAAGGTCAGCAATCACGGCGGCCACGTCGGCCCGAACCTCGGAATGGTGGAAGCCACTGTGGCTCTGCACTATGTGTTCAACTCCCCTGTCGACAAGATCGTCTTCGATGTCTCACATCAGAGCTACGCGCATAAGATCCTGACTGGCAGGAAGCAGGCGTTTATGGATCCGGCCCACTACAATGACGTGACCGGTTTCAGCGAGCCGTCCGAAAGCGAGCACGACCACTTTGTCATCGGTCACACATCGACCTCGATCAGCCTTGCCTGCGGACTTGTCAAAGGACGTGACCTGGCAGGTGGAAAGGAGAATGTCATCGCTGTGATCGGCGACGGATCATTGAGCGGCGGCGAAGCCCTTGAGGGACTGAGCGTGGCAGGGTCTGAGCTTAACAGCAACTTCATCATCATCGTCAACGACAACCAGATGTCGATAGCGGAGAACCACGGCGGTCTGTACAAGAACCTTCAGCTGCTTAGGGAGACCAACGGAAAGGCGGAGGTCAACCTTTTCAAGGCGATGGGGCTTGAATATGTCTATGTGGGCGACGGTAACGATGTCGCCACTCTCATCGATGCCTTCCAAAAGGTCAAGGACACCGACAAGCCGGTTGTCGTGCACATCAACACCCTCAAAGGCAAGGGCTTGAAGTACGCCGAGGAGAACAAGGAGAAATGGCATTTCGGTGGTCCATTCTATGTGGAGACCGGTGAGCCTAAATTCAAAAGCACAGCCGAGGACTACGGTGATCTTACCGGAAAATATCTGCTGGAGAAGATGCAGTCAAATCCTGAGCTTGTCGCAATTACTTCCGGCACGCCTACCGTGTTCGGGTTCACCCAGCCTCGCAGGGTACAGGCCGGGAAACAGTTCGTGGACGTGGGAATCGCCGAGGAGACCGCTGTGGCGATGGCATCCGGTATCGCAAAACGTGGCGGAAAACCTGTCTGGGGAGTTTACAGCACATTCATCCAGAGAACATACGACCAACTCTCACAGGATCTCTGCATCAATGACAACCCGGCCCTGATGCTCGTGTTCTGGGGCGGAATCGAGAGTATGAACGATGTGACCCACACCTGTTTCTACGACATCACCTTGCTCGCAAATATTCCTAACCTCATTTATCTGGCACCGACCTGCCGTGAGGAATATTTCGCGATGCTGGACTGGGCTATCGCCTACAGGGAGCATCCGGTCGCGATCCGTGTGCCGGTTAACGGAGTTATCTCACGTCCTGAGGTCAAGGCTGAAGGTGTCGACTGGTCTGCGGCCGAGTACGAAATCACCCACAGAGGCAGTCGGGTGGCCGTTCTTGGTCTTGGGGCTTACTACCAGCTCGGAGAGAAGACCTGTGAGCTTCTGAAAGCCCAAGGCGTTGACGCGACGTTGATCAACCCGAGAATCATCACATCCCTCGACACGAAGACCCTTGAGGCACTCAAGGCCGATCACGAACTCGTAATCACTCTTGAAGACGGTCAGATTGACGGTGGCTGGGGCGAGAAAATCGCCAGATTCTACGGCGACAGCGATGTGAAAGTCCTCGTCAGAGGCCAGCGCAAACAGTTCGAGGACAGCTATGTGGTCGAAGAACTGCTGAAAGAGAACCGCCTCACTCCTGAGCAGATCACCGAGGATGTCCTCCTGGCCCTGAGCAAATAACGGAAAACTTCATATTCAAAAAAGATCAGGCCGCCATTAATGCCGCGCGCCTGATCTTTCTTTTTATGTCTTTATCTGCCCGAACTTTCGTTTTATCTGAGAATATACCCGTGGCGAATCAGGTCCTCCCGGCTTTTGATCGGGAAGGTGTAGCCGTCACGTATTATATAAAGGTCATCCGTTATTTCGATGATGGCATCGTACAAGTGGTCGGAAACAATGATGCCTTTGCTCTTTTTCCGCTCACGGATCAGTTCCTGCATACGTTCTACATAGACCGGAGCTATGTTGGAGAACGGCTCGTCGAGAATGTAGAAATCCGCCTCGCTGTTCAGCACAAGGAACATCTCCGCGACTCTGGCCTCTCCTCCGGAGACTTCTCTGAACATCTTCCGCTGAAAAGAGTGGAATTTCGGGTCAAACCTCACGAGCTCATCGTAATCCACGCCATATAACCTGAAAGCCTCGCCCAATGTGAATTTCCCTGGAACGAACAGATTCTGAGGCAGGTACTTGACACGCTCCCCTATATGTGCATAATCAGTCTTCGGCTCATCGTTGAAGCGGACGAACATATTCTGTGGTTTAAGGCCTCCAACTATACATTTGAACATACAGGATTTGCCGGTACCGTTACGTCCAAGCACTCCGGTCACCCTTCCGCTTTCGGCGGTCAGAAAAGCGCTCTGGAGGACAGTGTGGGAGCCAAACTGCAAATGAACGCTGTCAACAAGCATCCTGTTTGTCTTATCTGATTGCATATCCTATGTTCCAGGTTATAATCATAATAAGGACAAATGCCACAAACTCCACAACAATCGGCATCAAGAAAAACTCGTTACGGCTGATTCCAAGGTTTATGTAGAAATATATTGTCCCCTCCTTTCTGAAAGAATGGAACAAGTACAAGATGACCGGAACGCTCAAACTTTTCAAAAGGACGCAAAGCGAGATCGAAGACGGCGAACCGACTACCAAGGCGGCTGCTGCAAGCGTGACAACACCTGAGACAGCGTATAACGCAGTTCCATATTCCCCCGAAAGCCGGATTTTCCGCAAGATATTCATTATGTGGTGCTTTTGTCTGCCCTCAAAGTTACAAAATTAATATGATATCGGTGCGCAAAAAAGCAGGATTGACTCACGAAAGCACCTACGGCAGCCTCTTTGTGAGTGAAAGGGCATCCAACACGCACAGACTTTTTGCTGGGAAGGGTGCACCGACACTTCGACAGGCTCAGTGCACCGCAAGTTCAGCGACCGGGAACACTGTCAGCAATACGGACGAGATAACGGGATTGTCCACATAGACACGAGACAAGATATTCATTGATTGACATTTGGAATCGCATAATGTCCATACGTCATCTCGAGATTATCGGATTCTGTTATGTAACTTTGCAGACGAAACAAAAAAGGGCAATCTTCAAGCGCAAGCCAAAAGTGCATAACGTCGAATAACAATTGATTAACACAAGAAATTATGAGCACATACAAGAAATTAGACCTTGATACCTACTACAGAAAGGGCGTTTACGAGCGGTTCACCAAGATTGCGAGATGTTCCGTCTCAATCACCGGCAGGATCGACATCACCGGGCTTTATGAATATTCCAAAAGGACCGGCACGAAGTTCTACATCAACTTCCTCTACCTGCTGGCGAAGGTGATGAACTCGCGGGAGGACTACCGGATGGCGTACCTTTGGCAAAGCGACGAGGTCGTCGTCTATGACCGCATCAACCCGTGCCAGTACGTCTTCAACGAGGCCACCGAGACCTGCACGCCTGTGTACACTGAATATTCCGATGAATATTCCACTTTCTATGCCGCTTGCAAGAGGGACATTGAATATACCAAGGCACATCCTGAATATCATTTCGATCCGGTGGGACATCCTAACTGGTTCGACGCGTCATTCATTCCGTGGATCTCATACGATTCTCTGAATGTGGAGCTTCCGGACGGACATCTCTACTACCAGCCAATCGTCAACTGGGGAAAGTTCCGTGAAGAGAACGGCCGCAAGATGATGCCTGTGACTGTCAGGATGAACCACGCCGTCGCTGACGGCTATCTGATCTCCAAGGTCTTCACCCTCCTCGAAGCCGCCATCGCCGATTTCTGCGCCGGTCATACTAAAGGATAGAGCAAACACTTTAGTTTCTGGAATTCAAAGCGTGGAACGTCACTCGCTCTTTTACAGAAAGTTACAGATTGGTGACGGGACGTTTGGGAGGGCAGAAATTCAGAGTTCATTGATTCTCTGAATATTACAGGACACGAGCAGTCGCTTCGACAAGCTCAGCGACCGGAAAGGTAGCAGGCCAGCAGCCGAATCGGTCACTGAGCCTGTCGAAGTGACCTCTTGACAACAATAAGTTGCCAGTAGAGCAGAGCCAACAGGACTATCAGTCCGCCGGCGATTCCGATGAACGAAATAGACAGATGCGAGCAGACCAAACCTCCAATCAAGGCTCCCGTCCCGATGCCGAAATTGAATATTCCCGAAAAGATTGACATAGCGACCGAGGTCTGCGACTGCGGAGTGTCCGTGATGATCTCTGACTGCATCGCCACATTGAACGCTGTCGCCGACATTCCTATTATTGTGCAGACAGCGATTGTGACTGGAACACTGAATGCGGAAGGAAGCAGGAGCACGACTCCACCGATCAATCCAAGCAGCGTGACATTGATGAATTTGAACCTATATTTAGGGAAATACTTTGAAAACAACATACTTCCGATGATCCCGGCTCCACCGAAGAGCATCAAAGTCAGCGTGATCTGGTTCTCTGTCATCTTTCCGACCTGCTGAAGGAACGGCTCAATGTAGCTGTACGCTGTATAATAACCGGTGGCAAAGGCAGCGGTGGTTATGAATATTCCGATGAGTATCTTGTTCTTCAACATTGTAGGCAGGTCATGGGCAGTCATACCGCCTCCGCTCGGCACCTTCGGGAGCAATGTGAACAGATAGAGGAACACAACCAGCGCGACCGCACCTATGCTCAGGAACGTAATTCTCCAGCCCACGCTGAGCCCGATGACGCGTCCGAGTGGCAGGCCGAGAATCATCGCTATTGATGATCCTGTGACTATCATACTTAGGGCTATGGGCTTATGGCTCTCCGGAACGATCCTGACAGCGATGATCGACACGATTGACCAGAAGATCGAATGGGCGCAGGCCACACCGATTCTGGAAACCATCAGCATCCCGAAAGATGTTGACAGATAAGACATAACCTGGAACGAAGTGAACACCGCCACGACTCCAAGAAGCAGCTTACGCATCTCCATCTTCGATGTCATCAGCATAAGCGGCATCGAAAGGATCATCACGACCCAAGCATAGACGGAAATCAGCATTCCTGCCTTGGCCTCCGTCAATCCGAAATCCCTGCCGATGTCTGTCAGCAGCGCGATCGGAATGAATTCCGAAGTGTTGAATATGAACGTCGACAGCGTCAGCCCCACCAGGGCCATCCACGTTTTCAAGGACATCTCAGGTTCCTTGATCTGATCTGTCATCACCATATTAATATTCCTTCTAACCAACCGGACGCAAATTTAGAAAAGAATCTGGATTGTTGTACCTTACTGCGTGATATAAAACAATTTACATATTCGTTGAAATGTTTTGGGCACTTAGGAATCTGCCTTCGTTTGCGGTTATATTCGCAGACATATTCATAAAACAAAGTTTGCTTGGATGGCAGAATATTCCTATCTTTATGCAGATTAAACTGTTCGCCTTATGACAAAGGATGTCGCATTGGTGCTTTCAAGCGGCGGGCCGAGAGGTTTCGCATATATTGGTGCTATAGAAGAGTTGGAGAGAAGGGGGTATAACATCACTTCGGTGGCAGGCTGCTCCATCGGTTCGCTCGTCGGGGGTGTCTATGCCGCTGGAGGTTTGGAAGAGTTCAAGAAATGGCTGTTCGGCCTTGACAACTCCAAACTTGTCTCGCTGCTTGATATCTCGATCAGCAAAAGCTATCTTGTCAAGGGAGACAAGGTCATTTCGGCCATCAAAGAGGTTGTCCCGGATGTGAACATAGAGGACCTTCGCATCCCTTATAGGGCCGTGGCGACCGATCTATATACCGGTGAGGAAGTCGTGTTCAAGGAGGGGAAACTTTTTGACGCGATAAGGGCCTCTATCTCAATCCCATCGCTATTCCGCCCGGTGAAGTACGGGCGACATACATTGATTGATGGCGGAATCGTGAACACGATGCCTCTCAGCCAGGCCGTCCGGAACGGTCACGACATAGTTGTGGCGTTCGATGTCAACCAGATAGACTCAGAGAAGATAGCCGGCTATGTCACCGCTCTGGACGAAGTCCACGAGGCCGATTCGGAACTTCTGTCCGACACATTTGACACGCTCGGTGAGCTCGTTTCCAGAAAAGGCCTTCCTATTACCGACCGCGTGAGGATGCTGGGCGACGAGGCGCAGAAGGCCTACAAGGAGATGCGCGGCATCGGCCGCAAGACCAAGGAGCTTGAGACGAAGGCAGAAGCCGAAAACGTTCCGATGAGCGACAACTACTACTCGATTCTAAGCAGAACCTTCTCCCTGATGAACCGCACGATCTCGATGCTGTCCGTCCAACTCTACAAGCCCGATGTCCTTGTGAATATGAACTTCGACTCCTACGGTGCCATCCCCGACTACGCCAAAGGCGAGGAGATCGCCGCCAAAGGCCGTGAGCTGATGTCCGGCGCCCTTGATGAATATGAAAGCCGCGCGACCAGTCCAGCATCGCCGGCATAGCCCCTCGACTATTTTGTCCGGGGAAAAGCCTTTCTGGTGGACAAACCGGTCTATAACAAAGGGTTATCCGGCGAGAAGCCCTTTTGGGTGGACAAACCAGTAAATAACAAAGGTTTATCCGGGGGAAAGCCCTTTCCCCAGACAAAACAAATGGAATATTGCAATGTTAGAGACAATACTAATTGCTGTTGTAGGCACGACAATCGGGATAGTGGTCCATTCGCTCAATGCAAATGTACTCACAGGCAACCTTTCCTGACGGATAAGGCGGATTTCTATTTCGATGAGATGTATTCCCGATATGCGGCTCAGAAGAATCCCAAAGACTTCACAGCCGAGGATGAGAGTATTATATGGGAATATGCGTCAAATCACATAGCGATGTTCCTTACTTGGGTGATTGACAATGGATTCTACGGGAATATTCACTATGAAGCCTCTGATGATATCCAACTGGTAAAGGCACGGAAGATGACTGGAACTGAGTTCCTTGCCAAACATTGTGACTATCGGCTGAGCGATGAGGATTTCAGCCCGGAAATCCTGCCGTTTGTGGAATGCTATTACTTTCAAAAATATATTCAGCAATATGACAAGCTGTTCAGTAAGAAAGCGATGGCTCTCCTACACCCTTCTCCGTTTTCTTGGGAGGACTACGATTTGATCGCCAAGCGTATAACAAGAGCTTACAAACTCTGGAAATTCTGCGGATCGGGCAAATGAACGAATCGCGGAAATCCTAAATCACTGAATTTTAGCCAATTGCAATATCCTGCCAGTCAAATCCAGAGGGCAGCATCTACGAATATATTCAATATCAAATAGTTGCATACCACAGCAGAATCATCGGCCAAGGCAGGCGATCTCTCATAGAAGACAGCCGTGACTCGTCCGAATCCGCAAAAAGTGTTGTTTCATCCGAAATTCTTGTAACAGGTATCTTTTACGTTGTCCATAACTTTGCAAAGTCAAAAAAGGACAGATATGAAAAAGAGAATCATTACAGGATTGGCTGCGCTGACATCAATGGTCAGCTCAGCCGCTGCGCAGGACATCTACAGGACTGCGGCAAACGTACCGATGGTACAACTCAACAATGGAATACTGATGCCTCAATTCGGCCTGGGGACATTCTTCCAGCCGTCGGACTCGGTGTGCGAGCAGTCTTGCCTCACGGCGTTGAAGGCCGGCTACCGTCACATCGACACCGCACACGCCTACAATGACGAGGCCGGGGTCGGGCGCGCGGTGAAGGAAAGCGGAATCCCTCGCGAGGAAATATGGATCACCAGCAAGCTCTGGCCGACAGAATACGGGGAAGGAAAGACATTGAAGGCGATAGACGAGATGCTGGGACGGCTTCAATTGGACTACATTGACCTTCTGTATGTGCATCAGCCTGTGGGCGACTTTGTAGGCGCATGGAAAGACATGGAGAAGGCCGTGGCGATGGGCTATATCTTCTTCGATACAGCCGAGGTGTATGGCACGCCTGACCATCCGCACCATAATGAGGAACTGTTGGGGAAGGCAAACCTTTACCCTGAACGATTCCGCAGCATTTCACAATATTCAGTAGGAGTTAGAAGCTGTTTTGAATTGTTTGTTTGAAGGTTTGAGAGTGAAAAACTTCAGTTTCGACCGCTTCTTCCAAGGAAGATAGCGGTGCTATCTGACTGAAGAAGCGGGAAGAAAATGAAGATTTTTCACCTCAAAGAACATTTCAAACAATTCAAAACAGCTTCTTATTCCCGTCTGCTTCTTGAACAGCAGTCTTCTAGTCAACAACTTCATCAAGTAGCGATCGCGGGCATAAAGATCATCCGAGAACGACATCGAGGACCATCATCAAGACGAAGCCGATGGCGAAACCGATGGTGTTGATGTTGGAGTGCTGGCCTACTGAGGCTTCGGGAATCAACTCTTCGACAACGACATAGAGCATCGCGCCGGCGGCGAAGGCGAGGAAATACGGCAGGATCGGGGTCATCAATGAGGCCAGAAGGATCACCAGAACCGCGCCGATTGGCTCGACGATTCCGCTCAAACCTCCGATCAGGAAGGATTTGCGGCGGGAGTTGCCGGCGGCGCGCATCGGCATCGAGATGATAGCGCCTTCAGGAATATTCTGGATCGCTATTCCTATCGCGGTTGCCATAGCGGCGGCGGGGGCGATTCCGATCCCGTCCTGCAATGAGCCGGCGATCACCACACCGACAGCCATTCCCTCAGGAATATTATGGATAGTCACCGCAAGAGCCAGCATAGCGGTCTTGGAAATTCTCGCCTTGAGGCCTTCCGGACTCTCATCGCCGATGTGAAGGTGAGGAGTCAGGTAATCGACAGCCAACAGGAAACCCATTCCGGCAATGAAACCGATAGCGGCCGGCAGAACAGTACAGATGCCTTCCCCTGCCGACATTTCCATACTCGGAATCAGCAAGGACCACACGGAAGCAGCCACCATTACTCCGGAAGCGAAACCAAGCAGTGCCTTCTGCAGCAGGGCGGGCATCTCTTTCTTCATAAAGAAAACGAAAGCGGAACCGATCAGAGTGCCGGCGAAAGGAATCAGCAAGGTCGCTATTATCGAAGTGTTCATATTCATTAATCCAATTTTACACGAATGTAGTGATTTTATTGTAATTTTGCGTCATGATAGAAACGGACAACACGACAGAAGTTCTGGAAGTCGCTTCGATAGCAGGGCACATCCTGCTGGAGAACGGGGCGGAGATTTCCCGTGTAGAGGACACTATGGAACGGATCGCATCGCATTACGGGGTGGATTCCGGACATTTTTTCGTGCTCAGCAACGGCATATTCACAACCGGATCACTCGGGAAGTACGCCAATGTCGAGTTCATTCCTATCCGTGGAATTCAGCTATCGAAAGTAGTCGCTGTCAACAAGTTAAGTTACGAGATAGCGGCTGGGAAACACACTCTGTCAGAGGCTCGGCAACGACTGGAAGCCATAAAGGACGCTCCCGCTAAACCGGCCTGGGAACAAATCGCCGGGTCAGCCTTTGGGGCAGCCGGTTTCTGCGCCGTGTTCGGCGGAGGGTTTATGGACTGCGCCGCCGATTTTGTGATCGGAGCGCTGCTCTACGTATTCTGCCTCTTCGTAAGCGGTTCACTCTCAAAGATTGTAGGCGGAATCTGCAACGCCCTCGTGGCCACAATCCTCTGTCTCACATCCTACAGATTAGGCTTCGGCGACAGCCTCAGCAACATCATAATCGGAGCCGTGATGCCGCTCATCCCGGGAGTTCCGTTCGTGAACGGAGTCCGGGATCTGGCCAATTCCGACTACATAGCCGGGTTGACAAGGCTCACGGACGCGATGCTCGGATTCATCTGCATAGCTCTCGGCGTGAGTATCAGCTTCATAGCGGACGGATGGGTGTTCGGAGGAATGATCAAACTCAGCGGAATGACCGTCAATCCCGAGACCGCCGGAATCCTGTGGCAATGCCTTGCCGCCTTCATCGGCACATTCGCTTTCGCGATCCTGTTCGGAGC
>SAMEA3663097__coassemble_488_pt1 | contig 27135 bp, 27 predicted proteins | sample SAMEA3663097__metabat2_low_PE_002 | metagenome-assembled genome bin SAMEA3663097 (sample SAMEA3663097) | pig gut metagenome | biome: pig gut; feature: pig-associated habitat; material: faeces | place: France | collected 2012 | reverse complement strand
TCTCCAACGCCGAATGTAGCATCGCCTATATCAGCCTTTCTGTCCCTTAAGGCCGTTGCAACCATTGAGATGGTAACCTTGTCTCTAAAAGATAGAAAATTTGCGAATGAGAACTCCAAAAGCATAGCTGAACAACTTTATTTGTGAAATTTTCACAAATATAAAAGTTAAATTGAAATAATACAAGGTTAATCACACAGGAATTGATTCGATTATTTCAATTCACGTCAATTTTATCTATATTTGTCCAGCCTTGCCGCTGACTGTTTTCCGGCGCGGAATTGTGGTCCTTCGGTATCGATGGTCATCACCGGCAGGTCTCGCCATTATTGCGTAAGTTCTTCGCAGTCAATCTGTTATAAGTTGGTGCATCGGAAAATAATAACATCTAAAAATTATTTTCCGTGTCTACTTCTCGCGTCTGGTACAAGTCCGGCAAAACTCGTTGGAAAAATTACGGCTAACTGCCGAAAAGTCGTTAGAAAAATTACGATGGGTATTTGAGAAGTCGTTGAAAAAAGTGTATTTTTGCTTCCAGATAAAGTGTCATACTATGCTGAAAAGGAAAATTGAAGACGATCTCATTGCGTGGAAAAACAAGCCTGGGCACAAGCCTCTGGTAATAATGGGCATCCGCCAGTGCGGTAAAACATATATCTCACGGCACTTCGCTGAGCAGAACTACAAGAATGTCGTCTACATGAACTTCATCAAGCAGCCGGAGCGAATCAATGCCTTCGTCGGATCAAAGGATGTGGACAGCATTCTGCTCAACTTGTCGGCGCAGATCATGGGCGTCAAGTTCATCCCCGAAGAGACCTGCCTGATCTTTGATGAAATCCAGGAATGCCCCGAGGCCAGGACTTCGCTCAAGTTCTTCAAAGAGGACGGCCGCTTTGACGTGATTGCCACTGGCTCCCTGCTGGGCGTCCAGGGCTACGGCGATGAGCTCAAGAAACGGCGTCGCAAGATGGTTCAGAAGAAAGATCTGGGAATCAACTCTGTTCCTGTAGGCAGCGAGGACATCATCGAGATGTACCCGCTGGACTTCGAGGAGTTCCTCTGGGCCAACGGTATGAATCCGGATGTCATCGAGGCTCTCCGGAAGTTCTACACGGAGGAAACGCCGGTTCCGGAAGGAATCCACGTGGCCATGAGGCAGTATCTGAACCTCTATGTCGCTATTGGTGGTCTCCCCGCCCCCATCAACGCATTCCTGACCACCAATAATATGAACGCCGTCAGTGAGGAATACAAGGGTATCTTGAAGGAGTACCGCGACGATATGGTCAAGTATGCTCCGGACAAAGACAAGCCCCATATCCGCGAGTGCTTCAATTCCATCCCCAAGCAGCTGGCCAAGGAGAACAAGAAATTCCAATACAGCAAGGTTAAGCCCGGCGGACGAGGTGAAACCTATCTTGGCTCTCTTCAGTGGCTGGAAGACGCCGGCATTATCTGCCGCTGCTACAATACCGATATCACCGGTCTCCCGATGGAAGGCAATGCCAAAGACAATGTGTTCAAGGTTTACACGGCAGATATCGGTTTGCTCATCGAGATGCTGGGCCCTGGGACCAGGGCGGATATACTGCAAGGCAACCTGGGAGGATTCAAAGGCGCCATCTTCGAGAATCTGATGGCAGACACTCTTCACAAGAAGCAGCAAAGCCTGTACTACTTCCTGAAGGACTCTGGCCTTGAGCTGGACTTCCTCGTCCGGATGAAAGGCGAATGTGTGCCACTTGAAGTGAAAGCCAAAACGGCCCAGGCCAAGAGCGTCCAGACTGTCTTGAAGCATGCGGACAAATACCATGTGAAACACATCATCAAATTCGGCGACTACAATGTCGGCCGGGAAGGACAGCTGCTCACACTCCCCAACTACATGCAGTTCCTCCTGGACCTGGAGCCAGAAAAAATCGTCCTCGAACCAATCGACGTGGACGCCGTCAACGCCCTAGCAAAGAAGATCCTTGGCTAATTTGAGAACCCGCTTCGTGCCTTGAGACTATGATGGAACGGAATGAAAGATGTAAGTGTTTTCTTTGTAAACATATGCTGGCCAATAATTTCCTCACTTCTGATTTCCTGTGCCATAGCCGTTATTTATTACCAAGATTAGAATTGAGCAAATCCTTCACATCCATGTTCAAATGCTGTGCTATTTCAAAAAGCTGCTCTACTGACGGTTGAGATTATTATCTTCCATAAAATATATGTTTGTGTTTGGTGGCAAAAATCAAAATATCGCCACCTTAATCACCCCGTCCAGCTTGTTCTCGAAAACGCGATAAGCCTCTTCGATTTCGCACAATGGGAAACGATGCGTGATAAGTGGAGTGGTGTCAATCTTTCCTTCTTTAATCAAGCTGAGGACTTCTTCGCAATCGCATCCATCCACACCACCGGTTTTAAAGCAGAGGTTCTTGCCATACATTTGGGGCAGGGGAAGAATTTGTGCCTGGTCGTATAGTGCGACTACGGTAACTATGGCGTTGGGGCGAGCACACTCCCACGCCAGTCGGAAGGTATCTGTAGCTCCGGCCACTTCGAGCACTCTGTCAGCACCGCTATTGTCGCTATGCTTCAAAACAAACTCCTTACATTCTTAGGGAGTTGTGAGGAGTACTTCGGGGTAATGCTCTTGCACAAATCGTCTTCTCTCTTCAGATTTTTCACATACGATGATGCGTTTGGGATGATTCAACATCACGCAAAGCAAAGTGCAAATGCCTGTGGGACCCGCTCCAATTATCAGTACAGTGTCGCTTTCTGCAATCTCTGAAATACGAGCTGCCCAAAAGCCTGTGGCCAAGACATCGCCCACCAACAAAGCCTGTTCATCGGAAACACTATCGGGAATACGATTCAATCCTTGATTGGCAAGCGGCACACGAACATATTCCGTCTGTCCGCCATCGATACGGCATCCTAATGCCCATCCGCCATTGGGGGTGGTACAGTTGTTCACATAACCGTTCTTACAGAAGAAACACTCTCCGCAAAAGGTCTCCACATTGACGGTTACCCGGTCACCTGGCTTCACATTAGTGACTTCAGAACCTATTTCTTCAACCACACCCACCATTTCGTGCCCAACGGTGATACCAGGAACAGCACGAGGGACACTACCGTGCTTAATATGCAGGTCACTGGAACAGATACTTCCCATCGTCACGCGCACAATGGCATCCGTGGGCTCAATCAATACAGGCTTCGGTTTCTCCACCAAAGCGAACTTTCCTTTTTCGATATATGTGTATGCTAGCATAAAGCTTAATAAAACTCTTATTATTCAACGGGGATGTTTTCCATTTAAATGAACACCCCATTAGACATCCCCATTCGATAAACCACCTAGATCAACTTTGTATTCTATCGGCGCCGCCGCACCTTTATCCAAGAACATCACCATATAGACCGGCACATAAGTAATTCGACCATCAACTGATAGATTGTCATTGTTCAACACCAGTGCTTCCTGGATATCATACTCATCGCAATCCATAATGTTGGAGAGGGCACGATGGTAGGTATAATCCTTCCCGGACTTAACCTCGATGGGAAGAATCCTGTCCCACTGCTCTATGACAAAGTCCAGCTCTCCCCTCTTCTTGCTGTTGTAGTAATAGGACTCCAGACCGTGTGCGACAAGTTCCTGCGCCACCACATTCTCATAGATAGAACCGAAGTTGATGTCCTTATCGCCCTTGATAATCCGCATCTGGATGCCGTTGGCATATTGGGCTGCCAGTAGACCAATGTCGCTGAGGAAGAGCTTGAGAAGGTTGCGGGAGCGAGACAGCAGCAGAGGGACCTTGGGTTCCTCTACATTATACACGGGTATGGCAACACCAGCATGCTTCAGCCAGAGAAAGCTGTTCTCATAGCGTTCATACTTAGCATTCTCGTTGAGGCGCTTGAGGATAAAACGCTTGTTCTTGGCATTGAGTTCCGGCGGAATTAGGTTGAATATCTCCTCGATATACAATTTATTATACGGATCATACTTGGCTATATCCTTCTTATAAAGTTGAATAATCTCTTGCTGTACCGCCAACACATCCTGCAAGTTATTACTTTCAAGATACTTGCTGACCGCTGCCGGCATACCCCCTACAATCAGGTAGAGCCGGAACAGCTCCATCATCTTGTTATGGATGAATCCATCGACCGGAATCCTTTTCGTCCAGGCATCTTTTAGCGTGGAAATAACATTTTCATTGATTCCCACACAAGTAATGAACTCTTCGAAATCCAACGGAAACATCTCCTTCACGCCCATATAGCCGACAGGGATTGAACGGATATCTTTCAATTCCACACCGAGCAGATAGCCACTCAAAATATAGCGATATGAGCCTTCATCCACCAGAAACTTGATGGCGGTCACAATATCAGGACACTCCTGAACCTCGTCAAAGAATATCAGCGTGTCCCCTTTTATCATTGGCACATTCGTGATGGTCGACAAACGCATCAGTATGTCGGCGCTTCCCTTAGCATCCTTGAACAATCCAACGACATCGGGATTCTCGATGAAGTTGATCTCGATGAAACTCTTGAAAGTCTTGCCGAACTCGCGGATGGAATAGGTCTTTCCGACTTGACGTGCACCCGTTATCAGCAATGCATTAGAAGATTTTTGGTAATAATCTTTTAAATAGCTGTCTATCTTTCTATTAAGCATACTACATCCTTTTTTCCAACGCAATTTATGGACAAATTTCCACTTTTCCAAAGGAATTATGAGGATTCCTTCCACTTTTCCAAAAACAAGGAGGCCGACAGTCTCTGAGGTGAATACGATGTACACACAAACACGTCGCTAAACTTTCTTGACGACATCACATAATATGCATATATTTGCATTGCCCATCTCAGTTCTGGTGACGACCGCCGGAAATGGTGGGCGTTTTTGTGCGACTTCGGCGCCCAAAATAGGCCCAAGAAAATGCTTCATATTGACTCTCAGATGATTAAGCGTTGTGCATCGGGAAATAGCCGAATATCAAATTCCATCGAGATTAAGAATAAGAGAACTCCTATGCTAAAATAATTTGATAGTGCCGAGAATTAGAGATATTGACATTTATTTATATTGTTCACATCCATTGTTGTTAGTATGTAATCACATTATATCTGAATGAATCCGCAACCGCCAGAAGCCGCGTTTTATCATTTTAATGCTCCCGCCGCACGCATTATTGTCCTCGACGGGAGCAATATCGTATGTTTTTGCGCCACCTCTGTTCGCCGTTCAAACTTCGGCGAGTAAATTTATCATTTATAGTCAACCCATATAGATAAGCATAGGATATTTATCGGATTATCATTAAATTCGCTACCGAATAAAACTAAAATATCCAAAACAATCATGGAATCCGGAAAAGGTTATGTTTACATATTGACAAATCCTTCATTTCGTGAGGATTGGGTCAAGATCGGCAAGAGTTCACGTCCTGTGGATGTTCGCTCGAAGGAATTGGACAACACTGCGGTTCCACTGCCGTTTGAGGTTTACGCCACGCTTTACACCAGCAAATACAGCAAGGTTGAAAAGCAGATTCACAAGCAGATAGACAGGCTGACGGATTTGAGGATCCGCCAGAACAGGGAGTTTTTCAACATCGCACCCGCTGTGGCACTTGACATTATGCGTGATATGGCCGATCTTCTGGACGATGCGGAACTGGCCATCTATGTTGACGGAAAACCGGTAATATCCCAGAATAAGGAACAGGACAACGCCATCAAGAACGAAGAGGCGGAGAAAAAGAAGCGGATAGCCAGGCCAAATTTTAAATTCCATATGGTTGGAATAAACATAGGAGACACGGTCATATTCGATGAACTGAATATTCCATTAAAGGTCGCGACGGATGACAAGGTTGAATATGACGGGCGGCTTTATAGCTTGTCAGCCTTTACGGGAACGTTTCTTCCTGTTGAAAAGCAGAACACTTCCGGAGCTTACCAAGGTCCGAAATATTTCAGTTTCAAAGGGAAGGTTCTTGCGGATCTACGTAATGAGATCGAAAAGGAGCAGTGTGGAGGCGATAATTAGGCGGCAAGAATAATCGTTTAAATATGAAACGGATAGCGGTTGTTATATTCATAATGATCCTTGCTTGCGTGGTGGCGGACGCGCAGTCTTACATCAGGCGCGGGAAGGATGTTTACTCGGCGCCCTTGTACAATTGGGACGGAAGTTGCCTGCGGGCGGGGAACAGTAAATATTCAGAGGTTTTGATTAATTTCGATGGTGAATATATCCGCGGGGGTGGCAGCCGCTACGGTGAGATTCTATACAATTGGAACGGGGTGGAGCTGCGTGGCGGTCGTGGCAAATATGCCAAGGTGCTTTTCAACTGGGACGGGAAAAACATACGCCAAGGCGACAGCAGATATTCCACCGCGCTGTATAATTCTGACGGTCAATATATTCGCAAGGGTGAGGATAAATATTCACAGCCACTGATGAATATTTCAGGACCCGTTCCCGCGGCGGTGTTGATTTACATATTGCTGCTGTAGCACGCCGCAAAGTTGGCTACGTCTGTCTGTATTTTCATAACAGAGGCATTAATATAAAATATTGTATAATAATGAGATTGGTGATTCAAAGGGTGTCGCGCGCAAGCGTTGCCATTGAGGGCAGAACCGTGTCCGGGATCGGGAACGGGCTCCTGGTGCTTGTCGGAGTCGAGACCGGAGATACGGAAGAGGATTTGCGCTGGCTTGTGGGCAAGACTGTGGGACTGAGGATATTCAATGATGAGAATGGCGTGATGAACAGGAGTGTCGTGGATGTTGGAGGGGAGGTTCTTGCGGTGTCGCAATTCACTCTGACGGCATCCACCAAGAAAGGGAACCGCCCTTCCTACATTCGTGCCGCAGGCCACGATTTGGCAGTCCCGTTGTACGAGAAGTACTGCGAGGAAGTCTCGGCGGCGATCGGCAAGCCGGTCGGCAAAGGAGTATTCGGCGCGGATATGCAGGTCTCCCTTGTCAACGATGGCCCGGTGACGATAATCATCGACTCAAGGATTCGGGAATAGATTCACAGCCGCTCAATGAATATTATAACGTCCGTTACTACCCGCTGCTGTCGTAATGACAAACCTTACAGCAGTCGGGCGATCTTGGGGATCAAGGTGATGTCAGCAGGCAGCCATTCGACTGAACCGAGCTGTTCGGCGGTCAGCCAACGGGCTGCCTCGTGCTCGACCAGATGAAGGTCACCGGAAAGGATGGTGCAGGCGTAGCACTTCATCGAAAGGTGGAAGTCCGGGTAGTCATATTCAATGGTGCCAATCAGTTCGCCGACTCGGATCTCGGTTTCCAGCTCCTCGCGGATCTCCCTTCTAAGTGCATCCTCAGGACTCTCCCCCGCCTCGACCTTGCCGCCGGGAAACTCCCAACCATCCTTGAATGCACCGTAGCCACGCTGCGTGGCGAAGATTTTCCCATCTTTGAATATCACGGCTGCAACTACGTTTATCGTTTTCATTTTCAATGTCATTTAAAGTTAAACATTCGCTGACGTGATGTAGTCGTACAGATTCTTCTCGACCGGTGTGTCAATAGCAGTTCTTTCACATCTTGACCGAATGTACATCTAAGTCAATTGGGTATGCGCCGCGTACCTTTTCTTCATATTCTCTTTTACCGTTCTTCATAATAATACGAATAATCTATTCCTTTCATGAACATCTCCCTGTCATTCACCTTATCCGTCAGTGCATCTTTCAGAAGCCCCTTGATTTCCGTGCTATCCGCCACGCTCTTTTCCATTGCCGCAAGATAAGCATATTTGTCAATTTGGCTCCAATCAATGCACTGTCCAAGTCGCTTCTTCAGAATCAGGTCTAGCCAAATCCTCGTTGTTCGCCCATTACCTTCACGGAACGGATGCGCCACATTCATCTCCACATACTTGTCAGCAATCTCATCAAAAGTCTCTTCCGACATCTGTTCAATGTTATGCAACGTCTGTGAAAGAAACGCTACAGGAGCGAAGGTGAATCCGCCTTTGGAAATATTCACTGAACGTATCTGTCCTGCAAAGTCGTACAATCCTCCAAACAGATAAGCGTGAATCTGCTGAAGTCCTTTTACCGTTCCCACCTCAATGCTATCGAGCAATGAACTCTCGAATAAAGTATAAGCCTTTGCTTTGCTCTTTCCGTCAATGGTATCTTCACCGTAAGTAAACCACTCAATGAATCGCGATGCCTTGTTGTTCGGCATATTCTTCGCCAACTCGATAACTCCAGAAGCATCAAGGACATCTGTCAATCTCATCTTCCCGTCTGGCGCTCGCAGTTTGAACTGGTTAGTGTCACTAACCAGTTCAACCCCATCCTTCTTCAACTTGCTCTTCAGATACTTCCAATAGTTCCTGTTCTTGGCATAGTCATCCTGCGCATTAAGCACACCGACAATGTCAAGCACACTGTACCACCACTTAGAATTCCCCTCATCCCAAATGGCCCGGACCTCCCGGTCGTCGAAGAAACGGATTGATATTTTGTTCATAAGCAAATTACAATCTTACAGTGCACACCGATAGTGCCTGATTTCGAATTGTAAAGTTAGTGAATAATTGTCACATGCGACACTTTGCGTAACTTCTCCAGGAGTCCGTCATTCTCCAGATATCCATTCTCAAGTGCTAGTATCAGAGTACCATCGGGCTTATTATAAATCTTTCCGTGGAGAAGATAGTTTGTTTGACGAATTCCTCTATTGTCTGAGAGAATGGCTTGATTGAATAAAAAGTGTATTTTGATTTCAGCCAAGGATTTCGTAAAGGCTCATTTTGAGGAATATATCGGCAAGATGTACCATACGGAGGGAGCGCCTTTCATCTGGTTCGCGTTCGACAAAGGGACAACCTCGCTTGATGCACTTCGCAAGGCTTTCTGCGAAGAGGCGTCAGTGGAGGCCGTTGCTTTGGGATAGAAGCTTGTTTGGAATGGTACAGGAGAAGGTGCTCTGGTGTACGAAAGGCAAATAGACTTGTCTTTGGTACAGAAACAGGGCTTCTGAGGTACGGAATTCCTCTTACTCATGAGGCTTCATCCGGGCGAGTTCAAAGATTGCCGGGGAAAGGTGGCAGTAGCCGCCGGGATTCTTGACGAGGTAGTTTTGGTGGTACTCCTCGGCTTTGTAGAAACAGCGGAGGGGCTGTAGCTCGACGGCGGATTTCCTGCCGGCTTTGTTCTCAAAGGAGCCGAGTACAGTTTCGATCACTTCCCTATCCTCGACGTTATCGTAATAGACGCCGGTGCGGTACCTTGTGCCTTCGTCCTCACCTTGTTTGTTCAGGCTGAACGGGTCGATCATATTCAGGAATAGATTGACAAGACGCTCCAAAGACACTTTCTCGGGATCGTAGCGGACGTGGACGCATTCGGCGTGACCGGTCTCGTCGGTATAGACTTGTTTGTAGGTCGGGTCGGTTTCCCAACCGTTCGCGAAGCCGACTTCCGTGAAGACTACTCCGTCCACGAGTTTGAAAAACTTCTGTGCTCCCCAGAAGCAGCCGGCGGCGAACCAGATGTCTCTTTCCTTGCCGTAGAGCAAGGAGGTAACCTCCTCAAGATACTTTCTGTCAACTTCATCGAACGTGTTCAGATCCTTGCTGTCGATGTCAAGGACGGCGGCTATCCTGCCACGTTTCCAGCAAGGTACAACAATCTCGCTGCGGCTCTCGCTTGAGCAGGCTATGTGACCGGGGAACAGCTCGACATCGGGGACAATGACAGTGCGCTCCTCGTTCCATGATGTGCCGCACACTCCCCTGCCCTTTGCGATGCGCATGCATGCCACAGGTCCTTGGAACGGCCCGAGCACAAGTTCCTCGGATGACGCCACACGGTAAAAACCTGTCCACCAGAAGCCGAACTCACTATTAAGCATCGCAACTATATTCGACATCCTCGCCACCTCGTCAGTCTCCCCGGCAAGAAGAGCCTGAATCTGAGGCAATAGCGCAAGATATTTTTCCTCTTTTGTCATATTCATTAATCTTTCAGGTAAAGATAATGTTTTTAGTTCAATAATAGTACAATGCTCCCAAGGGCACTCCGCAAGGTACAAAAATACCGGCACAGAATCATAATTCCACGCCTGCGTATTGTGTGCTGATATGCCGCCTATGTTCCCTAAAAGCATAGGCAGCATATTAACAAGCCTCTCACAATATTCTGTACAGGACATATATGCCGCCATATTTACAAAGCAGGGGAAATATTGGAGATCCAATGCCGTACGTCTGATTATATCCTGAATAAATTGATCCTTAACCGATTGCGAAGATATGTACGGCAATATGAATATACAGATATCAGAAAAATATATTGGATTTCTGATCAGAAAACTTATCTTTGTCAAGATCAAAACAGATAGTCCCAAATATGCTGTTGGCAAACTTCATCATAGTCGGAATTGTGATTCTTATGCTCATCACATTCTCCATCTTTATCCTCATCGGCAAAGGGGACGATCTTATCGCCGGCTACAACACAGCGAGCAAAGAAGAAAGGGCGAAATATGACATCGGAAGGCTGAGAAAAGTCAGCGGCTACGGTTTGCTGCTCACATGCTTACCGACCGGCCTGCTTCCTTTGGCCGAGATGTCCGACATAATATTTTGGTCATCAATGATTTCTATGATAATTATAGCTATCGTTGTCACGATACTGGCGAACACCTATGCAAGGCGATAAAAACAAACAATAATTGATATGAGGAATATGAAAACACGAAGGAATATTCTCACCGCTGTACTTATGCTGTCTGTTGTGGCGTGCCGGAATGATGAAAGCTGGACCAATGCCGAGAAGAGTCTCATAAAGGGTGATGGCGAAGCTATGCGCGTGCTGACGATTTATGACAAGGCGACTCGCTCGTGCTGCGGACGGAGTGCTCCGGAATCAGCACGAAGGAACTGACGAGTGATGAATATAAGATCCTGGCTGAGAAGATGGTGGCCACAGTGACCTCTCCGGAACAGGATGGAGTCGGCATCGCCGGGCCGCAGGTGGGAATATCACGCCGTGTCGTGGCGGTGCAGAGGTTCGATAAGGACGGTGAGCCGTTCGAGGTCTATCCGAACATCCAAATCACTTGTCACAGAGGTGAAAAAGCCCTTGGACCTGAAGGATGTCTCAGCATTCCTGGGAAGCGCGGCAATGTTGAGCGCTATCAGGACATCGACATCAACTACACCTCGCTCAAAACCTTGCGCGACACGACCGAAAGCATCAAAGGCTTCACCGCCGTGATCTTCCAGCATGAATGCGACCACCTCGACGGTATCCTCTACACCGACTATCTGGACGGCAACCAATAGCGTTTATATTCGTCATTCGTTTGATATAGAGACATTCATTATTCGGGAATAACTACTAAAAAGATATTGCTATATTCAAAAAATATAGTCATCTTTGCAAGGAAAGTCTGAATGCCGTGGATCGTTTGGAGTTCCACAACGCGATATTGGTATAGTCGTACTGATGTCGCTTTTTTGTTTTTCCAAAAATATCCACCAAAGTATAGATAGAGAACTTGGATGGGGTTCTCATCCTGAATATGTTCTCTGACTAACGTTTTACTGAACTTATATAACTTGGAAATATGATATGGTCATACGGCAAATGCTGTATGGCCTTTTTTTGTAATCAAAATTGTTACAATTATGGACACACAAACAACAAAGGAGCTGTTGAATGCTCCGCAAAGAGGAGAAATCATCCTCTATCAGACTGCCGATGGCAGGACAAAGATCGATGTCAAACTTGAAAATGAGACGGTTTGGCTGACGCAGGCGCAGATTGCCGCATTAATGGGCACAAACGTGCCGGCAATATCAAAACACATCTCAAACATTTACAAACAGGGAGAATTGGACAAGGGTTCAACCATTTCCAAAATGGAAATAGTTCAATGTGAGGGGACACGACAAATCAGAAGAACTGTTGACCATTATAATCTGGATATGATCCTGTCGGTTGGTTATCGTGTCAACAGTAAGAATGCTACGCAGTTCCGTCGTTGGGCGAACTCCGTCCTAAAAGACTACCTTATCAAAGGCTACGCCGTCCGCAATGACCTTGCACAGCAGAAATACGATGATCTGAAGGCTCTTGTGGATGTGATGGGCCGCACTATGGGGTATCTTGACTCCACGGACGAAGAGCAGATCAAGAGCATATTCGATGTAGTGAAGGACTACACTTATGCTTTGGACACGCTTGATAGCTACGACTATCAGACGTTGGGAGTAAAATCAACCACAAAGGAGTGCTTTCACGCCTCTTACGAGAATGCGATGGCGGTCATCAACGACCTAAAGTCAAGTTCGGAGGAAGCGAGCTTTTCGGACACGAAAAGGACGAATCCTTCCACAGTTCAATCGGTCAGATATACCAGACTTGGGATGGAGTTGACCTATACCCGTCAGTGGAGGAGAAAGCGGCTATGCTGTTGTATCTTGTTGTCAAGAATCATTCATTCTCCGATGGCAACAAACGCATTGCCGCCACACTGTTCCTCTGGTTTATGGAAAACAACAGGATCCTTTATGCTCCGGATGGACACAAACGTATCGCTGACAATGCCTTGGTAGCATTGACTTTGATGATCGCTGAAAGCAAGACAGATGAAATGGATACGATGGTAAAGGTTGTTGTAAACTTGATCAATGGCGACAACAAGTAAAATGAATATTCAGAGGGGAATATTACCAGATGCGGACCCTGTCCTCTGGTTTGACGTAGAGGGAGTCGGTCGGCTGGATGCCGAAGGCGTCGTAGGCGACATTCAAACCACCGTGATCGGCGATGTCTTTGATCAGTCCAGCGAGAGCCTTAACATTCTCGTCGCTGACTTTTGTCACGGTTCCCCACATAGGGTACTCAAGCGGCTGGGGGTTCAAGTCGCCCAATGACCGGTCGCGTATTTGGCGAAGTCGTCTCCAGGACGCGCAGTGGTGTCCATGCAGGCGTAATTGATTCCGGCGGTCTTGGCCGGTTGGTTGCAGCAGGCTCACGCGATGGCCAGACAGCCGCAAAGTAACAAAAATGACTTTTTCATATTCATTGATGCAATTTGAATTTTCCAGACGCAAAGATACGGCGGAAAAAGTTATTCCTCATCTATGAATATGTGGGCAATGGTAGTTGATAATACTTTGAATATTAATTAAATCAGACAACCTACTTCCTGCGTCTGAAATAAAGGATATAAAACACAACCAGAGACACAACAAACGTAGCAAGTCCAATGGCGCGGTTCCAAGAGTCAGGCAGCCCGAGCCCGATCTTTGCCACGCAGATGTAGGTCGTGCAGACAGCCGTCATAAACGCCGCCGGAATCATCGTGATCAGATAAGTCAGCCCCTTCATGAACTTCACCAGATAAGCAGTCGCGGTCCACAACATAAACACGGCAAGAGTCTGGTTCGCCCATCCGAAATACCTCCAGATGACATTGAACCCGTTCTCATCGGCGATGTTGTACCAAAGCAACACCCCAGCGATCAAAAACAGCGGAATGCTGATCATAAGCCGGTTGGCGACCGGTTTCTGATTCAGATGCAGGAAATCCGCCACGATCAGGCGTGCGCTTCTGAACGCTGTGTCCCCGCTCGTGATAGGAGCGGCGACCACACCAAGGATGGCCAGAATGCCACCTAAAACGCCAAGCCAACCTTGGGAAACCTTGACAACCACATCCGGAGCCGCAGCGGAAACAGTCGCACCGACCTCAGCGGCACCACCATCAAAGAAGAACCACGATGAAACGGTCGCCCAGATCAACGCCACAATGCCCTCAGTGATCATCGCGCCGTAAAACACCGGCCTGCCAAGTCGCTCGTCAGTCAGGCACCTGGCCATCATCGGACTCTGCGTGGCGTGGAAACCGCTCACCGCGCCACAAGCGATGGTGATGAAAAGGCACGGGAATATCGGCTGGCCGCTCAGAAGCCCCTTCGACTCACCTAGATTGCCAAGCCCGTCCCAAAGCTCCGGAAGCGAAGGCCATTTGACAAACAGGCAGACCATCAGAGCCAAAGCCATAAAAATCAGCGCGAAAGCGAAAACCGGATATATCCGTCCGATGATCTTGTCGATCGGCATCAGCGTGGCAAGAAGATAATAAAGGAATATCACCCCGACCCATATCATAATCGATATGCGGTCTCCATCCCCCGCGATGTCTCCGAGAATCAACGCTGGGCTGAACACGAACACCGTTCCCACAAGCATCAGCACAATGATGGAGAACGCCAGAATGAAAGTCTTTGTGCCTTTCCCGAGATATTCCCCGACCAGGTCAGGCAGTCCCGCTCCCCCGTTCCTTATGGAGAGCATTCCGGTCATATAGTCGTGCACTGCACCGGCGAAAATGCAGCCCAGAACAATCCACAGGTAGGCTGACGGTCCGAACTTGGCTCCCATAATGGCACCGAAGATAGGTCCCGTTCCCGCGATATTCAGAAACTGAATCATATAGACCTTCCACGCCGGCATTGGAATATAATCCACCCCGTCCGCCTTGGTGATGGCTGGTGTCTTACGGGTCGGATCCGCCCCGAACCTTCGCTCCACGAACTTACCATAAAGAATATACCCGACCACAAGGGCCGCGAGACTGATCAAAAAAGAAAACATAATCCCAGTTATTAGTGACTTTCAATAGTTGCCGCAAATTTACACAATAAAACGAATATGCCGTATCAATACATTCATGAAATTTTCTTTCCGTCAATATGTCAGCCTTCCGGAAGTAGCCTGATTTTTGAATTATTCGCACCGTGACTTTTAATGAATATTATATTATGAAATTCGTGGAATATCCTGAAGATAAGAAGACTGACTCTCCAAAGGAGACGGAAGGGCAGACCCGTGGAGGATGGTTTCCAAACGGGAACATATTCTGGACTATGGTGCTGATGTTCGCCTTTCTGGCATTGATCAACACATTCCTGTTTCCGGGAAGCAGGGGCAGCAGCGTGGTCGAGACTGACTATGGGACGTTCATCTCCGACGTGGATAAAGGTTTGGTCTATGACGTTGTGATTGATGGAGATAAGGTGTTATATTCAAAGAGTGCTCCGCTCACATATCAGGAAAAACTCAAAGGGCAGAGAGACACGACCTATGTCACCGGCGCGGTCACGGATCCGGATTTCGTGAGCCGCCTGTCAACGGCCCCGAGTCCCAACAAGGACGGCAAGATCCGTTTTGTGAAGAAACTCAACCGCGAACGCTCCCCTCTTCTGGATTTCATCCTTTGGTGGGTGCTTCCGGGTATGCTGATGTACTGGCTTCTGAGCTCGGCTATGAGGCGTGTCGGCAGCAATATGGCCAAAGGTGGCGGAATGGGTAATTTTATGCAGTTCGGACAAAGTGGCGCTAAAGTCTATGCCGAGAATGACATAAAGACACGTTTCTCGGATGTCGCCGGGCAGGACGAGGCCAAGGACGGGCTTATGGAAGTCGTGGATTTCTTGCACAATCCCGCAAAATATAACGAGGTCGGTGCCCACTTGCCTAAAGGGGTCCTTCTGGTCGGGCCTCCGGGAACCGGCAAGACATTGATCGCAAGGGCCGTGGCCGGAGAAGCCGGTGTCCCGTTCTTCTCGATGTCCGGATCAGAGTTCGTCCAGATGTTCGTGGGAATGGGCGCCGCGAAGGTTCGTGACCTGTTCAGCCAGGCACAGGCAAAGGCTCCGTGCATCGTCTTTATCGATGAGATCGACGCTATCGGAAAGAGCCGTGAGAACAACATCGGAGGCGGCAACGATGAGCGTGAGCAGACTCTCAACCAATTGCTTACGGAGATGGACGGCTTTGACGGGGACAAGGGTGTGATCATCCTTGCCGCGACCAACAGGCCGGACAGTCTGGACAAGGCTCTTCTCCGTCCGGGACGCTTCGACAGGCGTGTCCAGATGGAACTTCCTGACCTGCAAGGCAGAAAGGCAATCCTTCAGGTTCATCTGAAGAATATCAAGCACGAAGACATAGATCTGGATCTCATCGGACGCGCGACTGCCGGCTCTTCGGGAGCGGAACTGGCGAACATCGTCAACGAGGCCGCTTTGAGAGCTGTGCGTCTCGGCAAGAAAGCCGCCACGACCGAAGATCTTGAGGAAAGTGTCGAGGTCGTTATGGCCGGCGAGCAGAGAAAGAACGCCGTTATCTCAGCCGAGGAGAAAAAGATCATCGCCTACCACGAGATCGGACACGCTATGGTGGCCGCCGCGCAGAGCAATTCCGCCCCGGTTCAGAAAATCACGATCATTCCGAGAACTTCCGGAGCGCTCGGCTACACGATGCAGGTGGACGAGGGCGAGAAGTTCCTCTACAGCAAGGAATATCTTCTTAACCGTCTCGCCACCCTGACCGGTGGACGTGTCGCGGAGGAGATCATCTGCCACACCTGCACGACCGGAGCGTCGAACGACATCGAAAAGGCCACACAGATGGCCAGGGCTATGATCACGACCTACGGAATGAGCGACAAGTACGGAATGATGGCCCTTGAGACCAAAGGCAACTCCTCCCTTGGCGGATCATCTCAGTTGGCCTGCTCGGACGAGACTGCCGCTGACATCGACACCGAAGTCCGCGAGATGATCGCCGCCGCCAAGAAAAAAGCCACCGACATCATCACCGCCAACATCGACAAGATGCACAAAAGCGCGCGGTACCTCCTCGAAAAAGAGACCATCACCGGTGAAGAGTTTATGAATATCTTCAACGGAGCGTAGTCCCTGGCATTTAATGCGCGGATTCGACTGCAAACACGACAGATTATCAGTCCAGAAGCAGGAATCCGGCCCAGTAGTAAGGATCTGGATAACGTTTTTGGACAGCGGCGCGAGCAGTCCGGAATGCAGAATGAATGTCATTGCCGTCGCTGATAAGATCTTTGTAGAACTCGGTCATAAAAAGCGAGGAGGCTACGTCGCCGGCCTCTCCGACATTGACAACGATATGGCGGACACCGGCTTTCCTGAACGCCCTTTGAAGACCGTAGATTCCTTCGGAAGTCGCATGACCGAGACCGGTCTCGCAGGCGGACAAGTTCTGTTCCTTGTCGCGACTCAGCCGCGGAAAGTTTCCGTTCTTGTGTCAGCGGTTCATCCACGTCTAATCCTTCGGATCGTCGCTTATATTGACGGACGAGACGAGGCTAATCTATCAGCGAGTGTGAAAAATATTTATGATGGTTCGAGAAAGGGGCAACGTCAATCCTCCTCAATGATGTTCTCTGGCTCCCAGATGCGGTCCATAATGTCCAGAGCGACGGTGATTCCGGACTCTGCCGCCGAGGAGAGGAGATCGTAATAGAGGGTTTTGTCATCGATAAACTCTTCGGGGTCGTTGTTCGTGGCGGCGGCAGCGATCCATTCCCAGGCATATTCATTTTCGGGAGCGAGGGCGCCTTTGCCTATTCCTTCCAGAAGAATATTCTTGTACAGGCCCATGCGGGTTATGAGGCCGGTGCTCCAGTCGTTGCTGGCGGTCAGAAGAGCCTTCATCGGGTATAGCTCGACGTCACCATCCGCAATGGCGGCATTGACTTGATCAAGCACTTTCCGCTCGGATTCTGTTGTGGAACTGAAATCGCCATCGCCATGCTTCTTCGCGATGCTTTCCAATAGGTCAAATGTGGAATCAGACAGCATATCAAGTGGTAAAACATTTTTGTTATACGAATAAACATATTTGTTTTATTGACTGCAAGCATTGACATTACCACACTCTAGAAAAGAATGAGAGGAAATAGAGACATTAATGGGCCTGTAGTCTTTCGCGGTGGCCGTGAACGGGTTCCGCACAAAGGTTTGAGGGTTCATCGCGATGAGCGGAAACCAGCTTCCCTGAATCTGTATCATCAAAGAATGGCCTGGAAGGAAGTAATGATCTATATCGCACATCGTGAAGTCCACGCTGACGACTTTTCCTGCCTTAACAGCCTTTGCCTTGCTGAATCCGTCACGGTAACGGAGCGGCATCACATCACCTCTGACAAGCATCTGATAACCATCGGGGCGGACATCAATCAACTTGACGACAATGTCCGCATCCATATTCTTTGAATATGCCCCGTCCGGCAGGTCGAGCCTCAATTCCATGTGCGCCTTTACCGGACCTGCAAGATGCAACGTGTCTGAAAGTACATTTCCTGAATATGTAAGGACATCCTCCCGTGCTGACGCGAAACTCTGATCGGCCGTCATGTAGGCGCGGTCACGTCCATTGGATTTTACATCCATATACGGGACAGGGTTCGTTGGATCTGACGTGAATGTCCTGAAAGCCAGCACGTCAGGCAATCCTGACATATTCAAGGAATCAGCACCTGAAAAGAATATTCTGATAGGCTCCGCATCTGACGGAGGCCATGAGGAATATGTCTTCCAAAGTGTCGAAGATGGTACACCTTCCATTTTTGATTTCAGAGTCTCACCGGATGGTAGAATATTCACCCTTGCAGGCATATTCCCTTTTCCTTCAAGGTAATATGTAAAGAAAGGATACTCAATATCATCCAAGTAATATTCCCCGGACGCCTCTCCGAACCACGCTCCGGAAAGGTGATTCGCCTTGCGGTTCTTCCATCCCCCGTGGTACCACGGCCCCACGGCCAGATAAAGGTTGCATTCCGGAGACAATCCGCGGATCTCGTTGTAGGTCTCGAACGCGCCGTAGCAGTCCTCGGCATCGTAGAAACCACCGGTGACAAGAACCGCAGGCTTGATGTCCTTCAGATGCCGGCCGGGATTCCGGTCTTTCCAGAATCTGTCGTAATCCGGATGTGAGACCATGCTGTTCCAGAACGCCAAGGTGTCGCCGAAGTACGCCGAAAGGTCGGCCATCGGCCTGCCAAGGAAATATTCATAGAGATCGGTGTCGATATTCACCAATTTCGACAGGCCTTTAGTCGAAGGTGCTTTCCGCGTTCTGTACATCGACGAGCCGAAACGGTAGCAGTCCGCAAGGCAAAGAGCCCCGTTGTGATGCGCGTCATCTCCCATAAACCAATCGGTGACAGGTGCTTGCGGTGAGACAGCCTTGATCGCGGGATGGCGGGAAAGTGCTGCCATCGTGGCGTAGAAGCCAGGATACGAGGTTCCTTTCACACCGATGTTTCCGTTGTTGCCAGTGTTGGCAAGGAGCCATTCTACCGTGTCGTAAGTGTCCGTGGCTTCGTCAACAATGCACCCTTTCGCCGTACCTCCAGCCATGCCGCCAAGATGCGGACGGATGTTCTCGAAATCTCCTTCACTCAGGAAGGTGCCACGGACGTTCTGCAAGACAATAACATAGCCATCCGCGGCGTAGTTGAGCAAGTCATCCCAGATGCCGGATGAATATGTCTGTTTGCCTGGCAGAGGTTCCTCCCCCGCCTCAAATCCGTAAGGTTTGAGCGAATAGGGAGTGCGGACAAGCATCACTGGTTTTGCATCGACCGCCGAGACTGGTTCATAGACAGCGGTGTAGAGTCTGACCCCATCCCGCATCGGGATCATCACCTCTCTTTTTGTGTAATTGTCTTTAAGCCATTTCACCGTGACGTTCTTTCCGTTCTGGGCCATGAGGCTGACAGAAAACGTCACAAACAGAAGCAAGGAGAGAAATCTTCTCATCTTTCAATTGTTATTTAACCCGTATCCTCTTCCCGATGCGAAGTGTGGTTTTCACTGACATCCCGTTGAGCCTGCATAACGCAGAGACCGAGGTCTTGTACCTTAACGCGATTGACGAAAGAGTGTCGCCGGACTTGATTGTGTGGTATTTCGCCTCCGGAGCAGGTGTGTCATTCTCCACCAACGCCTGCCGAGGAGGATCCGTCCTGGACGGAATGCGATGCGACACATGCTTGATCGCTGACCAAGTGCCGGACGGAGAGAGGACAATGCTGGCTGTGTCCTTAGGGACGTTCAGAGATCCATCGTCCCCGATGACCATCCAACGCCCGTCCGCCATAAGCAGGACACGCATGTCACCTTCCTGCAGCCGCAAGGTGTCCCTGACATCAATGACCGTGTTTTCAGGCAAGGCTTCCATCACCTTCTCATCTTTATGGCTTACAAAATCAGGAAGGATTCTTCTCGCTCCAAGGAACCTGGATGAGTAATATTTCTCAGTGATGTGCGAGATCTGAATCCCACCTTTCACCGCCGCATGGATGAAAGTGAAATCCCTGCCCGAACTGTCAAGCTCTATGAATATCCCGATGTGGCCGACCCTGCTGGCGTTGCGTCGCGCCGCGAACACTACCAGATCTCCTTTTTGAAAGTTGGACCACGAGCCGCTCACTTCCCTTCCTTGCTTTGATTGGCCTACGGAAGAACGCTCCAGGTCATAGCCGAACTTCTTGTACAAATACTTTGTGAATCCAGTACAATCGAAGGCCCTCGGTCCGCTGCCGCCATAGCGGTATGGTGTGCCAATCATCTTCATTCCTTCCTCCACGAGGATGTCCGCCAGTTTTTCAGTTGACACCGTGATCGAATCCTCGACCTCGGACATGACGTTATGGGCATTGGCCGCGACCGAGATCATCACGGCGATCGCCACAAGCACTGTTCTTATTGCGTTTCTCATTTATATTCAATTCTGTATATGTCCACAGCATTGCCACCGCCACTGCTGTTGCCCTGGGAGGTCGAGAAAAGATAGTGCCCGTCCCGCGTTATCGCCAACCCGACAGGATACGAATCCGCGCGGACGGATCCGATCATGGACATGGTCTTTGTCTCCACGACAGCGATTCTGCTGGAAAAATTGCATGCCGCGAAGATGAACCGTCCGTCTGGCGAAGCTACTATCGTTCTCGCGCCCGGAAACACCTTGCAGCTTTCCCAACCGTTGATTCTGGCGGTTTTACTTTTCCCATCAAGTTCAGCTATGGCCGAATAGACACTTGTCATTTCTGTCCTTTGGACATAGCCTGCGGTGTTGATGCTTGCATAAAGGTAGCCATCATTGCAAATTAAATGCCTGACGTTCGGCTTCAAGCCTACAATCCTCCCCAGATACGAAGAGGCCTCAAGATCTATCACGGCGATTCCACCGGCACCGCCCATACAACCGACCAGAAGATACCTGTTGTCAGGTGTGAACAGGGTTCCCCTCAGGCAGTGCCCGCTGCCATTGTCCCTGTTGACAGGCTCTGTCCTGCTATAATCAAGGGATAATTTACTACCGATCACATAGTTGGAGATGTAATGCCAATCCTCAGGCCTGTCACTTGAGATGTCCATGACACCGACCGTGTTGTCTCCCCAATGAGTGACCGCCAATCTCGTTCCGTCATCCGACACGGCGATCATCTTAGGGAGCGGCCCAGTCTCGAACATCCGGATAATCGTGTCCCTTTCCGTGTCCAAGACGGCGACAGCGGAAGGTTCTTGCGCATTGATGTCGTAACTTCTTCGGTAATAGGTTATCCACAAATATTTACCTTTGTGGGAGAAAGCCGATTCGACTGGTTTCCCCGAGAATGTCCGAGGATTCCTGCGCTTGTCCTTGAATGTGTAATAGCCGCTTTCATCAGCCCACAACTCCTTGTCCGAACCATCAAACCGATGATGGACAGTTTTGATTTTCTTTCCGGTAGGAACCTCAAAGACAACAGTCCTCATGCCCTCCAGAGAATTGACGTAGAACTTAGAGCCATCAGGATGGATGGTCACCGATTTCGGAGAGCGGATGTCTGTGTCACGCGTCTTATGGTCAGAACAATAATTCTGTCTTTTCTGGACCAAAGTCACTTTAATATCCTTTGTTTCAAGGCATTCAGACAAACATGCCGGATGCGTGACACCGTCCCCGCAAATGGCGGGAACAACATGCATCAATAAAACACCGGCGAGCGTTAATGCATAATGAGTGTGCTTTTCAATCATCAGCAGGTAGAATCGGTTATAATTATGTGTCATTAAAATTATTCGCAATATATGAAAAATAAGTAAAACCTCAGCATAAATATTCAAAATATTGCCGTAGTTTTGCAAAATCTAAGCATTGAGAAAAATTCACAATTATGTTTTTGATACAGTTGATGATAGTGCTTCTGGCACTTTATGTCGGCTCACGGTACGGAAGCCTGGCATTGGGAGCGATTTCCGGAACAGGCCTCGCCGCAAGCGCATGCTCCTATAAAAGAGGCTTGGACCTTGGCAAGGACCCTGCGTTCCAGGCAAGGCTGAAAGACCCGGAGATGTATGAATATATGTACGGTAGCACAGCGACATCCCTCGGAAAGGAAATCTCCGCGTCAGCGAAACGCGCGGTATATATATTCCTTGCCTCAATCGCCGTCATCGTGCTGTTCGCGTCATGCCAAAGGTTGCTCCCTTCCTACGAGGACGGCAGCCGGTTGAAAATGAATATAGTCATTCAGATTGTGATGCTTACAGCCGCCGCGCTGATGGTCATAGTCAGCAAGGCTTCACCGAAAAAGGCTGTAGCCGTCTCGGTTCTGATCAATTCACAAAGTGCGGTGGTCGTGGCGATGTCGCCGCTGGCATATTCATTGGGCATCCCGGGACCTGTGCTTTTGGGTGTACTGCCAAGCGTCTATGGCTATTTCTTCATACCGAACTATCCTTCGGACATCGCTACGGTCAACTTCGACCGCAGCGGAACGACCGTGATCGGGAAATATCTTCTGAACCACAGCTTTATGATGCCGTGACTGGTCAGTGTGGCAGTGTCCACAATCGTGGCCAGCATTATTTCCAGTTTGATCTTTTAAATGAAACTGCCGGTGGCGCTGTCCTTTGCCTCACGGATTTGATCCGGGCTACCGGTCGCGACAATACGGCCACCTTCGGCACCACCTCCCGGTCCCATGTCGATGATGTAGTCGGCGTTGCGGATGACATCCAGATCGTGCTCGATGACTATGACGGTGGCTCCGTGATCGATAAGGCTCTGGAACACTTTCAGTAGCGTCAGGACATCGGACGGGTGAAGGCCTATGGTCGGTTCGTCGAACACAAAGACAGAGTCGCTCTGTCCCCTGCCCATCTCGCTAGCCAGTTTAAGTCGCTGGGCCTCACCTCCGGACAGGCTCGGGGTCTCTTCTCCCAATGTCAGATAGCCAAGGCCGAGATCACGCAGGACTCTAAGACGCTGACTGATGAGTTTCAAATCAGCGCAAGCGTCAAGGGCGGAATTGATGTCCATATCCATCAGCTCTGGAAGCGAATGGAACTCTCCTGCCGCATTCTCCCTCCGGATGCTTCCCGCCGCTTTTGAATATCTTGACCCACGGCAGTCGGGGCACGGAATGTCCACATCCGGAAGGAACTGCACGTCAAGGCTTATCACACCCGTGCCGTCACAGGTCGGGCAACGGAGCTTGCCGGTATTGTAGGAGAAATCCCCGTCCTTGTAGCCGTGCTTTTTCGCGTCCGGAGTCTTGGCGAAGACTTTCCTTAACTCATCGTGCACGTTGGCATAAGTCGCCACCGTAGAGCGAACGTTAATGCCTATCGGTGAAGCATCTATGAGTTTCACCTGACGTATTCCTTCAGCGTCTATAGACTTCACGTGCCGTGGCAGCTCACGACCTGAAACCTTAGATTGAAGCGCTGGAATAAGACTTTCAAGCACCATCGTGGTCTTGCCGGAGCCGGATACACCTGTGACAACCGTCAGCCTCCCTTTCGGGATCTCCACCTTCAGCGGCTTGACCGTGTGGATAGCATCAGTTGTCATCGTTATCTTGCCATCAATGAATATGTCAGAGTCTTTTATCTGTTGTCTTACCTTAAGAGGATTCTTGCCAGAAAGGAAAGGGCCTATCCTTGAATATTCATTGGCCTCGATGTCGCCTATAGTGCCCTGAGCTATCACTGTACCGCCGCTTGAGCCGGCACCGGGCCCCATCTCGATCATCCAGTCGGATTTCGTGAGGATCTGCGTGTCGTGATCCACCAGAATGACGGAGTTCCCGTCCGCTATCAGGTCCTCCATCACGCCGCAGAGACCAATTATATTCGATGGATGCAGACCGATTGAAGGTTCATCGAGAACATACAGGACTCCCGTCGTTCGATTTCTTACGGCTCTGGCCAACTGCATCCTCTGGCGTTCTCCGGTCGATAGAGTAGCCGCTGAGCGGTCCAGTGACAGATAGCCTATTCCCAAGTCCATCAGTCGTTTGGCCGTGTCCAAGAACGATTCGCAGATGCTTTCTGCCATGGGCCTCATCTCCTCCGGAAGCGAAGCCGGAACGCCTTTGACCCATTCCACAATCTCGGTTAGGGTCATCGTGCAGGCCTCAGCCAATGATATTCCTCTAAGCTTCGGTGCCCTTGCCGCATCGGAAAGCCTTGTGCCTCCGCAGTCCGGACAGACATCCAATCTTAGGAACTTCTCGACACGTTTCATCCCCTTCTCGTCCTTGACCTTGGCAAGTGCGTTCTCCACCGTGTAGGTCGCGTTATAGAATGTGAAATCCAGTTCGGCGGCGTCATTGGAGTTCTTCGCCTTGTAGAGAATGTGTTTTTTCTCCGCCGGACCGTGAAGGACGATGTCTTTTTCCTTGTCAGTCAGATCCTTGAACGGGACATCTGTGCGCACCCCCATCGCTCGGCAGACATCTTTCATCAGAGACCACATCAGCGTGTTCCAAGGAGCCACAGCCCCTTCGTCAATCGTGAGGTTCTCGTCCGGGACAAGCGTGGATTCATCCACAGTTCGTACTGTTCCGGTTCCGTCGCATTTACGGCAGGCACCTTGGCTGTTGAACGACAGTTCCTCAGCCGATGGAGCGTAGAAATGCTCTCCGCACGCAGGGCAGACAAGCTCCTTTCCAGCCGCCACCAGCAAAGATGGCTCGACATAGTGACCGTTCGGACATCTGTGACTCGCCAGTCTTGAGAACATAAGCCTAAGGCTGTTAAGAAGTTCCGTGCCTGTACCGAAAGTACTGCGTATGCCCGGAATCCCCGGTCTCTGATGAAGCGCGAGAGCCGCAGGGACATATAGCACCTCGTCCACGTCAGCCTTCGCCGCCTGTGTCATCCTCCTTCTTGTGTAAGTCGAAAGAGACTCAAGGTAACGTCTTGATCCTTCTGAATATAGCACCCCAAGCGCCAGCGAGGACTTCCCGGACCCGGACACCCCGGCGATCCCTACGATCTTCCCCAGCGGAATGTCCACATCCACATTCTTCAGGTTGTGCACCCTCGCGCCACGCACCAAAATTCTGTCCGGTTGATTCTTATTCATTGTCAATGAACATCTTAGTAAGTTCCTCAAAAGAGTCAAGGCGGGTGATGTTCGGATGCTCAAACTCCTCCGTCACCTCGTGCCTCCACATAGTGTGGAAAGGAATATGTATGCCGTAGCCCCCGATCTCGATTATCGGCTGGATGTCGGACTTGAAGGAGTTACCGACCACAGCGATCTGTGACGGTGCGACCTGCTCCACATTGCAGATGTCAAGATATTCCTTGATTCCCTTTTTGGTGACGACGATAACCCGGTAGAAGTATTTGTCAAGCCCAGAGCGTTTGATTTTGTTCTGCTGATCCAGCATATCCCCTTTTGTCATCAGTATCAAGCGGTAACGACCGGTCTTGTCCAGAGCGTCAAGCGTCCGCGCCACCCCCGGAAGCGGTGTCGCAGGAAGGCTGAGCAATGACTTCGCGCTCAATAATATTCGTGAAAGATTCTCGCCCGGCACCTTGCTGTCAGACACCCTCAAAGCCGTCTCCATCATCGAGATGCAGACCGCCTTCGCACCATAGCCCAGAATCGGCATATTCGCCGATTCAGTCTTGTATAGCTCCTCAGACAGTTCCTCCGCCGTCCCATATTCCTTCAACTCCTCCGTGAACACGTCCTCCGCCCTGTCAAAGTACGTCTGGTTGTCCCACAGTGTGTCGTCCGCATCGAAGATTATCACCTTGACCTTATCTTTCATCATTCATCACATTTTAGGTTCAAAATTAGCGAAAAGAATCCTAACCGCAATCTACCTGTAATCCGATTCCGCCCAAAGATTCCAAGGCTTTTCCGGCACATAGTAGTCTTTGATGCCGTAGTCGATGTTGGCCTTGTGGGCCTGGCTCAGCTGGTGACGGCGGTGGATGCGGTACGTCCTTCCGTCTTTGATGAAGTAAGCACCCGTCTGGTGGAAACGGAACGGAACCTCTTTGGCGACGCACTGCGAACGCAGATTCAGAATCCAATCGAAATCACAAGGCCTCGCCCCGACACCGGACTCACCACTGACACTCACCTCCTCTATCGTGTCATCCAGCCATCGCGAGATGTCCATCCGCTCAAGCATCGGCGCCACAATGATCGACTTATGCCTTATCGGAAGTTCCTTGAATATGGGAAGCCGACGCTCGGCCATAGCCTGGTTCTCCACCGTGCAGCCGACGATGACATTCTCGTACCCGTCACCCCAGTCCGGAGGCAGACACCGTTCCAGACGGTCAATCCGTTTTGTAAAGAAATAGAACATACAGTCGCTCCGAAAGCGCATCATTTCCCAACATTCCGGCCTCCACGGATCCGCGTCCTCCAGCAGGAAATCCGATGTGAAGCACGTGAAGACAATCTTGCCGGAAGGAATCTTGAAAGTCTTGTCCCGCTTTCTTTTGACCGGCAGATTGAACGCCGCCGTCTTGCGAGCGAGGTTGCTCGCGATCTCGCTCCCGTACATCTCGTCCTGCCGATAGACATAACAGAACCTGCAGCCCGGACTCACCTTAGTGCACCCGTGCCACGGATTCCAATCCGCGAATATGCTCCACTCCTCCGCCATTAATGAATATACCAGTTTGGCAGCATCGCTTGTTTCAAAACTCTCGTCATTCACGCAAACGACCAAAGGCCCGCCGAAATCCGAACTTTCGATACGGATGTTCCTAGCGAAAAATCCCAAACGTCATCTATATGAACAATCAGCGACAGCGCACCTAATTCGCTTGGTTAATAAATAGAATTTCCTTGGTTAGCCTCCTTTGGTTCCCTACGAAGGGTTATATCTCTATACAAGAAAAAGTTCACACGTTCCGTCCACCAAAACGGTGATTCCCCGGACAAGCTGTACCAAATCACCGGTTTCTCC
>SAMEA3663097__coassemble_395_pt1 | contig 45472 bp, 27 predicted proteins | sample SAMEA3663097__metabat2_low_PE_002 | metagenome-assembled genome bin SAMEA3663097 (sample SAMEA3663097) | pig gut metagenome | biome: pig gut; feature: pig-associated habitat; material: faeces | place: France | collected 2012 | reverse complement strand
GAGGCCGCGGAGAGCCGTGCGGAGAACGCTGACCTCAAGGGACAGGTCGAGAACCTTTCCGGTCAGGTGGCCGCCGGTTCCGTGATCAAGTCCAGAGGCTTGAGCGTCGCCGCCTACAACGCTTCCGACAAGGTTACGGACCGTAGCAGCAGGGTAGTGAGACTTCTGGCCTCCCTGAGCCTTGTCGAGAACGACCTGGCTCCTAAGGGACCGGTGAGAGTCTATCTCCGCGTCAAGGATCCGGACGGAATCCTTCTCACCAACAGCACGCAGACCTCGTTCTCGTTCAACGGCCAGACTATGGTCGCCTCCGCTTCCCGTGAGGTTGACTACGAGGGTAAGGAGGTTGACCTGAGCATCTATCTCAACGACATTCCTTCCTATCAGTCGGGAATATACACGGTTGAGGCCTACACCTCTCAGGCGTTCCTCGGCAAGACTGAACTCTTGCTCCGCTAACCTGTGATCTACCTTCACGTCCCTTTCTGCGGCAGTTTCTGCACTTACTGCGACTTCTATTCGGAAATATGCCGGAGCAGACAGGCGTTCAATGAATATGCAGATGCCGTCATCGCTGAGATTCGTGACCGCCGGAAGGAACTGGAAATGAATATGTCCGCACAGGATGCGGTCAACACCCTATACATCGGAGGAGGCACCCCATCGGTGCTTCCTCTTGATGTTTTGTCACGGATTGTCGGTGCGGTTTCCCAGACTGAACGGCTTTCTTTGGTCACTGAACAGCTTTCTCTGGTCACTGAGCCTGTCGAAGTGACCATCCCGACAGAACTCTTCGATGAGTTTACCGTTGAAGTGAACCCCGAAGATATAGTGGAAAAAGGCCGTGAATATGTCCGCGGACTTCTTGCCTTGGGTGTGAACAGGATCAGCATGGGCATCCAGTCATTCAACGATGACATTCTCCGTTGGATGAACCGCCGCCACGATGCAGGGAATGCCGTCAAGGCTTTCCATATCCTTCGCGAAAGCGGAGTCCGGAACATCAGCATTGACCTGATCTTTGGCATATCCCAACTGACGGACGAGACCTGGAAAGACACGATCGAAAAGGCCTTGGAACTTTCTCCAGAGCACATTTCGGCCTACCAACTGTCAATAGAGGAAGGAAGCGCCCTTGCCAAGATGGTAGCCGACGGGCGTTACGTTGAGGCTTCCGAGGAACAATGTCGCCGGCAGTACGACATCCTGTGCAGATGTCTTGGGCGGTCCGGCTACCATCATTACGAAATCTCCAATTTCGCAAAGCCCGGCTTCGAAGCCGTCCACAACAGCGCCTATTGGCGCCGGGCACCGTACATCGGCCTCGGCCCCGGTGCCCATTCCCTGACCGGCAATGTACGCTCCTGGAACAGCCAGGAACTCCCGCACCGTCAGCAGGATGAAACCTCATCCTGCAATCCAGACAGAATCTCGTCCTGTAATCCGGACTCGACTTCGTGTCAAACTTCATCCTGGAATCTGGACGTAATCTCATCCTGTAATTCGGGCTTGTCTTCGCGTCAAACCTCATCCAGGAATCCAAGCGGAAAGTTGGCCACATATTCAAGAAACTTCGAGACCCTTTCGCCGGAGGACATTCGTGTCGAGAGAATCATGCTCTCCCTCCGCACCGACAAAGGCCTGAAAGCCACGGAATTATATTCATTGACAGACAGCACTGTTGTTGACGCCCTTTTGAGCGAAGGAGCTCTTGAGAGGCAGGGCGCCAGCATCCGCATCCCCGAATCCCGCCTCTTCACCTCTGACGAGATAGTCCGCGAACTGATCTAATGTCCTTTGTGGTCGCTTTGGATTTCTATTTCAGATATCGCTCCCGGATCCAGACATCCAGAAAAAGATCATAGACTTGATATACACCATGGTTGTGGGTAAGCAGTCCTTTGTCAAGCAGCCCTTTGACAGCGGAATTGACGGAACTGGCCGATGTGAGTGAATATTTCCGGACAAAAGATGATGAGGTGATGTTCTGCGCCTTACGCTCTTTTGAAATGGCGAGCAAAACCTGTTTCTGTTTCTCCGGTAACTGATAGATCAAATCTTCGTAAGTCTCTGAACTGAAGTCGATAACATAGTTGATTGCCTCAGATAGGCAGTCCATGTGGCATTTTCCTCCTTCTTGGGTTCTCATAAAGAGAACATTCATGATCTTTTGAAGGTAGAAAGTGGTACCGTCAAACTCATCGTACAGGGCAGAGACAACATCTTCATCCAGATGTTTTCCATATTCTTCAAATAATCTATCACAGAATTTTGAATATTCCATCTCCTCAATTCGCGGAAGGTTAATGATGGTGGCGCTTTGGTAGAATGGTCTTGCGGATGATGTGAACATAGCACCCATCATCTCTCTTTGCGAGCCGGAAAAGATGAAGTTGGCATTGGTGCAATACTGGACGTATGTTCTTATGGTCGCTTCAACATTCTTTTCGTCATATTTCAGTATCTGTTGGAACTCATCTATCGCAACGAGGCAGGGTTTGTCTGAATTCTGAATGTACTTGAATATTTCATCAAGAGTGACTGCCGGATTCTTGATGTCTCCAATCTCAACACTCCAAGAAGGGACACCGGCCGCATCATAGGATATCCCTGCCTTGAGTGAAGTCAGGGCACCGATAAACTTTCCCCACGCTTTCTCTCCTTTCGGCTTTAGCTGTTCAAGAATAGTTTTTCCCATCTTGTCAGCCATTTCAGCCAACGAACTTGTTGAATACACATCTATGATGAAAGTTAGATAGTTATCCCTCACTTCCTTTTGTGCGAAGCAGTGCCGGATAAGGTCAGTTTTACCATAACGTCTCGGGGAGATCAGAGCGATGTTGTTGCCATTGGTCAGCAGCTCCACAACATCCCTTGTCTCTTTGACCCTGTCGCAAAAATATTTGGTTCCGGCATAACCGGTCGTAATGAATGGATTTAGCATAGTCACAACATTTTACATTGCAAATATAACATTTTATCATTTTATGATAATCATTTTATGATAAAAATTGTGCTTTCCCCGAGAATGATTGGATTCTCACTCGTGTGTGCGGGAACCTTATTATTGCTGTGTGCTGGTATGGCGAGGTTGATGGTGACTATGTGTAGGTGAGTTTTGGGAAGGTGTGGCATTTAACTGATTGAGATTCAAGATTATGGTATTATGCTCTGGTGCCATTTCTACCACTAGATCAGGTAATCTTATCATTGATTACCAGTTATTTATCCGCCATGTCATCATTCTTAATGAGTGGCGCTTAACTTTTTGAATATCAGTGTTATACGATCGTGCCTTTAGTTGGGTCATTCTAAAGACACTCCTTTAATACATTGAATATCACTGCCTGGCTCACCACGCATTCATATTATCTTTGCTCCGGAGCCGTCCCCATAGGTGTTGTCATCTGCGAAAACATTACTATATTAGCATCGTTTTAGGTCGAATGACCCGAAACGTACATATTAGGTGAAAGTGTTTTCGCACTGTCCTTTAACAGAAATCTGACAGTTTCCATGAAAGTAAGGATAAACGACAACACCATTTCATCTGTATCTGCTTGCGTGTACCCTACACTCAACGATACAGGTGTGGAGATTGCTTCAGTTTATTTACTTTCGGGCTTTGTCAGAGCCTCTGTTAAGATAAACGAATCGGCTCCACACTTTCTTTGTTTATAAAACTTAATCAGCATCGGGGCCGTGCCGAAAAGAGGTTTTTATTATGGAACTTAAAGTTGGTGATGTTGTGAGGCTCAAATCAGGTGGGCCGGAAATGACCGTGCAGTCTTACCCTTATCCTATGATGGACGGGAAAGATGACAGCAAGGCAGAGTGTGTGTGGTTTGAAGAAGTAAAACTTCACAAATCTGTTTTCAAGGTTGATGAGTTACTAAAACTTGATCATGATGTCCGATAGTAAAGTCAAAAGAAATAGAGCTTATATCGCTGGCATTAGCGTTTATAGAGAATGGAAGGAGAAGGTTGCTGAGTCGGTCAAAGAGAATATGATGCGGGAAGATTCTTTTCCGCCGGAATCATTGGTAATTCATAGGGCTTCAGTAATAATCTTTGATTACCACGATACTGTGTATAATGGACATTTGTCTGCTGATAACCGTAATCCTAATGAAGACGATCTTGACCTTTTCACAAAAATCATTATTACAATCCTTTATGAATATGGCCTGGTAGGTGAGTTCGATGACTTCGATGAGCTTTACAATAGGATAAAGCTCGATTTGAAGAAAAGAGTCGAAGAATCCGACAGGTATGAAAAGAGAAACTAAAATCAATAGCGATGAAGAAATATTTATGTTTGTTTGCAACGCTTGCGTTTGTGTCAGTACTGTTGTTAGGCTGCACAGAGAAGGAAACGCAAGTTGAGGTGTCGTCCGTGTCATTGAACACGCCGACAATCGAAATGGTTGAGGGTGAGACATTCACCCTTGTGGCAACCGTCCTGCCGAAGGACGCTGAATATGACGGCGTGATCTGGGCTTCATCAAACGCCTCGGTCGCCAGTGTGAATTCTGGCATCGTCTCTGCCCTCAAAGAAGGCACGTCTACAATCACAGCCAGCGCCGGCGAGAAATCCGCCACTTGCAGCGTCAAGGTTTCAGCAAAGACCATAGCCGTGACATCTATCACGTTGGATAAGACCAGTTTGTCAATGCAAGTCGGCGAAACAGAAACCATAACGGCCACGGTGAAACCTGACGATACAACGGACAAGACTGTGACATGGTCATCCTCTGATGAGTCGGTTGTGAAGGTTGACAACGGCAAGGTAATTGCCATCAATACTGGTCAAGCAAAGATAACGGCGGCGGTCGGAAATATCGCCACGTCTTGCGATATTGTTGTTTACCAATCTGATAATGTCATCATATACACGACAACCGATAAGAAAGTATTAAAGCCGTATAATGAGGCTGCATTTAGTTCTGCTATAGTCTCCAATACTTATATTGGTGATGTTGGAATCATTACTTTTGAGAAGCCGCTTACATTTATTGGAGGCGCGGCTTTTTATTATCAGTCAAAACTACAATCTATAATTATACCAGAAACAGTGTCAACTATAGGGGAGAAATCGTTTCAATATTGTACAGGACTCTTGTCTGTAAAACTACCTCAAAGTTTGACTTTAATAAAATATAAAGCATTCTATTGGTGCCGTTCATTAGCAGCATTGGTATTCCCAGATAATGTTCAGGAAATAGGTGACGAAGCATTTGCATATTGCTACAAAGCTTTTGAGAATAACACATTGACATTACCTAAGAAACTACAGACTATTTCACGAGGAGCATTAAAAGATTGTAATCTACTTAATGTTATATGGAACGAAAATTTGAACTATATAGGAAGTACAGCGTTTTGTAATAACGACTTTGAGGAAATATCAATTCCTGGGAATGTCGCAACAATTGATCACCATTGTTTTGAGACATGTCGATTGTTGAAGAAGGTAGAGTTTCAGGAAGGTATTACAAAAGTGGATGGATACTGTTTTCTATACTGTGTGAAATTATCTAAAGTCATTTTACCGAGCACAATTACAGAACTTGGTTATATATTCCCCCAATGCTATAGTCTTAAAGATGTATATGTCAAAGCGATGATACCACCTGTTTTGAGTTCTGATGTTTTTGGAAGCGTTAATCTAAACCAATTGTCGATCTGGGTTCCAAGGGAATCAGTGGAGGCATACAAAGAAAAATGGAGCACCTACAAGGATAACATCAAGGGTTATGATTTTTAGTCAAGTAATATGAAATTATTTCACACATTTATCCAGCAAGCGGCGTATGAGGTCTTGGTTGAAAATAGAAGAGAGGCTTTGCGGCGTAGCGGGGGCATGATTCTTCATGGTGATGAGGGAAGGATGACAGCCGAGGAGATTGCCGAGGCGATAAACAAGAATCCGAATTATGGATGGCATTATCATCCTTTGACGGCCGATCAAGTCAGTGAAGCCTTGATGGAGGTCGTAAGGACAGACAAGCGTTTTGCGTGGTTCAGATCATTTTACCCAGAGCAGATAGAATTTGGGGCATACTGTGATGATTGACAAGAGTCGGTCAGCATGTCTGTAGGGCTTTGCCAAACTCTAAATGCGACAAGGCACCACCGTTCTCGTTTTGCAGAATCGGCGGTGCCTTTTGCATTACGGGAAATCTAATATCCTTCGGCGACCTTTCGGAGGGGAGGCTTGGGGAACGTTTTTGGGCTGAAACGTCTCTCGGGAGGGCTGCGGAGCGCTCTTGGGGAACGAAAATGGCCCAAAACGTTACCCAAGAGCCTTTGAAGTTCCTCAAGGTGAACGGTGCCGCTTTCAAGAGGTACGGATTTAAGAGATGCCACTATCAGTCATGTCCACGAGCCAGAAGTGTTATGTCTTGTGGTTTTTCAAATACAACATGTCCTCAAACATAGATCAACTTGTTCGTATTGCTGTGGTGGGTTGTCGGGTTGAGTGCCTTGCCGGGAGCTCTGAGTGGAGAATGTGCGTCTCAAAAAGTGTTTTCTTCGGGGGTATCACCGAAAATATTTCTGTTTTTTATGAATTGAATGTGTTTCTTTCTGTTTCCTTTCATTAGGAATGCCTAACTTGCGGTCGTGTTCCGGGAGAAATCGCGGGACATTTTGACAAACAGACATGATTCACTTCAACTATGAGGACTTCAGGGAGAAAATGTGCCGTCAGGCGGAAGGCCGATGACCAGACTACCATTAACCAAGGGACCATTGAACAGCGGTCCATTGATCAGGGGACCTTTGAACAGGGCATCATTGAACGTGAGGCAATGGACCACGAGATTGTTGGACGAGACTTAAATGGCCAACATGCCATTGAACAGGAGGAAGTTATTAACAAGGAGACCACAGATAGCAAAGCCACGGAGAAAACCGCTGGTAGCTCGGCCACAGTGTCAGAGGAGGAGCAGTACCTTAAACGTTACCGCCACTGCCGTAGGCTGATTGAGAACGACGGGCGGTTCATCGGGATGACCGACGAGGAGAAGGACGCCTACGCGCAGCGGCTCGCCACGCCGGAGTATCTTGACCTGACCTGCGACTGGGCGTTCAAGTATCTGTTCCAGAGCCACCCGGATCTGCTTGTCCGGCTCCTCAATGACATCCTTCAGGAGGATATCATGTCGGTTGAGTTCCGGAACACTGAACTGACGGAGATGTCTTCGCAGGACAATAGGATATTCTTCGACCTTCTTTGCCGGACACCGGGCGGGACGATTCTGGTCGAGATGCAGAAGGCTTCGCGTTTCGACCAGCGCGACCGTCTGCTCTTTTATGGTTCAAGGCTGGTGACCAGACAGGTGAAGCGCGGGGATGAGGAATATGCCCTGACACCCGTCAAGGTCATCTGCATAATGAACTATGAGGACGATCATCCGGACTCGCCTGAGGACAAAATCCTGTACCATTATAGTCTGCGTGAGGTCGAGACGGCCGAGCCGTTCGGCGACCGGATGTCGTTCTACCTGTTGGAGTTGCCGAGGATAATGCGTTATACTGATGAATATGACAGTCCTGTTGCGGGATGGTGCCGGATATTCAGAAATTTCGCTATATTTGCGAAGTCGAGGTCGGAGAAAGACGCTGAGTTTGAGAGGTTGGAACGGGCGATGCGTGTCAGCGGCCTTGACGACCAGGAGATTGACAACTATTTCAGCGATATGATGACAGAAAAAGAGATGCACCCGTACATCAAAGGTGCCGAGCAGCAGGGCTACCGCAAAGGCTTTAAGGCCGGTGTCGAGCAAGGCACGGCGGAAGGCGTTGAGAAGGGTATAGATAAGGGTATAGAGAAAGGTATAGAGAAAGTCGCTAAGTCTATGCTGTCGTTAGGCATCCCGGTTGAACAGATCGGGATTGCCACAGGGCTGTCTCCGGAGAGGATTGAGACTTTGAGACAGGACTAAGAAGCTGTTTTTGAAGATTTTTCACATCAAAGAACATTTCAAACAACTCAAAACAGATTCTATGCGATTATTCCGGTTTTAGTGCCGTGGGTGATAAGAATCAGATTATGTCTTTGTGGTAATTGGCCAACAAAGACATAATCTAAATGACAAGACTATTTGCCTGAGAAACCTATAGATTCCAGACTATCTGACAGTGAATCCGACAGGCTCGCCGGAGGCGGAGTCGGTGGCTACCCAGAGTTGGAAATCACCGGGCTCGACAATATATTCATTGTTGATGTTCCAGAAGGCGAGGGCGGAGACAGGAAGCGAGAAATCCACGACCTTTGATTCGCCGACGTTCAACGCAACCCTTTGGAAACCTTTGAGTTCCTTGACAGGGCGGGCGATGGATCCGACGAGGTCACGAACGTAGAGCTGTGCGACCTCAATGCCGGCATATTCTCCGCTGTTCTTCAGGGTGAATTTGACCTTGATCGTGTCGACGGCGGTATATTCACGGCTGTCGAGAGCTATGTCGGAATATTCAAAGGTGGTGTAGCTCAGGCCGTAGCCGAACGGGAAGAGCGGGCCGTAGCCGCTGTCGAGGTAGTAGGAGGTGCAGCCGTTGGAGGTTTGGCCGGCTTTGAGAGGAAGGTCCATCAGGAGGGTCTCGGTGCCGGTGTTCGGACGGCCGGTGTTGAGGTGGTTGTAGTACATCGGAGCCTGGCCGACGGTCTTTAGGAAGGTGACAGGAGTCTTTCCGGACGGAACGGCCTTTCCGCTCAGGAGGTCGGCGATCGCCTCGCCACCCATTGTGCCGGGATGGAACGAATAAAGCATCGCGTCACAGTTCTCCAGGTCGCGGCCGATGGTCAGAGGCCTGCCGGCCATCACGACCACGATGACCTTTTTGCCTGTCTGCCGCATTGCCGCTATCAGCTCGCTCTGAGCACCTTGAAGATTCAGGTCGGACAGGCAGTGCGCCTCGCCTGAGAGGATCGCCTCTTCTCCGGCGAACACCACGATGGCGTCTGCCCTTGACGCGGCGGCCTTTGCCTTAGCGATTCCTGCAATGCTTCTGTCGCGGCTGAAGGCGGTCCCCGGTTCGTAGATCACGTTGTAATCCTTTTTGAGAGCTGCCAGAGGGGTGACGGAATGTGTCTCGTCCCCGTCAAAGGCCCAAGTGCCCATCTGTTCGTAAGGAGCGTCGGCCAAAGGACCGGTCACGAGCAGAGTCTTGGCATCCTTCAAAGGAAGAGCCGCGTTGTCGTTCTTCAGAAGGATGGCTGATTCAATGGCGCTTTGCTTGGCGGCCTCCAGATGTGACGGGGCGTAGAGAACATCTCCTGAGCCTTCCTCCTTGACGTAAGGATTGTCGAACAGCCCGAGGCGGAACTTTAGGCGAAGGATGTCTCTGACAGCGTCATCGATTTGTTTCTCGCTGATTTTCTTTTCTTTGACCAGTTCCTCGATGAAGGATATGTAGCCGTAGGACATCATATCCATCTCTACTCCGGCGTTGACGGCCAGATCGGTGGCGTCCTTTAGATCCTTGGCGAATCCGTGCATAATCATCTCGCCGGAAGAGTTCCAGTCGGTCACGATCATTCCGTCGAATCCCCATTCTCCTCTCAATATGTCCTGAAGCAGCCATTTGTTGCCTGTGGAAGGGACTCCATCGATGGTGTTGAACGAAGTCATCAGGGTCATCGCACCGGCGTCCACACCTGCCTGGAACGCAGGGAAATAAACATTGCGCAAAGTCCTTTCGGAGAGTTCGACTGTGTTGTAGTCACGGCCTCCTTCGGTCGCCCCGTAGCCTACAAAATGCTTGAGGCAGGCGGCAATGGAGGTTGAATCCCCATTGCCTTGATAGCCACGAACCATAGCGGTGCCCATTACGGCGTCAAGGTACGGATCCTCTCCGGAACTCTCGGCGATCCTGCCCCAGCGTGGATCCCTTGAGATGTCCAGCATCGGGGAGAATGTCCATCTCACTCCGCAGGAAGCGGCCTCGACGGCTGCCACACGGGCGCCACTCTCAACCAATTCCGGATCAAAAGTGGCCGCGAGTCCAAGCGGAATCGGGAATATGGTCTTGAAGCCGTGGATGACATCCCTGCTGACAAGGATCGGAATTCCCAGCCGGCTTCTTTCGACAGCGGCTTTCTGGACCCTGTTTATCTCAGCCGGATCCACACAGTTGAGGATGGAACCTACCTCGCCTTTCTCGGCGGCCTCGGTCAGCCAGTCTCCGCCGGAAAGCTGGTTCATCTGACCGATCTTCTCGTGCAGGGTCATCCGCGAAAGAAGGTCGTCGATTTTCTTTTCAGTCTCGTCTTTCTCAGAGCAGCCGCAGATCGCCAAGGCGGATGCCGCTGTCATTATCAAGTACTTTAATATTTTCATTTACAGATTCTTGCTTATTATTTCCAATCGTTCTTCGTAAATCTTTTTCAATCTCTCCACGGCTGCGTTGTACGTCATCCTTTCGTCTCCGTTGACAATCACGCCACCGTTCTGCGATGCGTCCTCCGCCGGATCCCACATCCTGAAATTCAGCTCGGCCGAGGCCTGAAGCGCCTTCTCCATCTCATCGATGTAGGCCGGAATCGTCTTCAGCTGAGGAAGCAGTTCGTTCCACCGGGATTTGACGGCCGCTTTGAAATCAGGATCATCGAACAGCCTTGCGTACCAGAAGGAATCCCTGTTTACCAGACCGTTTCTGGCCTGTGGGGAAACATTGTAGGAAAGCACACCCCAGTCGAAATCCCAGATCGGTCCGGCGGTCAGCTTCCCGTCCGCACTCTTGTGCAGGAACACGCTTCCCGGGTTGCCAAGCTCGTGGTTGATCATCACCTCGAAAACTATCCAGTAGTCAATGAAGGACTTGACATCCAGATATTTGGCATAGCCATCGGAATCGTCCTTGAAGTTCTCGCCGTAGATCACCTCGGAAACCGTCCTGACATATTCCTTGATTTCGCTGAGCATCAGGCCGGTGAGGCCATCATCGTAGTCCGGGTACTTTATTCCGAAAGGGATGCCGTCCTGCATCTGCATACATTTTCCGGGCGTTTGGATCCATTGGATCTCATTGTCGTAGTGGAAGTCGCATTCCAGAAGGAATCCGTCCTCGCAAGGCACACGGTTGCTGTCCGCACGGATCTGCTCGATCAGCAGATAGTTGCCGACGTGCTTCCCGTTCATCACGAGTTCCACGCTCTGGCAGTGCGGAGTCCAGTCCAGCGATGTCATCGAACCCACTTTGTAGGCTATCAGGTTGCGCATCAGTGTCCTGTCCATAAAGTTGGCCAGAAGGATCCACCGTTTGTGCTTGGGCAGCCCGAAGATGGACTGCTTCTTGTCAAACTTGATCAGATAAGGCTTCTTGGGCCAGGTCCAAGTGGTGTTTCCACGTCCGCGGACGGAGCACGGCACCTCTTCCAGATCACCAAATCTGCCCATCCCGTTTATCTTGAAGACCGCTTTCAGATAGTCCTCCTTGGACACGACCTCCTTCTCGTCTTCCGTGTCAACGTAAACCACCGGAAGCCCTGTCCGGACCTTTATCCTGCCGTCGAAGTCATTGCTCTTGATTATGAACGGCTTGGAATATACCATCGTGCCCTGCGGCAGCCTCATCGCGAACCGGACGCTCTCCTCACAGTCGCCGCTGACCCCAAGATCAGCGATTGTCACTGAATATGTTCCCTCACTCTCCGTCGGCGAAATCCCTGTAATTCTGAATATGTCAGACTCGCTTCCGTCCTGACGCCTCAGCGACACGGCGCAGTCCGGACTGCCGACATTGTAGTTGAATGAATATCCCGGCTCGTCCACCATAAACTCCACGATGGCGTTGCCGTCGTCATCCATTGTGACAGAGGACTGAACCGGAGTGATGGAGTGGAACTTGGCCACGGACTCCTTACTCTCCTTGCCGCAGGAAAAGACGGTAAGGAGAACAAGGAACATAAGTGAGAGTCTGGACAAGGTCTTCATCTTGCTATTGTTTTTGGAACACTCTCACGTAGTCAATCTCGTAAGTGGCTGGCAGACAGCTTTCATCAACGCCCATCGCTCCGCCCCAGTTGCCGCCCCAGGCCAGATTCAGCTTGAGGTAGAACGGATTGTTGAACGGCCAGGTGTCGTAGTTGCCCTTACCGTCATTCTTGAACGTCAGGTGGACCTCTCCGTCAAAGATGAAGTCCATCTTTTCGGCTGTCCATTCCAGAGCGTAGGTATGGAACTCTGACTGCGCGCCCTTGAGAAGGAACTCGTGGGTTTTCTGAGTGTTCTTAGGATGGTTGTAGGCCGTGCAGTGGATGCTTGAGGAGACATATTCAGGATTGTAGCCAACCTCTTCCATAATGTCGATCTCGCCGTCCGCAGGCCACGAATGATAGTTCTTCGGCATCATCCAGAACGCCGGCCAGGTGCCCTTCCCCTTAGGGAGTTTGAGCCGCGCCTCGAAATAGCCATAGGTCCAGGATTCCTTGGTGTTCATCCTGACAGACTGGACCTTGCCTCCGATCTTCCGGGCCGTGATCTTGAGCGTACCATCTGACACCTCAGCGATTTTCACGCCATTGTACATCCCGTCAGCGACATAGTTCTGAAGCTCGTTGTTGCCCCAACCACTGCTTCCGGTCTCGTACCACCATTTGTCGGAATCAGGTGTGGATGAGCCGCTTGTGTTGAACTCGTCCTGCCAGACCAGTTTGTAGCCGGCCGGAATGTTCACTCCGTCCTCCTTGCATTCCTGCTTCACATTCATGGTCTTTCTTGCCGAACCGAAGCGGAAGGTCAGAACGGTCTCACGGGCATCTCTCGTGAAGTTCTCTGTGAGAGAAACCTTTACGGTCGAGCTGCCGGACAGCCCGCCGCTCGGGGAAACCGTACACCAGTCGGTAGCTCCGGAGGACACGCCCCATTCGCAGTTGGCCGTCACGTTGACAGTCAGTTCAGTGGCCTCGTATGAAGCGGCCAGTTCTTCCTTGTCGGTGGAGAGTTCCGGAACCACTTCGGGATCATTGGATGAAGCTCCTCCGCAAGACGAAGATGAAAGGGCTGCCGCCGCCGAAAGCGACAGCAACCCGAACGCTAAATATTGCAATAAACGTTTCATTCAGAAATGAATATATCCGCAAAACTATTTATGCTCCTGCATGCAGATCTTAGTCAATGTGACTGTCGTTCCGGCTGTGCATCTGCCAAGGTCAACGAAGAGAACGACTTTGTCGTAGTCAACGTCAGGCACGACACTTTCCATCTTGAAGGTAGCTGGTTCGCCTGCCTCGACCGTGAAATCATTGACATAGAACGCCTCGTGATCATTGTCGTTGCCTTCCCAGGCGAGCTTGAACGTCATCGCAGGGATGTCCTGGTCAGCCTCCACGGTCACGCAGAAGTCATAGGTCTTGGACGCTGACATCGGGATGTCGGTGTGGAACACGGTCTGGCCCTGCCATTCGTTTCCGCCGATTCCCTCAGGGATGACGACTTTAAGTCCGTTGTTCTCAAGAGTTTCGGTCTCTGGATTCAGTCCGCCTGACCAGTCGGAAGGGGAGTACCAGTAGGTCATACTTACGCTTGCGCTCTTCCAGAAGTTTCCTGGGCCGTCAACGTCGAACACATCCGGTTTCGGCTTGTAGATGTACTGCCAGGAGATTCCGCTGAAGTTCGCCACGATGACGAGCTTGTCCTCCGTGTTCTCGGTGATGACGTAGGTCGGGTTCGTAACTGACTCGTTGTTCGCCACATAACCGATCACAACTCCTTCTGGGAAGGTGAGAACGTCCCCGTTGAGTGTGTAGGTGGATTCCTGAACGGTCCAGTCGATGTCGTAGTCCTCGCTCTGGGTTGTCCCAGGGCCAATCGCGGTGACATCTTTGTTGATGTAGATCTTGCCATCCGCTCCAGGGTTGAAGACGTACTTGCCGTCAGCGTAGAAGGTGATCTCATCATCGTAGAGACCGAATCCGGCCTTCTCGTTAGGACCGGCAGCCCACCATCCAGCGGCATTCGCCTGGTCTGGGCCGCATCCGAGGTGTCCGTTGGCCTCTGAATCAAGCACCCAGGTCTTGCTGGTCTTGCCGTAGAGAGGATCGGTGACATCTCCGCCGGCGGATCCTTCCTTGACAAACTCGTAATGCCAAGCGATACCGTCCGGATTGCCTGAGGTCTTGAGGTTGGCCACAAGCTTGAGGCATTTCTTCATATCCGCCGGCTTGCTCTCCAAGACGAGGTAACGAGGATCGTCAAGCTCTGTCTGGTCAGCGACGTAGGACATCGGAGTCCCCTTAGGAAGGGTGATGTAGATTTCCTCCACTCCGGCGTCGTTCCAATTGCTTTCCACTGAATATGTCGCAGTGGTCTTCTCCCAAGGAACAAGGTAATCCTCTTCGGTCGCATAGTCAGACTTGATTCCGGAATTGGCGTTGACGTAAAGCTGGCCGTCACCCGGGTCGTAGATGTAGGAACCGTCAGCTCCGAAGGTGATCTTGTCGTCGTACAAGCTCCAGTCCTTTTTCTCCTCGGCTCCGGCGCTCCACCATTCGGTTCCGGTTCCGCCGAACGGACCGCATCCGAAGTGCCCGGCCACGGTGTGGTTCCATTCCCAGGTCTTGGTGGAGCCGTCGCTGAGCGCCTTGATGTAAGGTGCCGGGTCGAACGGATCACGGTAAGTGTTGTTCAGAGTGAACTCCACCATCTGCGAGCCGACCGAGATTCCGTGGGCGTTGTAGGCCTTGACCTCGACGGTGTGCTTGCCCTCGTCACGGAAACGGAGCAGGAGTCCGTTCCCGGTGTAGGCGTAGTTCTTGCCGGTCACTTTCGAGCCGTTCGCGTTATCGATCGGATCTGTGGCACCGACAATCCAGACAGGCACGATGCCGTTGTTGTTCATATTGAAGGTGACGTAGTTGGTCTCCTGGTTAACCTCCACCTGCACGTCAAAGTCAGCGGCTTGCGGAAGCTTCGCCTGATCCGGAGTGATGTAGTCCGGCGAGCAGGCTGCCATAAGGGCGGCGGACATCGACAATGCGATATATTTCAATGTTGTCTTCATATTCATTCAAGATTAGTAGTTGTTCTGTACGAGGTTAGGATCCTTGTCAAGCTCGGTCTGAGGGATCGGCCAGTATTTCTTGGACTCGGTCCAGTCGTTCTGGCGGAACTCGTGGTTGGAAGCCTTGAGGACTGACGCGGCCATTCCGGTGCGGACGAGGTCCCAGTAACGCTTGCCTTCTCCGACAAACTCCTTGTGGCGCTCCTGGATGATGTCATCGCGGGTGAGTCCGGTGTCCTGGCATTTCGCGCGGTCGCGGATCTCCTTGAGATATTCAGAAGGATCCTGGCCAAGGAGGACTGAGAGCTCGGCGGCGTTGAGGAGGGTCTCGGCGTAGCGGTAAACCCTTTCGTTGTTGCCGTGGTTCATATTCGGGTCACCAAGGTAGCCGTGGTTGCCGTTGGCGCGGGCGATGTACTTGAGAAGGAAATAACCGCTGTCTTCCCAGCGTGGGGTGTAGGACGCTCCGGATTCCTCGGCGTATTTCTCGAAGTTGAGGATTCCACCGTCGCGGCGGATGTCGGTCTCATCGTACATATCGTAAGCGGCCTTGCGTACAGTGCCGAATCCCCAGCCTTCAATGAAGTCGGAACTTCCTTTGAGTGAAGGGATTCCGGTCAGGACTGAGAATATGTTGCCACCGGTAGCGATAGGCGCGTCCCAAGAGCGCACGCCACCCTCTGATATGTAGTTGATTTCCCAGATGGACTCGGCGCACCATTCGCCTGACTCGGTCCAGATTCCGGCGAAGTCATCGACCAGACGGTAGTTGCCGGACTGCTTGATCTCTTTCATAAACCCGAGGGCTTTCTGGTATCTTGACTCATCGTTCTGGTACAGAACCGCCTCTGTGTAAAGCATATAAGCCATCGCAAGGGTCACACGCCCCTCATTGCCGGCTGAAGCCTTCATAGGAAGGACGTTCATCTCGAACACGTTCTCAAGGTTGGTGACGATCTTCTCATAAACGGCGTCGTGACCGAGCTGCTCGGTGAAATAAGGGGACTTCAGGTTCTCATCGTAGTAAGGAACATTTCCCCAAAGCTTCCACAGGACGTTGTAATAGAACGCCTTGAGCACGGTGGCCTCTGCCTTGTAGAGAGCCTTGGTCTCATCGCTCATCCCTGGAACATTGTCCACATTCTCCAGGACCACGCAGCAACGGTTGATTCCTGAATATGAGATTGTCCACATCTGGTTGCAGACATCGGTCGAAGTCGCTGTGTAGAAGTGTGTCTTCACAAGGATCGGCTGGTCGCCCTCGTTGGAGCCGCCGACGTTGATGTCGTCGCCCATAATGTCATAGACAAGGTGCAGGGCATCGTACTGGTAGAAATAGTCGTACCACTCAAGCGGGTCATACGCCGCTGTAAGTCCTTGGAATATACGGGCTTCCGTGTTGAAATATTCATCCATCGGCTCGGATGCGTTGTGTTCCGGAGTGACAAAGTCCTCGGAGCAGGAAGAAACGGTCAGGATTGAAAGGGCGCAAAGCGCGAAAAATATCTTTTTCATCTCGAATCTCATTTTAGAAGTTGACATTTACACCGAATGTGAATGTTCTGTTCTGCGGATAGACACCACGGTCGATACCTACCTCCGTGCCGTAGCCTGAGTTACCTCCCGTCACTTCAGGATCGCATCCCGTGTACTTGGTGAGGGTGAAGAGGTTCTCGGCCTGAACGTAGAGTCTCAGTCTGGAGATCGCCACGTGCTTGGTCAGTTTGGCAGGAAGGGTGTAGCCGAACTGCATGTTCCTTGCCCTTACGAAGGAAGCGTCCTCAACCCAGTAGTCTGAGGCCCTGTAATTCTCGTTGGCTGAACTGAAGGCGAAACGTGGGTAGCTGTTTGTGGTGCCCTCTCCGGTCCACCTGTTGAGAATATTCTTAGGCAGGTTGATGTAGTAGAGGTCGGTACGGCGTGAGACGTTGAACGCCTGGACTCCGAACTGTCCCTGAAGCAACATGCTGAAATCGAATCCCTTCCATTCGAGGTTGAGTGAAAGGCCGAGGGTCCAGTCAGGAATTCCCTTGCCGATCTTTGTGCGGTCGTCGTCGTTGATGACACCGTCACCGTTGACATCCACGAAGCGGAAGTCTCCGGCCTGTGCGTTAGGTTGCAGAAGCGCTCCTTCCGAATTGGTGTAGGCAGCGACTTCGGCGGCGTTCTGGAACACTCCGTCGGTCTTCCATCCGTAGAAGAACGGGAACGGCTTTCCAACCTCGCCTCTGGTCAGGGTTCCGAGCTTGTGGCTGGAGCATCCGATGAAGGTGGCGTCATCGCCAAGGTAGGTCAGCTCATTGTGGTTGTAGGAGGCGTTCAGCTTGACTCCGTAGTTGAAGTCGCTGATGTATCCCCTGTAGCCAAGGTCGATCTCGACACCGCTGTTGACCATATCTCCGAGGTTTCCTGTAGGAGCCGAGTCTCCGGCGTAGGCAGGAACCGGCATTGACAGAAGCATTCCGGAGGTCTTCTTATTATAGTAGTCGATCGTGGCTGTCAGCTTGTTGCCGAAGAATCCGAGGTCAACACCAAGGTCGGTCTGGATGGACTGCTCCCACTTCACGTTAGGATTGGCGAGTCCGCTTGGCTTGACTCCCGTGGAGATCATCTCGGAGCCGTTTCCGCCAGCTCCGAACACATAGTTGTTGCCTGAGCTTGAATATACCGCATAGGTGAAGTCTCCGATGTTGTCGTTACCGTTGATACCCCACGAGCCACGGAGCTTGGCGGTCGAGAGCCAATGAATATTCTTGAGGAAGCTCTCGTTCTTGGCGTTCCAACCCAAACTGAATGAAGGGAATGTTCCCCATTTGTTGCTTGGACCGAAGCGACTGGACGCGTCACGTCTTACGGTAACCTCGGCCATATAGCGCTCGTCGAAGTTGTAGGAGACACGGCCGAAGTAGGAGATAAGGCTGTAAGGGATTGAGTTCCAACTGCCCCATCCGTTGCGGTCACCGTTCTCCTGCTTTCCGAGGGTGTTGTTCACGGTGATCTTCCAGGTGTCGTAAGGGTACATCAGACCGTTAGCGCTCGCGCCGAGGTTGGCGGAAGTGCTGCGCAGGGCTGACTGTCCGAGCACGGCGTTGACCGTGTGCCTTCCGAAGGCCTTGTCGTAGGCGAGGACGTTCTCGACCTGCCAGGTGTAGTACCTATTCATTGTCTGTGAGGCGCTTGAGCCGTAGTTGATCTTTTCGGTCACGCTCACGTTGCCGTCCTTGTCGTAGGTTTCCTTCTCGGTGATCGTGTCGTACTTGTAGGACTTGGATGTGAGGAAATATTCCTTGCTGTAGCTGTGGCCATAAACGTAGGCGAGATCCAGAGAAACGGAGTTCCTGAACTTGAGTCCGTCGAAGAGGTTCAGCTCGGTGTTCAGTCCGGCGACGATCTTGTCGGAGCTGCTGCGTCCGCCCGGCATATCAAGCATAGCGATAGGGTTCGCCTGCTCGTTGTAAACGCCTGCGTCCGCGATAAAGTAAGGCACACCGGCGGAGTTCCTTATGATGTAAGGATAGCCTTCCGGATAGAGGGTCTTGTACTTCTCCTCAGCCTGCGCGTCGGCGTAGATTGGATCCAGAGGGGACATTCCGAGGGCTGAGCCGAGAGGCGATCCAAACTCGGAGTTCGTGGAGATGGACGCGGAACGGATGTGCGCATAGGAGATTTGGTTGCGGAACGTAAGCTTGTTCAGCCAGTTACGCTCCTCGGTCTTGTCGAAGATCACGACACCTACATTCTCCCTGAGGGTCACCCTGTTATAATAGGAGCGGCCGAAACTTCCTCCGATCGTACCCTTGTTGGAAAGGTAGCCACCGGAAATGCTGTAGTCAACCTTTCCGTTTCCACCGGACACGTTGACATCGTGCTTCACGATAGGCGAGTTCTTGTCGAATATCGCGTCAACCCAGTCCGTTCCCTCTCCCAATGAATATGGATCGTCATAGATCGGGGCCTTGCCATCGTTGAGCATCCCCTCGTTCATCATAATCGCATATTCAGTGGCGTTCAGGACGGCAGGCTTCCTCCAAGGGTTCTGGAGACCGTAGGAGAAGTCGTAGCTTACGTGCGTCTTGCCTTCCTTGCCCTTCTTTGTGGTGACAAGGATGACACCGTTGGCCGCGCGGGCTCCATAGACGGCTCCGGAGGCGGCATCCTTCAGAACCTCGATGCGCTCGATGTCGTTAGGGTTGATGAAGTCGATGCTGCCGGCCGGCATACCATCCACTATATAAAGCGGGTCAGAATTGTGGATTGTTCCGACACCTCTGACTCTGACCTGCGCTCCAGCGTCAGGAGATCCGGATCCTTGGGTGACGAGCACTCCGGAGGACATACCCTGGAGCATATTGTCAACCCTTGTCTGGGACTGGATCTTGAGGTCATCGGCGGTGATGCTGGAGATGGCGGCGGTGACAACGCTCTTTTTCTGAACGCCGTAACCGATCACGATCGTCTCTTCGATGGTCTGTGTGTCAGGAACGAGGGTCACCTTCATGTTCTGCGTGGCCGGAAGCTCCTGCGGAACATAGCTGATGAAAGAGAACTGGAGGATGGCACCTTGCGGGACATTGATCTCGAAGTTACCGTTGGCATCGGTCATAGTACCGTTCGTGGTACCTTTCTGAACGACCCCGGCTCCAATGAAACCTGCACCGTTCTCGTCAAGGACGGTACCTTTTACATGGATGGATTGTGACCATGCGGTCGCGGATCCGATCCCAAGAAGACAGATGACTGTCAAAACGATCTGTTTTAGACTTTTGATGTTCATTGTTTCTGTGGTTTGTATTTATAATGTTAATAGTAATAACGCTTTTTATGCGGTTTTCCACCACAAAAATATCAAGGAGAATCAGAAATAAAAAATCTCAGAGGAAAAAAGGGGGGAGAAGAGAATTGTTGAATAGTTAAATAATTGTTAATCAGTATGTTCTTGGTTTAGAAAAGGTGAAAATAGTGGATTTTATAAAAGCCTTTAAACGTTTTAAAATATTTTAAGTGGAAGTATGTTAAAGGATAGTTTGGAATTAGCTATTGATTATTAGTGATTTATGCAAAAATGTATAGTCATGGAAAAGTGGATTTAGTGGCTGTCTTGGTACGAAAACACCTGATTATACATCCACTTAATTCCCGATTTCCTTGATTCTCTCCTCAAAATCGTCCCTGTCTCCGATGGCGGAATTCTTGATCTGAGCCCTGTAGTTGTAGATGGTGTTGACTGAGTAACGGAGCATGGAGGCGATGTCGGATGACTGGGTGATTCCGAGCCGGATCAGGGCGAAGATCCGCAGTTCGGTGTTCAGCAGCTTGCCCTTTTTGAGTTCGATTCTCGCATCCTCACGGAGAAGTCCGTTGAACTGCTCCACGAATTTCGGGTAAAGTTTCAGGAACGCCTGGTCGAACATGTTGTAGAATTCCTTCAATTCCTTCTCGACATTGTTTGGCGAGGATGTCTCGGCGATCAACTTGTCCAGATTGCCGGCCAAGGCCAGTTTACGCACTCCGCTTTGATAGGCCTTCATCTTGTCGATGTAGTTCGAGCACATGCTGAGGAACAGCCCGATATATTCCTCTTTCGCCGCGTTGGCTTCCTTGAGCTCGCGGTTCATCTTCTTGAGCCGTTTGTTGAAATCGGCCAGGGTGTCGGAACTCTGTTTGATCTCCTTGTTCATCTCGGAGAATCTCCGGCTGTATTCTATCTGTCGCCGGTAGAGCCTGAACAATGCGAATGAGCCGCCTAAAAGCAGGAACACCAGCACATACATCGCCACAAGCATATTCCTTGTCTTTTTCTGATGGGTCTGCTGGATGTCCGTGTAGCTTTTCTGCACGGCTGGAAGAATCGCGGAGATCTGCCATTGGCGCAGTTTGGCGTCGAAGGCGATCGCGTCCTCAAGGGAGAAACTTGAATATTTGAAAGCCCTCGCGTAGTCTCCGTCCTTGAACAGGGCGTCCGCCAAACTGAACAGCGAGGCATTGTCCTTGGTGGCGGTCTTGATGTCCGCCATAGCGGAGCGGATGAACCAGTTCTTCATCTCCTCCCGGCGGTTGAGGCTCTCGCAGATCCTTGCCTGGAAATATGCCAGGTTAGCATAGTCGTGGCTTGCGGGATCCATTCTTGAGAGCGAGTGCCTGTTGATGAAGTCCGCCTGGGCGAAGTTCTTCTCATCGATGTACTTGCGTACTGTCACATAACGGCTCAGGCTGCTCGAAGGGTTCGCCAAGGCAAGCAGGCGCTCACGGTAATACGCCACTTTTCTAAGCATGGATTTGTCAGCACCTTTCTGGTTCTCGTCATAATCGAACCAGAACCGTTGCTGGACATTGCAGTAAGCGATTTCCTGCTCTTTTGTGAATATGGTCGTGTCAACCCGCGCCAGATCATTCCTGGCCTCCAGAAACTCTCCGGCGGCCGTGTTCAGCATCGCTTCCTTGAGATAGACATCATTCAGCTTGCTCTTGTCGCCAAGAAGCATGGCTATCTCCATCTGTTTATCAAGAGTCTCTACTGCCTTGCCATAATTAAAAGGCTGATACTCATCGAACAGTTCACCGTAGATCCGGTACTGTCTTTCAGGAGAGACTCCACGTGAGTGGAGAGTGTTTTCGATGGTCTTTATGCGTACCTCTTTTGCCGAGACATAGGATTCCGCCTCCTCAATCGTTCTGTCCAACTCATCCAGAAGTTCTTTCTGGGTCTGGGCTGAGACAGTGCCTGCCGTCACCAAAAAGATGATGGCGGCAAGCGGTGATCCTATGAGACGGTGAACGGTCATATTCAGTCGTTCTGAATGATGGAGCCGGCCACGATGTTGGCCACGAGGGCGCGGAGACGGCCCACGCCGCCTTTGTCTTCAGGATGTACGCGGTGGGTCAGCAGGATTATGGCTGTCTTGGTCTCGGTGTCGATCACGATGGATGTGCCGGTGTAGCCTGTGTGCATGATAGTGGTCTCAGGGTTGAAAAGGTCGCCGCGTGGACCGCTGTGCGAGCTCTTCTTGTCCCAGCCTAAGGCCCGGCCCACTGAAGGATCGTTCTGTGGAGGGATTGTGGCCATCAGCCTGACTGTCAGAGGGCTGAGTATTCTTGTGGATTCCAGGATCCTGCCCTTTTTGTCCACGAGGACACCACCGTTCATGATGGCGGAGCAGATGACGGAGAGATCCTCGGCGTTGGAGAACACTCCGGCGTTGCCTGAATTACCACCCATTATCCTGCGGGCCATCGGGTCGTGAACCTGTGCCACCAACGGCTTACCGTCAGCCTGTACCTCTGTCGGAGCGCAGAGCCCGGCCAATTCTGCGGAATTGCTGGCCGCGGGGGTGTAAATCAACGGGAAATAGCAGGTGTGCGTCAGTCCGAGGACATCGAAGATATGTTTTTGGGCATATTCATAAAGCTTTTCTCCGGTGACTCTTTCCAGGATCCGTTGCAGTGTGACGAAGTTCAGGCAGCTGTACATGAAATCGGTGCCGGGACGGAAGTTTCTCTTGACCTTGGTGGCGATGTACCACTCCATCTTCTCTGGATTGTTTCCGCCATATTCCTTGACGAATGTGTCGGCGTTGATGTAAGGCGTCAGTCCGGAAGAGTGTGACAGAAGATCCCTTACCGTGATGTCCACAGTCTCGCCGCTTTCCGGGTCGGTCCAAGGCTTGAAGTCGGGAATATACCTGTCCACATTGTCGGTGAGGCGTACGTACCCGTTCTCGATCAACTGCATGAAGGCGAGCGTCGTGCCCACGCATTTGCTGACGGAGGCGAGGTCGAAGAGCGTTTCGGTCGTCATCGGCTCCACCGTCGGCACCACGGACTTGTTGCCGTAGGCCTTCAGATAAACGATGTCGTTCCCCCTGACGACAGAGAGCACGGCTCCGGGAATCTCTTTGGCCGTTATCGCTTCGTTGATGACTCTGTCAACTTGGGCGAGTTTCTCCGGATTCATCCCGTGACGCTCAGGAGAATCCTGCTTCAAGGCTCCCTGGGCAAAAACCGGAACCGCCAGCGCGGCGGCCACGGTGATAGTGATCAACTTCTTCATTTTGAATATATTCATGTTCTTGCGGAACGATTGGCATTAAAAAATTAGTGTGGCCTTGATAGGATAGTGGTCAGAAACGAAGGTCCTTTCCATATACGGCTTTGTGATGGTTTGATATTCAGTGCAGCTGCTGAATCCCTTGAACCAGATGTAGTCGATGATCTCGTCCGCCGGAGCCTTGCCCCACCCGTTGTAGGTGTTGTGATGGTCTGTCTTGACGGCCACCTCGCGCGCGTTTTGCATGACCTTCTTGAGGTCATCGAATTCCGGACGGTCAATCTTCATGTTGAAGTCTCCAGTGAGGATCATCGGGTAGTTCTCCGGATTGATGCTTGCGATCCTGTCCACGATCAGTTGAAGTCCGTTCTTGCGGGCCTCCCAGCCGACGTGGTCAAGATGCGTGTTCACATAGTAGAACTTCTTTCCGCTGTCCTTGTCCTTCATCAAAGCCCATGTGGCTGAGCGGAAGCATGCGGCGTCCCAACCCATGGAAGGCTTTTCCGGAGTCTCCGAAAGCCAGAACGTTCCCCATTTGATCAGCTTGACAGTCTTCTTGTTGTAGAATATGGCCATGTGCTCGCCTTTGTGCTTCCCGTCCTCGCGGCCTACTCCGATGCCTTTGTAGTCGGGGCAATATTCCTCAAGGTACTTGAATTGGAAATCCAGGGCTTCCTGGAGTCCGAATATGTCCGGTTTCTGGTCCATGATCATCATCGCGGAAACCGGGTAACGGTATTCCCATGAATTGGTGCCATCCTTGGCTGTCCCGACACGGATGTTGTAGGAAATTACATTGATGTCGGCAGGTTTTCTTTTTATTGCTGCCACGCTGAACGGCAGAACCATCAGGGCTGCCATGAGGGCAAGAATCACTTTTTTCATAACATTATCTCTAATTATTATATTCATAAGAAAATATGTGGACTACAAATTTAACAAATTGTGCTAATTTTGCCTAAAGATAAATCGGAGAAGAAAATAATTGGTTCACCGTGTTATTAACCATCATTTGAAATATTACCGATCATGGCGGAAAAGACATTTAATGAATATGGCAAAACGCAGGCTATCGACCTGCTTTTCGAGAGTAGTGGTTTCTCTCGACAGGGAAAAATTGGTTTTGAGCCGGCGGCCGGGAGTTTTTTATCTTCCGCCTCAAGGCTTTTTGTGGAAGGGATGGATTTCGACCTGACATATTTCCCTCTTAAACATCTTGGCTACAAGTCTGTTGTGGCCGTGGCCGGGGAAATATATGCATCCATGTCGCACCCACGGCTGTTGTCCGTAAGGTTAGGCGTCTCCGCCAAACTGGATTTCAGCCACATCAAGGATCTTTGGCTCGGAGTCGTGACAGCCGCCAAGGAACACGGATTCTCGGCGGTTGACCTGGATTTGGTTCCGTCACCGAACGGGTTGACAATCAGTGTCTCGGCAATCGGGGAGGAATTCAAGTTGACGAAGGGACGCACGGTAAAGGCCAGAAGCATGGATCTCGTCTGCGTGTCAGGAAGTCTCGGCGCGGCTTTCCTCGGCCAGCAGATTCTGGAACGGGAGAAACGTGGGTTCGACAAGACCAAGGATGATTCCGTCCAGCCTCAGCTTGAGAAATACAAGATGCTGATCGGGAGCTATCTCAAGCCGGAACTCAGCGCCTCGATCGTCACCAGGCTGGAGGACGCTCAGATTTACCCGTCACACGGTTATCTGGTCTCCCACGGCCTTTCGGACGCGGTAAAGAGACTGGCCCGTGAGTCAGGCTTGGGCGTGAAGATCTACGCCGACAAGATTCCTTTCGAGGGCAACAGCTTCTCTTCCGGCAAGGAACTGGACATCGATCCTGTCTCCGCCGCCATGAACGGAGGTGATGACTTCAGGCTATTGTTCACGATTCCGATTCTGTCCGCCGAGAAGTTCCGCCGCGACTTCCAGACTTTCGACATAATAGGCCATCTGGCCCAGCCGGAGGTCGGCTCCGTTCTGGTTTCTCCGGATGGTCTGGAGCATCCGATCCTGGCGCAGGGATGGAATGATTGACCCTGATGCGCCTGATCCCGATATTCAAATACCATTTCCGATGAAACCAGCAAGTTACCTGATTATCACTGTCGCCTGCATTGTGGCACTGTCTTCATGCGACACCGGACTGTTCAGCCAGATGGACAAGGCTTTGGATGAGGTCGAGCAGGGGCTTGGCTACGTCAACACCTTGGAGACAAAGGATGTGAGGAAGATGGCGGACTGGTTCGACAGGCGAGGCGATGATGGCCAGAAGGGGAGGGCGTTTTACTGCCTCGGACGCAACCAGTTCAATGACGGGGATTTTCCAGCCGCGATAGTCACCTACATCAAGGCTCTTGAATATTCAGTCAAGGCCGCGGATACCCTGCGTGTGGCCCGGATATGCTACGACATGGCGCACACATGCAACGCTTCCGGCAACTCCACGGACGAGATGATGTACCTCGCGCGCTCCGCCGAGGCATTCAAGGTAGCCGGTTTTCAGCGCGAGTCCCAACAGGCATTGTTGGAGATAGGTCAGGCGGAATCCGGACTGGGGCGGTACGGAGCCGCTGAGGACATATTCAAAAGCGTCCTTTTCGATGCCCACGAGATGCGGGACACTCTTCTGGAGGCGCGCTGCCTTGAGTCCTATGCCGCTCTTGCGATGAGTAAGGACACCTTGGATCCGGCGCTTGCGATTGATCTTCTGAGCCGCGCGGCGCGGGATCTCGATTTCCCTCTCTCGTCCTCCGACAAAGGAATCCTGGCCTATGCCTATTCTGTCGCGGGAAAGTCTTCCGAATCCCAACGGTGGCTCTTGGAAGCCCGTGCCACAGCTGAGACCGATGCGGAAATCGCTGATGTGAATTTCCGTGAATATCAGATTTCCTCCCGTGGCGGAGATTCAAAGAAGGCTCTCGCATCCCTTGAAAAAGTTATGGAATATGCCAACCGGACCCAGTCGGCCGCTCTTTCCGAGGCTGTGGCCGCAAGCCAGAGGGATTATATTCAAGGACAGGCCGAGGCTGACAGGGAGAGGCTCCATGCGGCTCGTCTGAAACTTTGGGTTCTGGCCCTTGGCGCGTTGCTGGCACTCGCCGCCGTGTCCGCTGTCTATTTTGTACGCAAAGCGGAGGCACGGCGTAAACTTGAAGCGGAACGACTTGAGACGGAGAAGTTTATGAATATCGCAGAAGACCTTCAGGCCCGTCTCTCAAGGCCGGTCAGCAAGGCCGGACTGAAAGACATCGACCGCTTCAACGTCCTTGAACGTCTTTGCGAGCAGTACTATGTCTATGAAGGCACGGACAACTTGCAGCCGAAGATCCTCAAGGAGGTGAAATCCATCGTCGAAGGTCTGCGCAGTGACAAGAAGACGCAAAGAGGGCTGGAGGCCATGCTGGATCAGACGATGGACAGCGTGATGTCGCGTCTCCGTGGCGATTTTCCGTCTTGGAAAGAGGACGACTTCCTGTTGTTCTGTTTCACGGCCGCCGGGTTCTCCAGCACGACAATCTCGGCCTTGATGGGCAAGGAAAAAAGTGTCATCTACAACCGTGTCTGGCGTCTGAAAGGCCGCATCTCAGCTTCGGACTCTCCGCAGAAAGAGTTCTTCCTCAGCGCTTTGGAGAAGAAATGATAATGATAAGGCAGCCGTGGAGGTTAACCGACTGATTTCCATTTTCATAAAAGAATGTACTCCTGCCGGTTCTCAGGGGGAGTAAGGTACGTTTATATATTCAGAAGCTGTTTTGAATTGTTTGAAATGTTCTTTGAGGTGAAAAATCTTCATTTTCTTCCCGCTTCTTCAGTCAGATAGCACCGCTATCTTCCTTGGAAGAAGCGGTCGAAACTGAAGTTTTTCACTCTCAAACCTTCAAACAAACAATTCAAAACAGCTTCTCATTCATAAGAAATTAGCCTCCACGCGGATAAATAATCATCCGGGAAGGTTAGGTAAATCCTGCATTCTGTGTTATATAATATGTAACAAGTCCGATTTTACAGAATGGAAACAAGAATCAGAAAGTTATATGACCGCTTCCTTGAGGGCAAGGCGACCAAGGAAGAGATAAATGAGATTTATGACAGGATAACCGCCACTCCCGAGGAATTGAAAGAGTTTCGTGAATACGAAAAGTTCTGGGAGCAGATTCACAAGCCTTCAGAGGAGGTGCTGGCGTCCTTGGCGGATGTCAAGGCCACAATCAAGTCCTATAAGAGACGCCGGGCATGGCGTTTTGTGTCCGCGGTCTCTGCCGCGGCGGTCGTCATTGCCGTGGTGATGTTCAGAATCCACACAGGGGAATCCGATCCGGCGATCCCTGCCGCGGCGGTTCAAGAATATGTCGTGAATGTCCCGGCGGGTGGAAGGACTGACATAGCTTTGCCGGATGGAACCAAGGTGATGCTCAACGCAGGGTCAAGGCTGAGCTACACATCGGAGTTCAACAAAAGAACCAGGGACATCTTCCTTTCTGGAGAGGGTTATTTCGAGGTCGCTCATGACAAGGAGAGGCCTTTTAACGTGAATACGAGCAAATGCACTGTCACGGTCCTGGGAACAAAGTTCGACATTTCCGCCTACGAGCAGGATGGTGAGGCGTTCACGGCGTTGGTGGAAGGTTCAATTCTGTTCAAGACCGGAGAGAAAGAGACTCTCGTGTCACCGGGAGAATTGGTCACGATCGGGGACAAGGGACTCACAAAGGAAGCGGTGGATGTCAGAGACTACTGCGGATGGACCTCCGGGATAATCAAGTACAGCAATATTCCTTTCTCATCACTTCTGAAACGGCTCGAAAGGGAGTATGACACCCACTTGATCCTTGAGGACAAGTCCTTGGGTGACAGGACCATCCGCGTGTCTTTCAGCAAGGATGACTCTGTGGACACGATCCTTAAAGTCCTGTCCGACATCCTTCCTATAAGCATCCGCAAGGGCAATGAAGTCTATTACATAAATCAAAAACAATAACCAGTAACATTCATGAGACACAAACCTATTATCGTCATTCTGGCGCTATGTCTCTTGCTGCCAACGGCGATGAGCGCGCAGAAGGTCACGGGGAACTTTTCCTCTACAACATTAGGAGCCGTCCTGGATGAGGTGGAAGCCCGCACGGGTTATCATTTCATCTTCGACAGCAACGAGATCAACACGACCATTCCGGTGACGGCATCCTTCAAGGACGCTTCGATCACTTCTGTGTTGGACAAGATTCTTGGGCCGACGATGCATTATTCCATCAACGGGAAGTACGTCACAATCTCAAAGGTCCAGAATTCCGTTGTCCGTAAAGAAAACGTGAGATCCGTCAAAGGGACGGTCATCTCATCCTCTGACAACCAGCCGATAGTCGGTGTGGGTGTCTATGTGGCCGGGACGACAACCGGAACGGTGACGGATGTGGACGGAAACTTCGACCTCCGGCTTCCGGACGGAGCCGTGACGGTGACTTTCGAGTGCATCGGCTATGACAGGAAGGAACTGACTGTGGAGGAGTTGTCCAAAATCCGGATCATAACACTGTCCGAAGTCGCCAACACTCTTGACGATGTGGTGGTTGTAGGATTCGGTACGCAGAAGAGAGAGAGTCTTGTGGGAGCCGTTCAGGCTGTGAAGCCAAGTGAGCTGCGTGCGTCCACATCGAACCTTTCCACCTCTTTCGCGGGAAGGATTGCCGGAGTGATCTCCGTACAGTCCACCGGAGAACCGGGTGTGGCGGACGGAGCTACGTTCTGGATCCGTGGCATATCCACATTCGGAAGCGGGCAATCCCCGTTGTACATCGTTGACGGTGTAGAGGTCACAGCCCAGATGCTCAATAACATAGCGCCTGAGACCATCGAGTCTTTCTCGATCCTTAAAGATGCCACAGCGACTTCTCTCTACGGCTCAAGGGGAGCCAACGGAGTCATGATCATCACGACAAAGAGCGGACGCAACGCCGAGAGGATGTCCATCAATGTAAGGGTCGAGACCGGTACCTCCGAGGCCACCAAAATTCCGAAAGCTGCCGATGCCGTCACCTTCATGAACACATTCAACGAGGCTCTTCAGACCAGAGGAAAGGATGCCTACTACTCCGAGGAGAAAATCACGAACACCATGAACCATGTGAATCCGTACGCCTATCCGGACGTGGACTGGTACAATCTTCTGTTCAAGGACAGGACTTTCAACCAGAACTTCAACATCAACATGACAGGTGGAGGCAAGAAGGTGGATTACTTCATGAATGTGGCTGCCCACAATGAGAACGGAATCCTCCAGAAGCCGGATTTCTCCGATTTCAACACGAACATCAATTCCCAGAAATACATTTTCCAGGCCAACATCAACGCCTTCCTGACATCGACCACGAAAGTGTCCTTGAGAATGAACACCCAGCTTCATTTCCAGCACACTCCTGTGACAAGCACGGAGACGCTGTTCAACTACAGCCTGAAAGCGATGCCATGCGAGTTCGCTCCGGTACTGCCTTCCGAGGAGGATGACACTTTTGTCCGTTTCGGCACAGCCCCTCGCTGGACGACCGGCTACAGCACAAATCCTTATGCCGAACTCTGCAAGGGCTATTCGGACCAATACCGGGGACATTTCACCTCCGCTCTTTCGGTGGATCAGGATCTCAGCTTCATCACCAAGGGACTCCGTGCCTATGGATTGGCGACATTCTACAACAGGGTGTATTCAGCCGTGAGCCATTCCATGAAGCCATTCCTTTACAGGGTGCACGACTTTAGCGTGGACGAGAACGGCAACTATGTTCTGGACATGATCCAGACGGAGCAGGGCAACACCTACCTTGACACCAAAAGAGCGAATGACGGACTCCGCGAGCTGTCATTCCAGGCCAAGATCGACTACAACAGGACATTCCTCAGGCACACCGTCGGCGCGACTTTCCTCTATCACCAGAAAGAAAGGGTCATGAACATCGCGGCCGCCAATGAATATGCTTCCCTGCCATACCGTGAGCAAGGTCTTGCAGGCAGAATCACCTACGATTATGACAAGCGTTACATGATCGAAGGCAATTTCGGCTACAACGGATCGGAAAACTTCGCGAAAGGGAACCGCTTCGGCTTCTTCCCGTCCATCGCGGCGGGTTGGGTGATCTCCAACGAGCCATATTGGAGAACCCTCAAAGACAAAGTCAACCTGCTTAAATTCAGGGCTTCCTACGGACTTGTCGGCAACGATGTGATCTCTTCCAGCACTGCGGACAGATTCCCTTACCTTTCAACAGTCAACATGAACTCAAGTTATGGAATAGCCCTTGGACCAAGCCTGAACGGGCAGAGTGGCCCGAAGATCTCGACCTACGGCAACGCCACAGCCACATGGGAGACTTCCAGGAAACTGGACATCGGAGTGGAGCTTGGACTCTTCAGGCAGCTCAACCTCATAGTGGACTACTTCTATGAGAAACGTAGCGGAATATTCATGCAAAGGCAGTCTCTGCCGTCTTCATTCGGCCTTTCCGGCATCACGCCTTGGGGTAACATCGGCAAGGTTGACAACAGCGGAATCGATGCCTCGCTGGACTATAACAAGGCTTTCTCCAATGGGCTGATCCTTTCCCTGAGAGGATCGCTGACCTATGCGCACAATGAGATAGAATTCATGGACGAGCCTTCTTATGAATATGATTATCAGTACAAGAAAGGTCATTCCATCAACAGCATGAAGATGTATGTCTTCGACAGGTATTTCGAGGACGACGAGGACATCCGGAACTCTCCTGACCAGTCCTCTCTCGCCACCCTCTATCCTCTGATGGCCGGTGACGCGAAGTACAAAGACCTGAACAATGACGGCAAGATCGATGACGATGACCAGATGTGGATAGACAAGACAACCACCCCTGAACTCTCGTACGGTTTCGGATTCTCGCTCCAGTACAAGTCTTTCGATGTGTCCGCATTCTTCCAGGGGCTTGGAAGACGGTCTCTGCTCATGTACGACAACCATCCGTTCTCAACGGCCACGGACCCGGGCAACGGTCTCATGATGTACCATGCGGAGGATCACTGGTCTGAAAGCAACCCGAATCCAAACGCTTCCTATCCAAGGCTGTCCGACAGATGGAATGTGAACAACACTGTGAACAGCACCCTGTACCTTCGCAATGCGGCGTTCCTCAGGCTTAAGACAGCCGAGATTGGCTACACCTGGAAGATGATGAGGGTTTACCTTTCCGGTACCAACCTTCTCACTTTCTCCAAGTTCAAGTACTGGGACCCTGAGAAAGGCTCCGGCAACGGTCTCACCTATCCTCTCCAGAGGACATTCAACATCGGCATCCAGTTCAACTACTAACATTTGACGTCATGAGAAAAATACAATTGATATTATTCGCCGCGCTCACGCTGGGCTACACCTCCTGCGACTATCTGGATGTTGTCCCGAAGAGCAAGGCCACCGAGAACGACATCTGGAAGACACCGGCCGAAGCGAAGAAATTCCGCTTCAACATGATGCAGTACATGCCGGTACTCTTCTCTTATACGAAATCACCGGACCAGTTCGCCGGAGACGACTTCATGTCAGGCCCGCGAAGCACCTCCTACTGGTTCCCCGGTAAAAGTCTTCATTACAATGAGGAGAATCCAAGCCAGACATATTTTGGCTACTGGGCTCCGGTAGCAAGGACGAACGGAACCAACTATGATCTTTTCAGAGGCATCCGGTACGCGTATTACTTCATCGACAATATTCATAACGTCAAAGGGTTGGACGCATCGGCCGCCTCAAGGTACGAGGGCGAGGCATGGTTCATGATCGGCTACTACCACCAGACGTTGCTCGACTACTACGGGCCGACGGTGCTGATCAAGAGGTTCATTCCTTTCGACACCGATGATAAGAACGAGATGTTCCCGAGCAGAAGACCTGTTGATGAGTGCGTTGACTTCATCGCTGAGTGCTACGACAAGGCGGCCGGACTGCTTCCGGAGTCTGTGATCGAACAGGAATGGGGGACTCCGTCCAAAGCCACGGCACTTGCCTACAAGGCCAGACTGTTCCTTTGGGCCGCGTCTCCGCTTGTGAACGGCAATCCGGACATGGTTGACTTCAAGAATCCGGACGGGACACAGCTTGTCAGCACTGTCAGCGACAGGGAAAAATGGAAACGTGCCATGGATGCCAGTCAGGAAGCCATCATCGAAGCGGAAAAGAACTACTCCCTTTACACCACAAACCAGAAGCCGGGATCAGACATCCAGACGCAAGGGAAGGATAATTACTACAATGCATTCACGGAGGAAGACTGGAACGGCCAGGAATATCTTATGGCCAAAGGCGACAAGACAGAAATCTGGAACCTCCAGCTTTGCTCCACTCCACGCGCCGTGCAGAATGACCAGATGAGCTGGCAGGCTACACTCGTGCCGACCATGGAGGCCGTGGAGATGTACTACTCCAAGAACGGTCTGCCGATGGATGTGGATCCGCTCACCAAGGACAGGGATCTGTACAGTGTGGCTCCAGGCGACAGCACGGTACTCCTTCACAGAGACAGGGATCCTCGTTTCTACGCATCGGTCGGCTACGACAGAGGACAGTTCCAGATCGAGAGCAAGGAGATCACCCTCCACGCGAGAGGCGGCGAACTTCACGGATGGATTTCACCGACCACCGAGTACCAGAGCTGCACCGGCTATTTCTGCCAGAAGTGGGTGCGTAAAAGCAGTTACTACGACTACGAGAAGAAGACCAAGAACGCCATTCCCTACTCATACCCGTACCTCCGTCTGGCGGAACTCTACCTGAACTATGCGGAGGCCGACTTTGAATATAACGGAAGCCTCAGCTCCACAAGTCTTCTCTATCTGAACAAGGTAAGGACACGGTGCGGACTTCCTAAGTTCGAGGATTCATGGGCGATTGTCGGCGGAATCCCTACCGGAGACGATCTGCGCAAGGTTCTCCATCAGGAACGCTCGATAGAGTTCATGTTCGAGGGACGGCGCTATCATGACATCCGCAGATGGAAAGAGGCCGAGGACCTGCTGAACAGACAGCCTAAGGCCTGGAATGTCAGCGGAAAGACTCAGGATGATTTCTACAGGGTTGTGGAGGCCGAGCAGCAGGCCAAGAGACAGTTCGACAAAAAGAACTACTGGCTTGCCATTCCTCAGAGCGAGCTTAACAAGAATAAGAATCTAGTACAGAACCCAGGATATTAATAACAATGAAAATGAATTATATGAAAATATTAACGACTGTCTCTCTGGCCTTGGCCATGGCGGTCGGATGCGACAAGGAGGTCGAGGAGGTTTTCACTTTCGACATCAACGGTGACGCCGGCACGGAGCTTGGTGGAACCCAGACTTTTTTCTACGAAGAGGCCAGAGCATTCCCTGTCAGCTCGGAAGGAGTCTCGAAGGTGGAGTTCACGACTCCTGCCGGATGGGACGCCTATTTTGCGGCGACAGAGAAGAAGATACACATCTCGTCTCCTGCCGGAGACAACACTTCGGCTGCGGAGAACGGTGTGGTCAAGATAGATGTAACCTCTTACGACAGAAGGACATTGACCCGCTCAATCAATGTCTCGGTGACTGATGCCTCGGTAGAGTTCACTCTTGATGGAGTGGCGGAAGGGCTGAACATGAAATATGCCCAGACAATGAATATTCCGGCCTCGCTCTCAAATGTCTGGAGCATTGAAAGCACAGCTCCTAAAGGTTGGACGGTCGTCTTTGACAGGGAAGGCTGCAAGGTTGACATCACCGCTCCGGCCTTGAAGGACGAGACCGCCGAGCATGAAGGCACAATCACGGTCACCCCTGTCAGCAAGAGAGGGACATTGGGAAGCCCGGTTTCGTTCAGCGTGCAGGTTCTAGCGTCGGCTCCTGTTCTCAAATTCGAGGCGGATAGACTGGAAAGAGTCGCGCACGGCTCCACAAGCACGATGAAGTCCGTTGAATATGCCAACATCGACAAGGTGACGATCACCAATGTTCCTGCCGGATGGAATGTCGATCTGCAGAAGGGCGACAACGAGGCCACGTTGACTGTGACCGCGCCGTCTGCCACCGCTGAAGGCTTCACCGGATCCGGAACAGTGCGTTTCGATCTGACTTCAGACACCGGAGAGACCGGAGAGTTGGAACTGCCGGTGTCCATGCTCGGAATCAATGATGCCGATGATTTCCTTGCTTTCGCCGAGGCTTACATGAAAGGCGGTGACTGCTCGCTTTGGAAGGATGGAGGCGAGGTCATCGTCAACTCTGACATAGACCTCACCGGAACACCTAAATCCCTCTATGTCAATGCTGGGTTCTCCGGAGTGTTCAACGGGGCGAATCACACAATCACCTACAGGATCGAATCCAATTCCGGTGATGCGGGAATATTCCAGACCGTCAAAGGCGACGGTACCGTCAAGAACCTCAAGATCGCCGGAACATTCAACATCACGGATGGTAACGACAGAGCCGGCGGCATCGCCGCCTACAGCAACGGCGCCACGTTCGAGAACGTCATCTCTACCGTGAAATACACTCAGACACAGATCGGGAACACCCGTCAGGGAACGATGATCGGTGGACTGGTCGGGGATGAGACAGCCGGAGGAACCTACAGGAACTGCCATGTGCGTGGAAACTTCTCCCTCGTCGCGGTGATGTTCTTCGGAGGTCTCATCGCGGACGTGTGGGACAATGACGGACTTGAGATCTACGATTGCTCGAACGAGTCCGATGTCACGATCAGCACCAACAAGATCGGCCTCGGGAACGCTTGGTTCGGAGGCATTCTCGGAAAGTCGGACGGTGCGGGAGTCAAGATGTACAGGACATACAACACCGGAAACATCAAAGCGGACTTCGGTGGCGGCAAGACAAATTTCGCCGGTCTCGGAGGTATCGCGGGTTATGCGTGTGGCTACTATGAGGACTGTTACAACGCTGGCGACATAATATTCACAAACGGAGCGGACAAAAAAGGTAACGGTAACGTCGGAGGTCTCGCAGGTGCTGTGAGGGTCGCTAAAGGGAAGATGCTTGTCGCCAAGAACTGCTACAACAAGGGTACGGTCAAGGCGATAGGTGATGCGGTTGGTGGATTCATCGGACTTATCTGCGATGGGGGCGAAGGCTCCATGAAACTCACTGGATGCCGCAACGAAGGCACGGTTGACTGCCGCAGCGAGGTTGCATATTCAGCATCATTCGGTGGATTGATGGGAACAGTGTACAACTCTCTGGAGATGACCGATTGCCACAACAAAGGCAAGGTGATGGGCTATACCACCCAAGGCGGAGCGGGTCTGATCGGCCGTGGCGCGGACAACATCGTGATCACAAAATGTACGAACTCCGCCAATGTCTATGTCGGCTCGCACGCCAGCGTAAAAGCCGACAAGCCTTATGCCGCCGGCCTTGTCTGCGGATTCTACCCGACCATCCAGATCAAGGAATCCGCCAACACAGGTGATGTCTTCGCCATGGTGAGAGGGGAAGGTTATGTGTCAAACGTGTTCACCAGTGTACAGTTGAACACAGGAAATACGGATGCCAGCACCGTTGACGAGGCGACCGTGAACGCATCCAAGGCTTCCAAGGTCACCATCATCCTTCCGGAAAAGTGGACAGACACCTTGCCGGAGGAGTGGACGAAATGATTTGTTTATTCGCAAGGAACTCAATTGGATAAATGAACAGATTTATTCTCGTTTTTTCATTGGTCGCGGGCATGCTGTTTTCGCAGTGTGCCTGCAGCCATGCCTCATCCTATGGCAACGGAGGTGAAAACACTATCGTCAAGACCGACAAGCCGGACATCCCGTCCGACCGTTACGGAAAAACATTATCGGATGACATCGTGTATGCCAATGCGTTGTCTATCGCGGGCGGTGATGTCGGCATGCAATGCTTCGACATTCTCAAGAACGGTGACATCCTGGCATGCGGCACCCGTCATTCGGCACTGTACTTCCAACGGATGACCCCTTCGGGACAGTACCGTAAGGAGATGAAGATCTGGTACGCCGCCCATGGGACGAACATGTCGGTCGAGGAGGACGGCGAGGATGCCTACGTCTGGACATCGAACTATTCCAGCAGGTTAGGCGGTGAGGGGGACTACTACGCGGAAAAGATCATCTCACGGGTCAGGTACCAGCCTGGCGTGACACTTATGCCGGAGGATTGCGAGGACAACTATTATGTCGGGCCTTATCAGAATCTTCTGGTCTGCACCGACACGGAGAACGACAATCTCTGCATCCTCTACTCAAGTGGCGAGGTCTCGGGAAAAGACACAAAAGTCGTGGTCTGGTCCTTGAAGGAGGCTAAGAAGGTTCCTGTCACAACCGTGAACATCGGAACTGTTGTAAGAGGCGGAGACAGCGGTCCTGTCGCTGAAATCGAGACCATCAGCCCCGACGTGGCTGTTCATGACCTGAGCGCCCTCAAGCCGAAATATTCATTTTTCATCAATAGTGTCGAACTGAACGACGGAGCTCCGATGCAGGGTTTCTGCATCTACAAGAAACGTCTTTACTGGTTCACCGGGGACGGAAGCAAGAGGACTGCAAAGGTCTCAGTGATAACTTTCAACGGGATGGTCGAGCTTTCTCAGCAGAGCCTTGCGTTCATTGATGACAAGGCCGGAATAGTTAAGTTGGGTTCCAAGAGCGGCTATTTCGAGGCGGAAGGCATCAAGATCCGTAAAGGAATATTATACACCGGCTACCTTTGGGGGCCGACAGGAAACTGGAAACTGACGATACTGAATAATTAGGGTATATGGCGAACTCAAACGGACGACTCTTGTCGTTGGATGCGCTCAGGGGCTTTGACATGATGTTCATCATGGGGCTGAGCGCTGTCATCGCGGAGGCCTGCGGAATATTTCCGGGAGGCAAGGATTGCTGGCTGGCTCAGCAGATGAGCCATGTGAACTGGATCGGGTTGCATCACCACGACACGATCTTCGCGCTGTTCCTGTTCATTTCCGGCATGACATTCCCGTTCTCCCTTGAGAAAAAACGCTCGAAGGGACTGTCGGATAAGTCGATAACATTGGATGTCATACGGCGTGGACTGACGCTTTTCTTCCTCGGACTGGTCTATGAGGGTTTCTTCCAGTTTCACTTCGAGTCTCTCCGCATTCCAAGTGTGCTTGGTAGAATCGGTCTGGCTTGGATGCTGGCGGCCATCCTGTACTGCCACACCGGAAAGAAGGCACAGTGGGGTGTCGCTGCCGGTATCCTTATAGGGTATTTTCTTCTTCTCAAACTTGTCGTAGCCCCGGATGCTCCGGCAGGTGCGGATTCCTTGTCAAAAGAGGGGAACATAGCCTTCTACATCGACAGGCTTCTGCTTCCGGACAACATCTACAAGCCGGGAGTATATGACCCGGAAGGAATCCTCAGCACGATTCCCGCTGTCGTCACGGCTATGCTTGGAATGTTCACGGGGCGCTACGTCAAGGAATCGCCCGCCACCGGAGAAAGAAAGACTTTGAACATGCTTGCGGCGGCCATTGTCATGGCGATCGTGGCTGTCGTCTGGGCTCACTGGTTCCCCGTCATCAAAAAATTGTGGACCAGCACTTTCGTCCTTGCGTGCGGGGCGTGGTCGATAGGGCTGTTCGCTGTCTTTTATTATCTGATCGATGTCAAAGGCTGGAGGAAAGGCACGGTGTTTTTCCAGGTTGTCGGCATGAACTCCATCACAATCTACATGGCGCAGAGAATCATAGGTTTCTGGCCTGTGACCGGCTTCTTCTTCAAAGGATTGTCCGGCATTGTCCCTGAAAGTTGTTCGGGACTCGTGATGAACATCGGCTATTTCACAGTCTGTTGGTTATTCCTTTATTTCCTTTATCGCAAGAAATGCTTCCTCAAGGTCTGATGAAACTTCGTCTCATGCTGGCCATGGTTCTGATGGCTGCCTGTACCGACTCCGTTTTCGCCTCCGTTTCGACTGAGGCCGCCACTGCATTGGCCCGGAGAATCTTGGGAGAACAATGTGACCGGATCAGGTTTCAGGATGTAAGCCGCAACAAGGCTGATGCTGAATTTTTCACCGTGGAGGATTCCGGCGGCGGAATTCTTGTCAGCGGAACAGGCGCGCCGGCGATGGCTATGGGACTGAACTGGTACCTAAGGTATCGCTGCAAGGTTGATGTCTCATGGTACAGTCACGATCCTGTCCGTTTGCCGTCATCATTGCCGGTGGTCGGAGAACCGTTCACGTCAGAGGCGAGGGTGGCCAACCGTTTCTTCCTTAATTATTGTACTTTCGGTTACACTCTTCCGTGGTGGGGTTGGAAGGAATGGGAGCGCTTCATTGATTGGATGGCATTGAACGGGATAAACCTCCCGCTTGCGATCACGGGACAGGAAAGCGTCTGGTACAAGGTCTGGTCGGAACTTGGTCTGACCGATGATGAGATCAGAGGCTATTTCACAGGCCCTGCACATCTTCCGTGGCATCGGATGCAGAACATTGACAGATGGCAGGGGCCGCTTCCGGTGTCTTGGCTTGATGGACAGGAGGAACTGCAGAGGAAGATTGTCCGCCGGGAACGGGAGCTTGGCATGAGAACAGTCCTGCCGGCTTTCGCTGGTCATGTTCCGCAGGCGATCAAACGCATATTCCCTGACGCTGACATCCGTTCTCTGGGAGAATGGGCGGGATTCAAGGAACCATACACCTGTTGGTTCCTTGATCCTATGGATCCATTATATTCAAGAATCCAGAAAAGGTTTCTGGAGATTCAGGAAGAGATGTATGGCACTGACCACATCTATGGAATCGATCTGTTCAACGAGGTGACTCCGCCGTCCTGGGAACCGGATTACCTTGCCAGGGTCGGCCGGCAGGTCTGCGAGTCATTGGTGAGTGCTGACAAGGATGCCGTGTGGCTCCAGATGACTTGGCTTTTCTACTACCAAAGGAAAGACTGGACGGGAGAGAGGATAAAGTCCTACATCACATCGTATCCTGCCGAACGATCGATGTTGCTGGACTACTACTGTGACTATCAGGAGGTTTGGAAGATGACAGACAGCTTTCACGGCGTTCCTTTCATCTGGTGCTACCTCGGGAATTTTGGAGGAAACTCTATGCTCAAAGGCAACTTCGCCGAAACGCATGAGAAGATAGAGAATGTCCTGACTGAGGCAGGCCCGGGAATATGTGGACTGGGTGGCACCCTTGAGGGATTCGACTGCAATCCATACATGTTTGACTATGTCTTTGAGAAAGCATGGAGCTATGGCAGGGGACTGACTCCGGAAAAATATGCCTCGGCTCTCGCGGAACGCAGGGCGGACGGAAGCGCGGCAGCTGCGGAGGCGTGGAATATGCTCGCGCGGAAGATCTATAATGGCAAGGGTCACCGTTCCCCGATGACCCTCCGTCCTGATCTTGGCCGGTGCCGCCATACATCGGAAGAAAGGTGCGGCTTCCCGAACGCGGATCTTAAAAAAGCGCTGGAACTCCTTTTCGACAGTTCCGCCAAGCGTTTTGATCTTGTGAACATGACAAGACAGTATCTTGCCAATGTCTTTCAGGACGAGGTCCTGGAATACTCCAAAGCCTTTGATGACGAAGATCCTGTGCGGATGAAAGCTCTCCGCGGGAGAATCAACGGGATCTTCAAGGACATGGATGCTCTGCTTGCCTGCGAGCCTTCTTTCCTGTTGGGCGGATGGATCTCGGACGCGAGAAGTTGGGGCGCCGACAAGAGGGAGAAGAACTATTTTGAAAGCAACGCGCGCTGCCTTGTCACCACTTGGGGCGACCGTGGCAGCAGTCTTGGTGACTATGCAAGCCGTGAGTGGTCGGGACTCATGTCATCTTTCTACTTGGCCAGATGGAATATGTTCTTTGATTACTGTGAGGACTCCGTCAGGAAAGGAAAGGACTTTGACCAGGAAGGATTCTCGGAGAAAGTCAGCGGATTCGAGAAAGACTGGTGGACTCACCGCAAAGGCCACTTCCGCAAGACTGCTGATCCAAACTACCGAAAGCGGGTCGCGGACATTCTTCGGAAGTATTAGGAATATCCTGTCATGAACATCCGATAAGGAGCGAAAGGACAAACCAGCTGAACGCAGGCGAGTTTTGTTCTTTCGCTTCTTCTGTGAAGGATGCCAAGGCTCTTCTGATGTGCTTCTCGACAGCGGTCTGGGATATTCCTAACATTTCGGCGATCTCTCGGTTTTTCATTCCCTTGAAGCGGCTCATCACGAACACTTCACGGCACCTGTCAGGCAAAAGGGACAAGACCTTTTCGACCTGATTCTCAACTTCCTTCCGTATTAGAGGGGAATCGGGGGCATCGTAATAGAAGTCAAGACCGAAGAGTTTCTCCGTTTTCTGGATGCTGTCCAGAAATGATAGATCCACGTAGTTCAGCAGTCGCTCTCTTTTGAGGTAGTTTATGCAGCGGTTCCTTGTCATCGCGAACAACAGACGGGCGGAGGATTTCTCATCCTGTCCGGAATACTTCTTCCAGAATGTGAAGAATGTGTCCTGCACCATGTCCAACGCTATGGAATGATCCTTGACAATGCTATCGGCATAGGTGACAAGCCTCGGTTGATAGTTCACGAATAATGACTCAAAAGTATTCACTCCTCACAATTATTTACCCATACAAATCTAATGAAATTTCTTCAAATATCTCCTTTAAGTAACATGAAAAAAATAAGTTGCCTCAGATTAAGAGAATATTTTCGAGGATATATTTCTTTTCTCAACTTATTTTTTAACGCTTACTTATGGGACGGGCGTATAAATCACAGATTATTATGTAAATTTGCGAAGCCGAGATCGGAGATGCGGGAGTCTGCCGGCTGAAAAAGGCTTGAGACAGAGAAATTAATGAACTCAAGTTTCGCATCTGCGAAACACCTATCTTCTTCACTGCTTGCAGTGAAAGCAAGTCCCTCCCCCGAGGGGAGGGATTTAGGGAGGGGGTAACGTGAAATGATGTGGGTGAGCAATCTCCTCCGAACGTGAGATAATGTGTTTGATAACAGGCTATTGCCTACTTGCGAAAGTTGAGTTAATGAATATTGCTGGAGACCTTCAGGCCCGTATCTCCTCCTCACCGCAGAAGAACTTCTTTCTCAGTGCTTTGGACAAGAAATAATAATCCTCTGTGCGCAGATTCATGCTGTTTGCGTACGGCAGCATCAAAAAACACCCTCCCGTGCGCGGGAAGCATGATTTTACGCACGGTAACCTTATGAATATGAAAGTTTTGAAAACAGTAGCGGCGATTGCCGCGATCGTTGTGTCGGCGGGATGCTCCAGGCAGACCGTAGGTGTGGATGAGTATCTTATCAAAGGAGTGGTCAGGAATATTCCCGACAGCACGGTCATTAGTCTTATGAGGAGCGATGGCCGGTTGGCGGTCCGCGTGGCTCAGGACACGGTCATCGGCGGTCGTTTCGAATTCCGGGACACGATCTCAGGCGGAGCGGTTCAGTTCGGGCTGTGCTCGTTCGGCAAGGGCTTCCCTAATAATATACTTCCGGTCTGGGTGAAGCCGGGCGTGAAGGTCACGGTCACGGGTGAAGACAACCTGCTGCTGACATGGAGGGTAAAGAGCCGTCTTCCGGAGCAGAAGACCGAGAATGATTTTCTGGCAGTCCAGTTTCCGCAAAAGAGGGAGTCTCAGGTCTACGCCGTTGAAGAGGCTGACATATTGAGGGAACTCAGGAGCCTCAGCGGTGAGGAAAGACGGGCCGCATGGAGGAAAGTGGATTCGCTCAGAAGGCTTTGCAAGCCGCTGGACAGCATCGCCAACCATAAGGTTCTTGAATATATGAGGACGGCTCCTGTCACGACGAAATGGCTTGACGAGCTGGCTTTGCATGCCATGATGCTAAGTGGCGGCTACGGCAAGGCAGATTCGGCTCTGGTCTACGAGCTTTATTCCAGACTTACTCCGGAAGATCTGAAGACAAGGCCGGGAGAGGTGATCTCCGCGACCTTGAGTCCGAGGAAGGTTGTCCGGGTAGGTGACGATCTCGTGGACGGCGACCTTTATGACACGGACGGTAATGTGCATCATCTGTCTGAGTTCTCCGGCAAGTACATCCTTCTGGATTTCTGGAGTGTGGGCTGCGGGCCGTGTATGGAATCCATTCCGGAGGGCAATGAGCTTGCAAGGGAGTTCGCTGACAGGCTGGCGTTTGTCCGACTGAGTGTGGACGGTGAGGAAACCTGGAAAAAAGTCTTGAAAAAAGTCTTGAAGGAGGAAAAGTCAGATTGTGTCGAGTGGAATGAATTCAAGCCTATGGGTGCGGGACTTTCCGCCTCCTATCAGGCAAACGGCATCCCGCATTTCGTTCTGATCTCCCCGGAAGCCAAGGTCATCGACATCTGGACCGGCTACGGCAAAGGCTCCCTCCGCTCCAGGCTCCTCCGCCATCTCGGCTCAGAATAACACCGGCGACAGTTTTAGGCGTTATTGTTCCCCAAGGGTGCCGAGTTGCACTCTGTGGCGACAGTTTTAGGCGTTATTGCTCCCCAAGGGTGCCAAGTTGCACTCTGTGGCGACAGTTTTAGACATTATTGTTCCCCAAGAGTGCCGATGTGCACTCTGTGGCGACAGTTTTAGGCGTTATTGTTCCCCAAGAGTGCCGATGTGCACTCTGTGGCGACAGTTTTAAGCGTTATTGTTCCCCAAGGGTGCCGAGTTGCACTCTGTGGCGACAGTTTTAGGCGTTATTGTTCCCCAAGGGTGCCGATGTGCACTCTGTGGCGACAGTTTTGGGCATTATTGTTCCCGGAGGTGACGGGGCTATAAATGCTGTAAATTGAACAGGCTCAGTGACCAGAGGGATTCCGGTCGCTGAGCCTGTCGAGGTGGTTGGGTGACGGGCCTAGTCGTTGTTCATCTGCGTGATGTCCGGCTTCCAGCGCTCGGAGTCGCCGATCAGCCACTCGGCGTAGTAGTCGGCCATGCGCCAGAAGAAATATTCATTCATGTCGCCGAAGCCGTGGCGCTGGCCTGGGAGGATGAGCATGTCGAAACGCTTGTTGGCGCGGATCAGGGCGTTGACCACACGGATGGTGTTGGCCGGGTGGACGTTGTTGTCGATGTCGCCGTGCACCAGCATCAGATGGCCTTTCAGGTTGGAGGCAATCTCCGGATTGGTCTGGATGCTGTAGACGAAGGTCGTGTCGCCCTTGTCGATCTTCTCCAGGACACCGTGATGCTGCTCGCTCCACCAGCGGTTGTAGATGCTGTTGTCGTGGTTGCCGGCGCAGGAGACAGCCGCCTTGAAGAAATCAGGATATTTCAGAATGGCTGCCGTGCTCATGAATCCGCCGCCCGAATGGCCGTGGATGCCTACCCTGTCAAGATCGATGAACGGATGTCTCGCACCGAGCTGCTGGATGGCATATTTCTGATCCTCAAGACCATAGTCGCGCAGGTTGCCGTAGCCGTAGTTGTGGTACCACTTCGAGCGGTTCGGGTGTCCGCCGCGGTTGCCGACCGTGATCACGATCATTCCGATCTGGGCGAGCCTGTCGGTGCGGGTGAAGCCCCTGCTCCAGGAGATGTTGTTCGCCTCCACCTGAGGACCCGGATAAACATAGTCGCAGATCGGATAGACCTTCGTTGAGTCGAAGTCGTAAGGCTTGTACATCGCTCCGTAGAGGTCGGTGACGCCGTCGGCGGCCTTCACCTTGAATCTTTCCGGGAACTTGTAGCCGGCCTCGAACAGCAGGCTGAGGTCGGCGGTCTCCAGATCGGCGATCCGCTTGCCCGTCGCCGAGAACAGGGCCACGGCAGGTGTCCAGTCCACTCTCGAATAGTTGGCCACAAAGAACTTGGCGTCGTCGCTCGCCGTCGAAAGCACGTCCATGTCGTTCATGTCCAGCTGCTGGAGAGCGCCGCCCGTGAGCGGAACCCTGAACGTGTGCATCTGGTAAGGATTCTCGTCCTTGTTGACTCCGCATGCGCTCAGCAGGATGTAGCCCTCCTTCTCGTTCACCCCGAGGATGTCCTCTACATGGAACGCCCCTTCGGTCAGATTCCTGACCAGCGTGCCGTCGCTGTTGTAGAGGTAGATGTTCGCCCATCCGTTGCGCTCGGACCAGTGGAGGATCTGCTTTCCGCCACCGATCAGGAACGGAGCGCGGTACTCCACGTAGGTCCTTTCCCTTTCGGAGATGATGGTCTTGGTGGAGTCGGAGTCAACGTCCACCCGGCAGAGATCAAGCCTCTTGAGGTCACGGCTCTGGCGCACCATGTAGAACCCGGTGTTGTCGCCAAGCCACTCGTTCTTCCAGTAGTCCAGGTAGTTGTCCTTGGCCGTTCTCCTCGCGCCTTGCAGTGACACCTCCTGATCCTTGAACGCCTGGCTCTTTATCTCCTTGAAGGAGGCTCCATCGCGCGAGCCGTTCATCGTGAACAGGTAAAGGTAGCCCTTCGGTCCCGGCTCCCCTGGCATCTGGTACTTGTAGGTCTCAAGTTCCGGACGTTTGCCGCTGACGGAATTGATCACCCAAAGGTCGTCCAGTTTCCTCACGTCCCACTTCATCGTGGCGAAACGTTTCGAGTCCGGAGACCAGACAAGCTCGCCCGGATAGTGCCTCTTGGTGGAGTCGGCCTCGGTGTCGCCGGAGTAGTTGCCGTAGCCGTAGCCGAACTGGCGGATGCCGTCCGTGGTCAGACGATGCTCCACGATGGTGCTGTCCTTCTCGTCCTTGGCCGCCTTGCGAAGGCTTGTGGAGTCCATCACCCAAAGGTTGGAACCCTTGGCGAAGACTCCGAACTCACCGTTAGGGGCGACGGAGGCCCAGCGAGGGTACTTGTCCTTCTCCTTGGCCACGGTGTCAAGCCTGGCGGTGGCGATCTCGTAGCGGAAACAGGTCGTGTCCCTGTCGTTCTTGAGTCCGGAGATGATGCTGAAAGTGAACACCTTGTCATCCTTCAACCTCAAATCCCTGATAGGAAGATGCTTGGCCTCGAACGGGTAGCGGACGAACTCGGTCACCTGCATCGCGAGCCTGTCCATGTCGAACACCTCGGTCCTGGTGCCCTTGACAGGATCCACAATGTAGTAGCGGGTTCCCTGCGGAGTCCTCCAACTGTACCAGAACTTGTCGCTGTCCCTGAACCAGTTAGGGGTGATCTGCGTGGAGAACACCATCTGATTTACCCTCTTGGCCGAGAATCTCTCGGCGAGGGCGTAGTTGGCTTTCTGCGTCTGCGCGAAACCCGGCGCGCAAAGGAGCAGCGCCGCGCAGGCAAGTACGAAATTTTTCCTCATAAATATTAATGAATATGTTTGATCAGTCACAATTCTGTCTCTCCCGCCTCAAGTCCCTCGCTCTCGGCTCTCAGGATGACGGTTCCGGTGCCCGTGCGCCTTACGATGACGCTTGCCAGGCCGCCGAAAGCCTTGATCTCATCGGAGC
>SAMEA3663097__coassemble_369_pt1 | contig 59642 bp, 43 predicted proteins | sample SAMEA3663097__metabat2_low_PE_002 | metagenome-assembled genome bin SAMEA3663097 (sample SAMEA3663097) | pig gut metagenome | biome: pig gut; feature: pig-associated habitat; material: faeces | place: France | collected 2012 | reverse complement strand
ACGACACCACATAGACAGGACGCAGCCCCTTGTACCGTTCCCCGTCCGACAGCTCCAGGTGATAGAGTCCTGATGCGTAATAGACGCACCTTTCGAAGAAGTAGTCCTCTTCCGCTGCCTGCATCTCGACGATGAACGTCCTGTCGTCCTTGTCCACACAGACCAGGTCGAGCACCGTCTTCTTCCCGTAGGAGACATCCCTCCGCTGCTCGCGGTCTGAATATTCCTTGATGTCCTCGATCCTTGCCTCTGGCGGTAGGATCTGGTTCAGCACTCCGATGAGGATGTCCTTGTTGTTTTTGTCGGCGAACACCGCCTTGAATCCGACGTCGCTCCGCAGGTTGACGAACGGGGCGAGCTCATTTTTGTCTTTAAAGAAGTCCATATATTTAGGTGTTAAATATTTGAACCGCAATAATATGGACAAAAAACGTAAAAAACGAAAAGAAACATATTCAAAACATAAGAAACAGAAAAATCGTCTTAAAAAACAGAAATATTTTTCTTCCTATTTTCCGCAGTTTTTGACTTTTAGTCCAGCAATCGGCCCTACAGCCACGCGAGAGGGGCCTCAAGCGGCTTGAGAAGCGCTTCAGGACGGGCAGGATCACCAAGGACAAGCTGAACAACCGCGGTTACAACCGCTTCCTCACCATGACGGGGGACGCCACGGTCGGGATAGACTACGACAAGGTCGCCAGGGACGAGCGCCTGGACGGCTACAAGGGCTACACAACAAACAGCACGCTCACGGATGACAGGGTGATAGAGGAATATGGATACCTCTTCATGATAGAACGCGCCTTCCGCCTCTGCAAGACGGACCTTGACATCCGTCCGATGTATCATAGGCTCTTCAATAGGATTGAGGCCCACGTCTGCATATGTTTCGTGGCGTACACGATCATGCTGGAGTTGGAGCGCATCCTGAAAACTGCCGGTACTAGGATCACCTTGGACAGGGCCCGCTTCCTCGCGGAGAAAATATATCAGATCGATTACATCAATCCATACGACAACAAGCGAAAGTCAGTGCTCCTGCACACCAAAGAGGAGCCAGAGGTCACCGAGTTGCTTGACATCATCTCGGCCAACTGCTAAAATGGGTGTCCCATTGCGGAAAACAGGAAATGAGTTGAAGTCCCGTGAGGTTGACAAGGAAGAGAACCCGGTCTATTACCGTTTGGCCGAGGAGAACGACCTGTCGGACGTGTTCACCGATGAGATCATCACAATCTTCCAGAAATGCCTCGACGGACTGCCTGAGGAAAAACGCCGCTCGTTCCTCCTCAGCAATGTGGAAGGCCTGAAATACAAGGAGGTCGCCGAGTTGTTGAATATCTCCGAAGACAAGGTTGACAACAACATCCGTTTCGTCCGCAAAGCCCTCCAGTCCAGCCTGAAAGACTACCTCCCTGTGATTCTCCTCACCTTCATCAGTATCAAATAGATGGTTGGAAGGCAACAGAAAAACTCAATTGTTTTCTGAGAGTTAATCTACCTGAACAGCCTGTCGATGTCCTTGACGGTGTGCGGGAGGGCGAAGACGACGACTCGGTCGTAGGGCTCTATGCGGGTGGATCCGATCGCGATGTAGGATTCGCTGCCTCGGATGAGGCCGCCGATCACGGCGTCTTTCGGGAACGAGATGTCTTTCAGGGTGCCTTTCGTGATGGCACTGTTCGGGGCGACGGTATATTCAAGAACCTCCGCGTCCGTGCCGCTCATATACTTGACCAGGCGGGCCTTGCCGCTTAGGGTGAACTTGAACAGGCGGCCGGCGGTGATCAGTTTCTTGTTGATGACCGAGTCCACGCCCATCTCCTCGGCAAGGTGGATGTACTCGATGTTCTCGACCTCGGCGATGGTCCTGTCAACGCCGAATTTCTTCGCCACCACGCAGGCCAGCACATTGGCCTCGTCGTTGCCGGTCAGGGCCAGAAATGCGTCGTAGTCCTTGATCCCTTCCTCCAGAAGCAGGTCGGAGTTCCTGCCGTCACCGATGACGATGATCACATTGTCCGGCAGCCTTTCCGACAGAATCATTCCACGCTCCTTGTCCCGCTCCAGAATCTTCACGGAACTGATTTTCTGGCTGAGCCTTGCGGCGACCAGCTCGGCGATGTCCGATCCGCCGAGGATCATCACCTTGTCGATCTCTATGTTGCTCTTGCCGAGGAACTTCATCAGAAATGCCATACCTTCGCGGGTGGCTATGATGAAGACCAAGTCATTGAACATAAACTTGGTGTCGTACTTCGGCATAATGGTCTTGCCACCGCGTGAGATAGCGATCACACGGAACTGCAACTCGTCACTTGTCGCTATGGCGGCGAACTCAGCGAGCTTCATGTCCAGAAGAGGGGAGTCCTCCTCCAGTTTGAACACCTCGACCTGAAGCTTTCCACGGGCGAAATCCATCGACTCGGTCGAGGACGAGTGCTTCAGCAGATCGAATATCTCATCGGCCGCAAGCCTCTCGGGATAGAACATCAACTCGATGCCCATCTGCTTGAACAGCAGCTTGTTCTCGGCCGAGAGAAAGTCGTTGTCGTCAATTCGGGCTGTAACTTTCTTAGCTCCGAGATTTTTGGCGAGCAGCGCGCTCACGATGTTCACATCCTGTGGCACGAAAGGCACGACGGAGATGAACAGATCAGCGTCCTGCACGTCGGCCTCGCGCATCACCCTCAGCGAGGATGGCGCTCCTTCGATGGCGATCACGTCGGCTATCGAGCTGATGTTGGCAAGCCTCTGCGGATCATCGTCAATGACGGTTATGTCATTGGCCTCAAGACTAAGCATCTTCGCCAGATGCGAACCTACCTCGCCGGCTCCCTGAATGACGATTTTCATATCAACTTTCTTAAATATTCAAAAATTCCGTTCCCCTTGAGCATAGCAAGCGGCACGATCCACTCCGGGAAAAGCGCCGGAACATCAATCCTGCGGTGTGTGTCGGCATATTCCTGAATCGCCTTGACATCTGGCCTGACCTCCAGTCGCCGGAACTCCTTGTGCGCCTCCCAAACCGCCTTGAAGCAGTCTATCTTGCCTGTCAGCAGATAGACAAGCGCGGAGCAGCCGTCCAAGCACATTCTTAGGAATATGGTGCCTCGGGCGCGTCTGCAAGCCTTGACGGCAGCCTTTTCCGGCGTCAGCTCCCTCACTTCCTGCAATGAATATGTCTTCGCGAGGTTGTTCTGGAGCATCAGCAGATTGTTCCGGTAGTTCAGTTTCAGTTTCCACGGGGAGTCGTTCGGCAGTGTGCCGCCTCCGAGATGCCACACAACCGACTGAGGCACAACGAATATGTTCTTTCCCTCCAACTGAAGTCGCCAGCAGAGGTCTATCTCCTCCATATGGGCGAAGAACCTGTCGTCCAACCCTCCCATTTTTGAATATTCCGTCTTGCGGACCATCAGGCAGGCTCCTGTGGCCCAGAAGACCTTGGCCGGAGAATCGTACTGGCCGTTGTCCTTCTCAACTCTCTTGAGAACCCTTCCGCGGCAGAACGGATAGCCGAAACGATCCAGCATTCCGCCGGCCGCTCCTGCATATTCAAAGAAGTCTTTTTCGTACCACGAATGGAGTTTCGGGGCGCAGGCGGCGCAGTCCGGGTGGCTGTCCATCCAGTCGGTGAGCGGTTTCAACCAATCTTGGGGAACCTCGATGTCAGAGTTTATGAGCACGAAATATTCAAGATCTCCGGCGTCCGGCAGCTCGCATACAGCCTTGAAGGCCCTGTTGTAGCCACCGGTGAAGCCGTAGTTCTTGTCCATGCGGATCTGCCGCACTGTCGGGAACTTCTCGGACAGCATCTCCATCGAACCGTCCGTGGATGCGCTGTCAGCGACCATGATCTCCGTCCCGTCCGTGGCCGAGGCCAGCAGACCAGGCAGGAAACGCTCAAGATATTCCTTTGTGTTCCAGTTCAGTATGACAACCGCCGTGCGCATCTTCCTTTATTACTCTTTGTGGCAGTCGCCGTTGCCGTGGCAGCATTCGCCGTCCTTCTTGCCTTCTCCGTGGCAGCACTCGCCATCCTTGTGACCTTCGCCGTGGCAGCCGCCCTCGCCCTTGTGGCAGTGGCACTCGTGCTCTTCCTGTGGGAGGAACTCGCCGTGGAGGCCTTCCTTGAGCTCTTTCTCCGTAGCTTCCCTGACGCTGACCACCTTGCCGGTGAAGTTGAGGGTCTTGCCGGCCATCGGGTGGTTGAAGTCCATCACAACGGTGTCTGGCTTGACCTCGTGAACGGTTCCCTGTACGACCTGGCCAGTGTTGCTGAGCATAGGGATGATCTGGCCTACGACGAGAAGATCCTCGCGAACTTTCCCGTCGATCTCAAAAGCGGCCTTAGGCAGCTCGAAGAGACGGCTGGCGTCGAATGTGCCGTAGCCTTCCTCCGGAGTGAGGGTGAACGCGAACTCGTCGCCCGGCTCCTTCCCCTCGACCTCGCTCTCGAATTTAGGAAGAAGCATATGTGTCCCGTGAATGTAGCCAAGCGGACGCTCCTGCGTCGCCTTGTCGGCGAGTTTTCCGTCCACAATCAGTTCGTAGGTCAGCTCGACCACATTGTTTTTCTGTACTTTCATAATGATGTCTTATTGTTAATGAATTTATTTTCTGTTTGTTATGAACTGCTGACGATTCCGCGTCACGCGCTGAAATCAACATTTCCGAACGCTAAGGTAGGAATAAGTTTTGACTTACAGAACCTCGCATCGTTTCCGGCGGCCAAAAGATTGTTCCAAAGGGTGAGGAGATTGCCGGTTATGAGCATCTCCCTTACCGGATGGACGATCTTTCCGTCCTTGAAAAGGAAGCCTTCGACTCCGAAGGAGAAGTCGCCGGTGGCTGAGTTGCTGTTGCCGCCGTTGAAGCCGGTGACAAGGATGCCTTCGCCGACTATACGCATCAGTTCCTCCTTGCCGCAGGTCGCTTCGACAGGCTCAGCGACCGATGGCGCGAAACAAGGCAAAACCACCGGTCTCGTAGCGTCCTCAACCGTAGCCTCGACCCCCATCTTCCTCGACATATAAGTATTGACGAAATATTCCTTCACAACCCCGTTCTCAACAATCGGCATCTCCGCGGTCGCAACCCCTTCAGAATCAAACAGCCTCGACCCCGTCTCCCCGACGCTCACCGGCCTGTCCCATATATTCAGCCACTCCGGAAACATCTTCTTCCCCAGCGAATCCAGCATAAACGAATTCTTCTGCTGCAATGAATATCCTCCCAGAGCGTTCAGCACAGGCGTCACAAGCCTCGATGCCACCTCGCTTTCAATGACCATCGAATATTTCCCGCTCTCGATCTTGACCGGGCCTATCTGTGACATCGCCCGCTTGAACGCTATCTCACCGCAGTCCTTGATATTCAGATCCTTGAGCATCGGTGTGGCGTCCCACCAGTAACTGCTGAACCTGTTCCCGTCCGCATCCTGCACGGTCACCTCGACCCCATATTCAAAGGAAGTCTCGGTGTGGCGGCATCTAAGTCCGTTGGAATCAAGCACAAGCGAGTCGAAGATGGAATCTGAATATTCCCCCTCCTCCGAGATGAGTCCTTCGCCACAGTGCATTTTGAATATGCTCGCGTCGATCGCCATCCTTAGTCTTTCGTCCGATGTCAGGGCCGGATAAGTCTCGTCATAAAGTCCGAGTTCCTTGCCGGTCACGGCTTTTTTCGCCGTTCTGGACGGATCCGGCAAGTCTCTGCAAGGGTCTTCCGCAAGCATCCTGACCGTTGCGATCGCCTTTTTCAGGAAATCATCCAATTCGCTTTCCACCAGCCGGTTGGTGGAGAAACTGCCAAATTTTCCGTCCACGAAAAGGCAGACGCTGATCGATCTGTCCAGACAGTGCGAGACCTTGTCAAGTTCTCCGTTAAGGGTTCCGAACAGCTCCATCAGGCTCTTGTTCAGCGTGATGCGCACCTTGTCCGCTCCAAGTGCCAGAGTCTTCTCCAGACATTTCTCCGCGACGAGAATCTCCTCCGCAGTCAACATTCCGTTTATCTCTTCCATCTTATTCTCCTCCAACTGTAAGCTTGTTGATCAGCACGGTAGGGATTCCGCAGGAGACCGGGCAACTCTGTCCCTTTCCGCACGTCCAGGCCCCCTCGTCAATCTTCAGGTCATTCCCCACGGCCACAATGTCGGCCAATGCTTGCGGCCCGTTACCGATGATGTTTATGTCCTTGACCGGCTGGGTCAGCCGTCCGTTCTCGATCAGGAATCCGCTCTTGACAAAGAACGTGAAATCTCCTTCACCGATCTGAACCTCACCGTTGCTGAACTGATCCACATATATTCCTTTCTTCACGGATGCGATGATGCTTTCCTTGTCGGCCTTGCCGCTTTCCATATATGTCGCCCTCATTCTCGGGATAGGAGCGTAACGGAATGATTCCCGCCGTCCGTTGCCGGTAGGGGAGCCCCCGTAGAATCCGGCGCTGATCCTGTCGTGCAGGTATGAGGTCAGAATCCCGTCCTTTACCATATATGTCTTTTGTCCCGGAACGCCCTCGTCGTCGAAATTGATGGAACCTCTATTGAACGGAATCGTGCCGTCATCCACGATCGAGATGCTTTCGTCGCAGATTCTCTGTCCCATTTTCTCTGAGAAGACTGACTGGCCTTTCCTGTTGAAATCCGCCTCGAAAGCGTGTCCCATAGCCTCGTGCAGCAATATCCCCGAAGCTCCGGCACCCATCACGACAGGCATCTGCCCGCCTTTCGGGCGTTTGGCCACGAAACGGTCGTCTATCCCCGCCTCAATGCTGTCCGCGATCTCGTCCAGAAGCGATTCCGTAAGCATCTCTGTGCCCGCTCGGTACGCCCTGGAGGTGTTCTTGCTCTCGATCTTGCCGTCCTGGCTGAACACGACTGAGGCTGACAGGATTCCCATCGGCCTTGTCTCGAATGTCAATTCTCCCAAGGAGTTGAACATCAGGATATCGCTTACTTGTCCGGAGAACGAGACGATAATCTTCACTATTCTGGAGTCTTTCGCGGCAATCTTCTCCTTCAATTTTTCCAGCCACGGGACAAGCCGCGTCGCGTCGGATGATCTCCAATCATATTCATAAGAATATCTGTCCTTAGGCGCTGTGACGGTTCTGCAGCAAATCGCAGACGCTGTTCCGGTGCCGTCTTCCGCTATCTTGGAGGCCGCCCGGGCCGCCTCGGCCATCGAGCGGGAATCCGTGCTTTCGGAGTAGGCATAGCCGGTCTTGTCTCCTTTCAGAACCCTGATTCCGACACCGTAGTCGATGTGGAATCCGCCTGAGGAGACGATTCCGTCCCGCAGCAGCAGATCGTTGTAGGACGTGTTCTCGAAGAACAGGTCGCAGTAGCTTCCGCCTCCTTTCAGACCATCGGCCGCAAGCCTTTCCAATTGTGCTTCGCTGACCTGGAACAGGTTGAGATAGAAATTCTTATCCTTGTACATTCTTTAGTTTCCTTTTTTCTTCTTCCAGATGTTTTTCATATTCTTCGTTGATCGCCTGGATCTTGCTGAACTTCTCCGGCTCCCGGATTATCTTTCCGTCCTCCGACGCCTCGGCCACAATTGAGAACGGCACTTTCGAGTTGTCAAGGAGAAGCCATCTGTCGCAGATCGGCATAAAGTCCCGGAAAAGATAGTGGAGTCCGACATTGTAGCGCCTCCGGATGGTCTCTTCCTTGATGTTATGCCCTCCGGTGGCCACCCTTGCGGCCACTCTTGCGACTGCAAGATCCGGAGAGTTCAGCCATAAGTACAGAATCGTGACATAGTACCCGGCTTCCTTCGCGTCCTTTATCACCTTGAGAAGAAAACGTGTGGCGAGCGTGGTCTCGATGCAGAAATCGGCCTTCCTCTGGAGCAGGAACCTCATCTTCATCAGCATATAGCGGCTGGCGGCGACGTAGGCGCTTTCCGGATGGAACGGCGAAAGGCTTTTCGCGAACTCATCGGAGTTCACGAATTCGCTGCATTCCAGCATCCCCGGCAGAAGCGCGTAGGACGCCGTGGTCTTCCCGGAACCGTTGCAACCGGCTATGATGAAAAGTCTTGGCATATATCAATTCCCAAAGGCGGACAATCATTTGCGAATATTGCAAACTGTCGGCCACATTTATTATTATACGAATATATTCGTTATTTTGTTTTGGTCGGCTTTGGATGTGTCACACCGTAGCCGAAGAGGGAGAAGTCCCCTTTGCAGGGATCGCCGGGGAATATGTCCGCGAAGCAGTCGGTGATCTCCCGTACGGTCGTGATGTCCTTCTGCTTTCTGGTCGTGAGCCCGAGCGCAATCGCCTCGTCATAGACGTGCACATCCAACGGGATGAGAAGATAGGCTGGATCCGTGTCCTTCCATATCCCCAAATCCACCTTGCCATCGTTCCTGACCATCCACCGCCTCATCATATTGATCTTCTTGTTCGGAGCCTTGAGGTCGGATTTCTGGCCGAAGATATTCGTCCTGAACTCGTCCTGGGACAGAGATTCGAGGGATGGGCTTGCCTCATAGGCGCTTTTCAGACGGGAGCATATTCCAGCCACCTCGCTCCATTTGATCGTGCGGTGGATGCTGGTGCCGTCGTCCCGCCACTTGCCGCGCATCACATATTCATAAGGCTTCCAGTCCATTTCCTCGAAAAGTCTCCCGCAGTCCCTGATGATCATCGCCCTGCGGCCCCAGGCGAAATGCGCCGCGAAGACCGCCGCGATTTCCACGTCGGCCAATGAGCGTTTCCCGGCCTTGAAACGCTGCGCGAACAAGGTCGGGAAAGCTATCGGATCTTCCTGGAAGTACTGAGGGTCGTTGTAGGTCTCAGCCCACAGGATCAAAGTTTGTCTTGTCTCTTCTGTCATTTAGAAGCCATTTTTGCCGAGCCTGAAGTATTTTGTTTTAATCCTTCGTCGCCGCCTCCAGTTTCTTAAGCAGCGCGAACATCACCACACCGGCGGCGATGCAAAGTCCCATCAGAATGCTCCAGTTGGCCGTGAGGGAAACCTTTTTCCAAAGCAGTCCAGGGATGGAACTGAGGTAGTTGCCGACAGCGGTCGCCGCGAACCACAGACCCATCATAAGACCTTTGTACTTAGGAGGCGCCACCTTCGACACGAACGAGATGCCCATCGGGCTGAGCAGAAGCTCGGCGAAAGTCAGGATCAGGTAGGTTCCGATCAGGTACATCGGCACCACTGGATCCGGAGCTACCGTGCCGTTGAGCGAAGCCGGTGAAGGCTGGCCAATGGAGGCGAAGATCATCACCAGATAGCCGCAGGCCGCCACAAGCATTCCGATACCGATCTTTTTCGGAGCGGAAGGCTCCATTCCCTCAGGATGCTTGGCGGTCTTTTTCGCGGCGAGGGCACTGAATATGGCCATAGACACTGGAGTGAGGGCTACCACGAAGAACGGATTGAACTGCTGGAAGAGCTGTGGCTGAATCTCCAGAGGGTTAGGAAGGCCTCTGAATATCGCATACGCTCCGCACCAAAGGACGGCAGTCACGACTCCGCAGCCTACCTTGCCGGAAGTCTTCTCAGACTGGAATATTCCGAAAAGGGTGTAGACCGACGTGGCGATAAGAGCCAGCGCCCAGATGTTGAATCCGATTCTGCTCCAGCCCTCGGCAGTGCTTTGCGTGTAGTCGCGTGCGAACCAGGTCAGCGACTGGCCGTTCTGGTGGAACGCCATCCAGAAGAAGATAACCACAGCAAACACGAGGCACAGGGCCACGATACGCTCCTTGGTCTGTTTCGGAGTGAGTTCCACGTAATTGCCTCCGGAGGTCTTGGCCTGTTTGGCGTTGACGTCAGCGTGCTTGAACCAGCTCTTTGTCGCGAAATAGATCGCTATCGAGACCACGAGTGAGATGCACGCCACCGCGAATCCCATATTGTAAGAAGCAGAAAGCTTGTCGATGTAGTACGGACAGAACTGGTCGAGCCCCATTCCGGCCGCGTTTGCGTCCGGCATCATCGCCATAAGCCCGTTCAGTTGCTCGGCTCCCTCCGGAGTGATCGTGCCGGCCATCTGCTGGTGGGCCAACGCCGGAATCGCAGCCTTGTATATGAGCCCCGCCTTTGCCAGGGACTTGTTTGTGATGGCGGTGGCGGCGGCAGGAGCGAACATCGAACCGATGTTGATGGCCATATAGAACAGGCTGAACGCGCTGTCCCGTTTGGATGCGTACCGTGGATCATCGTAAAGGTTGCCGACCAGAACCTGAAGGTTCCCCTTGAATAGACCCGTTCCGACAGCGATGAGCAGCAGGGCCGCGAGCATCATGGTGACTCCAAACCCGTTGGCCGCTGTAGGGACTGCCAGTACCAGATAACCGATGAACATCACGCAGATGCCCGTCACGACGCATTTTCCGAATCCGATTTTGTCCGCGAGCCATCCTCCCACGACCGGCATAAAATAGACCGCCGCGAGGAAGATTGAATATACCTGGCTGGCCGTTGACTGCTCCCATCCGAACTTAGCCTGGAGGAACAGCATGAAGATGGCCAGCATCGTGTAGTAGCCGAAGCGCTCGCCCGTGTTGGCGAGGGCGAGCGCGAATAAACCTTTCGGTTGGTTTTTGAACATACTATGTTACTTTGTTACTTTCTCAAGCCACTTGACCATGCCGAGCATAACGCCCATTGCCAGGAGGCACATGCAGAGGAACACGCTCCAGCAGGCCCACAGAGGCATCTTGTTGTACATCAGAGGGCCGATCCACAAGAAGAGGTTGCCCACCGCGGTGGCGCCGAGCCAGAGTCCCTGGCAAAGTCCGAGAAGGTGCTTCGGGGCGACCTTCGACACGAACGAGAGACCCAGAGGAGAGATGAAGAGTTCCGCTACCGTGAGGAAGAAATAGGTCGCTATAAGAACCCAAGGTCCGGCCTTCATCGTGGCCTGCTGGGCGACTTCCATACCTCTGAAATCGGTGGCTGAAGGGTAACCCATCACGCCTGAGAATATCGCGAGGAACAGATAGGCGGTCGCCGCGATTCCCATTCCGTAGGCGATCTTGCGAGGGGTCGAGATCTGCTTGCCTCTCTTGCCGAGGGCGCCGAAGATCCACATGATGATAGGGGTCAGCACGATCACGAAGAACGGATTGACGGCCTGCCAGATCTCCGGGGCGATCTTGTCGGTGTTGACGAAGTCACGCGCGAAGAGCGAGAGGGACTGTCCGTTCTGGTGGAACGCGAGCCAGAAGAAGATCACAACGCCGAGAACGGCGAAAAGGGCGTACATCCTCTGCTTGATCTCCTTTGCCATGGTGGCCTTCTCCTCAGCGGTGTAGCCTGCGTTGGTGGAAGCTGCCTTCTTGGCCGGGGTAGGGAACTTCTTCTTGTTGACAATGAATATCACAAGAGAGATCATCATGGCCACGACGGAGGCGATGAAGGAATAGTGGATACCGGCGTTGAACACGTCCAGATAGTTTGTGCAGAACTGTCCGATGGCCTCACCGCCCTGTGCAAGGACAGCAGGATCGGCACCGGCCTTGGCTGCCTCGTCGAGGAAGTTCTGTGAAGTTGTCCCGTTGTTGATGAACTCGTGGCAGAGTCTCGGGAGCTGGGAATTGTAGATGAATCCGTTGACTTTCAGCCACCAGCTTCTCAGAAGCGGAGCCACGAACGGAGCCACGAGGCCTCCGATGTTGATGAACACGTAGAAGATCTGGAAACCGGAGTCGCGCTTTCCCTGTGCCTCCTTGAGAGCCTCGGGACCCTGCTTGGCGGCCTCGGCCTCGAAATTGTCGTACATCTGTCCGACGATCGCCTGGAGGTTGCCCTTGAACAGACCGTTGCCGAACGCGATCAGGAAGAGAGCGAAGCAGGTCAGCGGCAGCAGCCACGCCTTGTTCTCAGGTGTCGCGAGGATCGGAACGGAGAGAACCACATAGCCCAACGCCATAATGATGAGACCTTTCTGGATGGTTCCCTTGTAGTTCTGCGTGCGGTCGGCGATGATACCTCCCACGAGGCTCAGAATGTATATTCCAGCATAGAAGAATGAGTAGATGAGCCCTCCCGTCTCGTCGCTCAGCCCGAACTTCGAACAAAGGAAGAGTGTGAGAACCGCATTCATAATGTAGTACCCGAAGCGCTCGCCCATGTTGCTCAGCGCCGCTGAAATCAGTCCTTTAGGATGTCCTTTCATACAATGTGCTTTACTTTTAAATATTTGTGTTATTAATATTTCATTCAGTCACCGCTCGGCTCCCTGTTCGGCCGCCAAATGCGCTCCTTCATCTCTCTTCATCTCCCGCTTCCCCTACATCTCTTTCCGCTGCCGTCCCGCATAACAAGTCACTAATATACGAAAAACTCCTAAACCGCCCAAATTTATGTGGCGGGTCAAATCAATGAATAATAACAAGCCTCTCCTCCGCCGGTTCTTGGACGACAAAAATGAGGGCGTGCGTTACTCAGAAGAGTAACCGGACACTCTCCGGGAACGATAAGTGCCAAGTGTGCGGCGCAGTTATCCTTGCGGATGCCGAATGGCCTTTCAGAAGCGAATAAGGGTAACAATGTCTCTCATAGGGGTGCTCAACAGCACCCTCGGGAGACGAAAAGTGGGATAAATATTTCCCAAGAGTGCAGGATGCACTCTTGGGAAACAAAAGAGGCCGAAAGTGTTACCGAACGGGAGACAGGATATTTTCACGGAATCGATATCGTGAATGGCGAAGCTCGTTTTAAGTCTGCTATACGAATTTCAGGGCTGCAACACCGAGAATGACAAGAATCATAGTTATGATTGCAATGATATTAGTTGCCTTCTGATGCTTAATAAGTAGAACTATCTGATTTTGAGTCTTGTTCTCCTCTGCTTTGACTTCGGTGATGGCGGCTGCAATATCCTTGAGTTTTTTATCTTGGTCGCTATGTGAATTTATGAGTTCTTTCGCTTTATCGTCCATTGCCAAGGATATCTCCGCAAATTTGGACTCAATCTTGGAGTTAAGAGTCGCTGATTCAGATTCGATCTTGTCTAAAAGATCTGCTGACTTTGAATCAATCATTCCAGCTATCGAATCCGATTTTTCCAACAATTCATTTTTTATGTTGGTTTCAACGGATTTCAGTTCTGTTCTCATTTCTGAAACCTGCTTTACCGCATTTGAAATCTCTTCCTTCAGTTGGTTGAGAGATTGAACACAGGAACTCAATGAATCAATAGCTCCATTGAGACGAGCAACTGACTTCTCAACACCGTTTTCCATTGATTTCTGCGCAGATACTAGAGCAACTTCTGTCTTTTCAAGAATTGTATTGCTGGATGTCTGGAAGATAGTCAATATCGCTTTTGATTCAGAGTCAAGCGATTCTGCTTTCTCCTTGATTGCTTTGAGAACATCGTCTAAGCATTTCTTGACTCCTGACATCGATTTGGCAAGGTCATCGAATACTTTTTTAGCCTCTCCATTGCTTTTTACAACATCATCAACCTGCTTTTTTGCAGAGTCTATGCCAGCGATACTTTCTTCAAGTTTGGCCAATGTGGTCAGAATGTTTGAATTGTCCATTTATTGTCGTATTTTACTTGTTATCAACATATTTCTTCTTGAAATCAGCGGCCCAGTCAGCGTGGATATCGACCTCACTGAGCATATCCCACTCCTTCAACACCTCGATTTCTTTCTTGGTGGCCACGTTCCTTCCATTGGCTCGCAGTTCCTTCTTGAATTTCTCCATTTTCGAATAGAAATCCTCTTTGCTTGCAGTTGCCTTATAGAAAGCTTGATATCCTCGGATATAGCTATTCTGCAGTTCCTCTTGAAGATTCTGATTGTTCCCAACCTTCAGGTATAGCAGACAATATACATTCAAGAAGTCCAGCACAGGATTGCTTTCTGTCACGGCCCTACGAATCAGACGCACAGCACCCTGAAGATGCTTTATGTTATCTTTGGGCGAACTGGTACCGAGTACGTCATCGTCGATGACTCTCATATACTTGAACAAAAGATCGTAGGCCCAAGTGCGGCCTCTGTTCGACTCGTCAGTAAGAGAGAATGGCTCTCCGTTTTCTGTCTTGTAGTCTGCCCTGGCGTATTTTGAGTTAAAGTAGTAATAGATAAAATCCTTCATCTCTTCATTAGCTCGCTTCCAATCCTGCCCATAGCTTGTGCCCTCTATGCAGAATGTTCTGATATCATCAATCGCCTGCTTCCTCTTGACGGCTATCTTATCATAGATAAACTCCGTAAGGTAGGCAAGGCATTTGTGCACTTCATTATCTCCCGGAGCATTCGGAATTTCCTCCGCCATCTCAGCAGCCTTTTCTTTGGTGTAATACCTCTCAAGGAAAGCCTGCAGTGCTTTGTAATATGCACCATCCGGCTTCCTTCTGGCCACGACTCGGTATACCTTCTTTCCATAATCCTCAGTGAAGTCATCAATAAGGCCTATGCAGCACATTCTGTAAATAGCTTTAGCAACATCCGACTTTTCTCTATAAGGAGTCAGGTCTTTCTTGTTCACATAGAATTCCTTTTGATTTTCAATATTCTTGACTGCATTGTTATTGTCTCCAACCTTAAGGACTCTCACTTTCTCCGTAATGCCGTTTACATTTGTCTCATAAATAGATATTGCTGAAATCAGAGCTACTATCTCCGTATCTACTTCCGAAGCCAACACCTTCTGAAGGAAATGGCGAACCGGGACTGTATCTTTCAACTCCGCATCATTTCCATAGAATATGTCAGTGTCGCAATCATTCAACAACTCCATCATAGTCCTCATTTCTATGAGGGTTCCCTTGAAGTTGTTGTTGTAGAAATACATCACCGTTTCATAGTCAACATTCTGATACTCGTAATGTCTAGGTGATATGGTCAGGTCATTTTCACGGAGGACTTCCTTGAGATCTTCTGTATACACATATCCGCGCCCCTCATCAGGAACCTTCCTTAGCTGACAGTGTTCATACTCACTGCATCGGATCTGGCAAGGCCCCTTGTTGCATCGCGTGCAGATTGATCCGCAAAGCTTGAATGCATAGCGGATATTGCAAACATCGCAACGGAGCTTAACCATATCCTTGTCTGGCGTGCAATACACCAAATCATCGTCATTGACATTTATGTCGTAATAATCAAGAATTACCTGCAGATCTCCATCCCGGAACCATTTCCCTTTGATTATCATCATTGGGAATTGATTATTTGTGCACGATTTCTTTATACTGACAAGACGATAGTCAGACAACAATATTGTCGACAAGGCCATCTTACGGTCACGCCCGGCGCGCCCCGCTTCCTGAACGAAACTCTCAAGGGAACTGGAGTAGTTCATATTGACGGTGAAGCGAACATTCGGTTTATCGATACCCATACCGAATGCTTTGGTTGCAACCATCAATGGGAGCTTATTCTCACGGAACAGATCAAGGTTTTTGAACGATTCTCGGTCAATCTCATCGGCATCATCACCGTCACCGCTGCCCATAAATGTTCCGATATCCTGAATTTTGCCTAAAAGAGACTCTTTATTCGCATTCACTGAAATGCCAGTGCTATTCTTATGTGGACAGAATATGATTCCGGCCTGCGTATAGGATTCATTTTCCGCGAAGAATTCTTCAGGAAGATCCGTTGTTAAGTCTGTATAAATTACACCATCGATGTTCTGACGTTCATTGAACCTTGTCTTTATGGTCTTGATAGAGTCCTTGTTCTGGAGGTCCTCAATATATCCGGGGAGTCTGTCAAGATAATCTTTAAGAAACTCCTTTTTGGACTCATACACGGTCCATTTATCAGTCATCTTTACGGCTCTCGGGAGACTCTCGTCAATGTACCCTTTCTGGTTGTAGTATTGGTCATCTTCGTACTTTACCGGCACTTTTTCAATCTTATACTGCAACTCCAGGCGGTTCGTATTTTCATCGCGCACGATTGTATCCGAATCGAGTTCAAATGCCCCATCTCCGGAAAGTTCCCTCTCCACATCGGCAAGTACATCGAAGGAGGCCGTGGCTGTGAGTCCGAGCAATGTCAGATGCTTTTCCGCTCCGGCTTGCTTTGGCAATACATATTGGTAGAGATTGCGTCCAAGGTGCAAATATGTGAAACGGAAATCGTGTCCCCATTCTGAAACGCAATGAACTTCATCAATGACACCATAGGTGAAATAGACTCCAAGCTGATGCATATTGCGCAGCTTCTCTCTGAATGCATATGTACACAGACGCTCTGGAGAGAGGAATACGAACTGCACCTTTGATGTTTCCATCATTGATGCCCTTCTTTCCTTTTCAGTTGCATCTATGGTCGAGTTGATGAACGTGCAAGTATCGATGCTGGCTTTCAAAAGTCCATCGTACTGGTCTGCCATAAGAGACCTCAATGGGTCCACGACAATCGTAACGCCTGGCTGGAGCATAGCAGCGAGTTGATATGTGAGTGACTTGCCGCCACCGGTAGGCAGGAGGCCGATTACGCTCTTATTCTGTAGGGCACGGCTAAGTATAGGAATCTGTCCGGGGCGGAAGTCCTCCTTTCTGAATATCAGCCTCAGAAAATATTGCAGTAATGCTTTCTTGTCGGGAATATCCTCATAATTGCCTTGCATATCTTTTTTCACCAGAGGCTGGTACTCTATCGTGTCTGTAGTATAGATATGTCTATCACCCCTCACGTAGTTTGATGTCCTGATGCAGAAATAACACCTGCTCGGGCATTTGAACTTACTGAAGGCTTTATTCTCAATTTCAGCCCTTCTGAGGATAGCCACATCAAGCACCACATCATACTTTCTACTGCTGTCGGCAGCGTCCTCGGAGTTGAAAATATTGACCTCAATGGTGGATGAACCATTGCCGAAAGTATGCAGAGCAGAGTCGACAAATTCCTTTGAGCTGACTATGTCCAGATGGACTGACGGGAACTTGAGGTTCTGATAATCATTGCTCAATGCGGTTATGTTATTGAACATCTGACTGAGGTCCCTTATGGCAAGCGCCACACAAGGCACATCTCGCTCTATCGCAAGAATATGCCATTCGGCATTCTCAATCTTTAACTTGCCGGTCATCAAGGCCTCGAGTAGAGTTTTCTCCACACGGGCAATGCCCAACGGACTCATCGTCATCTGCAAGCTACGCTTCCAGTCCTCGGTGAATTCCTTCTTGTAGGCCTTGTTTACCGTAGTGAAATACTCGTTGTTAAGATCTTTGAGTTCATTGCCTATTTGCTTATAGTCTGAGATTCTAACGCATTTCCAACCGCTCTGCTCAATGTCTTCTGCCCGCTTGGCAACATTCAGACTGTTCTTCTCATTTGAATGATACACGCCATCAAGCTCGACAACGCAACCCTTATACTGTTTCCCATTGATATCAACGATGTCATATGGATATTGACAAGCAAAATCCACTCTCTGAGAATGGTGTACAGTGCTCTCCGTTATGGAAATGAGACTGCGCTGTGGTTGGAACAGCTGTCTAAAGAACTGTGGAGCGGAAGAGTTAATGAATGTCTTTTCAAAATTACCTTCCAGGATGGCGTTGTTATAGTTTTTGGCATTCAGCACAAATCTGGAATCAATTATATGCAATGCCAAGAAAAGTTCTTTAGCATCAAGCTTTTCTGCGGCATAATTCAGAGATCCCAGTTTATCCTCCTGCCGGTGGTTGCCCATAGAGACAAACGCTTCTTCTACGAAAGGGCTGCTCTTAGTAGGAAGGCCTCTTGTCACGATATTGTTGAGGACAGCCAGCACTGGATGGACATCGTCATAAACTCCGGCACCGAAATCAAATGGAGCAGCCACATCGAAGCTTGAAAGATATTTATAGAGGCTGCTTACCTTCTTGTTAAATTCCTCGTCATCCGTATTCAGGGCATCTCGAACAGCATCCAACTGGTATCCTGCATAGAACTGGGTGTCTGGATAGTAGTTTACGGAGATGACGTTGACCTGATTGCTCTCGAGCCTGAAGACTTTGATATTGTATGAACACGGCCTATTGTTGTTGGGATACCAGTACTCCGCTTCCGTCTCATTCATAAAGGTCTCAGGTGCATTGAAATACTCATAGAAACGGTCTATGCGGCGGTTGCCACTATTCATAGGTCCTATACAGATGATATATTGCTGCCCCTGAACGCTTGCGCCAAGTTTCTCGGCAAGTCGTTTCAGATCAATGCTGTTGATGTCCAGGATGTTTGAGAAGAAGTGGATGGTGACAGGACTTTCTGACTTGATTTCTTCTTCTGTAACATCATCGATATACTTTCCAACGCATCTCACATTCGTGTGCGGTTCGACGTATGCCTTGACGTGGATCTCAGCTCGCTCTCTAGCGGAGTCCGAAGGCTCAATCAGAATTATGTTCCCGGCCCTATTGGTGATGTGTCTTGTCTTCAAGTAATCAAAGAAGCAGACAGTGGCGAGGCCTTGGCCGCATCCCCAGTCGACCACATCAAAGTCGTTTTGGGTAAATACATTCAAATCAAGACTTTGTAGAGCCCTGTAAACCTTCGCTTGGTGCATCTTGCCGAAGGAATACATATACAACTTCATCTGAGCATCCGAATCAAGGAGGTTCACTCCGTGATTCAATGAATCAAACAAGGCATTTCTATCTTCTTCCGGAAGGCTTATGACATAATTATATGCCACCCTTCGTATCTTTTCAAAGGAGATTTCCCCTAAAGCGGCCAGTTCTTCTTTGTATGCCATCTCATTTCCCAATTATAGTCTCCGCAAACGGATTCTGTCTGTGCGTCTGCAGGTTGCGCAGCGCGGCTTCTTTCGAGCTATTCGCATAGCAGTATTCGCAAAGGTGGGCGCAGGTGTTGTATTCACCGATGTCCTTGCTGGCGATGCAACCACAGAACTGGCGCTGACCTTTGTCCTTGTTGTTCTTTTTCTTAATGATTGTGCGCTCTCCGCTGAATAGGTTGGCATCCTGAATCTCAACGCCCAGATAGTCCATCAACCTCGCATCATCTGAGAAGTACTTTATCATCAGGTCATCATCCACGCACTTATTGTGAACGATGCCGTATTTCTCGATGTCAATCTTTTCGCCACAGGTCGCAAGAGTGTATCCCCAAGTCTTGTTCAGTTCCTGAAGTCCGGAGGCGAACTGAATCATATCAGCTACCGTGAACTCGCGATAGTTGATGTTGTTGTGCTCCATATTGGCCTTGACCCTCTTGTAAGCGGTGATGTCAGCGAAACTGAAGACAAGTTTCTCTGTGTATCCTTTCAGTTGATTGCCGATGTTCTTGACTTTGCGCAATAGGTCATCAACTCCTATCTTGTCTGTAAGAATCAGCGGGTCGAAGCGCCAGATGACCTTCCCGAAACCGAGCTTCCCGACAAGGGCCTTGAAGGTGGCAATACGAGTCTCAACGGAAGGTACACCCCGTTCAAGTTTTTCCTCTACATAGTCATTGAGGGTGAACTGGACATAACTGTTGATGCCTTTTTCCTGCAGAAAGTCTATCAGACCGTTCTTATCTATCAGATGCTGAGGATTCTTGGACCAGAAGACAATCAGTCGTGTGTTCCGATATGACACATAACTGCGTACTCCGTTGAACGGATTTGTCCAGACTGAGTAGCCGACCCTCAGCCTATGGAGAAACCAGTCACAGTAGAACCCCGGTATATCGGTGCTCCTGCTTGCCGATACAATGACTGGAGCTTGAGCTTCAATCTGTTCGCCATTTTCACGTGTTATTATAATTTTGTCGTTAGCAGCCATATTACTCTTGGTTACACTATCGCTCGGGCTTGCTGGAAGACGCGGGAGTTGACGAAATTGCGGAAGGTCTCGTTGTCGAGGTAGTTACGGGCAAATTCGGTGTTTTCGGCCATCATATTGATGACTATCTGGAACAGGTCGGTATTGCATTGGAGCTGGGCCGTGTCGCTGTCAGAATTATGGACAGCATTGACAAATGATTCGCTTTTCGCAAGAAGGGCCGGGAGCTGTTGGATCTGCGCGCGGACGGTGTCAGCGTGCTCCCATTCGATGCCTCCGTAGAGAGTGTTGAAGTCCTCGATTATTTTTGAAAGAGATTCCATCTGAGGCTCTGGCTTGCCTCCGCCAATAGTTACCGGCACCGGGTCAATTTCGGCGTTCGAGTCAGAGAGTGACAAATTAACCTCTTCCTGTTCGACAATACGGTATTTGTCGAAGTCTATGGATTCGATAAGGCCTTCGGTCCAGTCATCGATTGCCAGTTTCGGCAGTTTCGTTCCCAGATAATAGTAGAAATGGTAGAGCTTTTCCCATTCCTGGCTGATGAACGGCATCACAGCAGCGAGGAAAGGATAAGTACGTACATAACTCTTGATGGCGCTTTTACACTTTATTTGTTGTTCTCCGGAGAGTTCGTCTTTGAATCTGGCAACACAACGGTTGATTATTGCATCAAGGTCCTCACGTGGCGCGGATGTCCAATAGAGTTTGTTGAACTCTAAGACATCTTCATCAGTGTAGATATTGGCATCTTCTACAATTTCGATGAGGTCGTTGAGTTTGTTCGGGTCTGTCTCGTGTGAGAGCGATGTGCCTTTATAATATGTCTGAAATGCACGCTGAATGTCCTCCGGGTCATTGGCGAAGTCCAGGATGAATGTGTCCTTTTTCTTTGGATGACAACGGTTGAGACGCGATAAGGTCTGCACGGCCTTTACATCGGAAAGCTGTTTGTCAACATACATTGTGTGCAGAAGCGGCTGATCATAACCGGTCTGAAATTTGTTGGCCACGACAAGGATACGATACGGGTCTTTTTCTATCTTCTTTTCGATTTCAGATGACGGGAACCCGTTTATTATCGCTTCTGTAACCATCTTTCCACAATATTCCTTTTCTCCTGAGAAAGCGACGATGGCTTTATATGGGCTGTGCATTTCTTCCAGCTGCTTTGTTATGGCATAGTAAAACTCAATGGCGCGGATGATGCTGGAGGTTACGACCATTGCACGCGCCTGACCGCCGACTTTATGCGCGCCGATGACTTTGTCGAGGAAATGATTGACGATGATAAGGGATTTTTCCTTGATAGTCTGAGGCTGACGCTCCACGAATCCTCGCATTTTCTTAGATGCCTGATTCTTGTCAAATTCGGGATCGGCCTCTATTGATTTAATAATCTTATAATAGCTTTTATATGGAGTATAGTTTCGCAGTACATCCATAATGAAGCCTTCCTCTATGGCCTGCTTCATTGTGTACTCGTGGAACGGGATGTATCCTGTTTGACCATCCGGATGCTGGACAGGAGTTCCGAACATCTCAAGAGTCTTGTTCTTCGGTGTGGCGGTGAAGGCGTAATAATTGACATTCGGAGCCATCTTGCGCCCTTTGATGATTTTCAGGATGCGGTCTTCTATGTCTTCTTCCTCGTTCTCCGAGTTGCCGGAAACCACGATGTTCATATCGGCGGACATCGCTCCATTCTGGGAACTGTGTGCTTCATCAATGATGATGGCGAAATTCATGTTTCCCAATGAACCGCCGATGGTGTCCAGAATGAACTGAAACTTGTGGATGGTGGTGATTATTATTTTCTTGCCACCTTGCAAGGCTTCTTTTAATGATGCCGAGTCCTCTGCCCAGGCGACTATGTTGGAGAGACGTTTGAAAGCGGTGATGTTGCCACGTATCTGTTTGTCAAGATTGATGCGGTCCGTAACCACAATGACCGAATCCACGATATTCTCGTCATCCTCGACAAGTGTCACGAGCTGATATGCAAGCCACGTGATGGTGTTGCTCTTGCCGGAACCGGCACTATGCTGAATCAGAAAGCGCTGACCGATTGGATTGGAGCGAGTCTCGAAAAGGAGCTTGCGGACACAATCAAGCTGGTGATAGCGTGGCCATATAACTCGCTTTACCGGTTTCGGCTTGCCCTCTTCTTCTTTTTCTATTACTTGTGCATAATTTTCCAGAATGTCAGCGAGAGAGTCTTTTGTCAGAACTTCCTGCCAAAGGTATTCTGTAAGAATCTTGGATTCTCTCCACGGATTTCCCGCACCTCCGTTTACCCCTTTGTTGAACGGTAAGAACCAGCTGTCCTTGCCTTTCAGTTCGGAGCACATCATTATCTGTTCGTCATCAACTGCAAAATGGACCGCACAGCGACGAGGTGCAAAGAGAGGGTCTGTGGCCGGACGGTCATCTTGATATTGTTTTATGGCATTTTTAACAGTCTGCCCTGTGTAATGATTCTTAAGTTCAGCTGTGATTATAGGGAAACCGTTGATGAATATGCAGACATCGAGAGCGTCAAGGGTGTTTTCTGCGGAATGGTGAAGCTGACGTGTGACACTGAAGATGTTCCTCTGGTAAAAGTCTATTGCTGACGGATTCAGTTCTGATGGAATAGGGTAGTATAAGTCGAACAGAAGTCCGTTGAAACGGAATCCTTTGCGTAGCACATTCGTGATTCCGTCAGCTGCGATTTTGTCGGACAGACGGCGAAAGAAATTGCGTCTTTGGCTTTCTGGGCCAAAGCACATAGTCTGCTCCACTTTATCTGGCTGAGTGGAACGGATGAAACGTTCGACACGACCCGGATCGAGAGTGTATTCCCGGTCAAAGTCCGCGGACCGCCCCTGTTCGTAACCGTTATGGTCGCGAAGGTATTCCACCATTATGGTCTCAAGACCTTTTTCTGTCATATCCGTGTGCGGCATAGGCTATTAGATTTGCTCGCCTCTGACATCTATCTGCCCGGTTACGACATCGGATATCAGACGCTGTTTATATTCAGTAAGGCGATCGATTTCTGCCTTCAAAGCTTCGATCATCGTGTCTATCTTGTTGATGCGAGTATGAATGAAGTTAACAATCTCTTTCTGTTCGTCTTCTGGAGGAATCGGTAAATATTGTTTTCCAAAAGTTTGAAAATTAAAATCAGATGACCTCTCTCTAATACCGCGATAGAGGGATTGTATATAACCTGTTCTAGCCATTTCTCGTAAGACAAGTGCATAATATTCTGGAATATAAGGTCCTTTGGGCGTGCAACAATGATATACGGATGTTCCTTTTCCATCGGAATCTGAAACTCCAATGGAACCGGCAAATGCATCCATCTGGTGGATTATGAGATCACCTTTTCGAATACCCTGATACCCTATTTCTGTAATAGATTCTGTAAATCCGGTCGTTCGACGATTTTCTCGTAAAGTAACCTGACCATCACGAAAACAAGTTATAACTCGATCTGTGGAACGAACTTCTCTTTTTTCTTTTTTGAACATAAATTTAGCTCTCCTTATATTCCAATGGACAGGTATTTGTCCTATCCACGGAATACCGCTGTCCTTCATAGGGACATCGGGGTTGAGACCTCGCGTGACTACGGAGGCTATTTCTGCTTGCTTTAATTCGTTAAGAGTTTGTAACTCTCTCTCTCTCTGGCATTTACAATTATCAATTAAAGTTATTCTTTTATCAAGGTAAGCAACTATCTTGTTCTGTTCTGGAATTGGCGGTATCGGAATAAAACTATTGCCCAAGACAGAGTAATTGATGTTCTGTCCTTCTCTGATCCCCGTCACGCAAGTTTGAAGCAGTTGTATAAATGGATGAGACTTAAATAGATACTTGAAATAAGGCGAGCTGCTTTCCTTTTGAGGTGAAAGGATTGTATATGCTGAACTGATAATACCTTGGTAATATGCATATTCTATTCCTCCTTGAAAAGAACGGAGACTAATAACGAAATCTCCGACTTTTACTAGTTTCAAACCTTCAAATCCCTTGTTTACGACAACTACCCTATTCTCATATAGGGTTTGAGGAATGACACCTCTAGATTGGGTCGCACAAAGAATTGGTTCATTAGGAAACCCTTTTTCAGATCTTTGATTGAAGCAGTATTTTATTTTTACTGCTTCCCAATATTCTGGAATTTCCGGCAACCATTGGATGCCAGTGGGCTTATACTTCTCGTACCGCTTCATACATTCCCCTCCTTTTCAGCAAGAGCTCGTAAAAGCATCATTCCTTTGGTTGTCAGAAGGTATTTCTGGCGGGGATGCCTCGGCGAATCAGGATACAGCGCTCGTATGAAACCGTCGCCTATTGACGGAGAAAGATAGACTTTCAGGAAATTGTCCCGTCCTTTCAGCCCGATGCTCTCCATCATCTCTTTCACGGACAACTCCTTGTCCCCTATAGTGCGGATCAGGACCTCGATGTTCGGATTATCCGTGTGGAACTTGTCCCGTACTTGTCCTGAACTTGTCCCGAGCTTGTCCTGAACTTGTCCTGCCCCGAAATCCAAGTTCGGCTGTACGCTCCACTCTGGAGAGGGATTGATGTGGAGGTAGCGGTTCCTCAGGTCCCAATGTTCGCCGAGGAGCAGGTTGCGGAAGAAGCGCTCAAGATAGACCGGGGAATAGTCGATGCCTTTCACAAGATTCTTATAGTTTGCCCGCACCAGAGCATTTCGGAAATACCAGGAATGGTCTGCGAAAAGGTCATTGTTGATGTCGAAGCCTACGGAGCGGAGGTATTGAATGGTAAAGACGGCGGTGGTGCGCGTGTTTCCTTCGCAGAATGCGTGGATTTGCCAAATCCCTGAGACAAACCCCGTCAGGTGGGCGATCATTTCATCTCTGGAGATTCCTTTGTAGGAGAATGAGCGTTCCTGTTCGATGTCATATTCCAAGGCCTGGTGCAGATCCTCCCAGTTCAGGTAGCTGACGGACGCGCCTTCCAGCACCCATTCTTTCTTCGAGATGTCATAGTCGCGAATCCGCCCGGCGTGTTTGAATACTCCGTCAAAAATTCTTCGGTGCAGAGATATGATACCGTTCGCGCTGAAATCGAATGTCCCGGAGGACAGGATTTTAGTGATGTTTACCGAGACTTTGTCCGCTTCTTCATTGTCCGCATCTCCTGAATTATGCGTGGTCTTGGAGATATAGTATTGCTTCAGGAGTTCACGGGCTTCATCTATGGTTATGTCGCCTTCGATGTTCCTGCGTGCTGTCTGCTGAAGGTATTCGGATGTCTTCAGCCCATCCACAGCCTGCAGTCCTATTGCGACGCGCCAAGCCTCCGCCCTGTCTTTTTGGGCGGGTTCTCCTTGCCGGATGTACTGGTTGAAGTCAAGATATGTCTGCATTATCTTTCCAATATTTCATTAAGAAGTCCTTCTGTGCTCTTTTCGATGTCCCGTATGTCGGCAGTTATTTCCGCAATGGAACGGAGCTGCACGGGTTTATAGAAGTATTTCGTAAAACTCAGTTCATATCCGATCGTCGGTTCTCCGAAGACTTCTTCCGGCTCGTAGGGGAGAACTTCGTTCTTGTGAAATGCTTCAATGCCACCGGGATAGGTAAATGGAATCTGCTCCACCTCGCCTTTGACTTTAGCCATCTTTGCTTTGCCCTTCTTGTCCTTGATGACATTGCCGCTTTCGTCTTTTGCCGGCTTGAAGAGCTCGACTTCCCAGTAACCGAATTCTTCGTTGGGGAAGATTTTGCTATATTCATTCTCTTCGAACGCCATAAGCAGATCGAGGATCTTCTTGCGGTCATCATCGTTGGTCTCGCAGTTCTTCTCTCCGAGATTCTTGCGCAAAGGCGTTTTGATGGCTGTGGCATCGATGAGTTGGACTTTGCCTTTCCTGCGAGCCTCTTTACGGTTGGTGACAATCCAGATGTAAGTGCCGATGCCTGTATTGTAGAAGTCTTTCTCCGGCATCGCGATGATGGCTTCCAGCATATCATTCTCAATGATGAATCTGCGCAGATTGCTTTCTCCGCCACCGGCATCGCCGGTGAAGAGCGACGATCCGTTATGAACCTCGACAATGCGTGTACCCAGTTTTGTACCGTGCTTCATACGGCTTACATTGTTCGCAAGGAAGAGCATCTGCGGGTCACCGATGCCTGGAATCACATTGAAATCCGGATTATCATCATAGACGAACTTAAAACGAGGGTCGGATATTTTCTTTTTCTCACTATCGGCAAGTCCCCATTTCTTCAGGTCCTCTTTCCAAGGAGTGCCGAACGGGGGATTCGAAATGCAGAAGTCATATGTCTCACCTTTGTGACCGTCTTCCGAAATTGTGGAACCGAATGCTATGTACTGGCGTGATGAACCGTTGAGAATGTAGCTGAAAGAACGGCATTCGCCGGAAATCATAAGGTCGGCTTTGCAGGTGGCGAATGTTTCCGGCTGAAGTTCCTGCCCGAAAATGTTGATGTTGATTTTTCGACCCCGTTCTTTTGCCATCCGCTTCATTTCCTCTTCGCTGATGGTCAGGATGCCGCCGGTACCGCAGGCTCCATCGTAAATGCTGTAGGTGCTATCTTCAATCTGGTCTGCCACAGGGAGTATGGCGAGGTCAGCCAACAGCTTCACGTAGTCTCTTGGTGTGAAGTGCTCTCCGGCTTCGGTGACGTTGTTTTCCTCGTTGAACTTACGAAGAAGTTCCTCAAAGAGGGTTCCCATCATATGATTGTCGAGGGCTGGAAGAATTTCATTTCCTTTTTCGTCCAAGACTGGCTTGATGCTGAGGTTGATGGTGCTGTCGGTGAACTTGTCTATAATCGAACCAAGACGCTCTGCATCAGTAAGGTTATCCACTTGCTGACGAAGACGGAATTTGTCTATGATGTCCTGAACGTCTTTACTGTAGCCGTTAAGGTATTCGATAAAGTTCATCTTCAGGCGCTTAGGATCAACTTCGGCCTTCAGTTTCTTCATCGTAAAATGTGATGTGTTGCAGAAAGGGTAGCCAGTGGTCTGAAATAGAACTGGTTCCTGATTGGAAATGCCGGCAGCATCCAAGGCCTTTTTGCGTTCCAGAACCGCGTCTTTTGTCGGCTCCAGCAGAATATCAAGACGGCGGAGAACCGTCATCGGCATTATGATTTTCTTGTAATCTCCTTTCTCGAACGCGTGTACCAGAACATCATTCGCGATGTTCCAGATGAAAGAGAACAGATGGTTGTATTGCGCTGTATTCATTAGTTTACTGTTATGTTCGGCACCCAAAGATGTCTCATATTAATTTTTGTGTAATTACATTATTTTTCCGAGGTTTCCGAAATAACAAAAATAGTGATTTTTTAGGAGCTTTATGCAGAATATTCATAAAATCAGCTTCAATATTTGATAATGAAATAGTCAGGCGAAAGATTCGGAAATACGAGGAATCCAGGTACGCCGTTTCTGAGTTCTCGTTCCCATAACCGAAAAATTGCCTAAATTTACACCCAAAACAGAAACGCAGATGGAAATCGATGAATTGGAACGTGGCCGGCTGAGGAGCAAAGTGCTGAACTTCCTTAAGGCCAATTATATTGAATATAAGTTGTACGAGCATCCGGCATTGTGCTCGGTGGAGGAGTGTCTGGCGTATTGGGGAAATATTCCTGACGCGACGCATTGCAAGAACCTTTTTCTGCGGAACCATAAGGGGAACAGGCACTACCTTGTGAGTATGGAATGCCATAAGACGCTCGACATCCATAGCCTGGAGCATACGTTGAAGCAGGGAAAACTGTCTTTCGCGTCGGAGGAAAGGATGGTTCGATGCCTTGATCTGCATCCTGGGTCGGTGTCGGCCTTCGGACTTATCAATGACATCGATCCGAAGGATGCGGATCCCAAGGAACTCTTCCCGAACGGTCACCGTGTCAAATATTACATTGACAGCACGTTGCGTACCGCCGACAAGATAAGTTTCCACCCTTGCGAGAACACGGCCAGCGTCGTGATCTCAGGCGCGGACTTCTTGCGTTTCCTGTCAATCTGGGGCGGCGAGGTGGAATGGTTGGAAATATGATGGGGTCCTGACCTCAATTAAATTTCATATTGACCTCCTCTTTCATTATATTTGCCTGATGTGCGACAGATTGTAGAAAGATGAAGATTTTGACGAAACTGATGCAAGGACTTCTGAGGGTGATCTCGGCGCTTCCGCTTGGATTCCATTACGCGTGGGCGGGCTTCTTTGCCTGGCTGCTGCGTGATGTGATGCACTATCGGCGTGATGTCGTGATGATCAACCTCTCCCGCGCTTTCCCTGACAAGAAATACAAGGAACTGAAGCAAATCTCCAATGCCTTCTACAAGCATTTCGGCGAGGTGATAGCCGAGACCATCTGGTTCGGCGGATGCCGCAATCCTGAAAGGCTGCACAGGAAACGTCTGGTTGAATATACCAACCTGGACACCGTGGAGGCCGCGCTTGCCGAGAGCCCCGGGGTTGTTGTCTTGAACAGCCATTTCGGCAACTGGGAACTAACCGGTGGCTGCCTGACTTACGACTACAGGCCGGACTCTGAGCGGTCAAAGATGGAGGCAAATGACATCATCGCCGTTTATAAGCCTTTGAGCAGCAAGATGTGGGACGAGATAATGCGGGTCAACCGCTGCGCTCCGGTTCTGCGTTACGGCTACACCGGTTACGTCAGTTCCGTGAACCTCCTGCGTTTTGCCTTGTCTCACAAGGAGGACAAGAAAATCTACATAATCCCGACCGACCAGTGCCCTTACCGGAACTCTACGGTGAATGACGTTGTGGACTTTATGCACCAGCCGACCCGGACGATGCTCGGCGGCGCGTCGATCGCCCACAAACTGCACTACAGCGTCTTCTATATGAGCCTGATTCCGGTCTCCCGAGGCCACTACGAATGGACCTTCAAGGAAATATGCCGCGACGCCTCGACGATGACCCCTCACTCGATAATGCAGGAATATTACAGCCTGCTTCAGGCCGATCTGGAAAAACACCCGGAGAACTACCTCTGGACGCACAAAAGATGGAAATGACAAAAATTTTATGAATATGAAGAATTACCGCACAGTATCGCTTCTCTGTCTGGCCGCCGCTTTGCTGCCAGAGGGAAGAATCTCGGCCCAGGATCCCGTAGGAACCGTTTCCTACGCCCTTCCTCAGACCACCATCACGATCGAGGTGGAGGCCGTCCGTGAATATTTCTATGCAGGCCCTTACGCCAAGTACGCCCAGAAATATCTTGGCGTTGACGCCCGTCAGGCAGACCAGACCACCTGCACGCTCAGCACGGTTCGTATGACCCCGTACATCGAGGCCGACCAGAATTTCCGCTACTATGTCAATCCGGACAAGGCCACGCAGTCTTTCCTTTCGCTTACCTCCCAGGGACTTATCGCGGTCAATGACGGAAGTTTCGGCGAGAGCGCCGAGTGGAGGTTCACCACGCAGGCCGGGGCTGATTTCAACGGAAAGGGTGTAAGCTCCAACCTTACATCCGAGGCCGCCACGCTTTACCGTGGAGTCAAGGAGGACGCTTCCTACAACCGCATCGCGGTGCAGCAGAATATGGTTGTCCAGAAGTCCCTTGAGCAGAGGGCCAAGGAGGCAGCCGACATGATATTCAATCTTCGTCAGAAAAGGGTTCAGATCGTCACAGGCGACACCGACGCCACTTACAGTGGTGAGGCTATGGGGGCGGCCCTCAAGGAAATCTCCGCTCTGGAGAAGGAATATATGTCCATGTTCATCGGCTACAGCGATTTCCAGACCCAGAAACTCAAATGCGATGTCGTTCCTGTAAAGAACAGAAAGTCTCAGACCTACGTAGCGTTCAGGATCTCAGATACAGACGGAATCGTCTCGGCAGACAATATGTCCGGAAAACCTTACCTTTTGGAGATTGTCCCTCAGCCGATCGGAGAGGCTTCCGGCAAGGGTGCCCAAGCAAAGTCGAATGTGGCTATCTACAGGATTCCGGCCATCTGCACAGTCCGTCTTTCCGATGGCGTGACCTCGTTCCTTCAGGACAGGATGGCCATCTACCAGCTCGGAACCGAGGGCTATTTCCCGCTTTCAAAGTAATCCGGAAAAAATATTCAGCAAACATTAAAGAATACATATTCACATATTAATAGAATAACGCTATGACAATTAAAGATTTGCAGCCAAAGGCCGTTTGGGAGAACTTCTACGGCCTGACAAGGGTTCCTCGTCCTTCAAAGCACGAAGGCAAGGTTCAGGACTATCTCCTGGGCTGGGGAAAAGAACACGGTGTTGACGTGAAGAAGGACGACACCGGCAACATCATATTCACAGTTCCGGCCACTCCAGGCTACGAGAACCGCAAGGGAGTGATAATGCAGGCCCACATGGACATGGTTCCGCAGAAGACCGCTGACACGAAGCACGACTTCCTCACTGATCCTATCGAGACCGAGATAGACGGGGAGTGGGTGACCGCGAAGGGAACTACCCTCGGAGCCGACAACGGAATCGGAGTCGCTCTCGCTCTTTCCGTTCTTCAGGACAAGACTTTGAGGCACGGCCCGCTTGAGGCTCTCATCACCTACGATGAGGAGACCGGCATGACCGGAGCCAACTCGCTCAAGGCCGGAATATTAAAGGGAGACATTCTTCTGAACCTTGACTCTGAGGAGGAAGGCGAGCTTTGCACCGGTTGCGCCGGTGGAGTTGACGGCGCGGCTGACTTCGCTTACAGAACATATAAGACTCCTGAAGGATTCGTCGGCTACAAGATCACCGTCAAGGGACTCAAGGGCGGACACTCCGGAATGGACATTTCCCTCTTCAGGGGCAACGCCAACAAGATCATCTGCCGTCTTCTCGAAGCCGTAATCTCTGAATATGACGTGAAGGTCGCGTCCATCACCGGTGGATCCCTCCGCAACGCCATCCCGTTCGAGGCCGAGGCCGAGATTCTCGTCCCGTCAGCGGACTCCCGTAAGGTCAAGGCTCTCGTTGAGAAGAAGTTCGAGGAGTCCAAGTTCGAGTACCAGTACTCAGACCCGGAGATGATTCTCATCTATGAGAAGCAGAGCGCTCCGGCTGCCCGTTACATCAGCCCTAAGGTGATCGGCAAGGCTGTCAAGGCCATCCTTGCCTGCCCTCACGGAGTCCAGAGGATGAGCGACACTCTTCCTGGCCTGACCGAGACCTCTACCAATATGGCTATCGTCCGCACCCAGAAGGGACATCTCACGGTTCACTCCTTGACCCGCAGCTCGATTGACGCCGCCAAGATGTACCTCGCCGACTCGATCCGTTACGTATTTGAGCTCGCCGGCGCGAAATATTCGACATCAGGCGCTTACAGCGGTTGGGCTCCGAAACTCGGCACTCCGATGATCAAGGTTCTGGAGGACACCTTCAAGAGCCTCTTCGGAAAGGAACTCAAGATCACGGCCACCCACGGAGGACTTGAGTGCGCCATTATGGGAGCCAAGTATCCGAACTGGGAGATGGTTTCCATAGGACCTACCATCCTCTATCCTCATTCTCCGGACGAGCGCGTGAACATCGCTTCCGTCGCCGAGACCTGGAAGTTCCTCGTCGCCGTGCTTGAGAATATTCCTGAAAAGTAATTTGTCTTGACCTCTAATTTGCGAAAGTTGAGATAATTGACTATATTTGCAGTCCTTTTGGGTTGGCATACGTCCCCGAAAGGACTGCAATTTATTTATTATTAAACAATTAAGTCAAATGTTAAAACAGTACGAGACCGTTTTCATCGCAACTCCCGTTTTGTCTGAACAACAGATGAAGGAAGCGGTTGCCAAGTACACAAAACTGATCGCCGACAATGGTGGCGAGGTAGTGTACGAGGAGGACTGGGGACTTCGTCAGCTGGCATATCCAATCCAGCACAAGACCTCAGGATTCTATTATCTTATCCAGTTCAAGGCTGAGCCAAGCTTCATCGCCAACCTTGAGACCCAGTATTTCCGTGATGAGAGGATCATCAGGTTCCTTACCGTGGCTCTTGACAAGCACGCCGAGGCTTACGCCGCGAAGAGAAGGGAGAACAGGAACAAGCCTGCCGCTCCTAAGGCAGAGGAGGCTCCGGCTGAGGCTCCGGTAGCCGCTGAAGAGAAAACAGAGGAAAACGCATAATCAAGGAGGAATGAATTATGGCACAGAATGACGCACAGAACGCTGGAATCCGCTATCTCAATCCTCCTACAGTAGAGGTTAGGAAGAAGAAGTACTGCCGTTTCAAGAAGGCAGGCATCAAGTATGTTGATTACAAGGACGCTGAGTTCCTTAAGAAGTTCCTCAACGAGCAGGGTAAGATTCTCCCTCGCCGTATCACCGGTACTTCTTTGAAGTTCCAGAGGAAAGTCGCTCAGGCAGTGAAGAGGGCTCGTTCCCTTGCTCTGCTTCCTTATGTAACTGACCTTCTTAAATAATAGGAGAGCGAGATTATGAAGATCATTTTGAAGAAAGAAGTTGCCAATCTCGGCGAGGCCGGAGATGTGGTAGAGGTAAAGTCAGGTTACGGCCGCAACTATCTTATCCCTCAGGGATTCGCTTGCGCCGCCACTCCATCCGCTCTTAAGCAGCTTGAGGAGACAAAGCGCCAGAGGGCTCACAAAGAGGCCAAGCTCATCGCTGACGCCGAGGCTCTCGCAGCCAAGATCGAGGCCACACCTGTCAAGGTGGCCGTAAAGGTCAGCGAGTCCGGCAAGATCTACGGTTCTGTCACTACAGCTCAGATCGAAGAGGCTCTCAAGGCCGCTGGTGTAGAGGTTGACAAGAAGAACATCACCCTCGGTGAGATCAAGACCGTAGGCGAGTACGAAGGCACTGTCAAGTGCTACAAGGCTGTCAAGGCCACCGTAAAGGTAACCGTTGAGGCCGAGGCCTAATCCCAAGTTTATGTGAAGCCAATTTTGGCTGACAATATTTTAGACCGCAGATTTCCTGCGGTCTTTTTTCGTCTCTCTTTAGCAACGAAATCACGTTAAAATGTTGCCACGGATCTCTTCTTAACCTTCTCGGGCAACGCTCGGGGCCCAGAAAGCGCAGTGTTGCACAAAATTGCTTCCGTCGCATTGCTTTTTATCTCTGACGGGGGCATATATATCGCAAAATGTTCTCGACGAGGTGGTACTTATCTTTGAGAAACAGTCTCGATTGACTAACAATGTGTTACAAATTATTGCTAGTCATGGCAGGAGAGTAACGTTTTGTAACTTATTTATTAATAGGATTTTATCAATTATAGCCGTGTGAGAGACGTCTCTGAACGGTAACGATTTATGGCGTTTTTGTTGCTTAAGAGGTATTTCATGCTCTTTTCGGCAACGTTTTGTGGGTGAAGTGTTACCCAGGAGTGCGAGTTCAAAGAATGATGGCATATTCATAGATGCGAAGGGCAATGGAGGCGGAATATTCCGGCACTTGAATATTCATTAGCATATTCATTAACCTTTAGAGGAAAGGTTGGAGTTGAAAGGAAATTTTTTTTACTTTTGTTTGGACAAACTGCCATGATGGAATCGTTTGTCTGCTTGCTTTCCAGGCAGGCGTGACCAGGATTATTAACACGTTAATGAAGATTAGTTCTTGAATATGAAAGAATACATCATCGCCCTGGATCAGGGCACGAGCTCGTCAAGAGCCATTGTTTTCAATAAGAGGGGCGAGGCTATGGCTGTTCGCCAGAAGGAATTCACACAGCATTTCCCGAAGCCGGGGATGGTGGAGCACGATCCGATGGAGATCTGGGCCACCGAATATGCGATGATGACTGAGGCGGTCACATCGCTTGGACTTGGGGGAGCGGACATCGCCGCCATCGGAATCACCAACCAGCGCGAGACCACTATCGTGTGGGACGCCGAGACAGGAAAACCTGTTTATAATGCCATCGTGTGGCAGGATAGAAGGACTTCTGAATATTGCGACTCGCTCAAGGCCGCGGGAGTGACGGATATGATCCGCCGCAAGACCGGCCTCATCATCGACGCTTATTTCTCCGGAACGAAGATACGCTGGATCCTTGAGAATGTACCGGGAGCCCGTGAGCGTGCCGAGCAGGGAAAGCTTCGCTTCGGTACAGTGGACAGTTGGCTGGTGTGGAACCTGACCGGCGGACACGAACACATCACGGACGTGAGCAACGCCTCCCGTACGATGCTGTTCAACATCAACACACTGGAATGGGATGAAGAACTTCTTGATCTTCTGAATATTCCCGCATCGATGATGCCGCAGGTCAAATCCTCATCGGAAGTTTATGGAGAGACTGATCTTTTAGGCGGAAACGTTCCTGTCGCGGGAATAGCCGGTGACCAGCAGGCCGCTCTGTTCGGTCAGATGTGCACCGAGCCGGGATCCGTCAAGAACACTTACGGCACAGGTTGTTTCTTGCTGATGAACACAGGTGAGAAGCCGATAATGTCTAAGAACAACCTTCTCGCCACCATCGCGTGGAAGATCGGCGACAAGGTGGACTATGCCCTTGAAGGGTCTATATTCGTTGCCGGCTCTGTCGTTCAATGGCTTCGTGACGGCCTTGGAATCATCAAGAGTTCATCTGAGGTTGAGGCTCTTGCGGCCTCTGTACCGGACAATGGTGGAGTCTATATGGTGCCTGCGTTGACGGGACTTGGTGCTCCGTACTGGGATCAGTATGCTAAAGGCGGGATATTCGGAATAACCCGTGGAACCACGGCGGCTCACATCGCCAGAGCGGCTCTTGAAGGCATCGCATTCCAGACTATGGACATTGTCTCGGCTATGGAGAAGGATTCCGGAATCCATCTCGGGGAATTAAAAGTGGATGGCGGCGCGTCCCGCAACAACCTTATGATGCAGTTCCAGTCCGACATCCTTGGCGCCAAAGTCATAAGGCCTAAAGTGACCGAGACGACGGCTCTCGGTGCGGCTTACCTTGCCGGGCTGGCTGTCGGCTTCTGGGAGAGCCTTGATGATGTGAAGAAGCAATGGGAGGCAGACAGCGTCTTCACTCCTTCGATGGATGAGGATGCCGTCAAGGCGGCCAAAGCCGGATGGGCCGACGCTATCGGACGAACATTAACCAAGAAGTAGTGAATATTATGAATCCATATTTCGCCGAGTTTCTCGGCACACTTGTACTAATCCTTATGGGTGACGGAGTCTGCGCCTGCTCCAGTCTTGAGAAATCCAAAGGCAAGGGCGCCGGTTGGGTAGTGATAACCTTGGCGTGGGGCTTTGCCGTGATGTGCGGAGTTTTCATCGCTGGACCATATTCAGGTGCGCATCTCAATCCTGCCGTGGCAATCGGTCTGGCGGTGGCGGGCTCGTTCCCTTGGGCTTCGGTTTTAGGCTACATCATCGCGCAGATGTTAGGTGGCTTTTGCGGTGCGACCCTTGTCTGGGCATTCTACAAGGATCATTACGATGCCACTGACGATCCGGACACGAAACTCGGTACATTCTGCACGATGCCGGCCATCTACAATCCGGCGAGGAACTTCTTCTGCGAGTTCGTCGGAACCTGGCTGCTGGTGTTCTGCATCCTGATGTTCTCCGTTAGTGGCAACACCTCGGAAGTCGGCCTTGGCGCGAGCGGCTCGTTCCCTGTCACAATGCTCATTATGGCGATCGGTATGTCCCTTGGAGGTGCGACAGGCTACGCGATCAATCCGGCAAGGGATCTTGCCCCGCGTATCGCCCATGCCGTTCTTCCTTTCAAGAGCCCTAAGCGTGACAGCGGCTGGAACTACAGCTGGGTTCCTGTCCTCGGCCCGATCGCCGGAGCCGCGTTCGCCGCTCTGTGTTTTATCTTGATATTCTGACGTTATATGGTTGGTGAGCCTGCGGTGCACTGAGCTGCCGAAGTGTCAAACCTATCATATAAACAACTTCTAAACATTAGGTCATATTATGAGACAACATATTCATAAATTGTTTTGTCTGGCGGCAATGGTTATGCTCGCGTCCGCCATAGCTCCGGACGCTTCCGCGCAGCAGGCGCTTTGGAGCGGGGCGCAGGTGGTGTCCCCTCAAATCAATGAAGACAACACGGTGACTTTCAGGTACTCCGGCCCAAATGTAATAAGAGTCCAGGTGACCGGCGACTTTCTGCCGCCACAGAAAATCAGCACTCCGAACGGCGAGTTCGAGGTTCCTGGCATCGCTGAACTGACACAGAATCAGAACGGTGTCTGGGAATATACCAGCGCCCCTCTTGAGCCGGAGCTTTACAGCTACTCCTTCATAGTGAACGGCCAACGGATGAACGACCCGTCGAATGTCTATCAGATAAGGGATGTGGCCACGGTCACGAGCATATCCATTGTCGGCGGCGGACAGGCTGACCTTTACAAAGTCAGTGACGTGCCGCACGGGACGGTGTCAAAGGTTTGGTATGACAGCCCTTCGCTTGGAATGAGGCGCAGGATGACGGTCTATACTCCGGCCGGCTATGAGGAAAGCGGCAGGATCAGATACCCTGTGCTTTACCTTTTGCACGGAATGGGCGGAGACGAGCAGGCGTGGATGGAGCTCGGCCGCGCCTCCCAAATCCTTGACAACCTCATCGCGCAAGGCAAGGCGAAGCCGATGATCGTGGTGATGCCGAACGGCAACGCCTCGCAGGAGGCCGCCCCGGGCGAGACTTCCAACGGCCTCGTCCAGCCACAGTTCAACCTTCCGAAGACAATGGACGGCACCTACGAAACCTCCTTCCCTGAAATCATTGAATATGTTGACTCCCACTATCGTACAATCCGCAAAAAGGAGGGACGCGCGATAGCCGGACTGTCGATGGGCGGGTTCCATTCCCTCCACATCTCAAAGGAATATCCCGGCACATTCTCGTACATAGGCCTGTTCTCCGCCGCCATATTCCCGGAAAAGGACTCTCCTGTCTATGAGGACTTTGACGGCAAGCTGGCGAGGCTTTTCGCCACCAAACCATCACTTTTCTGGATCGGCATCGGGAAGGATGACTTTCTCTACCAGGCCAACTCCGACTTCCGCGAGAAACTCGATGACGCCGGTTATGAATATACCTACGTGGAATCCTCCGGTGGCCACATCTGGCGCAACTGGCGCATCTACCTCAGCCGGTTCGTCCCGCTGCTGTTCAAATGACAAACCATCTTGAAGTGAATCATGCCTATGGACTCAGCCATAGAAATCAGGCTGAGCCTCTATATTGCTGAAATGTAACAAACAACGAATATGAGCGCACTTTCGATACTGTATATAGTTCTCCCGATCCTTGCTGTTTCCCTTTGCCATGCGTTAGAGGTGGTGTTTACCGCCAGACGGTGGGCATCACATCATAGCGCTTCCTCGGATGAGGCGCACCAAAGTTTAGTGAATATCCTCTTCCGCCTTTCCGGAATGAATATGTCAGCGTTAGTCATTGCCGCTGTTGTTGGTTTCCTTGCTGTTCTCCTCTCAACCACCGCATTGTTCGTAGGCGGCTTATGGACCGAACGCATCTGGGCGACAATCTTTATGGCATATTCAGTGTGCACCCTGATCAACATCGTGCGCGCTGTAACCCTCAAAGGCTATGTTCCTGGACTTGTGACCAGCATTATCTCCGTCCCTCTCATCGCGTACGCGGCATATTCCTTATCCCTCGTCTGGCCCTGGTGGGAAATGATGCTCTTCGCCATTCTCGGCCTTGTCCTCGCTGTAGCTTGTCATTTCATCGCTCAGCGTATAGGGCGGTATTCAACCACTATTTCTGCATAACTGTGAGAAGGTCATCGTAGCTCTTAACACAGTCGTAACGGACATCGGCACCACTCAAGTTATTGAAAAGAGCTCTGGCGCAGTTTATCTTTGCCGTCTCAATCGGCCTGAGTTCCATAGAACTCATATCCCCTTTGGTCTCAGCGATGAAGAAAACGTGCTTCACTGTCCCCTCGTTGAACGCTATCGCCCAATCCGGTGAGTAATTTCCGACAGGAGTCGGAATCTGGAAACCACGTGGAAGCTTCGCATAGACGCAGACCTCAGTGGCCTGGTCAAGTGATCTTGCGAACTTTTTCTCATTGTTGTCGTCAGCGATGCCGTCAGTGAAGACATAGTCTTGAATGCTCTTTGCCGCCCTGTATGCCTTGCCTACGTCCTGACTGCGTTTCTCTTTTGTGAATATGTCACTGTTGTAGGTCTCCTCAAGTTTGTCATACTGGATATGCTCCACAATGATTGTCGCCTTCTCCTCCTTTATCAACTTGCTGACCTTGGTGATGAACTCTTCCGGATTGTTCCGGAACAATGACAGTTTCTTTGGACAGAGACCACGGAGAATCGCCGCGGCGGTCTTTCTGGTCAGTGTGCTCCTCTTTGCGATTTCACCGACAAGATCGTATGGAACGGTTGATGTGCTGACGGTCGTTATGCTTTTTGTCGTGGTCTGTTCTCCATCGAAACTGTCCACGTCCTTTTGATTTCCAATGGTCATCACGTACTTTAGCTCCGAGACGAACAGATTTGAGTCAATTGAGCGTATGGCGTGATCAATAAGTTCCTTACTGTCATAGTGAACGGTATAGACGTACTTATGGTTAATCAGTTTCCAAAGTTTCTGGAACTCTTTCCTGCCGAAATTGGAATTTAGAGCGTTGTCCGGAGTCTTCGTGGCGTAACCGTTCTCAACCATATTCGTAAGTTCTACTTTTTCATCGTAGATGGACTGAATCAGTTTGTGTATCTCTTTTTCCACAGGCAGAAGAGCAGGGAACATCGGTTGAAAGGCTCCTTTTTTCTGATCATCCTTGTATTTCCGGGTGATGTTGTTATTCGCATCAATATACTGGCATCCAAGAAGATATCCGACAATCATCATCGCATCCTGTCCGTTAAGAGTCTGTTTGCCTCCGTCAGCACGGGTGACAACTTTCCCTTCAAAGAATGTGATGTCCGCTTTTGTCGGCCTTTCACGAAGCGATTCCTTGGTCTCTTTCTGAAGTCCGCCCACGAAATCCGTGTAACTTTCGTTGGCAATGACGGTCAGTTTGTTAACCTCTTGAATATCCTCACCGAGTTCCTGATAGTCCATCCTGTTACCCTGCTGATTCACGCATATACGCAGGCCACGTCCGACTTCCTGTCTCTTGGCTACCGCCGAGTTCGCGTGACGGAGTGTGCAGATCTGGAACACATTTGGATTGTCCCATCCTTCACGGAGCGCGGAGTGTGAGAATATGAACCGGCAAGGTTCCTCAAAACTCAACAGCCGCTCCTTGTTCTTAAGGATCAGATCGTATGCTGAGATGTCATCGGACATATCACTGCCTCTCTTTGTCTCACTGTCAATGCTGTGCCCGGTCTTCTTGTCAATGGAAAAATAACCTCTGTGCACCTGTGAGACATCAAAACGCCTAAGATACTGTTGATAAGAATCATCGAAGAGTGAAATGTTCTCATTCAGATAGTTAGTATATTCCTCCTCAAAGATATTCCAGAATTTCCCTTTGACTTCCTCACCGGCCTCATTGTAGCTTTTGTAATTCGCCACTTCGTCAAGGAAGAAGAGTGACAGAGTCTTGATTCCTTTGCTGAACAGTTCCTTTTCCTTCTCAAAGTGTGAGGCTATAGTCTCGCGGATCTGTACTCTTTGCATAGTCTCCTGGCTGCTGTCACCATAGACTTCACCTTTGTGGAGAGTGACACCATTGGAGAAAGAGACTGAATCATTGTAGGCGTTGATATCGGAAATGGTGAACCCTTCGTATTCGCGAAGCCCTGACACCGCATGTAGGCTGTCGTGGAGATCAAACTTTCGGGATTCCTTCCTTATTCCGGCCGCTCCTTTGACCTCCAGTTCAATCTTCGCCACCGGCGGCTTGTTCTTCGACAGGATAATGCTGTCAAGGTACAGGTAGGAACTTGTCCCTTTCAGATTCTTCACCTCGAAGCCTTTCACCTGGATTTTCTTGACAAGTTTCTGTTTGAAGGCATCGAGCGCGTCAAGGGCGTAGATGCAGTTATGGCTGGTCTTATGGGTTGCGGAATAATACAGGACAAACAACGGCTTGAATCTTCTCAATGCCGCCTGTGTGGCTGTGCCTTCCATTTTCTGAGGCTCGTCCATAATGATGATCGGCCTGTTCGCCGCTATCACATCAATCGGCTTCCTGCTGCCGAAATCATCCCTTTCCGAATATATGATGCGGCTTTCCTTGTTCTTGGCGCCCTCCTTCAGTGACGAAGCGAAAGCCTGGGTGTTGATGATCATCACATTGATGCCGGCATCGCTTGAAAAGGAGTCGAGCTGCTGAAGGTTTGCGCTGTTGTAGATGAAGTATCTCGCCTTTTTACCATAATATTCCATGAAGTGATCCTCCAGCATCCTGAAACTTTTGGCCACGCCCTCTCTGATGGCGATGCTCGGCACCACGACAATGAACTTGCTCCAGCCGTAACGCTTGTTCAGCTCAAACATCGTCTTGATGTAAACGTAAGTCTTGCCAGTCCCGGTCTCCATCTCGATGTCAAGCCCGACTCTTCCGAGGTTGTGCGAAAGAGCCTTTGACATAGGAATATCATTGGATTCCTGAATATTCCGGATGCCAGCAAATATATCCTGGTCAGTGAGTTCGATGTCTGCGTTTCTGAAGCCGGCGTAGTCATCTTCATAAGTGATAGCCCCGACATCCTTATTCCCCAAATCCCTGCGGTACAGGAATCCCTCCTGACACGGCTGTCCAGCAAAGACAGCCACCGTGCTCTCGACAGCGTCAGTCTGGTACTGTTGTATCTTGAAGTTGAATTTCATTGTCAATCTATTTTTTCAATATGATCCAAATACCACGTGTTGTCCCTTGACGTTTCAGTATTCCGGATTCTTGCAAACATTTGAGTGCCTCTCGAGTTTTACGGTCGCTAATATTAAGTCTATCAGATAATTCCTTTCGGGAAATTGATGGGTTTGACTTTATGAGAAATAGTATTTGACTATTCAAATCAATTTGGATCGCATTTGGATCATTTGGATCATTTGGATCACTTGACACAAGTGGATTCGCTATGAGGCTGACCCTGAACATAAAATCATCCTGTTTGAAAATAGGATTTGGCCATCCGCCTTCTTCCAATTCCCTATACATTCTGTCAATACCCTCCCCAAACTCACGAATGAATTCATATTCTTTCATAAATGAGGCAATCTTAGGATTTCGTGAGAAATGAGTTGTCCGCATATTATGCAGCCGAACTCTTCCGGGAAGGATTCCTGGGCTTTCCACCGTGAAATGATTGTCAAACAACTTTACTTGAATGTCCGTCCCGAGGATGGAATAGTCTCTATGTGCAACCGCATTCACGATTAGTTCAGTCCAACAAAATTCCGGATATTCGGGTTTTGTCACGAACAGAGCGTTTGAGGCAAGATAAGTCCTCTCTTTTATTTGCGTCTTTACATAAGCTATGGCAGATTGAGTCATTTCGAGGATCCTTCCTTTGAATGTAACGTCTTTGACAACATTCATTTCGCGGCCAACTTTCTCCTCGTTGCCATCATATCTGATAAACCGTATGTGGGCACGTTGAAAGAAACGCTGTGGATTCTTGCCGAAGAGGAGGATAGCAGCCCCACTTACTTGTTCATTCCCATCCTTTACGATAATATAATCTCCATTTGAACGCAAAAATGATAAAGCATCTCTCTTATAACCAATCCTTTTACAATAACTTGAAACGAAGTCCAAGTCAATATCGTCAACAGTCGCACGAGGAACAGGATAATCTTCAAAGTATTGGACTCCCTTAGCCAACATTATCTGCATTCTGTCATCGAAGGACAACTTTTTTGGTTTGTCACCAACCCTATAGTAAGAATCATCAGCTGTTGTTGAGTGCATAGAGGAGCTTTGCTCAACATCGAGTATCAGAATATGATTTTCTTTTCCTTCCTTGTCTGTACACGCGATTCTTTGCGGATGCACATTTATGGAAGGTATGCAATAATCAAACGGTACACGTAACAAGTCGTTAATATGGGTGCTATACCTATCTATGCCTGACACACTTCCATCGTCTTCAATACCGATAGCAATGGTTCCACCATCGGCATTGGCCATTGCAACCATAATGACTGCCAATGCTTTAGGCTCTATTCGTGCACTTTTCCTGTCAAAAGTCTGACCTTCCGGAAGAGTTCTGTAATCTTCTATTGTTTTCATAATCCGTTAAATTACAAAATTCTTCTGATGGTGTCTTTGCTGTAGGCGTTGAAAATCTGCTCGAAGTTATCTGCGACCTGGTCGGAGGAGAGGGAACTGTCGCGCATAATGAAATAGAGCGGCTTGCGTTTGGCGACTTCTGTGATCACGGTCTCGTTTACGTTCTCATCGAAGCAGGCGATCAAGTAATCATCATTCACGCTGAACACTTCCTTACCGGCAATGGTTTTCCTCTCGATTTTTGCGGAGAGTGGAAGGTTGTACTCAAGCATCACCTGGAAGAGGAGGTCTTCCGGTGTGCGGTCAGGCTTCACGTTATCATCGAAGAGTGTGGCGGCGGAAGAATCCTCAGGAGTGTAATAGACATCCTGCATATTTGATGTGTCAAGCTTCAGGACACGGAAACCCACATCGAGGCGTGTCGGTTCGGACTCTTTGTCAAACAATCCATTCTCGGCTTTCTTGGTCGCCAGTTCCTCCAGAATCTTCTTCCCTGCTCTGCGGATGCGTTCCTTGCCGATTTCGCAGATAGTACCGTAACCCTGATCCTTTTTCTTGTCGCTAACTTTCTCTGGTAGTTGCACAAGAATGAATTTTCTGTCAGTACCCTTTTCTAAATTGGTTTTCATCAATGCGTGAGCTGTAGTGGCGCTTCCGGAGAAGAAATCCAGAACTATGGAATCATCCTTCAAATTGGCAAGAGTGATCAGACGTTGAAGCAGGCGAACGGGTTTAGGACCATCAAATACTCCTTTGTCTCCGAATAGAGACACAACTTCTTTTGCCCCTTCTTGACTATGACCAACTTCTTTATAAAATAGTATGGATGTAGGGGCCATACCATCGTATTTGAGCTCTGTCAAAAAACGCTTGATACAAGGTACACTATTCCCATCACTTCCAAACCATATTCTATTATCCTGGAGTCTCTCGAAAAAAGCTTTTTTCGAGAGCCTCCAGCAGCGACCTGCTGGAGGCTCTATAATACGACCCGTAGGGGTCGTAATAGGATAATCGCACTCGGCGTTGTATGTCTTTACTGACAAATCACTCGGCTTCCATACCCCCCTAGGATCGTTATCTGGATTTTGATACCTTGCATTAGCCTCATCTGTTCTATCAAGACGTCCGATTACATAATTGTCAATATTTTTAGCAAACATTATGACATAATCGTGGCTGTTGGATATGAAACGTGCGTCATTTTTTGGAGAGTATGCTCTTTCCCATATCAGTTGCGCGATGAAATTTCTTTCCCCAAACACCTCATCGCAAACCTTCCGAAGATTCTCCACCTCATTGTCATCAATCGAAATGAATATAACACCGTCCTCTGTCAGCAAATCTCTGGCAACTTTCAGCCTTGGGTAGATCATGTTCAGCCAGTCCGTGTGGAACCTGCCGTTGCTTTCGGAGTTGACCTCGTAGTTCTGCAGGATCATATTCCCGTCTTCATCGAACATCCCGCTCTTGTCTCTGAACTCGCCGGCGGTCTGGCTGAAGTCATCCTCATAGACAAAGTCGTTGCCAGTGTTGTACGGCGGATCGATGTAGATCATCTTGACCTTTCCAAGATAGTCCTCCCGAAGAAGTTTGAGCACCTCAAGGTTGTCACCCTCAATGTAGAGATTCCCGGTGTTGTCGAAGTCCACGCTGCTCTCTCTGTCCGGCCGGAGAGTCATATTGCTCGGAGTGTTGGCGATCCGCATAGCCTCACGCTTCCCCGGCCATGTGAACTGATACCTCTCCTGGGTCCCCTCGACAATGCCCTTTGACAATTCTACCCTAAGTTTGTCAAAATCAATAGCGTGTTCCAGTCTGCCATTTTCCCCAACCCTCTCTGTCAGACAATTCGGAAACAACTTTCCAATTTTCCCAACATTGACATCCACGATGTCTTGTGTATGCATTTTTAATCTATCCATAGATTTTTCGATATCAAATTTACCTTAAATATAATAAAATGATTCTGTTTCAGTGTTATGTTATTTGATTTTTGATGCTCGGTTTTTTGAGGCTATCGGGTGAAATATCGGTTATATTGCACCCGTAGGGTCAGATATTCGTTGTTTGGGGTGTGAAGAGTGGCTATTCTCACCCGAGAATATTCCAGAAGGGAATTTTGCTGTAGGAATATGATGTCTTAGCATTGGTCGGACGTGGAACTTCAGAATGTTTTTCGTAAGTTTACGGAAAATTGTATGAGATAATGAATATCGTGCGTAAGATTTCCGTGATTGTGGCTGCCGCTATCTGCATTGCGGTCACGGCGTGCTCCGTGAAAACAGTTGAGGTTCCTTTCGATCCTAATGTCGAGGACTACACTCCGATTGTTGTTGAAATCCTGAAGTCACATCCTGAGGGCAATCTTAAAATCCGTTTCGGAAAAGGGCTATATCCGTTCTACCCGGAGCAGGGGGCGCGGGAGTTCCTGACGCTCTCGAACAACGACAGCGGTGACAAGCGCATAGCCTTCCTGATCAAGGACATGAGGAATGTCACGATCGAAGGCAACGGCTCCGACTTCATGTTCCACGGGTGCATGGTGCCGTTCGCCGTCAAGGGGTCGTCCAATGTCACCATCAAGGGTGTGTCGGTCGATTACGACTATCCTTGGACTTTCGAAGGGACGGTTCTCTCCAGCGATCCGGTCAGCAGAAGCTTCACTGTCAAGGTCTTCCCGGACACCAAGTACCGTATCGAAGGCGACAGGCTTTTCTTCGGAGGCTATGACTGGGAATATGCGATGGGGGAGAGCATTCTGTTTGACCCGAAGACCCACAGGCCGTTCTTCGACACATGCGCTTACGACCACGGCTATTGGTCTGGCGAGATGGGAGCCCGGGAGATAGGTGAAGGCATCATCGAATTCACCCGCCTCAGCGCGCGGGACGTGCCACCGGTCGGAAGCGTCTGGGACGACAAAGGGCCTACAGGACTTAACAGACGTTTCCCGGCGATGGCAGTGCTGTCATCAAAGAATATAAACATAGAGGATGTCCACATCTACCGGAGCGGCGGGATGGGACTGATAGCTGAATATTCAGAGAATATCTCGGTGAAAGGTTTCTCTACTGCGGCTCACGAAGGTTCTCCGAGGATGGTGACCACTTCCGCTGACGCAACCCACTTTGTCAGCTGCAACGGAAAGATAATCATCGAGGACAGCCTGTTCGAGAGTATGCTGGACGATGCCGCCAACATTCACGGAATATATATGCTTGTGGACTCGGTGCTGTCGGTGAATACTTTACGGGCGCATTTCGGTCATTTCCAACAGGTTGGCAATCAGTTCGCTGACGCTGGAGACAAGATCAGTTTCGTGGACAAATCCAATCTTCGTCCGATAGGTTCAGGCGTTATCAAGTCGATAGACAAATCTGATCGTAAAGCTTATCTGATCGAGATGGATTTTGATCTGACACGAATTGAGAACCCAACGAATATCGCCCTTGAGAATCTTTCGCGTGGGGCTGAAGTGACCATCAGAAACTGTACTGTACGTTACAACAGAGCCAGAAGTATGCTGCTTTCAACCTATGGTGATGTTCTGGTCGAGAATTGCGACTTCGCTTCCCAGATGGCTGGAATCTGTGTCAGCGGCGACGCCAACTTCTGGTACGAGTCCGGAAGGACAAAGAACATCGTGATTAGAAACAACAAGTTTACGGATCTGGCCATCGGCGCGAACGGCCCGCAGGCCATCCTCCAGATCGATCCCGAAATTCCTACCAAGACCAGGGGCAATGATTTCCACTATCATAACCGTGTGGTTTTCTCAGGCAACACGGTGTCAACCTTTGACAGCCAGATTGTCTATGCCAGAAGCGTTGGAACGCTCGACATCTCTGACAACATATTCATTGATTCCAAGTCTTATGCGCCGCTGTTCCCTGGGCAGCCCGTGATCGACGTGCAGTTCTGCGGCGATGTGACCATCAAAGACAATGATTTCTCAAAGTGGAAGCCGGACGCTGAGATCAGCATCCACGACTGCGTCAAGGTCCTGAATGACTCAGACCTTCCTATAACAGACAAACCGAACCCTTACCGTGAGCGGAATTGGTAAGGATCCGGTTTCTATGTGATGCCCTTTCTCAAAGGCTATTTCTGAGAAGAGGCCTTGTCTTCGGGTTTGTTTTCAGAGTCCTGTGAAGCGCCTTCGCCAGTTTTCCGCGCCCCTTCCTTGTACTTGAAACGGCGGATCTTGTGCGTGGCCGTCTTCTCGAAGTCTTCCTTCATCGCCTCGACCTCGCCGATCTTGGACTGTTTGCTGACGTGCTTGTTGACATATTCAAGAACCGCCTGCTTCATCGACTGGAGGTTGTCGAAGAACTTGTCCTCGCGCTGTTGGTTCCAGTCCAGCACATTGTCATCGAACTTCACGAGGGCCACCAACTTGCCGTTCCTTTCCACCACGAGTGATTCGTTCACTCCAGAAATGGTGTTGATCACCTGCTCGATCTCCTCCGGGTAGATGTTCTCGCCCGAAGGTCCCACTATCATATTCCCGAGCCTTCCCTTGATGTAGTAGCGTCCCTTGGAATCCTGGCACGCAAGGTCGTTGGTGCGGAACCAGCCGTCGTCGGTCAGCACGGAGCGTGTCCTTTCCGGGTCGCGGTAGTAGCCCAGCATCACGTTGTCACCCTTGGCGACAATCTCGCCCTCGCCGGTCTCCGGGTTCACGTTCTGGAGCTTGACCTCCACGTTGTAGGCCGGCACGCCGATCGACCCCACCACCGTCTTTCCCACGCAGGCGTTCGTGATCAGCGGCGCGGTCTCTGTCAGGCCGTAGCCGATCGCATAGGGGAATCCGGCCTTGTTGAGGAAGTCCTCGACGGTCGGATCCAGCTTTGACCCACCGATACCGAAGAATTTCAGTTTCCCGCCGAAGGATGCGTAGAGTTTCTTCCCGATGAGCCAGTAGAGGAGCCTCGGCGTGTGTCCCTTCATCCAGGAAAGCACGCGGCTCTTCTCCACCGTCGGAACCACACTGTTCTTGTAGACTTTCTCGATGATCAGCGGCACGGAGCACATGATGGTCGGCTTGACCTTCTTCATCGTCTGCATCAGGATGCTCGGTGTGGGCGGTTTTTGAATATAATAGACGCAGCCTCCGACGTACAGCGGGTAAAGCACGCTGAACGCCATCTCGTAGGTGTGCGACATCGGCAGGATGGAGAGCCAGCGGTCGTGCTTCCCGGCCTTCTGGGCGTGGTAGGCCGCGATGATGTTCTGGCAGAAGTTGCGGTGGCTGAGCATCACGCCTTTGGCCTTTCCGGAAGTGCCTGATGTGTAGATGATTGACGCAAGATCATCGGCCTGTGGATCAACACCGTGACCCTCGCAGGTGAAAGCCTTGTCGTCCTTCTTGATGAAGTCGAACGTCTCTATGTCGATCACGAGGGTCAGTTTGTCGATCACCTCCTGACTGAGTTTCTTAAGGAGTCTCTTGGACACGAAGATGGCCTTGCATTCCGAGTGATTGATGATGTTTGTGACCTCGCTTTCCGACGAATCCGGCAGGATTGGCACGGTCACACGTCCGAAAGGCACGCACGAGAACATCGCAACCGTCCAGTTGGGCATGTTGTTGGAAAGTATGGCTACCTTGTCCCTTGCGCTGATACCGAATCTGTTGAAGCGGTGTGAAAGCTCCAGACACTTGTGCTTGAAGCTGTCGAAGGTATATTCCTGCCCACCTTCGACGAACCGCGAGAGCGGCCGCTTGGCGTAGTTGTCGGTCGCATATTCAAATAGCTTGGCCAGGGTCGTGACATAATTCTCCCTGTTTTGGCTGAAAAATGGCATAATTGATTGTTTAATGAGTGATATAGCCCTCCGGGTGTTTGCCCTCGAAGTGCATTGTTTCGTAGATCGTCTGGATTCTGTCGGTGTCTGCGCGCGCGTCATCCGTCAGCTCAACCTTCTCGCCGATGCCGACGCGCTTGGTCTTCCAGTCAAAAAATCCCATATAGACAGGGCATCCGACCTCTCTTGCGATGAGGTGGTAGCCGGTCTTCCATTTCTTCACGGCTTTTCTGGTTCCCTCGGGGGCGATGGCGAGGTGGAACTGATCCACTTTCTCCATCTCCTCGATGAGGCCCTTTACCATCGCGGCGGCGCTGCCCCTGTCCACAGGAATGCAGCCGACCTTGCGGAGGAACACCCCGACCGGCCAGAAGAAAAACTCCTTCTTGATCATAACGTGCGCCGTCCGGTCGAACTGCGTGTAGAAAAGGTAGGAGACCACAAAGTCCCACACGGAAGTGTGTGGCACACCGAGAATGATGCATTTGCTTTCCGGCGCGGGGCCACCTACCGTGGTCCAGCCCATCTTCTTCAGCAGCCATCCGCAAAATTTAGCCCAACGTGACATAATCAATGAATATTAGATGTTTACGTCTTCAAGTTCCTCTTCGGAACGCAGGTTCGCCCTGATGAAGTTCTGGCGGTCGATCGTGTTGTCGCCCATGTAGAACTCCATGATGTCCGCTATGGACTCCTCGTCGGAGAGCTTCACGAGGTCCAGCCTCATGTTCTCTCCGATGAAATCCACGAACTCGTCCGAAGAAATCTCTCCCAGACCCTTGAAGCGGGTGATCTGCACAGAGGTTTTCAACTCCTTGATGGCCGCCTCCTTCTCCTCCGGAGAGTAGCAGTAGCGCCTCTCCTTCTTGTTGGCCACCCTGAAAAGCGGAGTCTGAAGAATATGTACGTGTCCGCGGCGGATAAGATCCGGGTAATACTTCATGAAGAAGGTCAGCACGAGCATCCTGATGTGCATTCCGTCATCATCGGCATCGGTCGCCACGATGATGTTGTTGTAGCGCAGGTTGTCAAGGTCGTCCTCGACTCCCAGGGCTGAGACCAGCAGGTTCAGCTCCTCGTTCTCGGCCACCTTCTTGCGGCTCTCCTTGTAGCAGTTGATCGGCTTGCCGCGAAGACTGAACACCGCCTGGTATTCGGCTTTCCTCACCTTGGTGATGGTACCGCTCGCGGAGTCACCCTCCGTGATGAATATGCTCGTCTGCTCCGCGAGATCCTGCTTGCCTTTAGGCAGCTTGTCACAGAAGTGGAAGCGGCAGTCGCGCAGCTTGCGGTTATAGACATTCGCCTTCTTGTTTCTTTCCCTGGTCTTCTTCTGGATCCCGGCGATTTCCTCGCGCTCCGCCTGGGACTCCTTGATTTTGTTCTCGATGATCGGAACAATGTCCTTGTTGATTCTAAGGTAGTTGTCCAGATTTTTGGCGATGAAGTCATTGACGTACGATCGGATGGTTGGCCCTCGGTCGATCTCTATGGAGCCATCCGGATTCTGCACCTTCTTGCCGTTCCCGTCCGTCTTCTCCTTTTCCCACATATAGGTGGAACCGAGCTTGGTCTTCGTCTGACCCTCGAAGTTCGGCTCCTGAATCTGTATGCTGATCGCTCCTATTATGCCTTGACGGCAGTCCTCAGGAGCGTAGTTCTTCTTGAAGAAATCCTTGAGTGTCTTGGCGATGGCCTCACGGAAAGCGGCCAGATGGGTTCCTCCGTCACGGGTGTTCTGGCCGTTTACGAACGACGCGATGTTCTCGCCGTAGGAGTTGCCGTGGGTCAAGACGACCTCGATGTCCTCGCCCACAAGATGGATCGGAGCATAGCGCGGGGTCTCGGAAAGATTGTCGTTCACAAGGTCCAGAAGGCCGTTCTCGGACTTGTAGGTGACTCCGTTCAGGACTATCGCCAGACCTTTCTTCAGGTAGGAGTAGTTCTTGACCATCGTCTCCACATAGTCCATATGGAACTCAAAGCCTCCGAACATTGCACTGTCCGGGGTGAACACGACAAGTGTACCGTTCTTTTCACTGACCTTCTCCTTCCTGCCGCTGTCCACAAGCTGTCCACGCTCGTAGTGGGCCCAGGAACTCTCTCCTCCTCGGAACGACTCCACGTAGAAACTCTCTGACAGGGCGTTCACCGCCTTGGTACCCACACCGTTGAGTCCGACGGACTTCTTGAAAGCCTTGTCGTCGAACTTTCCTCCGGTGTTCAGCTGGCTGGTGGCCTTGATGACGGAGTTGAGCGGAATGCCTCGTCCGAAGTCCCTGATGGAGACCTGCCTGTCCTCGATGTTGATGAGGACCTGTTTGCCGAATCCGGCGGAGAACTCGTCGATGCAGTTGTCCACGATCTCCTTGAGCAGCACATAAATGCCGTCTCCCGGGTTGGAGCCGTTGCCAAGTCTTCCGATGTACATTCCCGGACGCCGGCGGATGTGTTCGACACCTTCCAGGGTCCGTATGTTGTCGTCAGTGTAGTCGTAGTTTTGTTCTATGTTCGCCATTTATCTTAATCGCATAATCGTACAAAATTACAAAATTTGGCACGCATTAAAAAATAAATATTCTCCTCCTCCGTCCTTCTTGTCCCTCTTGCCCCTTGGAACTCTCTGTCCCATCAGATGCCCTCGAATGTTGACGGCGATTTCAGAACTATTTCCTGCGATTGGATTACTTGGACTTGAAAAAGTACCTATTAAATGGTAAATTTGCCAATGGAAAGGAATTTGCATTCCTTATGAATATTATGAAGCGTTTGTTTGAAAGTCTCCTTGATGCGAGGGCTCGTCAAACAATTAAACAGCGTGATTTATGAATATATTCAAGCATATTGCCGTCGCGGTGCTTTTGCTTGTGTCCGCCAGCGGTGTCATCGCCGCCCAAGGCTCCGGCAAGGACAACACATTCGGCGGAGTCGTCCAGCTGGACAAGACCGTGCACGATTTCGGGGACATCCTGGTGTCGGACGGCCCTGTGACGGCCACATTCACGGTCAAGAATGTGGGGGAGAAAGCATTGCTGATCTATAATGTCGTATCTTCCTGCGGATGCACGAATGTGGAATGGACCCGGAAGCCAATCGCTTCGGGGGAGACCGGAACCATCAAGGCCACCTTCAAGAATGACGAGAAGGGAGGCTATCCGTTCGACAAGTCTCTGACCGCATATTTCTCTGGTTTGAAGCAGCCTGTCGTCCTGAGGCTCAGAGGCGTTACCCACGACAAGCAGCTCTCTTTGGGGGAACTTTATCCGATCCGTTTCGGCAATCTGGCCTTCAAGAAAGTGGACATTAAGGGTGGAAATCTGTCTCAAGGACAGCAAAAGAGCGGAACGGTTCTGGTGGCCAATCTCGGAAACAAGCCGTTGTCGGTCAGTTTCTCCGATGTCAGTGAGGGACTCTCGGTAAAGGTGTCGCCGAACCCCGTTCCGGCGCAGTCCACTGCCAAACTGAACTACACGGTCACAGCGGACAGAAACCATTGGGGGAAGAACTATTACTATGCGACTCCGCTGGTGGACGGCCGCCAGTACAAGGCGGTTGTCTCGAAGTCGGCGGAGAAAGAGCCAGTGGCGGCCGGTGCCGAGGCCATCGTGGCTGACCCTAATCCTGAACTCGGAGCCGGCAAGAGCCGCATAGGAATATTCACGTACACGAAAGAGAATTTCTCATCGCTCACGGACAAAGAGCGTAACGAGGGCTCCAATCCGATAGCGGACGAGAGCACATTCTCCTTCGGCAAGGTCAAGGCCGGGGCGAATGTGGACTGCACATTCCATTTCACCAACAAAGGCAAATCTCCTTTAAGAATATATAAGGTGGATTCAGAGAGCTCGCACGTGAAGGCGCAGGCTTTCGCGGATGTTCCCGCAGGCGGCAAAGGTGACCTGAAGGTGACTTTCGACACGAAGGGATTCCCGGCAGGGGAGTGCCTGATAGTCTTGACCTTGACCACGAACTCACCTCTCCGTCCTATCATCAACCTTTATCTCACCGGCTGGGTGACAGCGTAACAGACCATGATCATTTCCGTTTTACTTGACGCTTTGCGTGGCGCTGTCCTGATCTCCGGCTTGGTAGTCGTCATGATGATGATCATCGAGTCTTTCAATGTGGAGTCGGACGGCAGGATATTCAGATCCCTCAAGAAATCAGGTTTCGCCCAGGTCCTCGTCTCCGCTTTGCTCGGTTCGGTACCCGGTTGTGTCGGAGGTTTCGCAGCAGTGTCGCTCTACACGCACAGGATGCTGAGTTTCGGCGCGTTGGTCGCTATGATGATCGCAACGGCCGGGGATGAGTCGTTTATGATGCTGGCTTTGTTCCCAGGCAAGGCCGCTTTGCTGTTCCTTATCCTTTTTGTGCTGGCCGTTGTGACGGGACTGCTGATCGACAGATTCTCGTCCGGTGACAAGCCGTTGCCAACCCGTCTTGAGGATTCCTTTGAACTTCACGGAGACGGATGCGAGCATCAGGACGGACATCATCACAAGGAAGGAAGACATTTCGGCAGGACAAGAATATTAATGTTCTTTGGGGTTGTGATATTCATAGCCGCCCTGCTGCTTGGCCTCCTGGAGGAAGGAGGTGAGGCAGAGGGACTTGCCGTTTTTGACGAGGAGTGGACTTTCTGGCTTTTCGGTGCTCTAAGTCTTGTAGTGTTGGGGGCGCTGCTTTTCGCCTCCGACCACTTCGTCGAGGAGCATCTTTGGGAGCATATTGTCCGCAAGCATCTTCCGAGCATATTCGCCTGGACTTTCGGGGTGCTCCTGGTCATCGGATTCCTGTTCAATTTCATCGACATCTCCGCGTGGATCAGCGACAACACCGCGCTGATGATTCTGCTTGCGATTGTGGTCGGCCTGATTCCTGAGTCGGGTCCGCATCTGGTCTTTGTGACCCTGTTCGCCAGCGGTGTAATCCCGTTCCCCGTCCTGCTTGCCAATTCCATCGTGCAGGACGGCCACGCATCCCTCCCTCTTCTTGCCGACAGCAAATCCTCCTTCTTCAAGGCAAAAGCGATAAAAGTCGGGATCGCCCTCATCGTTTTTGTGGTATGGGGTTTGATATTATGATTTTTAAGATTTATATTTGCATATTGTTTCCGGCAATCCGGAGGCAGACAAAAGGAAAACAATTTTATTTTAGTGAATTATGGCTTACAAGATTTCAGAAACTGATTGCGTAGCTTGCGGAACTTGCGCAGGCGAGTGCCCTCAGGGCGCTATCCACGAGGGTGACGTTTACACCATCGATCCAAACGCCTGCATCGACTGCGGCACTTGCGCTGACGCCTGCCCGATGGGCGCCATCCACCCGGCAGAGTAATCGGACATAGCAAGATCCCAGAGAGGACGACCACAACTCACAGTCGTCCTCTTTTTTTTGCGTACTACCAGGTAATATTTTTTACCCGCTCCCTGTCAGTATTTTACAAAACACCATTTTACAGAACACCATTTTGCAGAACACCATTTTGCAAAACACCTTCAGCCACATAGCCTACCTATGCCCGCTGAGACCGTGTCGGGCTGAAAAACTTGAAGCCAAAGTCACAAGTTTTTCACGCCAAAGTGCCTTCCAGATGCTTCTGGCCAGCTTTGGACTGAAAGCGTTTCGTAAAAAAAAACTTAACCTTCCACATGCCGCAGAAAGCCGCCTTGAAGCATCCTTCTGGTAGGGAGGTGGGCCGTTGATGTCAGGGGGAATCCGTCGCCAGTCTCACGAAGGTGTCGCCGGCTATCCTTGTTTGATGGACTACTATGTCAAATTGCACGTAAGATAAGGAACCGCCGTATGCGGAACCGCACGTACGGTGGTGTGAGAGGTCGGAAAACGAAAGTAGGAAGAAAACCACTTCGTTTTCCTCCTACTCGATTTGTGTGTCGGGCATTGCGAAAGCATGTGATCCGCATGGTGGGCTTATCAGGTGACTAATAATTGAAATAAGTGCAGAGTCCGTAGTAGGAGATATAGTTGGAATATCGTTCCTCATAGAAAACCTTCCAACCGCTGTTGATTCTATAAGTCGCGGCTCTGTCCAGTCCTTTTGTGTTGTACACGGTAGAGGCTCGGAAGTCACCGTTGTCGCGGCTGCGGTAAATATGAAGCTTTGCCGCGGTTTGCTCCGGCTCGTAGATGCCTGATACAGTCTTTACATACTCATATTCCCGTGTCATCCCGTTTTTTTGAGTGGAATTCCCGGATGTGCTGTAGTTCGGATGGTTGTTTTGTCCCGAACCGCCTATGGCAGCCACACATTGCTCATTCTGGATGCCGCTGCCTGTGTCCAACAGCCCGGAATCCATAATTTCATTGGCGGCAATCATGGTCGCTGCTATGCCTTTAGCCAGGCCGTTGACGATTGCGGCGCCTACATTTGATTTCTTGGAGAATGTCCCGGAATCATACAATGAGCACATCTCCGCTGCCGGGAGATAGCCTTTGTCCGCAAGCTCTTCAAAGGCAGGAAATGCTTTTGACTCCCCGCGGCTTTCAAAAATCGAGAGATTGTTCACGCCTTGGTACATCTGTTTCATGTCGTAAACAAATTCCCCCGGCAGGTATCCGGCGGACATCGCCTGACGGTAAAGTTCTGTTGCAGATTTGTCATCACCAGTCTCCTCATACACACCGGCCAACGCATACATTGATGGAGTATGACCGAGAGTGCAGTTCTTGTCCAGCAGTTCTTTAGCCTTGTCATAATCATGCTTGAAAATTGAACGTAAGGCTTCATAATAACCTGTCTGAATATCTGCTGATACATCGTTTATCCTGTTGTAGGATACTGCATATATCCTTTCATAGTTTCTTTCCTTGCATCGTATGATATTCAGTTCAGGGTCATCATAATTCAATGCATAGTAGTAACAAGCTTTGTCCACATCAACCGGAGTTCCAATACCTACAAGATAGCAGGTCGCTATTATGCCATTGAATATAGGGCTGATATTCTGGGCCTGGCGGTACAGGTCGAAAGCTTTTGCGTCATTATTATCCACACCATCACCGTACAAGTAGGCATTAGCAAGGTCAATGATGAATGTGAGACGGTCAGGAACTGTAAGCTGTGACTCAGATGGATCGCTTAATGCGTCTTCGAGTATTTTTGCACCGCGCGCCTTGAGGTGATCAGGGTTGTACCCAGCCATCAGGCAGCGGCCGTAGTATGCGGAACAATACAGTTTCCATGACGGTTCGCGAGTGCAGGCCTCTGCATAAGATTCCGTAATCCGACTCAATCTTTTCGGCTTGTACTTGGAAGATATAATGGCATTATGGTACTTGAACATAAAATTATGAACCGCCGCAGGGTACTCGTCGTCAGTGATAATGTCATCTACACCATATACGACAGGCTTGTCAAAAACCTGAGCGTCCGCGCGAATTGGCGTGATTGTCAAAGCGGTTATGACCAGCAGGACAGAACTTGTGGCGGCGAACAGTGCCTTACAGTATTTATTGGTTTCCATCAATCGTGTTTTTGTCAAGATAGTCATTTTTCTTAGATCTGCAAAACTGGTGTCGTGAGTGAGTCCTCATGCCGGAAATTGGTCGCAGAGGATCCGGCGGAGGACGGAGGCGAGAGGATTGGGGGCTTCCGGGCCTCAAGATGCACGTCAAGAGTGAGGCTCGGAAGAGTGACGGGAAGAATGGTGAGATTCGGCGGTACGGCAGGAAGCGGAAGCAGGCCGATGATGTCTGGGGAGTTCATCACCTGCTTCACGATGGTCTCGGCTGAATTCGACACGACAGCCATGCGGGCCTTCAGGTACAATGGCAGGATCTCTGAATATATCTACGGAACCGCAAGCCTGGCGCTCTGCGGAAGATCTGACATCTTATGTAGGCTCGGAAGTTGAGAACTATGGAGAGGTTGTTGTGACGGACGATAAGAACATATGCGCTGCCGGATATGCGAGCTACTGTCTTACTCCAGACGGCAAATTGACATTATGTCCGTCTTTCCCCTCTGTTATAGGTGATCTTAAGATGTCCAGTTTTATTGATGTGTTGAATAGTCCGCACCTTGCTTTTTGGAAAAAAGCGAAGCACATCAATCACGCTTCAACTCTCCCGTGGACTTTTTCAGTTCGAGAGTTCGTGTTTCGTCTTTCTTGATGAGTTCTTGTATTTCGGCATTAGTCATAATCGTCGTCACCTTTGTCTTTGCATATTTATGAAAAGTTATTGAAGATTTGGGACTTGGAACAAATCTATTTCTTTAGGGGTCTTTTCCTCCTCCTATCCGTAGTTGGTAAAGTGGGACGGAAGTTTGAACATACCCATGCAGATTTTTGGCGGCATCTCATCTGGATTCCGGATAAAATGACTACCTTGCGAAAAATACTGCGGTTTCAATGACTGATAAGGAACGTGACGAACTCAAAGAGGTGATCAGGAAAGATTACCCGGGAATCTCGGAGGCGGAAATCTCATTTATGGTTTCGTTCTTCGAAATGATGCAGGCTAAGACAGCGGCATATTCAACTGTGGGTGCCAGTGAGACGGCCACTTCAAACACTAAGAATAGCCAAGGGACTGGAAATGCCGGAGGAGCCAAAGGCAAGAAAAAATCAAAGGCCGACCGGCTGGTGGACTCAAGCAAACCATCGAAGACTTACATCTTATACGCTTCCATCGAACAATGTCCTGTCAAGGTGTTCAGACGGATAAAAGTGCCGTCAAACCTTTGGCTCGGGAATCTTGGAAAGATATTCATCACTGCGTTCGGTTGGGCCGGTTATCATCTCTCACAATTCACCAAAGGCGATGTGTACTATACGTCCAGAGACAACATTGATGAAAGAGATAGTTTCAATTTTGGTTGTAGAAACAGGCATATTGACGAGATGACCGTCACCGTCGCGGATGTTCTGCCCAAAAAAGGCAGCACAATCTCTTTTGAATATGATTTCGGAGATGGCTGGATCCACAATGTCAGGGTCTCATCGGTCAGTGACGAGCCTCTCCGGGGCGAGGATATATGTGTGACATCAGGCAAAGGAGCCTGCCCACCGGAAGATGTCGGGGGTGTGTGGGGCTATGCGCAAATGCTTGACATCCTGTCCGGGAAGGTTGATGACCCGGAGGAGAAGGCCTCATACGAGGAATGGCTCGGACTTCAGGAAGGAGAGACCTATGATCCTGAGGAATTTGATTTGGAGATCGCAAACGAGGATGTCGAAGACCTTGTCGCCTTGATCCTCAAAGGCAAGGAAGACTCTCGATAGAATCAATGGATCAGGAACGTATTAGGTTGGTTTTTAAGCCGGATACTGGTCACAAAGAATGCGGTGGAGTGCTGTTGCGATGTGATTGGATGGTTCGAGGGCTTCTAAATGAACGTCAAGGGTGAGGTCAGGAAGAGAGACGGGAAGCGTGATGAGGTCCTGGCGTGTGGCAGGATGGGGGAGCAGGCCGATGATGTCTGGGGAATCTGCGACCAACTTCACGATGGCTTCGGCAGAATCCGACACGACTGCCACGCGCGCCTTCAAATCAAGCGGCAAAATCTCTGAATATATCTTCGGAACCGCAAGCCTGGCGCTCTGCGGAAGGTCTTTCAGGTCTGTCGTTTTTGAATATGCCGGATTGGAGCTTACCGCCGATGCCGTCACGCTGAACAAGAACGTGCCGATGTCTTCGAACGATGGCTCTGTCACGTGCCTTTGGGCGTAAATCCTTATGTCTGAATTATTTCCGGAAGATTCGCTGCGGATGGAGAAAGTCAGGGACGGATTGAAGGCCAGGAGTTTAGAAAGTGCTTTGGGTAGAATATGGCTGGCGATGAAGCCGTCGGCGGAGATTCTGACGGGTTTGTTTGCGGAGAGTTTGCCCTCCGGCCCGAACATCTTTTCCGTCGCCGTGTACCAGTAGAGGATCCTCCCGGCATATTCCTTGAACGCCGCGCCTTTCGGAGTGAGCGTGACGGAGCCTTTTCTCCGGAGAAACAGTTCCGCGCCGAGGCTCTTCTCAAGCTCCGCGATGTTCTGGCTGACAGCCGGCTGCGACACACCAAGCGCCTTGGCGGCCAAAGTGAAGCTGCCCTTCTCGGCCACCGCCATGAATATTCTCAGTCTGAAATCCTCCAGAACCCCTTCCCGGTAACATTTTGTAGACATATTCACAAAATTAGCCAGTTTTGTGAATATAACCAACGAGGATGACAAAAAAGTCACCCTCGCCGGTAATTGGTAAGCGTTTGGTAATCCTTAAGTAATCTTTTAAGACAACAAGTTGGTGAAGCGTGTCATCTTAAGGGATCTTTTTTTTGTCTGCGGCCAGGGGATCGGGCTTCGTTGATGTTTCTCTGGACGCCTTCGTCGCCGACGACGAGATAGTCATCACCATCGATCAGTAGGCCGCGGCCTCTTTTCTCCTCCTGGTTCTTCTTGTTGTCAACGTTCACGTCAATGACCTTGCCGCCATGGAAGGAGGAGATGTCATCAAAGATGGTATGGCCGACGATGATGCGCTCGACCGTGTAGCGCTTCAGAATCTTTTTCAGGTCCTTGCTCTTTATCGGATTGTACTTCTCGTCTGTCCTTACCAGCCCACGGTACCAGAGCGGCCCCTCGTTCCCGTACAGGAATCCGGTCAGCGGAGAAAGCGCTTTCCGCTCGCTCTTGCTCATGAAGAGAGCCTTGCTTATTTCCTCATTGACCTGAGAGACAGACAGATCCTCGTCATAGAACATTCTGCCCAGCCCGGCATGAACGTACAGGTCAGTTCCGATGATCTCGATCGTGTTGCGTGTCTCAAGCCAGCGTCCAAGCTCGGTGTCTGGACCGAAGAGCTGAGGATATCTCATCCCCAACTCCTCCGCCAGACTCTTGTACTTCTCCTTCGTGTAGCGAAGATCGTCCGCCAGAACCATCGTCTCATGGTTGCCCAGAAGGAACGAGACGCGTCCGCCGGCTTTCTCCGCCTCGTCTTCCAGCTTGTAGACCAGCCAGAAGATCTGGGTCGCGTCTTTGCCCCTGTCAAAAATGTCACCGATGATGACCAGATGATTCCCGCCGAAGCTCCAATGCAGGTTCTCGTCAATCACTCCGTTGCCGCGCAGCAGGCTGACGACGCAATCCATCCTGCCGTGAGGATCGGACATTACAAACACCTTTTCGGAGCGGGGAGCCTTCCACACGGGACGGCTGACCGGATGAAGCCTCACTTCGAACGGATAGTCCCCGTTATGATCCGTGACGCGGAAGCTGAAGTCCTCCGGCAAGTTCTCGTAGGTCCGGTCGATGACGTTCTTGTCCTTGTCCACACTTATGACCCTGGCGCTGCCGTCCGGACGATAGAGGATGTATGGCCCGTCTATTGACAGGGCTGCGTTCTCCTTCCGGCTTTCCTTCTTCTCTTCCGGCAGATAATTCGTGGCTGGTGTGCCGGAACTACTTATCAGGACGAGCGCCGACAAGGAAAGCAGCAGTCCTATGAATCTATTTATCACGTTCTTTTCCTTTTTCATGATGATGCGGTCGCCTTAGTTCAATGCTGTTCATATTCCGGATTCTGAACCATATTCTCGTTGTATTCCATCTCGTGGATCGGTACCGGCAGCACAATCTTGTAGTAATTCCAGTCGAAAGACCGGGCTTCTTCGGGAACCTCGCTCAGGTAGTCCTTACGCTCGACCTTCCTGTTGTTCCTGATCAGGTCAAAGAAACGTTGTCCTTCTCCCCAGAACTCTATGCGGCGCTGCTCCAGTACCAGATCCAAGGTGATGGACTTGTCCGCCAGATCATCCAGATCCTCACCCGTACGTGCGTAGACCGGCTTTAGGTAAGCCCTCGCGTTCGTGATGTCATTGTTCTTCACGGCTGCCTCGGCGGCGTTCAGATAAAGCTCCGAAAGACGGAACACCGGAACATTGGCGTCCTCATAGCTCTTGT